>ENA-ORXD01002718-ORXD01002718.1-sediment-metagenome-genome-assembly--contig:-NODE-2718-length-11253-cov-4.507963_pt1 | contig 11253 bp, 11 predicted proteins | sample MGYA00237862_ERZ511471 | MGnify/ENA metagenome assembly ERZ511471 | reverse complement strand
ATTCCCCCAGTCGATGCCTTCGCCGGTCTGCACTGCCTCAAGCCTGCCCTGGAGGACTTTCGCGATTTTCGGATGCGGGGTGAACCCTTCCGGAATATGCGCCAGGCGTTCGGCCAGGGAGGTCAATTTGTCAGCCGGCACCCTGGTGTCCACCACGCCATGGCTGAAGGCGCGCTCGATCCCTTCCCATTTACCTTTGAAGCCGATTCGCAGCGGGGGCTGGGGACGCTGCAGCGCCTGTTCCAGATTGTCTGCGACCTCCTGGCGCATGGCGTCGAGTTCCTCGGGTTTCATCCCTTCGTCTGTTAACTGCTGGGCATAGATCTCATTCACCGGCGGCCGTTCCTTGATGCGATCGTACATCAGGGGCTGGGTGAAATATGGTTCGTCTCCTTCATTGTGGCCGTGACGACGATAGCAGATGATCTCCACCACCACGTCCTTTCCGAAGGCCTGCCGGTACTCCAGAGCCAGACCGGCAAGATAAACGACCGCTTCCGGATTCTCTCCATGGACATGGAAAATCGGCACTTTAAGCATTTTTGCAACATCGGTGGCGTACTGGGTGGAGCGGGCGTCACGGGCTGCAGTCGTGAAACCTATCTGGTTGTTGAGGACGATGTGCAGGGTGCCGCCGGTCCGATATCCCTCCAACTGGGACAGGTTGAGAGTTTCCGCCACCATCCCCTGGCCGGCAAAGGCGGCGTCCCCGTGGATCAGCACCGGCAAAACCCGTTTATCGCCGTCGCCGTTGTTCTCTTCCTGGATGGCCCGCGCTTTTCCCTCCACCACCGGGTTGACCGCTTCCAGGTGGCTCGGGTTAGAGGCCAGGGTCAGGTGTACCTCGTGCCCATCAGGCAGGACCACATCATGGGAGAAGCCTTTGTGGTATTTGACATCACCTTCACCGACAAAGGCGTATTCCAAGTTGTCCTGGAATTCCGCAAAGATGGTTTCCAATGGTTTTTCAAAGATGTTGGCAAGGACATTGAGGCGTCCGCGATGAGCCATGCCGAGGACGATGTCGGTCATGGCCAGCGCTCCGGCTTTGCGCACCACCCCGTCGAGGAAGGGGATCATGACTTCGCCACCTTCCAGGGAGAAGCGCTTCTGACCGAGAAATTTGCGATGCAGGAAATTTTCGAACAGGGCCGCCTGCAACAGCTTGTGGTGGATGGCCTTCTTTTCCTGCCAGGTAAAGACCGGTTGGTTGCGGATAGACTCCATGCGGGTCTTCAGCCAGTCGCGTTCAGCCGGATCCTGGATATGCATGAACTCGACGCCGATGGCCCGGCAGTAGGTTTCACGCAGGACCTTAAGCATTTCACGTAAGGTGGCGTGAGTCTTAAGGAAACGAATAGAGTGGAACGTTCGGTCCAGGTCACTCTCATCCAGCCCGAAGGCATCCAGGCGCAGTAGCGGGTGATCGACCGGGCAGGGCGAAAGAGGATCGGTACAGGCCAGCAGGTGTCCGACATCGCGGTAGCGATAAAGGAGGGACTGCACTGCCGATTCCTTCAGCGCCATGGTGTCATCCATGGTCCCTGCTGAAGGCGAGCTGCGACCGATATCGAAACCTTGGAAAAAAGCCTGCCAGTCAGCAGACAGGCTTTGCGGGTCGTTCTGCCACTGACGGAACAACTCGTCGATCCACTGCGGGGAGAGATTATTTTCTATGTTCATGAATATACCCGGAAGGTGAGGAAAAAACAGCGCTTTCTCGACAAACAAACGCAGCCAAGTATAACAGAGGGGAAGGGCTCTCGCAATGCGGCCAGCATTGGAAAAGATGCAGTTTTCAGCAGTGCAAATCCTTGACAAGTTGCCCTTGGAATGCTAAAAATCGGCGGTTTTTTAAAATCTTCCCGTTTCGCCCCCTGGTCGGGCCACGGATTGACATTAAAACGCAGCACTGTCTGCAAGGAAAGGATTTACCATGGAAAGAACTTTTGCCATCATCAAACCCGATGCCTTTGCCGCTGGCAACGCCGGCAAGATTCTCGCTCGTATCTACGCCGAAGGCTTCAAGGTCGTCGGCCTGAAGAAACTCTATATGAGCAAGGTCGAAGCTGAAGGTTTCTACTATGTTCACAAAGAGCGTCCCTTTTTCGGTGAACTGACCGAGTTCATGAGCAGCGGCCCCTGCGTGGTCATGGTGCTGGAAGCTGCCGGCGCCATCAAGAAATGGCGCGACCTGATGGGCGCCACCAACCCTGCTGAAGCCGCCGCAGGCACTCTGCGCAAAGAGTTCGGCAGCAACATTGGCGAAAATGCCACCCACGGCAGCGACGCTCCGGAAACTGCAGCATTCGAAATCCCTTACTTCTTCTCCGGTCTCGAGCTCCTTTAACCGGCTGAGGGAAAACGCCCATCTACGGCGTTGCCTTCATCCCGCAGTGACGACGTATAAGCGACATACGCCTTTTTCTGCAGGATGCGCGGCGTCTTGCAACTGGACATTTTTGCTCAGCCTGGGGGTTGGCCACTCGGCTGAGAGTTCTTTGCAAGGACTGAATTAGAGTAAAAAGTACATGCATGTTGCGTACTTTCAGCCCTTCGGATACAATCCGAAGGGCTTTTTGCGTCACTTGGGGACATTTGCATGACCGAGCAGCAACAGATTGACCTGAAAAATTTCACTCTCGATGAACTCGCGGCATTCCTGGTCGGGCGCGGTCACAAGACCTATCACGCCCAGCAGATCATGCGCTGGATCTATGCCCGCGGCGTGACCGAGATCGCTGAGATGACCGATTTATCCAAGGCGCTGCGCGAGGAACTTGCGTCCTGCTGCCGGGTCTCCGACTGGACTCCGGAAGCCGTGGAGGTCAGCCGCGACGGCACCCGCAAATATCTGTTCCGCCTGGACGACGGCGAATCGGTAGAAGCGGTGCGCATCCCTATGGAAGGTGAACGGGCGACCCTGTGCATCTCCACCCAGGTCGGCTGTGCCATGCAGTGCGAGTTCTGTCTGACCGGCACCTTCGGCCTGACTCGCAACCTGACCGCTGCGGAAATTGTCAATCAGGTCTGCGCAGCTCTCAAAGACGGCCCGCTCAACAACATCGTCCTGATGGGGATGGGCGAACCTCTCCATAATCTTGACAACGTGGTGCGTGCGTTGCAGATTCTCAACACCCCGGTGGGGCTCAAATTCGGCCCCCGTAAAGTGACCCTATCCACTTCTGGCTTAGTCCCGGAACTGCTGGAACTGACGAAGCGGGTCAAGGTTGGGCTGGCGGTTTCTCTCAACGCCACCACCGATGCGGTGCGTGATCGCCTGATGCCCATCAACCGTCGCTATCCGCTGGCCGTGCTGCTCGATGCCTGCCGGCGTATCCCTCTGCCGCCGCGCGAGCGGATCACCTTTGAGTACATTCTGATCCGTGACGTCAACGATTCCCTGGAGGATGCCAAACGGCTGGTTAAACTGATGCATGGGATCCAGGCCAAAATCAACCTGATCCCGTTCAATGAGCATCCGGGATCGCCATTCCGGGCGCCGTCGGCAAAGCAGATCGAGGCGTTCCAGACCTATCTTCTCAGCCGCAATCTGGTCGCTATCCGCCGTGCCAGCAAGGGACAGGATATCTCTGCCGCCTGCGGTCAGCTCAAAGGGAAACTGGATGCTGACCGCGCTGCATCAGAAACTTGATTGTTTTGAAAAAAATAAATAAATCAAAAACTTGAAAGGGAGAATTTAAGAGAATGTCTGAAGCTATTATCGGCGTCATCGGTGGCAGTGGCCTGTACGAAATGGAAGAACTGCAGGATGTACGCGAGGTCAAACTCGACACCCCTTTCGGCGCTCCTTCTGACGCCTATATCACTGGCACTTTGAATGGCGTGAAGATGGTTTTTCTGCCGCGTCATGGCCGCGGCCATCGCTTCCTTCCCTCAGAGGTCAACTATCGCGCCAACATCTACGGCATGAAGCAGCTTGGCGTGCAGCGGATCATTTCCGTGTCAGCTGTGGGGAGCATGAAGGAAGCCATCGTCCCAGGGCACATTGTTATTCCCGACCAGTTTTTCGATCGCACTCAAGGCAAACGCGGCTCCACTTTCTTCGGTGAAGGGATTGTAGGTCACGTGCAATTCGCTGACCCGGTGTGCGGCGAACTGTCGACCGTGCTTGGCGATTCTGCTCAAGCCGTTGGCGCCACCGTGCATCGCGGCGGCACCTATATCTGTATCGAGGGGCCGAACTTTTCCACCCGCGCCGAATCGAACATCTACCGCAGCTGGGGGGTGGATATCATCGGTATGACCAATATCCCTGAGGCGCGCCTGGCCCGCGAAGCGGAAATCTGTTACGGTACGGTGGCTCTGGCCACTGATTATGATTGCTGGCATGACGGTCATGACGACGTCTCGGTGGAGGCGGTTATCGCCATTATCCAGCAGAACGTGGCCACGGCACGCAACATCATCAAGGACGCGGCGGCACGTCTTGGTGCCGCCAATGCCACCTGTGGCTGCGGCAGTGCTCTGCAGTACGCCATTATGACCCATAAGGAAACGATTCCGCAGGCGACCCTTGATAAAACTGAGCTGTTGTTCGGTAAATATCTCAAGTAAACTGTGCGCCCCTCATGAAAAATGCGTGGGCGATTTGGCAGTTTGGCGTGAGGCGGTTAAACTTGATCTGATTTGGTTTAGGAATTCTGGCTGGAAAGGGATTGTATTGTAATGAGCATTCTGGTTGTCGGTTCGGTTGCTTTTGATTCGGTAGAAACCCCCTTTGGCAAGGCCGAAGAGATTCTTGGCGGCTCTGCGACTTATTTCTCAACGTCGGCGAGTTTCTTCAGTGATGTCAATCTGGTCGCGGTGGTTGGCGAAGACTTTCCCGAAGAACATCTGACTTTCCTGAAATCGCGCAATATCGACCTGGCCGGGCTGCAGGTGGCTCCTGGGCGCACTTTCCGTTGGGCGGGACGTTATGGGTTCGATCTCAACGAAGCCCAGACCCTCGATACCCAGCTCAACGTCTTTGAAACTTTTCAGCCGCAACTCCCTGTCGGATTTGAGAATTCCGAGTTCGTTTTTCTGGCCAACATCGATCCTGAACTGCAACTGGAAGTTCTCAAGCAGGTGCGGCGGCCGCAACTGGTGGCCTGTGACACCATGAATTTCTGGATTTCCGGAAAGCGGGATGCGTTGGTGAAAACCCTTGGCCACGTCGACATTCTGCTTATCAATGAAGGGGAAGCGCGCCAGCTGGCCGGAGAACCGAACCTGGTCAAAGCGGCGCGAGCCATTCTGGCCATGGGTCCCAAAGCCCTGGTGGTCAAGCGGGGTGAGTACGGTGCCTATATGTTCACCGAACACAGCATCTTTTCCGCACCGGCTTATCCTCTCGAGACGGTTTTCGATCCGACCGGAGCGGGGGATACCTTTGCCGGCGGGTTTATGGGCTATCTGGCGGCAAACCGTAACCTGTCGGAAACCGCCATGCGCCAGGCCATAATTTTTGGCAGCGTCATGGCCTCGTTCAATGTTGAAGCCTTCAGCCTCAATCGCTTGAAAACTCTCGAATATCTGGAGATCGAAGAACGCTTCCGCAAATTCAAGCTGCTGACCGAGTTTGAAGGGTTGGCCTGATTCTCAAAGGGGATGTCATGTTCAAGCTGCGGCCGGAAATAGAACGTCTCGATATCAGCAGCGCTGATGTCCTGCAACTGTATCGCTCCACCATCGATGTTCAGGTGGCGCTTTCGGGGTTTCCGGCGCAGAATGCCACGGCTTATCTTTGTGTATTCAGCAGCGGCCGGGGAATTCGCGTCACCGTTGTATTCCACCTGTTGACAAGTTCCCGATTGGTCTTTTTCTTCCACGAACGGGGTGAGCTGCCGCGGCGCGAACTGCTCGATGTCTTGGAAGAGGGGCAGGAGTTTGCCGACAGCATGGGCTTCATGCTGCACGATATGGATATGCACCGGCTCGATCCGGCCAGCCGGCAACGGCTTTGGACTCGCCTCCCTCTGGAGAGAGGGCTGGCGGCGCCCGCTGAGCCCGCTCTATCGCAGAAATCTGCAGCTGCACCTCCTGCAAAGGTGCCTGTTGTTGCTCCTTCTCCGCCCCAATTGCCCACTCCACAGGAGATGGAGGAAAGACGCCTGCGGTTGCAGGCCGGACTGGGTCGTTTTTTTGCCGCCTGCTAGGGGCTTATTTCTTTGCCGCAAGGAGATTCGCAGTTGAAAACAAACTATTTCATTTTGGCTGTCCTGGTTTTGGCGTTGAGCGCAGGTTGTACTACGACCGGGCCTAAGCCTGACAAGATCGCCGAATCCCATTACATGCTCGGTCTTTCTCATCTGCAGTCCAGCAACCCCACCCTAGCCCTCAAGGAATTCCTTCAAGCTGCCGAGATCCAGCCGAACAATGCTGACACTCAGGCCGGCCTGGCACAGGCTTATCAATTGAAGAAAGCTTTCCCGGAAGCTGAGACTCACTATCTCAAGGCTCTCAAATTGAGCCCGGACGATCCCTACATTTACAACAATCTCGGTGCTCTATACCTGGATATGAGCCGTTGGGATGACGCTATCCGATGTTTCACCAAGGCTGCGGACAATCTGATTTTCACTAAACCTGAAGTGGCCCTCACCGGCCAGGGGACAGCCCTTTATCAGAAGGGCAACTATCTGGAGGCAGTGACAGTTTTGAATAAAGCCCTGCGTATCCAGCCCCATTACGCCATGGCCCGCGTTCGCCTCGGTGAGGTGTACTACGCCCTAGATAAAACCGAGGAGGCGATTGGTGAGTTCCAAACCGCCCTGGAAGATGTGCCGAATTTTGTCCTGGCCCATTACAAACTGGCCCTGGCCCTACAAAAAGCCGACCGCAAAGATGAGGCTATCGCGGAGTTGAACGAAGTGGTGCGTATCGCTCCGAACAGCGATCTGGCGCAGATGGCCCGGGAACACCTGGACCTCCTCAAGTAAAACAGAAAAAGGATTCCCCATGCTGATTCAATGCCCGAGCTGCTCGGCGCGCTATAAAATAAACCCGCAACAAACCAGCAAAGACACGGTCCGTATCAAGTGTCCGCGTTGTTCCGAGGTCTTTCAGGTCAATGTGGAAAGCTCTGCGGCCGAGGCGACAGCCACTGCCGCACCGACACCAGCCGCAGCCTCCGGACCACCGAAAGTTCTAGTGGTGGAAGATTCGAAATTTTTCCGTGAGCTGGTCAAGGATGTGCTGAAGCCCCTGAACCTGGTCTTCCTGTTTGCCGGCACCGGTGAGGAAGCCTGGCAGATTATTACCACCGAGAAACCGGACCTGGTTATTCTTGACCTCAACCTGCCGGGCAAAAACGGTTATCAGCTGATCCGTGAAGTGCGAGCTGAAAGCTCTCTGAACAATATCCGCTTGCTGGCCATGAGCGGCGTATATCGGCGGGAAAGCGATGCGGCTGCCATCGAAAGAGCCGGCGCCGACGATTTCATCAACAAGTCCTTCAAGCCCGAGCAACTTCAGGAGCGGGTCCAGGCGTTGCTGGCCAGCCGATGACCTGCTGCGATTTGGAGCAGAGCGTCACCTGGCTGCGCCAACAGCTGGGCCAAGAACCTTTTGATCTCGCCATCATCCTCGGTTCCGGGCTCGGTGGTCTCGCCGATGAGGTGGAATCCCCCTGCATCATCCCTTACGCTGATATTCCCCAGATGCCACTGCCCAGTGCCCGTGGCCATGCCGGTCGGCTGGTGGCAGGCATGCTCGCCGGTTGGCGTACCTTGGTCTTTCAGGGGCGGTTTCACATGTATGAAGGCTATTCGGCCCGGAAAGCTGCCCTGCCGGTCAGGATGGCCCACGCTCTTGGTGTCCGGCATCTGCTGCTGACCAATGCTGTTGGCGGCATTCACCCAGATTTCAAGTCTGGGGATTTTATGTATGTGGCCGACCATCTTAATTTCCTCGGCGATAATCCTCTGCGCGGCGAATCCCACGATCCCTTTATCGATCTGTCTCGCCTTTATGATCAGGGGCCCTTTGACGCATTGGCTGCATTTGCCGCAGGCAACAACGTGCGTCTGCATCGGGGCGTTCTAGCCGGCATGCTCGGCCCTTCCTATGAAACTCCTGCCGAAATCCGTGCCTTGCGGGTCCTCGGTGCGGATGTGGTTTCAATGTCCCTGATCCCCGAGGCGCTCATGGCCGGCTACCTTGAGATGAAAGTCATAGGCCTGTCCATGATCAGCAACGCCGCTGCCGGAATAAGCACCGTTCCCCTCGACCACCAGGAGGTGTTGCAAGCCGGTCAAAGTGCTGCCAGCGACTTTCGTCAGCTGTGCCGGAAACTCCTTGCTTTTTGGCACTCCTGAACGACAATTCCTTCGACTTTTTCGTGCTCTGGCCGGCTTCTCACCTGTCTGTAAATAATTTTCTAATTGTTTGTTTTTTTTATCTTTTTTTGAGTCGCTTTCTTGACAGGCGATTGTGTCGTGCTAGACTTTTGCCAAAAAAGGGAAGGATTGTTCTGCTTGGGGCAACAGAGTCACAAAATACTCATTGTCGATGATGAGGAAAACACCCGCATCGGCCTGCAAAAGCTTCTGTCCGCCGAAGGCTACGAGGTCGAAACCGTGGCTAACGGCTACCAGGCTCTGGAATTTCTGCGTAAGGAAAAGGTCAGTCTGGTCATCAGTGATATCAGCATGCCGGAAATGAACGGTCTGGCCTTTCTGCGTGAAGTGCATCGAAACTTCCCCAGTCTGCACGTGATCATGATCACGGCCTATGGGGGAGTGGAGTCTTATCTTGAAGCGATGAATCTCGGTGCCTTTGAATATCTGAACAAACCGGTGAAGCTGGCTGAATTGAAATCTGTGATGGACAAGATTTTCAAGGACAAGAGTCCGCTGGATTTATCTCAACCCAGTTAGCCAGTCCAAGGCCAGACCAAGGAGGAAGGGATGAAAGATTTCAAGAAAATTTTGTTCGCCACCGATTTTTCCGAAGGGTCCGATTATGCCTTCGAATATGCTTTGTCCCTGGCTAAGAAATGCGATGCCAAGCTTCTGGTGGTTCACATTATCAACGAACCGGTGGATTTGAGCGGGTTTTATGTGCCTCATATCTCCTTTGACAAGTTGGAGGAGGAGATCGAGGAAGGCGCCCGCAAAATGATGGAAAAGTTCTGTCAGACTCATATCGTCGGTTTCGACGATTACGAGTCCTTTATCGTGCCGGGGATCGCCTATGACGAAATCATCAAGAAGGCCCAGGAGCAGCAGGCTGACCTGATCATCATGGGAACCCACGGTCGTGCCGGTCTCGACCATGTGCTGTTCGGCAGCACTGCGGAAAAGGTGGTACGCAAGTCCCCCATCCCGGTTATGACCATCCGCGTCAAAGAATAACCGTTCCGATTTAAAGTATGAATTTTAAGGCAGGCGGCTTCAGGTCGCCTGCCTTTTTGCGTAAAATCAGCTGAGGCTTTTCCCTTGTCAAAGTAGCCGTAGAAAGATATCCTGTGTAGGTTTTTCCGTGGGTTAGATAGTTTGGGCGGTATAACGGCCGGCGCGTTAAATTCTACGCCGAGTTGGGGACGGGTGTCATGGCTGAACGTATTCTGGTCATCGATGATGAAAAGATCATTCTGCAACTGACGTCCATGATTCTTAAAAGCAAGGGTTACGAGGTCTTTACTGCCGAAGGCGGGGAACGTGGCCTGGAGCTGATCCGCGAACAATCGCCGCAAGTGGTGCTGCTTGATTACATGATGCCCGGCATGGACGGGATGAGCACCCTGCGCAAGATTCGGGAGAGATTCCCCACCACTTACGTCATCATGTTCACCGGCAAAGGGAGCGAAGAGATTGCCGTTGAGCTGATGAAAGCCGGCGCCTCCGATTACATCCTCAAGCCGTTCAATAATCAGGACCTGGTTGATCGTATCGAGAACGTCCTGCGCATCCGCCGAATCGAACTGCACAACAAGGAACTGCGCGAAGAGCGCGAACGCCTGCTTAAGGAGATCGAAGCCTGGAACCGCGAGTTGGAGCGGCGCGTGGAGGAAAAGTCCCGCGATCTGGAAAAGGCTCATGCGGAGATTCTCCAGGCCGAGAAGCTGGCTGCGCTCGGTCACCTTTCCGCCGGCATGGCGCATGAAGTTCGCAATCCGCTCAACTCCATCAGTCTGTTCACCCAGATTCTGCTGTCCGGCATGGAAGAAGGGTCGGAAAATCGCCTTTACGCTGAAAAGATCATCAAGGAAGTCGACCGGATTGACGATATCCTGGTGCAGCTGCTGGCCACCAGCAAGCGCTCCCGCTACGAACTGGAACTGGTGTCAATCGCGGATATGATTAACGACTGCCTTGAAGATTTCGCCGAACAGATCAGGACGCAGGGGATCGAACTGCACAAGGTCTTCATTTCCGAGCCCCCTTCGTTTATGGCTGATCCCACGGAACTGAAGCAGATATTTACCAACCTGTTCATGAACGCGATTTACGAAATGCCCAAGGGAGGGGTACTGAGCATCCATCTCAACCATGATCAGGATCATATCCAGATAGCGGTGTCAGATACGGGTGGCGGTATCCCCAAAGAAAACCTCAACAAGATTTTCGATCCTTTTTTCACCACCAAGACCAAAGGGACCGGTTTCGGTCTGTCCGTGGTGCTGCGGATTGTCAAAACCTATGGTGGCAAGATCAGCGTGGACAGTCGCCAAGGTCAAGGATCGAGCTTCCAAATCGAACTGCCGTTGCCGGCCACGGTTGCTGCATGATGGATGGCGGTTTGTTTTCCCCACCGGAATTCCCCTGACACATGGCCTTGCGTTTAAGAGAGATCAGCCTGGGGCTGGACGAAGCTGAAGAATCACTTTCAGCCCGAGTGGCAGCCGAATTGGGTATCGGCGTGACTGAGGTGCGCAACCTGCGCATCGTGCGGCAGGGGATTGACGCCCGTCGCAAGGGCCGCATTCTGCGCGTTTTCAATGTCGAATTCGAGGTTGCCGATCAGGATGGTCTGCTGCAGCGGCTGTCCGGTTTAGCGCGATTGGAAGCCGTTACGCCACTGTCCTTGCCGGATATCAGCCTCCCGACCCGCCGCGAGAGGGTGCTGGTGGTCGGGATGGGACCGGCCGGTCTGTTTTGCGCTCTGCTGTTGGCGCGCAACGGCCAGGACGTGATCCTCATCGACCGCGGCCAGGCGCTGGAACGCCGTGTTGCCGATGTCAGCCGCTTCTGGAACGACGGCCTGCTCGATGAGGAAAGCAACGTTCAGTTCGGCGAAGGGGGGGCT
>ENA-ORXD01002717-ORXD01002717.1-sediment-metagenome-genome-assembly--contig:-NODE-2717-length-11254-cov-2.333811_pt1 | contig 11254 bp, 13 predicted proteins | sample MGYA00237862_ERZ511471 | MGnify/ENA metagenome assembly ERZ511471 | reverse complement strand
AGGTGGGATAGTGTTCGCGGGTAGATTCGAATACGCCATAGACGACAAAAGCAGGGTCAGCATACCTGCGAAGTTCAGAGAGATGCTCTCTGTGCACCATGATCTGAGGCTGATCTTCACTAATCTCGACGGGTGCATTGTCGGTTATCCCTTTCAGGAGTGGCTGAACATTGAAGAGAAGATATCGAACAAAAGCTCGATGAAAAAAGAAGAGAGATTGTTCCTGAGGTATTTTTTCTCCGGCGCTTCTGAATGCACGATCGATAAGCTCGGGCGGGTCCTTTTACCGCAGGCATTAAAAACCGATGCACATATTATAAAAAACGTCGTGATCATAGGGATGGGCAAGAAGATAGAGATATGGGCAAAGGAGAAATGGGAAGAACTGGTGAAGCAGGCAACGTCTGATCCCGACCAGATTGCAAGCATCGTGTCGGAACTGGGCCTTTGATCGGTGTCACACATATACCTGTTCTTTGCGAAGAAGCAATACAAAACCTGGTAAGCGCTGAATATAGCCTGTTTGTCGATGCAACAGTTGGTGGAGGGGGACACGCATACCACATACTGGAAAGATACAAAGACATACGGTTGATAGGCCTCGATGCAGACGAAGAGGCCTTAAGCACGGCTCAGGAGGTGCTGAGAGGTTACGGCGAGAGGGTAGAACTGGTAAGGGGAAATTTTAAAGACCTCAAGGAGATTCTTAATGGGATGGGTGTATTTTCCTTCGACGGTATCCTTTTTGATCTGGGTCTTTCAATGTACCAGTTAATGGGCAAGAGGGGCTTCAGTTTTAACGACGAAACCTTTCCTGATATGCGGATGGATGACAGGGCAAGACCTTTTTCGGTAATGCCGTGGATCAGGCGCTGGGACAGACGGACAATCCCCCGGACGAACCTCTCCTCCCAGCCGGTAACCTTGGCCAGGGCGGCCAGTGTTTCTGCCAGCCAGCTGAAATCCTCCCCAACTTTCCTGATCGCCCCGCTGAAGGCCTGATAGTTTCGTTCGATATCCTTCGTTTCAGCAGTGGACAGCCACTCCTGCATCATGAGCGCCTTCTTGACGGCGCGATCCTTGTCATCGAGAAACAGGTTGTCCATCGCCCACAGTGACTGGAACAGCGGCTTGTGGTCCTCCCCGCTTTCGTAAATGATCTGTTTGAGTTCATCGCGGTAGCCGCCCCATCGGCCGTCTTGCCGTTTCAGGGAGAGGTAATTTACCCGGGAATCTTGACACAGCCCGAGAAGCAGCAGCACTTCCAGTTCGGAAACATGCCGGGGATCGGCATTGTTCAGAAAGTTCAGAAGAAAGGCGGCCGTGTCAATGGTAACGCCCTTGCCGGCGGCCACTTTGCCTGTTTCCGTGGCGGTCAGGGTATTGCTGTTGCCTTTCGCGATCAGCTTCTCCTTCAGGCAGGCATTGACGGTGCCGGCAACTGCCCGGTCATATTCCGCATCGGTCATCTCTTTGTTCCAGACGGTGGCGGCGGTATAGGTGCTCTTCAGGAAGGTCTTGATCTGTTCCTCGCTGTGGCAGATTTCGGCGGCAACGAGGTTCAGGATGTGTTTGTCCATGCTGTTTCTGTCCAGCGCCGGGGAAAAGTCTTCCAAACTGCCGCAGACATAATGGTCGTAGTAGAATTTGGAATTGACGAAGGAATGCGTAACGAATATCGCCCGGCCAAAATCGGAGATATAACCATATCGAGCTACCCGTCCGCCCATATTCTCATATTCGGAGACCGTGAGATTCACCAGCATGACATCCCGGGTTTTGCTGAAGGTTTTCCAGCGCTTCGGGGCGATGACGGCGTTTTTCATGGGCAGGTTCAGGCCGACGGCCAATGTGGAGGTGGTGCACAAAACCCTGATTTCGCCTTGGCGTGTATAGCGTTCGATGATGTCCCGCTCCTCCCAGGACAAATCGGCGTTATGTACGGCAATGCCGTTTTGTAAAGTTTGCAGCAGCATTTCCCGGGAAACGCTTTCCTCCAGGGAATTCATCTCGGCGATTGCGCCGTGGGCGGGATCGAGATCGAGCGCACGGGTTAACCGCCGTGCCAGTTCTTCCGTGGAAGGTTTGTCCGGCAGAAAAAAGACGGTCTGTTCTCCCAGTTTCCCGGCAAGGTGGCGCGCTGTTTCCACGTACTGGTCCATTTCCTTTTCGGATTTCAGGTCAAACCAGGTCTCCTCTCCTTTATTGCCGCTGTTGAACTCCCGGTATTTGAATTTTCCTTCGTAAAAGACACCCTGGCGCAGTTCCACCGGACGGTTCTCTTCGATGAGGAGAGTCGCCCGCAGCCAGCGGGCAAGGGCGTCGCTCTTCCCCAAGACGGCGGACAGGGCGACAAGCTGCGGCTGATCGGGATGCAGAAGTATCCGGGTCAGAAGCAGTTCCAGGGCCGGTCCCCGGTCTTCGTCGGTCATGTATTGCAGCTCATCGACCACGACCAGCCCGACATCGCTGATGAGGGACGGTTTCTGAACCAGTAGGGCATTGAGCTTCTCATAGACGACAATGGCAATATGATACTTTCCCGCCAGGATGCGCTCGTCGTCTTCCCGGCGGTCATGGGTGGAAATGACGGTATCGATGCCCGCCTTCCGGTAGTCTTCGAAGAACTGTTCGTATTTTTCTTCGGCGAGCGCCTTCATGGGTACGAGGTAAATCGCTCTTTGTCCTTTGCTGCCATAGTGAAGGGCAAGGATTTCGCCGATCAGGGTCTTTCCGGATGATGTCACCGCGGAGATCAGAAAATTGCCGCCGCGCAGGATGAGGTGATCCCTGAAGGCGCTCTCCTGGATCGGCAGGAGTTCCGCATCGTATTTGCTCTTCAAAACATCAATGATCTTCGGCTCCAGGCCGAAAGCTTCCAGCAGGTCGATTCTCATGGCGATAATAAGTGATAAGTCCTTTCTGATGATAAGGCGGGGCCATTCTAACGGGGGCGGAAGGACGGATCAATGTCCAAACGACAAGGGTGAGTCGCATTATTTTCCCATGAGGTCGGATGGCATGTGAGCAAAGGTGGCGGGTGTGTGTGATTTTGTAACTTTTCCTGGTCAAATAGTATCGGCAGACTTGACATTTTGCCGATGTTTTTGTACCATACCATCCCATGAATACTGCAAGAGAAAAAGCCATCGAGATTATCCATAAGCAGGGCGGGATTATCCGCACCCAGGAAGCCTTTCAGTTGGGAATCCACCGGAGAACCCTGTATGGTCTCCGCGATGAGGGCGCGCTTTTTCCTATTGCGCGGGGTCTCTTTCACCTGGCAGACGGGCCGGACAGCCTGCCTACCGAGATCGACCTGGTCAACGTAGCCAAACTCGTTCCCCACGGGGTCATCTGTCTCATCTCCGCCCTTGCCTTTCATGAGCTGACAACCGAAATACCGCATGAAATCTGGCTTGCCGTGGAGAGGAAAGCTCACAAGCCAAAGGTGAAATACCCGCCGGTCCGGGCTATGTACTTTTCCGGCGCCTGTTTTCACGAAGGCATTGAAGTCCATCGGATCATGGAACAGGATGTCCATATTTACAATGCCCCCAAAACGGTGATCGATTGTTTCCGCTGGCGAAACGACGTGGGAATCGATGTCGCCTTGGACGCAGCCCGGACGTATCTGAAGCGGCGCGACGCAAGCCCGTCCCGGTTGATGGAATATGCCAAACTCTGCAAGGTGGAAAAGCTGGTGACACCTTACCTGGAGGCGATGGTGCCATGAGCGCAAACCAGGTTAAAAATGTTGCGTCATCTGTCAAAAACCGTCTTCTGACCGCTGCGCGTGAATGCGGAAAACCTTTCCAGTCACTGCTGATCCATTACGCGCTGGAACGCTTTCTCTTTCGCCTTTCCCGGTCGCCCCTGAAAGAAAAATTCATCCTGAAGGGCGGCCTTTTGTTGGCGGGCATGGGCCTGTCAATGGCAAGGACAACGCGGGACATTGATTTCCTAGGACTTTTCCCGGGCAACAGCGACACCGTCGGCGCTTCGATACGCGACATCGGAAACGTGCACCTCGACGACGGCCTGGTTTACAAATTCGATAATTTCAACATCGAAACCATGTCTGAGGATCAGGAATATCCCGGCATACGTTTCAAATTTGAGGCTTGGCTGGGCAAGGCAAAAATTACCATGCAGATTGATGTGGGTTTTGGTGATGCCGTGGTACCCGATGCGCTGGAGATGACGTACCCGACACTGCTCGACATGGAGCCGCCTGTAGTGAAGGCATACAGCGTCGAGACCATTGTCGCGGAAAAGTTCGAAGCATCTCTGGATTTGGCGGAGCTCAACAGCCGCATGAAGGATTTCTATGACATCTGGATATTGAGCCACGAATATCCGTTTCAAGGAGCGGTGCTTCAGGACGCGATTATCGCCACCTGCACAAGGAGGTCAACGCCTTTGAGCTCCAGGGGGCTGGTCTTTTCCAAAGAATTTGCCGACAGATCCGACAAGCAAACCCAGTGGACGACCTTCCTCCGGAAAACTCAGATTACAGGCATACCGGAAGATTTCCCGGTGATCATGGAGGGCATGAGGAAATTCCTGCATCCCGTCGCCGAAGCAAGTGAAAAACAGCTGAGGTTTGAAAAAGAATGGCTGCCCGGTGGCCCCTGGCGATCATAGAATCGAATCAGTATCTCTATCCACTAGTGAAAACACAGACAAGAAGGCAGCCCCGATCCTCTCCGGGCTGCCTTCTCTTTTTTTGTGATTGCCGCTCTTTCAAGCGGCTTTTCTTTTAAAACGGAATGTCGTCGTCAATCGCTGCCGTTCCCACCGCCTCTGCCGCGTCCGTCAGCTCCGGTGCCGCCGCACCGTTTCCGTTCTTTCCGGAGAGCAGTTCCAGTTCCCTGGTGCGGATTTCGACGACACTGTGGTTGGCGCCCTCGGCGTCCTGCCAGGTGCGCTGCGTGAGCTGGCCGCGGATGCCGACTTTGCTGCCTTTGGCGCAGTATTCCCCGACGATCTCCGCCAGGCGCTGGAAGGCCGTCACCTTGAACCAGTGTGTTTTCTTCACTTTCTCGCCTTCCTTGTTCTTGTAATTCTCATTCACGGCGATGTTGAAATTGGCGACCGGCACGCCCTGCGCCGTGTACCTGATTTCCGGATCATTTCCCAAATTTCCGACGATTGTGACTGTGTTGATCATGGCTGATACCTCCTTAAGTTTATTTTACTTCATGACAGTATTGATTTAATTTGCTGTTTGATTTGTTGCCGCTTTCCCGTTCAGGGCTTCCTGCACCTTGACCACAAGCTGGTCCTTGAGTTCTTCCAGCGCCTTGAGGTGATCCTGATCGTTTTCATTCAGGGTCGCCTTGATAGCGTATGACACGCAGCAGGAGTTGAAATTGACCGACTTCTTCTTGCTCACCATGACGCTGACTTCCGTGACCTTGAACGGCGCGCAAAGATGGCTGACCTGTTCCACCGGCCTACCAAGAAACTCCCGGAGCCTTCTCATTTGCCGTTGTATTTCTGCCCATAGCTTTTTCATCGTGACTTCCTTTCTGCCTGGTTAAGCGCGGCAACATAAACCCTGTTCATCGATGCCGCCAGGTTAAAAACATAGTTGCTGATTTCATCCGCTTTGCCCGCTGCCGCTGGCTGTTTTTCATCCGGTTCATGCGCGGATGCTGGGCATTCCGGCGGGCATTTTGTCCTGGTGTCTGATATCTGAAACATTCGTTTCCTCCTTTCGCTGATCGGCCAGGTATTTGCCGAGGATGTCGTTGACGAGATGTGTCATCGGTTTTTTCCGCTCTTTCGCCAGGCGATAGAGCGCCGGTATAAAATCTTCGTTGATTTTTGGTGAATACATACAGTGACCTCCCTGATAAATTTACATGGCCACAGCTTTGATCCGATTTTCTTTTCTAAAAGATCCCCATATTGTGAAAGCTGGGCACGGCAGGCAGGCGGTGCGGGTCCATGCCGTTGGCGATGGCAATTGTTTTCAGGATTTCAACGGCCTGGTAAATCTCATCTCTTGAATACGGCAGGCGCCCGACGCGGTCATCGATGTAGAAATCCATGGGCTGTTCCGCTGCGAACCTTCCGAGGAACCCGCCGCCGCACATGACATAAACAGCCGTCTGCATGGGCGGGATCGTCCCGGCGCCCCATCCGCTTTCGGACACTCTTTCCTGATTCAGGCATCTCATACGCTCACCACCCTTTCCTGATCTTCTGGATTTCCGACGCCTTCTGCGGCAGCCAGTAAAGATCACGATCGATCTCCAGCCCGCCGTTGATCTTGATGTCCTTCAATTCGGAAAAGGAGATGTAGCCCCATTCTGCGCTTTGATGGTCGTTGTTCAGAATGACATAGCCCCAGAAGAGATCGCCGCCGTCGTATTCGGCAATGTACCAGTCGCACCCGGCAAGGAAGAAGTGCATGCGGATGATCTTTTCTTCCAGGGGGACATGTTCCGTTTCGTAAAGCCTTGGCAACAAGGCCAGTTGTTCCGCTGATGGGATGTTCCACATTACTTTTCTTCCTCCTCCCTGGTGTTTTTGACCTGCCGTTTCGTATCCGGCGGGATGCCGACGCCGAGACCTTCCGCCGCTTCCTGCAGATCCAGCTTCTCCTGCCACAGCCTGCGGACGTTTTTGCCGATGGTGAGCGACATCTGACCGGCTTCGGATGGCTTGACCCTGCTTTTCTCCTGGTGGCTCCAGAAGCGCAGTTGCGCTTCCACGGAATAAAGCTGCGCTTTGATTGCTTTCTGCTGCCTGCTGCTTTTCTGCGGCGGGAGCGCCGTGGAAAGAGACGAGCCGGCCACCAGCAAAACAATGACGATGATCAGGATTCGCTTCATACCGTGCCCTCCTCTTCACACAACACGGTTTCCCTGTTGTTGCGCGACCGCATTTTGCGCCGGAGCGTCTTTTTCCACTTCCGGTAATCCCGGTAATGTTCCGGCACACGTTCCGACCAGCCGCAGCAGGGGCAGCAATGGTCACGGTTCAAAAGATCGGCGCACTCCGGACAGTATATTTCCGTCATGGTGTTTATCCTCCTTTCAGAAGTTTGCCTGCCGACAGCTTTGATGAAATTCAGGATGAAAATAAATCGTGGTTCACGGGTATAAGGCGACAAAGACCAGGCTAAACAAAACAAAGACATTCCAGACGGCAAAAAGGATCAGCAGGAGCTGAACCATGCGGATGACCAGATCCTTTTTCCGGAAGCGGTGGTAAAGGCGGAAAATGAAGAGAAGCACGGGATGGCGTTTCTTTCGGGGCCCCTTGTTCCGGGGAGAGACGTAACGATGCAGAACGTAAATGCGGGGCGCAAAGTGCCTTTCCATGAAGAACCTCCTGACTGTTTGAATGAATTTCCAAAGGGACAGACAGGATTCGATCGGTTCTTCCCGCACTGAGGCTGGCGGGCAATTTGCTCTTTTCTGCAAATTGCATGACAGCCGGGGCTATGGCACGAAACGATCATAAAAAAAGCCCTGAACCCCATGGCGGAGTCCAGGGCCTGTGAGGCTACACATGAGCCGCCTTGCGTTCATTGTATGCCTGCCAGAGAATGATCCATTCATGCTCTGCGGGCGCTTCGGCTATTTGGACCTGGCCGTGCTGGATTTTATACATCAGCGCACCGATGGAGCCGAGGTTGCCATTGGCATTGTTGATCTTGCCGAGGAGGTTCCGCGCGGAGGTGGAGAGATTTGTGCGAATGCCTTCATGCAGGCGGTTTTTTGTCCTGTTGTATTCGTGCCAGATGACACCGGCCTGACCGTGGGAAAGATCCATCGTGTATATCTGTTTGCCGAGACCGGCCAGCGCTTCGGATGTCTGGCAGAAGCGGATTCTGTTGAGCAGGCCGCGGTACCAGGCGGGCTGTTTCTGCTCCCAGGTTTTTCCATCGGCGTCCATGTCTTCGCCGACCAGGTGATAACGGAAAGTATCCGGTATGTATTCCGCATACTCGTCTTCTTCGACTGGATTTTCTTCGTCGAACGTCTGGCAGCGCAGATCCAGATAAGGATCTTCTTCCAGGCTTAAGTGATCTTCAGCCGGTGATTCAACTTCGGCCAGCTGCATGGCCAGTGTTTCAAAGTATTCGACGGCTTTTTTGACGCCTTTGGCCTTCACCCATACACAGAACTTTTCAACCATGGGCGGTGTTGCTTCAATGATCGCCCAGGCGTCGCATAGCGAAACAGCCTGTGCGAATGTGCAACCGGCCTTATGTTGAATGATTTCCGGGCGAAGATGTTGAGAACAGTTTCCCTTTGTATTCAGATGCGGGGCGACAACTCTGCCTGCGCTGATGGTGCAGTCTTCAAAAAGCTGCCTTTCCAGCATGGTCATATCCGAAACATGCTTGGCCATGCCGATAAATGCTTCACCATAAGAACTGTGATCAAATAAATCTGTTTCGTAATACATAATAAAACCTCCTCTCTTTTTTCCTTTCAGTGCAAGCAAAAGCGCGGTAGCGCCAAAAATAGTCAAGGGCGGGGAAAGGAAAAGGAAGATTTATTTACGGCGTGGCGCTTGCTGCCGCAGACGTTCCGATACACTCTTTTGAGATTAATGTTTGCGGCCTATGGAAGTTTGCAAGCGGCATGACGGAAATAAATACTCTTTTCTGGTGCGTGAGCATTCCCCGTTTATGTACCCTTGACGATTTTTGGTTTTAACTTTTGCTAACCTAAGAAAGGTAGAGAGAGGAGGGTACCTTTTAGATTGCGTTGCTTCAGCAACGCATCGGCCAAGCAACACCTTTGAAAAAGAATGACTTGCGCCGGCCGACCTGTGCTGCCGATTTCGAACAATGACGGCGGCAGCACTGGCGCGTCTGTTCAGCGCCAGAAATGGATCTGCACGAAACGAACAATGAAAAGCGGCGGGCGGGCAATTCCGGACAGGGCGAAATAAATGATTTTGCAGGGGGCGTGACAGCCCCGATGGATTTACGACTTAGGGACAGCCTGGGTGCGGCTGGCGCGACCCCTGCTTCCGCTGATCCCTTCCGATCAATTCCAAATCTCTAGAAAGCAAGGGAGGGACGTCTATTCCAATTCAATATCGTCAAATATCCCGACATATATTTTTTTGGTAGACTTGGTTACACCTTCTTATCAATAGCCGCTATCATGATAAGAAATCATCAATAATTTATTGTAGTCACGATTATTGGTTCAATGGCCTACATTGAAAATTTCAATCAGTACTACACAGCCTATAATGAAGAATGGAGGTACTGCCGATTATTGTCTTCACATACGTTCAGCGGCATGCCGCAATCGGCCCTTTTTGATCCTCTTGGGCACAATTTTGGGCAGAGCATCCAGTGGGGCTACTCATGCTGATATATCATATTTTAACATGGTTTTGGTTGTCCTTTCTTGAACAATACTTCCTGAAAACGCTCCTTTGTTTGGCAGGTACACCGTGATGCTTCCCTCTAACTGCCCTGGATCACCAAGTTTTACTAGAAGTAGCACGACGAAGTTTGCCCCTAGCTGCGGGTCCATTACGATGTCGTACATCGTAGCGTGATCTTGGTTGCTTGGCGTCAGCATGAATGAATGGTGCGAGTGCCATTCACCAAGATAATTGAACTTCGTGTAACGGTGCTTAGTGGTCTCAAAAAAGGCGCGTAGGGGCGCCATGATTTCCGTCACCATCCTGACGAACGCTGCAAACGTTCCCCCTTTATGTTGGATTGTTAATTCCTTCACGCGAAAGGTATCTGGTCCGACGTGTTCTCCCATTAATATACCCCCAATCTCACGCCGGCCGGCTTGTCCCAGGGCGCCCACCAGCTTTTGGGCAATTTCAGGGGGTATTAGAAGGCGAAGAGCCATCTTTCTCGAGTAATTCGCATAGGAACTGTACGCCTTCGAGATCAAGTGCTTGTTTGTTGTCATTGTTCCATCCCTCTATCGCATAGGATACCATTGAGATCGGGATCGTGTCAAACGGAGCCTCGAAGGTCCAACCTTTTGCCAGTCCGATCAGATACATCGAGTAAGGAAATCTCGATAGTTCGGGTGTGTCAAGACAATCCGAGACAAAGCGCACTGCATGGTGCGCGATGATCGTAACATCTGCATCGGAAGCTACAAGCACTTCCCCGTCGTCAGTTTCAGCGGCATAATTGCCAGGAACTATTGTTTCCAAGTGTGGCGCTGGATGCTCGGTACAATACTGAAGATAGGCAAAGCGCATGTCATGCGGTGTAGGATCTATTCCTGGTCGACTTCGCGCTATCAGACCACCTATCCCTCCGCCGAATACTTCCATCCACACCATAGGCCGCCGAGCGCTTCTGGCGACAGATGCCAGCAAATTGAATACCCTTGGGTTCGACGTTGCGTCGATGAGAATGTCACAGTCCGCCAATCGGTTCAGTGCCCCGCCGATGGAGGCGTTGGATTCTTGCCCGGTAAGGTTTAGACGGGAAACCTCTGTTTGTACTCCTGGGGCTACCAGGCTAATGGCAGCCTGCATCGCATCTACCTTATGCTGAACTACCCCCTGCCAATCCAGAGCATGCCGCTGTAGATTCTCCGGTAGGAGCAGATCATGGTCAACAAGGTAGAATTTTCCGCATCCCATGCGGGCAAGGCTCAAAGCGATCTTGCTGCCAACTGAACCCAGACCCACGATACCGATTTTTTTGCCGCTCAATTTATCCCGTTCGGGTGCGCGGTTTCGGTCTTGGATATCCTCCGGCTGGACCCTTGAACAGGCAATTACGTCTTCATCCGTGAATACCATAAATAAATGCAATTCGTTCGTTGCATCTGCGATAAGGACTCCGGACATAGATTTCCCGAAACCGTCCACGGGTGAAGTCCCATTTGTCGTGAGAAATTTTGCCTGCTCCATGCCAGCCAAAAGATCCCGTAGATCCTTAAGCGTGGCTGGTTGTCCGATGGTGTTCTGCCCTAAATCCGTTTTGAGCCAAATCCCAACTTCGTCGGCTATTGCTCCTGGCAGCGTCGTGGGAATCTGGTTGTCTATCCAGGTACTGCCTCCAAATGGTGTGGCTTCGTGGATCAGGCTTGTCCAGATTTCACCTGTCTTTTGGAACGTGAATTTGAAAGATCCCGCTGTATTTACTGGCTGGCCATTAATAAAATTTGAGAGTGCCCGGGTTTCCAACCATCTCAAGCGTTTACTTCGGAACTGCTGGCCGATTGTCAGTTTGTGGCGAGATGGTGCGACCGCCGCGATATCGGGTTGATTTTCTCCAAGTGGG
>ENA-ORXD01002716-ORXD01002716.1-sediment-metagenome-genome-assembly--contig:-NODE-2716-length-11254-cov-3.514897_pt1 | contig 11254 bp, 11 predicted proteins | sample MGYA00237862_ERZ511471 | MGnify/ENA metagenome assembly ERZ511471 | reverse complement strand
ACATCGAAGCTATCCATCACGTATGGGAGCGCGCGCTCTATACGGACGGCGACATAGTGGTGACCACGTTTCGGCGCTGCATCGTCCTGAACGGCATCGAACTAGGCGCGCTGTCGGCCGATCTTGTGGACCGGGCCGCGTTCGTAGAGCTGCGTAGAATCCCGGCCGAACGGCGACAGCTCGACTCGGACCTAGCGCGGGACTTCGCTGCAGCTCGACCACGGCTCTTCGGTGGCCTGCTCAACCTGGTGTCGGCGACGCTGCGATATCTGCCGAGCGTGCGGCTGACGAGCTTCCCGCGAATGGCCGATCACGCGAAGGTACTAGCCGCTCTCGACATGGCGACCGACTACGGCGCGCTACCGGCATACCTGGCAGTGAGCGGCCGCGCGTTTCAAGAAGCCGTCGAAGGCGACCAGGTGGCTGCCGCCGTGGTACGTCTCATGGCCGATCGGACGAACTGGAGCGGCGAGCTTACCGAGCTGCTCGACCTACTCACAGAGCGACTGCCGAAGCCGGAGCGGCCGCCGAAGCAGTGGCCGGGTGATGCGTCGCGACTATCCGGCCGACTACGGCGTGCAGCACCTGCTCTGCGCGCGGTGGGCTTCGGTGTAGAGCTAGGACAAGACGGAGACACCCGACACCGCACTGCGACGATATGGCGAGAGAGAAGCCCGAAAAGAGCCTGTTTACCCTGCGAGCCTGCAGACGAACAGGCTTTACAGGCTAAACAGGCTGAAATCCCGGCTTTCTCTCGTGACTTCCCGGAAGGCGCACCGGGTGATCTTCTCTCACGTCCTGAAAGTCAAGCAGCTTTTCACAGCGGGCCTGTCGTCGGTATCGAGCCGGCTGGCGGAGACATACCCGAACCGGTGTCGTGGGTGGTAGAGCTGTGAACTCGGACGCGCTCGAAATCTTCGACCGGTGCGTGCGCTCGGCTGTGGTGCTCTCGCGTCGTGGTGAGAAGCTCCACGTGGAAGCGCTCGGCTTGCATCCGGCGCCGCCGGACCTGCTCGCCGACCTTGCAGGCTACAAGATTGACCTGCTGGCCCTGCTCGATTACATGGCCGCAGCCGACGCACTTCTGCGCGATAGCACCCGCGCTCTCGCAAGAGAGTGGCCGATTGCCTGCGTGCTTGACGACGAGTGGGACCGGCTCGAAAATGAAGCACATGATGCATATTGGTCGCTTGACCGCGACCGGCTACGTGCAGCGCTCGCCGATCGGGACGCGCACGCGCTCGCGGTCTTCGCGCGCCACGATGGGGCTGAGCTGTGGCGCCGTGGGCGCCAAGATGCGGACGATGGCCGGGGGGTGGTAAAAAGTTAGGAAGCTGTCCGCTCCCCGCTCGCGCTTATGCTTCCTCGAACTCGCGCACTTTTTGGGTTTTTTTGAAACGGGTCTAAAGGCTTTGTTCAAGCCAAAACGGGCACGTGGACCCGGGCAGGCTTCGGGGTTGCCCAGGGGGTGGGCAAAAACTTGGAGACCCGTCGGAAGCGCAGACTGTCCGCCCCGTCTTTTTTTTCTCAGTCATAACTTTTCGCAGCTGCAGGCTGAAGCGCAATTCCTGCCGTCACTCCTATCGATGTGCCAATTGTTGTTGCTATGGCGCTTCGGCGATTGATAGGCTGCAGGAGTGAACAGCAATCTTCTCTATTACGGTGACAATCTCGACGTTCTTTGCCGGCACGTCGCCGACGAATCAGTGGATCTTGTCTACCTGGACCCGCCGTTCAATAGCAACGCGACTTACAACGTACTGTTTGCAGAACAGAACGGTACACAGGCAGCAGCCCAGATAAAAGCCTTCGAGGACACTTGGCGCTGGGACCAAGAAGCGGCCCGAGAGTACGAAGAGACCGTGGAAATGGGCGGCAGCGTGGCGAAGGCGCTGAGAGCGTTTCGGACGCTGCTAGGCGAAAGCAACATGATGGCCTATCTGGCTATGATGGCGCCGCGGCTGGTAGAACTCCGCCGCGTGCTGAAGCGAACAGGAACGATCTATCTTCACTGCGACCCGACAGCAAGCCACTACCTCAAGTTGTTGATGGATGCCGCTTTCGATCCGCGGCACTTTCTGAATGAAGTCACCTGGAAACGCACACACAGTCACGGCAACGTCGGCCGCAACTTCGGTGGTATCTGCGACACACTTCTTGTCTACACGAAGACCGGCGACTACTGCTGGAACCAGCCGTGGGTCGCGCTGAACGAGGGCTACGTTGAGAGCTACTACCGCTTCACCGACCCAGACGGCAGACGGTGGAGAAAGGTCACGCTTCGAAATCCCGGTCTGCGGCCCAACCTGCATTACCCGTATACGGCTCTCAACGGCATGACTTACCACCCGCATCCGAATGGCTGGACCTGGACGGAGGAGAGAATGCGGCGGGCGGATGCAGAGGGGCGCTTGTGTTACCCGAAGAAGCCGGACGGGGCGATGATGTTGAAGCAGTATCTTGACGAATCACGCGGCGTTCGACTGCAGAACCTTTGGGATGACATCCGCCCCATTGGTGCTCAGGCAGCGGAACGGCTTGGTTTTCCAACTCAGAAACCAGTCGAACTGTTGGAGCGGATCATCCAGACAAGCAGCAATCCTGGCGACCTGGTGCTCGATCCGTTCTGCGGGTGCGGAACAACCATCATTGCTGCGGAGAAGCTCAAGCGGAACTGGATAGGCATAGACGTTACACACCTGGCAATAGCGCTGATAAAGAGCCGGCTGCGGGACACCTTCGGCGAAGAAGCGATGCCGCGGGTGATCGGCGAGCCGGTCTCCGTCCCAGACGCGGAAGCCCTTGCCGCGACCGACCCTTACCAGTTTCAGTGGTGGGCGCTCGGGCTTGTGGGGGCGCGTCCAGTCGACCAGAAGAAGGGTGCCGACCGAGGCATAGACGGCCGGCTCTACTTCCACGACGAAGCCGGCGGCAAGACAAAGGAAGTCATTCTCTCTGTCAAGGCCGGCCATACCGGCAGAGCGCATCTACACGAGCTGAGAGGCGTGCTGGACCGGGAGCAAGCTCAGATAGGCGTTCTGCTAACCATGCAAGAGCCCACCGGACCCATGAGGCAGGAGGCCGCATCTGCTGGCTACTACGAGTCGCCAGGTTGGGGAACCAAGCATCCGCGGCTGCAGGTACTAACCGTGGCCGATCTTCTGGCTGGCAGGAGCATTGACTATCCTTCCCGCCACGGGAACGTGACGTTCAAACGGGCACCCAAGGCGCGCGAGCAATTCGAGCAGTTGCCGTTTGGAGCAGACACGGATGTTGACTAGATGGTGTGTCGCAGGGTTTCGAGCGGGCTGATGGATCTGGGAGAGGGAATGCGGGTAGGCGTATACATTGATGGCTACAATCTCTACTACGGCGCCCGAAAGCTGTGCGGGCGCGGGACGTCCGGCTGGCGATGGCTGGATCTTCGGTCGCTCGCGAACGATCTGATTTCTGGGCACCCCGCTTGGTCGTCACCGGTTCTGAATCGACTTGTCTATTGCACGGCTCGAATCAATGCGGCATCGAACCCTTCTGGATATCGCGACCAAGACATCTACCTGAAGGCTCTGGTTGCTTCTCGCTCGGTAGACCTGATTGAATACGGTACGTTTGTTGAGCGGGTGAAGCGGTCCCCGCTGGCAGTAAAGGACCTGAAAGGACGGCCCGTTCTGACCAAAAGCGCTTGGCCGGTGATGGTTCAGGACGCAAGCGCCGCTCCTGTATACGACGCCCGCTTCCTGGTGTCGTATTCAGCGAGGGAGGAAAAAGGGTCGGACGTGAACGTTGCGTCGCATTTGTTGGTAGACGTGCTGAAGCAGTCCATCGACGCCGCAATAGTCATTTCTAACGACAGTGACCTACGGTTTCCGGTTCAGGAGGCCAGGAAACTCATCCCCATTTGCACTGTAAATCCGGGGAATGGCCAGACCGCAGGTGACTTGCGCGGCCAACCGGCGGATGGTGTTGGAGGACATTGGTGGCTTCGGTTGAAATGTGATGATTACAGAGGCCACCAGTTGCCAGACTTATGCGGCCCCTACGGGAAGCCTCAAGGGTGGTGACAATTTCTCCGATAAGGGGTACACTACATTCAGTTAACTCACCCGGCTCCTTGTGGGCCGGGTTTTTTTGTTATGAGACTGCGGTTTTAGGTGCGTGCCGCTTACCCTGTGCTTACCTGCGGCAATAAACATGCCATTTTGCAGGTGAGTACCGCTCACTCGTAATGAGCAGGTCCGGGGTTCGATTCCCCGCGTCGGCTTTCTCCACCAGGGGCAGGAAAGCCTTATTCTAAAGCCAAGAACGACCCTCTCCTTGCTTTGCTGCGGGGTCGCGTCAATACAGCTACGCGCCCGACAAGATGATCGAGCCCAAGTTGGGCAGTCACAAGCTGTCCGCCGTGACTCGTGAAGACGTTACCCGCCTGCGTCGGGAGTACGAGGACCACCCGCACAAGCCAATGGCATGCTGGCCACCTTCCGTCACCTCTATACAACGGCGGCCGAGTGGCGTCGCGTGCCCCACCAAGGCTTCAACCCCTGCCGGCACGTGACAAAGTACAAGGAGAGTAAGAGAGAGACTCACCTCACCGGCGAACAGGTGACCCGGTTGGGGAAGGTGCTTGACTCGCTGGAGGCCGAGCACTCGTACAAGGTTCGAGCCGCCGTCGCGTTCCTCAAATCGTGTGAGCGCGATTTCACCCGGGTGATCCCGTCTCGGGGCATCAAGGGTAGGCACCTCGTGAACCTGTCCATGTCCCGGCACAAGGACGTGATCCCAGCTGCCGAGCTAAGGGGTATCCGGATTCACGATCTCCGGCACACCGTTGGCTCCGTAGGCGCAGATGCCGGGCTCTGCATGCTGATGATCTCCAAGATCCTGAAACACAAGCGGGTGTCGACCGCGGAGAGGTATTCGCACCTCTCCCGTGGTCCGGTTCAGGATGCCGCGGATCGTGTCTCCGGGGGACCCTTGCTCGCAACATCGGAGCGGAACTCAGGGACTCTGTTCATTGTCGGACTCGAGCGTCACCCGGCCTTTTCTCTGGCGCCGGAATTCTCGTACCGCTGTGAGGATCACCGGGGCAACCGACACGACAACGATCAGGAGGACCGCCGGCGTGAGGTTCTGCTCCACCCACGGGATGCGGCCGAAGAAGTACCCCGCCCCGAGAAACACCACGACCCACGTCAGCGCCCCAGCTACGTTGAACATCCAAAACCTGGCGAGCGGCATTCGGGACACTCCCGCTGCGAGAGGCGCGAATGAGCGGACGACAGGCACGAACCTAGCCAAGAAGATCGTCCTTCCTCCGTAGCGCTCCAGGTATGCGCGGCTGGTCTCGAGACGACGGGCCGGTATCAGCCTCGGATATCTTGCAGCCAGCCGAGTCCCGAAGCAGCGACCGATCGCGTAGTTGACGCTGTCACCGAGGACGGAGGCCACGAAGACCGCTATCGAGCCGAGCCAGGGACTGAGGAGCCCCGCTCCCGCAAACGTGCCCACCGCGAACAAGAGGGACTCGCCCGGCAGAAAAGGCGCGAGCACCAGGCCGGTCTCTGCGAAGACGATCGCGAATAAAGCGACGTATATCCATCTGCCGACCCCGTCCAGGATGTCCGTCAGCAGCGCCGCCGGTTCCATCAGGTGGTTGGCCAAAGCTGCCAACTCCACGTTTGCACCCCTTTTGTCTGCTCGATCACCAGGACACGAGTCGCGGCTGGGGCGGAGCATAGGCTCTGCCTGGGCGCGCCGTGCCAGTTACTCTCCGAAACCCTCCGTGAGATCGCCGAGGAAGGCCCCTCTTCTTCTGCGGCGCTGGTCGCGAGGATAGTCGCGCTGTCGTCGCGGTGGTCGTGGCGACGCTTTCGCCCATCGCCGTCTCGGTCGAAATCGCCTCGCTCTTCCATGCTCGCGACTTTCTCCAGTTCACCGCGGTCCAGCCACACGCCCTTGCAGGAAGGGGAACGTTAATCGTTACCCCGTATCGCTCGACCTCTCGCTGGTTCACTTCCTCCTTGTGGTCGGGTTCAGTGCACTCCCTTCGAATGACCCTCCTCTTTGCGGTAGACACGGACCTAATCGCGGCCGACTGGCTGCGCTACTTGGGAGTCTGGACCGTGATCGAGCCGCTCCATCCGCTCTGGATCCGTCGCAGGCACATGGCGCCCATGATCTGGCAGCCATGTGGACCTTGCTTCATGCCAGAGAAGGCAAAGGCAGGCAACTAACCCGGCGCCCACGGCAGCGACGCTGAGCCAGAGGCCTGTCGTGTAGCCGGCAGAGACGCCATAAAGCCGGCCGCCGATCCACGGCCCCGTGATTGCCGCCAGCCCGTACGCTAAGAAGACCAAGGGATACACCCTCCCAAAACGATCGTCTCCGTATCGGTAAGCGGTCTGTGCGGCATAGACGACGAAACACGCACCAAAGCCGAAACCGACCAAGAAGGACCCTCCGACTATCGCGCCGGGCCACCGCATCCCCGTGAGGGCCAGCAGAATAAGAGCGAGGGTCAGGAAGCCGAGAGAGGCATGGATGGAGCGCCGTCCAAGTTTGTCGGCGACTCTTCCCCACGCTATGCGGCCGGCCACATTGCCCGCTGCAAAGACGCTGATCGTCCATGTGGCCCAGGCCGGAGAAAGCCCGGCCCACAGGCCAAGCGGCTTGAGGTTACCGATCACCATCAGACCCGCGAACGTCCCACTGAAGATCCCGACGAAGAGCGCCATGAAGAAGGGGTCTCGCAGGAGAGAAGCGAGCCTCAGAGGCAAGTGTGAACGGTCGGTCGCCCGCTGCGCCGGGAATCGCAACGCCTGAGCGGCAACCAGGATGGCAACCCCATAGGCGACGCCGACCCAGCGGAACACGGCCAGCACGTCAAGACCTCGGCCCATGAGCAGCTCCGCCACGAAGGCGAGGATCACCGCGCCTCCTCCGAAACCCGCTACGGCGATCCCGGTGACCAGGCCTTTGTGGTCTGGGAACCATCTCATGCAGGTGGGCAGCAGGCAAGCGTATCCGAAACCCGTTCCGATACCGGCCAGCACACCGATTCCGGCGAGCATCGTAGGGAAAGAACCTCCAGAGTACGATGCCGTGAGATACCCGAGCCCGAAGAGAATTCCTCCCATGCCGGCGACCACTCTCGGCCCCCGGCGATCCGCGAGCCGGGCAGCGAAGACCACAGCCCCGGTGAAGGTCGCGATACAGAGACCGAAGACAAGCTGGGTTTGCGCCACGGTGACCCCGTAGGAGGCGTGCAACTGGGGGACGAACTCGCTCCACGCGTAGATGCCGCCCAGACAGAGCTGGATGAGCAGGGAGGCCAGCAGGATCAGGTATCTCATGCGAGGCTCCGTCTGTTATATGATGATTGATTCCTGAAACTCGTTTCTGGTATTATCCATGCACGGGGCCTCTGAGGCAAGCGCATATGAGGACCCGCTCACCACGAGGCTAGAGAACGGGTACGTTCAGCTCCGCGAATCGGGGCACACAGGGAGAACCCAATGAGACGCGATTCTTTGTCAATCCCAACTACCCACGGGCTACCACCCGCGGATCCTACGAAGGCACGTGTTCCGGCGACCGACACGGCCTCGGCCGACTACGTTGCTTCCGCGAAACCCGCCTGGACCTTCCTCACCAATCACGCGCATGTGCTCTTGTGTGTAGCGCAGCGGCCGGGAATACGCGTGCGGGAGGTGGCGCGGTCCGTGGGCGTTACAGAGCGCTGCGTGCAGCGGATTCTCACAGAACTGGAGGAGGCCGGGTACGTCACCCGGGTGCACCAGGGCCGCCGCAACCACTACGAGGTCCACGCCGATTTGCCGCTAAGGCATCCGGCCGAGCAGCATCAGCATGTTTCAGCCTTGCTCAACTTGGTGCTCGGCGGGCAAGGCCATGGCCGAGAGAAGGAGAGGTAAGATCGATGGCCAATGTCCAACTTGTGGAGCCGGGCCGGCCGATGAGCGCAGTCGGCGTCACACACCTGCCCGCCGAACTGAGCCGTGTGCTTGAGACCGCCCCCTCCCTGAGACTGGTGGGGAGCGTCGAGGAGTTGCTCTCGTTGGCCACCGGTGGTCCTGACGTCGACCGGATGGAGGTGTCCTACCGGCTGCCCGACGGTGCGGAGGTTATCGAGGCCGAGGTTGCCCGCGTGCGCAACGGCATCTCGGTCAACTACACCGATCCCTATATGCGCAGACGCGATCCCGACTGTCTTTGTATCGGTGACCGCGGCCCCACCGACAAACCGCGCTTCATCGCGCGCTTTGGCTATAGCTTTGCCACCTTGCGCCACGACACTCTGCGGTGGATGGGCTGCCAGAATCTGGCCGCCTTCTACTTTCGTACCGGTTTCGCTGATCTCGGCGCCGGCGCCATAGCCGTGGTGCCGGCAAACGCATCCTTCTTCGGCCTGGGCCTAGCCATGCTCCAGGGCATCATACCTCCTGACGAGCTTCCCGAGGACTTCAAACCGACGGTATTCTTGCTGGTTGCCCCGCCCTTCCGGCATACGCATTTCGCCGGCAAGCAGGTGGTGGTGCACAACCGCATCCCGGGCAGACATGAGATCTTCTCCTACAACCTCTACCCGGGTCCAAGTGCCAAGAAAGGCGTATACGGCACCCTCATCCGTAAAGGCGCGAAAGAGGGCTGGGTGACGGCTCACTGCTCGGCCGTGCGGGTCATCACTCCTTATGACAACGTCGTCACCTTCATGCATGAAGGAGCCAGCGGGGGAGGTAAGAGCGAGATGCTGGAGCAGCCTCACCGCTTGCCCGACGGGCGCCTGCTTAAGGGCAAGAACCTTGTCACCGGCGAAGAGCGGCATCTGGAGATCCCGAGGACCTGCGAGCTGGAGCCGGTGTGTGACGACATGGCCATGTGTCACCCCGCCTTCCAGAAGAAGGACGGACGTCTCTGGATCGCGGACGCTGAAGACGCCTGGTTCGTGCGGGTGGACCACATCAAGGAGTACGGTACCGACCCCGACCTGGAGAAGTTGACCGCCGTCCCGGCCACTCCGCTCCTGTTCCTGAACATCGATGCCGTGCCCCGCGGCCGAGCCCTTATCTGGGAGCACACCCTGGATGCGCCGGGAGAGCCCTGTCCCAATCCCCGAGTGATCATCCCGCGGCGCGTCATTCCCCGTGTGGTCGACGAGCCCGTTCCCGTAGATGTGCGCAGCATCGGCGTGCGGACTCCCCCCTGCACTGAGGAGAGGCCTACTTACGGCATCATCGGTCTCCTTCACGTGCTTCCTCCGGCATTGGCCTGGCTCTGGCGTCTAGTCGCGCCCCGTGGCCACGCCAACCCGAGCATTGTAGATGGTAGTGGCATGGCCAGCGAGGGGGTGGGCAGCTACTGGCCCTTCGCCACCGAGAACATGGTCGACCAGGCCAACCTCCTCCTCGCACAGTTCCAGACCGGCACCCGCACGCGCTACATCCTGGTGCCCAACCAGCACATCGGGGTCTGGAAGACCGGTTTCATGCCGCAGTGGCTGGCCCGTGACTATCTGGCACGTCGCGGGATCGCCCGGTTCCGGCCTGGGCAACTCACCCCGTCGCGCTGCTCTCTACTCGGCTACAGTCTCACGAGCATGCGTATCGAGGGTGTTCCCATCCTGCCACAGTTCCTGCAGGTGGAGACCCAGCCGGAGGTCGGTTTGGAGGGATACGACGCGGGCGCCCTTCAGCTTTGCGAGTTCTTCCTCCGCCATCTCCAAGCCTATCTGACCCCGGCGCTCGACCCCAAAGGCCGGGAGATCATCGAGTGTTGCCTTGGAGGCGGTTCGGTCGGCGACTACGCGGCTTTGGTGCCCGGATTTGATAATCTCACGATCGCGTCTTGAGGAAGGCCAGAATGTTGAGGGAATCGGAGGAACCAGAAGGGGGAGCAACGATGACGCCCACCGCCATGTTCCAGTCCCAGGAAAGGAGTCTTCCCCTCATGCGCAGGGGCAAGGTGCGCGACGTGTACCGGCCAAGCGACGAGCATCTGCTCATCGTGGCCTGCGACCGCATATCGGCCTTCGACCACGTGCTACCTACCCCCATCCCGGACAAGGGTAGGATCCTTACCCAGATCTCCAACTTCTGGTTTCGGAAGACCGCTCATATCGTCCCCAACCACATCGTCGACCCCAATCCAGGCCCTGAGTGGTACCCCGAACTAGATTGGCACTACCCCGAGCTTGAGGGGCGGACGGTCCTGGTGAGGGCCGCTCGTCCGCTGGTCATCGAAGCCATCGTACGTGGATACCTTTCCGGCTCTGGTTGGAAGGAGTACCAGAAGACCGGCACTGTATGCGATATCCGGCTGCCTGAGGGTCTCAGAGAATCCGACCGGTTGCCGGAGGCCATCTTCACCCCGTCGACGAAAGCCCAATCCGGCCACGACGTGAATATATCGTTCGAACAGGCGGCCGCCCTGGTCGGTATGGGTCTGGCCGAGCGGGTGCGCGAGTTGAGCCTGGCCCTCTACCGTTTCGCGGCCGGCCACGCGCTGGAGCAGGGCATCATCATCGCCGACACCAAATTCGAGTTCGGGCTCGACGGCGACGAGCTCGTCCTCATCGACGAGATCTTCACGCCCGACTCGTCGCGCTTTTGGCCCCTGGCGAGCTACGAGCCGGGCCGGTCCCAGCCCAGCCTGGACAAGCAGTTCGTCCGCAGCTATCTCGAAACGACGGACTGGGACAAGAACTCCCCGCCGCCCGCCCTCCCGGAGGACATCGTCACCCGAACCTCGGAAAAGTACCTGGAGATCTACCGGCTCCTGACCGGTCGCCACGACCTGTCATGAGCGGACGGGTCGACTTCCACATCCACTCCGACCGGAGTTGCGACGGCGATTTCTCGCCCGCCGAGCTGGTCGGCATGGCCCGGGACAAGGGCCTGAGGGCCATATCCATCGCCGACCACGACACGGTGGCCGCCTACCCGGAGGCCGTCGAGCTGGCCGGGAAGGCCGGGATCGAGATGATCCCGGGCATCGAGATCACCACCCTGTTCGGGGGGCGAGAGTTCCATCTCCTGCTGCCCTTCGTCGATTGGACCAGCCCGGAGATCGCCGCGGTCATCGACAGCCAGACCAGGTCCCGGATGGACGAAGCCCGCGAGCGTGTCGAGAAGGCCGGGAAACTGGGCTTCACCCTGACCTGGGAGGAGATCGGAAGAGCACACGTCTGAACTCCAGTCACATCACGATATCGTATGCCGTCTTCTGCTTGAAAAAAAAAAAA
>ENA-ORXD01002715-ORXD01002715.1-sediment-metagenome-genome-assembly--contig:-NODE-2715-length-11259-cov-49.461724_pt1 | contig 11259 bp, 9 predicted proteins | sample MGYA00237862_ERZ511471 | MGnify/ENA metagenome assembly ERZ511471 | reverse complement strand
CCCTGCTGCCGTGGAATGTTACTCCGAAGCAATTGAATGTGCCGGATAGCCTGGGTGTGGTTGCTTAGGCGCTTACCCTGATCAAAGGTGAAAACATAGCATTCATCAAGCGCCGCATGACTGGTCAAGCGGGCATGGGGCTGGCGCAGCACCCGGCCGATCATCTGGGTCAGGGCAGTATTGGCCGTGGTCTTGGAGAGGATGGCCAGCACATAGGCAAACGGACAGTCTCAACCTTCTCGCAGGGCGTCCTTGGTAATGATGAAGCGTACGGGACAGATCTCGGCCAGAAGATCTTCGCTGCCCAATTCATCTTTTTCCGAGGTCTTGAGCCTGATTTCCTCTTCCCGCGCTCCGAGCTTGTCAATGAGATATTCGCGCACGTCTTCGGCATGGACAAAAGCCGTATCGCGCTGCTCCTTGCCGGTGCGCTCCACCCGCACCAGCATGATCGGCCGGATGTAACGGCCGGTTTCCGCCTGCAATGATTCGGCATCACGGGTAAGATTCTCCAGTTTGGCGTGGGCCATGGTCATAGTGTGTTTCCAGCCACCCTTATCCTCGTTGATCACATTGATGGGCAGCTTGATCATCTCTTCGTCTTTCAGGTCCGTTCCCGGCACGTTGACCAAGACATTGGATTGGTGCTTGCCCTTTGTGTTCGGCGTGGCCGACAATTCGATGATAAAATGGGGATTGAAGCCATACAGGGTGGCGCGGGCCGTATCCGAATAGGCCTTGTGGCCTTCATCGATTACCACCACCGGCCGCACCAGCCGCAGCACGTTACCGAGACTCTGCTTGATGGAAAGGGCGCCGGGAACAATTCCCTGCATCCAGCCCTGGTCAGAAAGATCATTGATATCCAGATTATGTACCGCATCCAGCATTTTCCTGTTGGCGTTGCTGTCATCTTCCGGTGGAAAGAACGACGTAAATCTTCCAGTATCCCGGAAGAGTCGCAGGGTTTCCTTTGATTTGCGGGCCGCCGAGGGCAGCATCAGCAACATGACGCACAACTGGCCCTCAACGTCACGGCGGTTGAAGGCATCCCCCTTTTCCAGAAGTTTGACCCGGCCGCCGGAAGCCCGCTCCAGAATCTGGCGGTATGGGTGCTCGCGGTCGGCAAGCTGCTTCCATGTCTGGCGGTAAATGGCGTCGGACGGCACTACCCAGAGGATAAAACCAGTCTGGCGTTTAAAATAATCGGTCTGGATGCGCTCCAAGGCGCAGGCAGCCAGCAGGGTCTTGCCCCCACCGGTGGGCACCTTCAGGCAGATGTTGGGGATAACGCGGTGCAGACCGTCGCGGCGGGAAAGCCAGGGGGCGACAAAGGCGTTGCCATCCCTGTCCCGCAGATAAGGCAGCATCCTCTCATGATTCAAGTGGACCCAGGCATCACGGCAATAATCAGCCAGTTCGACTTCCTTGCCCCGGCTTTTCTGGAACTCCACGAACGCTTCGGCATCTTCCCGTTTCTCCGCAAGCACGCCGAGGTAACGGTCGATTTTCTGGAGAACGCCCTGTTGGTAATCCTTCAGCTCCATTGCTCAGTCCCCCAAAATCCGGTGCACTGCATAGGGCAACTGGCAGAACTCGATACGGCGCTTGGTCAGTTCCTTCTGGCTCATGAACTTAGCAACCGCGAACACGATGGCTCGCTTGCCGGATCTGTTCCCTTTTGCGACCTCATCGACCCGTTCGGCGTTCAGGGCCGATTCGTTGGAACGAAGCCAGGCCGGGTCGGGCTGGTAGAAGAGATGGATGCGGAAGAGTTCGGTCTCGCCGATAAAGCCGTCAGTCGAGGGCTTGCCAATCTTTTCCAGCGACCTACCGGTGGCGGTGTAGAACACATAGCGGGCCAGGGCCTCGAAGCCGGGGAGCCCCTGGCCGGTGAGCAGACTTTCCACCTCGATGGGTTTGCCCAGCGTGCAGAAGGTGAAGCTGCCGCCCAGACCGGGAACCTTCTCTTCGATCCGGCGTTCGCCGGTGACGGTGAGCACGCCGTCCTTGATTTCCTTTTTGACTTTGTCAAAGGAGGATTGGGCCTTCTCCTCAAAATGCTCCATCTCCAGCATGATCTGATGGTGCTTTTTCAGGTTGGAAAAATTAGTCCAAGTGATTTTTTGGTTGTACAATTCTTCCCGCTGGGTGCCGGTGAAGGAGTAACCATTAATCACCCGCCGCACCCGCTCGGCTGTCAAGGTATCGGCATAGTCCTCGCACTCCACCAAGATGAACCGGCGATTGCCATCGTCTTTACGGTTGGCTTCCAACACTGCTTGGGCCGTGGTGCCGGACCCGGCAAAGGAGTCGAGGATGATGGAATCAGGTTCTGAAAAAATTTGAAGGACTCGCTCTACGAGTTTAACGGGTTTCGGGGTAATGAAAACATCAGCTGTGTTTTCAAAAGACAGAATTTGTTTGATCTCTTTCTTTGCTTGGTCCGTATGGCCGACATCATTATAAAACCAGATAGTTTGCGGTACTCTACCTTCACGCACTTCACTTAGGAATCGTTTGATTTGCGGAATACTGTTCTTGTCATTGCCCCACCAGATTCTCTTTTCTTTGTCCATTTCCCAAAATTTATCTTCCGCTACTCGCCAGTAATTCCCTTTGGGAGGGCCATCAATCCTTCGGCCACCTGGACATTGAATCGGGTATAAACCTTCGCTGTATGGGTTACGGGCAGACAAATCACTCGTCTTCCACGGTCCGCGTGGGTCATTGTCGGGGTTTTTGTAGCGGCCTTCTTGAGCTTCAGTTCGGTCAAGAGAGCCAATGGAAAGGGCCCTTTTGTTTTTGGCATAGATAAGTACATAGTCATGATCGCTTGAAAAAAATTCCGCTGTGTTTTTGGGAGAGTAATTTTTTTGCCAAAGGCAGGTGGCAATAAAATTCTTATCACCAAAAATCTCATCCATGAGGTCGCGCATCCTATGAATCTCATTATCGTCCAGGGTTACAACGATAGCGCCTTCTTCGGCCAATAATTCCCGCAGCAAATTCAACCGCGGCCACATCATACAGAGCCATTTGTCATGGCGCTCCAGGTCCTCCTTGTCCACCGGGTTGGCCGACTTCTTCAGCCACTCCCGCATCAACGGTGAGCGCACATTGTCATTGTAGCACCAACCTTCGTTGCCGGTGTTGTAGGGCGGGTCGATGAAGATGCAGTCAATTTTGCCGGCATGGGTGGGCAGCAGGGCTTTCAACGCTTCAAGGTTGTCGCCGTGAATGATCAGGTTATCATCAAGCGACGGCTTTTGTCCCTCGGCAGGCAGGGACTTTCCCGCCTCAACCCGCAATTCTCGAAAGGGGACGCTCAAATGATGAGAATAGACAAACTGCTTTCCCTTGAATTCCAATGTCGGCATATTTAAATTTTTCCTATAAACTCAATATTGGTCTTTTTCGGTAAATATAGGGTATGAAAAAATCAGATAGGATATCCCTCAAAAATTAGCAATCAACTAAATTCACCTGATAGCAATTGCCAGATTTCGCGATATTGCCTTCCATTAAGTGTTGATTGTGGTGGTATTGCCTGCTGCCATCCCTCGTTATCCAAATTCTTCACAAAGTCCCTTGCATCACTCACTGTCAAGGTCTGGGTAGAATCTGCATTACGTCGCATTTGTTGCCCTAGCTCTTTAGCCAAACTTCGTGGAATTTGGTTCATACGCATTAGTACCGCGTCTTCTGTATCCACACCATGATAGAGGAAAGCAGGTAAAAGGTTAATCTTCCTCTTTTCATCTGCAGAAAGATTGTCCCAGTCTATACCTGACCCAGGAAGCTTGCTCAAAGCTGCAAGGCCCCAAACACCATTATTCATTAGTGCTCGACTGATTCCTTTGCAAGCCTCTGAAACCTTGATAGATGGTGTAGCTCCATCAAAGTAAGCTGTGGCTATTTCCTGAATAGAGCGGCCAGCGACCCATGCCTTAGCGATCTCCGCAACTCGCCGCCGATCATGGCCAGAACCTGCTAAATTATCAATTGCTTCCCTTAATGCTGGAATTTGCATCATAACTCCAACAAGTGTTGAAAGCCCTTGGCCTTGCCCAAAAAGAGAAGTAGGTTCCCAGTCCTGAACAGTAAGATTGTGCTCAAGCCCCCTCAATTCTCTCATTGCCACTCGTACACCTTCCGGATCAAAACCTGTTGAATCTGCCAATTTCAAAGTTTCCATGCTTTGAGACAATCGTTCAGCATAGGCATTTGTCAATTCTATCAAACGGGTAGCACGATACTGTGAACGCTGTGAGTCGTCTCCACGCATCAATGAATAACCATATGTACTGCGAAGAACCTGCTCCGTCTGGGTTCGTAAAATATCTACATTTCTCGCCTCCTTTAATAAGTGTGCAACAAACGAGCGAAAGTCTGCCCATTGAGCATCATGGATCACAGCCATCAATTGAGCTTCAGGTGTTCGGTCTAGAATATCGTCGATCATTTTGATAAGTCGTGATACAAGATCTTTTGTTGCTTCTGCGACAAATTCTTTCAATCGTGTTATTTTTTCTTCAGTATCAGCTGCAATACCAACAACACCTACACTATCCTGACCAACTCGACCTGCTCTGCCGGCGAGATTCCAAAATTCACGTGGAGTCATTGGAATAGGACCGCGCTTAGTGGGATGTTCTGCCCTAGAAATGAATACAGAGGAAACTGGAAAGTTTATACCTTGTGCAATTGTAGTTGTCGTAAACAATACTCTCAAATGCCCTTCCTCAGCCAACCACTCGATTAATGATCGTGCTTCATCTGGAAGTCCTGCATGATGAACACCTACACGCTTCCGCAACAATGAAACCAACTCAAAATCGTCACCCACTTCAGTTTTTAGGAAATTTTGCACAAGTTTTATTTCTTCAGGAAGGCGGCTTGGCATTTCCATGTTGTTAGCAGCGGCACGAGCCATATTCCAAACGTTAGGTATCGTATCGCCAACAGCAATGCTTGTACCTCTCGTTGAGAAAACTTTAGCCATGGAGGTTGTCATAATTGCGAGAGTTTTGGCTTTAGTATAAGGCAAGTCTAAGGGAAACAAGTCGCCGGCAAGATGTTTTCCTTCCAGGTGAATAGTCTTGGGTGTGGTCACCAGGGTTTCGTATTCCATTCTCCATCCATGACGTCGTCCATGCCTTGCTCCTGATTTTTTAATACTATACAAACCAACCAAGCGTTCATTCGGTTGCCAAGCAGTGGTTCCTAAACTTATTGATCGGCCTCCTGAGTCTGGATCAAGCCATCTTGACAAGGATTCTGAATGAGGAACGAAAGGCATTAACAATAGATAGTTTGCTTCTGAGCAATCCTGTCGAATCGTGGCGAGAAGTAGCTCAATCCGTAAACCTCGCTCTTGATCATCCTCAATATTATGTGCTTCATCAACAACAACAAGGGCTAAAGGCCTGTGAGAGAGCTTACCATTCCTTATGATAAGCCCCAGTTTCTCAGGTGTAGAAATCAAGACATCAAACCCTCTTTCTTCGCTTAACATCTCTTCTTCGAAACTGTCTATCTCAATACCACCGGAAACTTGCTCTACCTTAATCTCCAGCGAGCCAAAATCCCTTCGAAGTCTACGCATTATTTGTGCAACAAGTGCTCGTGTTGGAGCCACGTAGGCAACCCAACCATCATCCTCAGCAAATTGATTCAATGCTTGGAGAATTCGGAATTGTGCAAGCATTGTCTTGCCCCCTGAAGTGGGCAAATCAACAACAACAGCTCTGCTCGCTGGATCAAGAAGTCCTTGCTCAGCAAAAGCTGTTCTCTGAGGAGGAAGCAATTCAATTACAGGTCGTGATGCACTTGTCATCTTACGAACAAATCGGCTAACTCTTGAGTTTATGCCTGAAGTAGCAACCCAAAGAGAACCAGCAACCATCATTCGCCCAGTTACATGGAGCCATCGGAGGAGTACTTCTAATTGTATGTCACTTGCAGCAGCACTTGCCTTTATAGCCTTCTCAAAATGCAAATCCAGTTCTTCCCGAATTCCTCCAGGCTGACCTTGAAGCATAAAAAGTGAGAGTTGTTCTGTTGCTTTTGCCCAATGATAGAGTGCAACCAATTGGAGTGCCATCACCTGATTTTCCGAGGCATTTCCGGCTTGAAGTAAATCTCTTTCAAACTGTTGTTGTTCCTGACGAAGGCCTGCTACAATGCCAGCTATCCCATGAAGATCATTCCAGCTATCCTTTCTGAAGAGTCTCAGCCAACCATCGTAAACTTGAAAAAGGACTCTCTTTTCCCATGATACATTTCCAGCATTAGGAGTTTGGGCTTCTTCTTTATGATCAAATAGCCATCGTCTGAGATCAGCCCACCGATCTCCTGTGTAAGCAAGAGCGGCAAGACGCAGTACATGAAAAATCCTATCAGTATCAGCGAGAGGTACCGGAAATACTCTCCTGATTTCAAAAGCTTTAAATGATCCTGCTTGGGCTTGGGTCGCCAATCTCCGGCGTTCCTCAGTGTGTCCTCGGTGAAGGAGTGCGTCTAAACCTTCAGCAGCCGCTATTTCGTAAGCTGTGGCAAGACGCTCAAGAAGATCAGCGTCTTCTGCGTGTTCAAAAAAGGAGAGTTGCAATTGCTCTCCAAACGAATCTTCAAGTAAACGGGCATTTGCAACATTATGAGCACGTTTCCGATCTACATTTTCTACAGCTGATACTGCCCAATGGTTCTCAAGTATATCTAGGTCTTGACGAAGAAGAATCATTATTGATGCCTCCTTCTTTCACGAGGTCGGTGCTGAGGCCCACCTGGAATTGCGCCCTCAGGTAAATATATAGCGATGAACTCAATACGAGTTGCAGGATGACAACCCTCACAGAGTGTCTCTGCTGCTCCTGAAAGATCAAACTGAGAGTATGGAACGTCTCGTATTAATACCCCAAAAATAACGAGATCCAAATAGTTTGATTCTAACCATTTTTTAGTCGCAACTCTTGCTTGGCCAACCAGCCCATTATCAAGCGTTGCCCTTTGGAGGATATAGTGTACAAGCGTTTTCTTTATATTTTTATCATCACGTAATTGAAGGGTTTGTTTTATAAGACTTTTGTCCCCACGATTAACTACTTGTGGTGGGTATCTATCTTCCTTTGAAGTCTTTACCTGACTGAATACAAATTGTGTATCAGTACCTGCTCCAATAAATCCAACCAACTCGGCCCCAGGAAGACTTGCCCTATGATGCCGAAGATCACGATTAAATGGCCATGGAAATTCACAATTTTTGTGATCAGTTAACCATGCCTCTGCAAGAGCTTCCCCCTCACGCCATCCTCGCGAACTCTCATCTTCAGGTATTGGCTGAAGTGCTTCGGCTATATTATCCTGACCGAATTCTGTTAGTTCAAGGCCAGAGTAAAATTCTTCCAAATGTTCAAGTCCAGGCGCATCCGTTAGCACATCGGGCAAGCGTTCTTCCCTTGCATCATCAAGTTCCTCTTGTGAGAGACTCATCCCACGAGCTATGACAGGTGGTGAGTCGGTGTTGTAAATTTCTGTCCCTTGCGCTATTGGCATATTTTCTTGGCTCAACTGAAAGCTATGTGATTACAAACAGAATGCTGCTCAAATTTATAAGAAATTGATCTATATGTGCCATATATCATTAGACAAAGCAATTAATGAGATTTTTCGATACCAAGTTTCTTCGAAATGTTTCCTGCAAGATAACATACTTGGGTTATCAAATAGCGACTACCCCCTAAAAAATAATTTTCGACGAAATACATTACAGCCAATAATGGGACATCATACAAACTTCGCCAAACGAAGTGTATTCTGTATCTGATCGCGCCAGATGGCGTGGAGTCCGACCTCTTCGGCATAATCCCGCCAATGCAGGACTTTTTCCCGCACATCCTTGGTAATAGCTTCTGCACGGCCACGCTTCATCGAGGCAGTTCTTGCACAGGCTTTGAAATCCTCTAAAGTAAAGTCGTCGCGCTTGCCGTTCAGTGTCATCTGATGACTGGCTGTCCAGACCCCGGAGGGGTTGAAGCTGTAAATCATGTCAAAGGCCGGCGCCAAGGTCCATGTTCCGGATTTGTCCATCAGGAAGGCGATATTCTTGACATGATCATCCTGATTGCGGGCGATGATATTAAAGACCATCCGGCGAAACATCTCCTCGATCGAACTCATCGGCAGGCCGAGCTGCCTGATGACGAGAAGAGCCTGTTCGTAAGAATATGCACCCGCCATGTTATAATCATAATGCGCCAGGGCGCAGAGAGACTGCATGTGGAGCTTTTCGCCGTTGCCGAGGCGGTCGAAGCGGCGGGTCATGAAATGGTGCCTGTTGTTTTCTTTAAAAAGCCGGCATTCAGTCATCGTGATCCCGGCGTCAGCGGCCATCTTTGAATAGGCATATTCAATGAGTCCATACCCCTTGGGATCTTCGAGTTCCTTATCCTTGTTGCCACTGACACCATCAAATTTCAACAGCCAGTATTCAAAACCCTTTCCGGCCGGGAGTTGTCCGGAACGCACTTCATTGGTTGATGGATTCCAGGCAATAACCGCTTTGGCCCTTGCCCCGCCAGCCGAAGTACCGACGCGCAGGATATCCTTCAAGGCGTTCTCCTTGTATTTCTCACCGAACGAAACATCCAGATTATTCCGGTGAGTGAGAATTTCGGAGGCGAGATCCACGAGTTTGTCGATTTGAATGCGAGTAGCCTGGCGGGCTTTGGGTCCTGTTGCCGGAGCGTATTCCAGTGCCCCCATACCCCGAGCACCTGTGTAACAAAGGCGTTCAACGGCGTTGAACGAACCCGGCCGCCGTCCCTGGGAGGCCAACCAGGTATTGATTAGGGCGTTGCCGAACCTGTCCGGCAACGAATCCGCCAGCAACCCGGGCAGGCCGTGAAAGGTCTGTTTTGATAATTCCGGGAAGGTATAGACCTTGCCGGAGAGTGGCATCATAAGCGGTGAAATCTCTATACCGCTTCCGGCAAATGCTGGGTCATACTCAAAGGCGGCTATCTCAGCATCATCAGCCAGGGAAACCGCGCCGATGGTCCGCCCCCACATCCTGACCTCGGCAACCGTTGTCATGACTCATCACCCCAAGACCATTTTTTATGGGCTTTATCCGGACGTCTACTTGTAGAGGCGCGTTGTCGCACCTTCCCTCTTTGTTTCAGCAACTCCATAGGCCTCGGGACCGGTTCGGGGACCAGATTCTCCAGACCTTCCATGAGATCAAGGACTCTTAAGATCCGGATGATGGTCGAAAACTGCGCCGAAGCCCCAGTCTCAACCCGTTCGAGGGTGCGTTTGGATACACCGGCCTGTTTGGCCAGATCTGCCTGCGTCACCTGGCTATCAATACGATACCGGGCGATACGTTTCCCGATCTCGGCAAGAATGGCATCGTCTGTCAGCAGTTTTGATATATTCATAATCGTCATTTTTGTCGATTAGTTCCAGTAGGTCTCATTTTATCGTCATATATTACGATTAGCAAGGGTATATTTGAATTATAATCACGTAAAACGGCAATTTAGACGATTAATACCAAAAAGCATGAAATAATTCTTAATTAATGGCGATTTAATGTACCCTATATCAAGATAATTGATCAAACTCTGCGAACTGCTGACTTCTTTGTTCCTTTTACACGTTTGTTTCTTCTTTCTTCCGGCCTATGGCCGGTTTCTCGGTTTTTTTTTGGGCGCCAAGCTGATGAACAAATCAGATGATTGGACCCAACTTGATAATAACACGCAAAACCCATAGGATTTTATGGGTTATGCGCTTTCATTTCAAATTACTTCGAATTCCGACCGTTCATCACTTTCCAGTCATCCTGGCAATCTCCTGCTCGATCTGTTCGGTGAGGCGTTCCAGGATGAAGGAGTTCATGCTGTACGGGGTGTGGTCGGCGATATATTTCAGTTTCATATAGAGCGGTTCCGGGATCCTCAGCGGCAGATTTCTTTTCACGTCCTCTCGGATGTGGGGTTCTTCCCAGGGGTACACCTCTTCCCCGGTTGAACCGTATTTATCGGCGCCGGCGGCAAACTGATCCAGGTCCGTTTCTTTTTTCCTTGCCGGGGCCGAACGGAGTGGGGTCTTCTTTTTACCTGCCACCATACACCTCTTCAAATAATTGGTTCATTTCCTGGGCCGCTTTATTGTCCTGTTTCCATTCCACCACAGACAGGCCGTCTCGGGCTGATTTGCGAAAAGCGATCCGATCACGAAGCATCGAGTCAACCAGGGTCAGGTGCCGGAAATCTTCTACGCTGAAAAAATCGCGTGTCTCCCGGTCTTCCTGAACAGATGGATTGGCAGACACCCGGTTGAGGACAATAAAGGACTGCAGTTCATCGTTAAATCCCTTGGCCATCTCAACCAGTTCCTCCATCTGCTGCAAGGTCCAGATATCGAACTGGAACGGCTGTACCGGGATATAGGCCCGGTCGGACACGCCGAGGGCGTAACGCAATTCCATGGAATCCCGGCCGCCGGCGTCGATGACAATTTCATCATAACGGCCGGCCAGGTCACGCACCTGGGTTGCCAGACCTTTACCGAATTTCTGGACACAGGAGATCTTCGGCTCCACATCCGCCTCTTCCCGAACAGTTGCCCAGAGCGAAGCGGTCCCCTGGCGGTCGGTATCCAGCAGCAGAACATCCTTCCCCGCTAAGGCCAACATGGCTGCCATGTTGGTTGCCAGGGTGGTCTTGCCGGTTCCTCCTTTTTCACCACCAAATAACACTATGCTCATATTTTTATCCTCAGCATACAGTATCATATAATTTCAGATGATATGATATCATATCACGAAACGGTCAGTTTACAAAACGAAATAAAAAAGCCGTCCCCCGAAAGAGACGGCTTGCGTTACAGGATAGATAGAATAGGTCAGGCAGAGACAACAGCGGGGCTGATCGTGGCCCCTTTCAGCTCGGCCATCTTCTCGGTTAAATACCAGAGGGCCTGGTTGAGCTGAATATTGCGGTCTATTGCCTTGACCGGCCGGGTGGTTGCTCTGCGCAACCTGCCGCCATTATCTCTTTTCATGCCATTGAGTCCTCCGCGCATGATATTTTCCTGCACCACGTTAAAGGTTGTCCACAGATCGTTGCCTTTATCGTCGAAGCGGCGCTCGGCAAGTAACTGCTCGGGAATTACAGGGGCTTTTTCAGGTTCGGTGAAAACCAGGTTGTGGGCAGCCTGGGCGTATATGCCTCGTTCATCCGGAGTCAT
>ENA-ORXD01002713-ORXD01002713.1-sediment-metagenome-genome-assembly--contig:-NODE-2713-length-11278-cov-3.387912_pt1 | contig 11278 bp, 10 predicted proteins | sample MGYA00237862_ERZ511471 | MGnify/ENA metagenome assembly ERZ511471 | reverse complement strand
CGGGCGCATGAGGGCAGCGATGCGCTTGAGAACACCGCCCTTGAGACGACCCTGGAATTCCTCCTCTTCGTAGAAATCAGCCGGCATGGGCAAGCTCCTTTTCCAGCTCGGCATCGATGCGGGTCTGGATATCGTAGATCTGGCGGTAGACGCCCGGCTGGCTGAGCAGCTCGGCATGCTGACCGCGCTGGATGATGCGCCCAGCCTGCATGACCAGGATGAGGTCGGCATTCATGATGCTTTGAATGCGGTGGGCGATGATGAAGGTGGTGCGGTTCTGCATGAGCACCTGCATGGCCTGGCGGATGTGCGCTTCGGTCTCGGTATCGACCGAGGAGGTGGAGTCATCCAGGATGAGGATACAGGGATCCTTGAGCAGGGTGCGGGCGATGGCGATGCGCTGCTTCTGCCCACCGGAGAGGGTGACGCCGCGCTCTCCGACCAGGGTACGGTAGCCCTCCGGGAAGGACAGGATGACCTCATGCACGGCGGCCATCTTGGCGGCGCGTTCCACCTCCTCCTGCGAAACTTCACGCCCAACGCCGTAGGTAATGTTCTCGTAAATCGAGCGCGAGAAAAGGAAGGGCTCCTGCTCGACGATGCCGATCTGGCGGCGCAGATAGCGGCGGGAGAAGCATTTGAGGTCGAAACCATCCAGCATGATCTGACCGGAGCTGCACTCATAGAAGCGCGGCAGCAGATTGACGAGGGTGGTCTTGCCGGAGCCGGTGGAACCGAGCAGGGCGACCACCCGGCCGGCTGGAACCTCAAAACTGACATCATGCAGCACGGGCTCATTCTGGTCGTATTCAAAGCTGACGTGATCGAAGACGATGTGACCTGAGAGACCCTGGCCGGGGGCGCAATTGCCCTGGTCAAGGGGCTCGCGTTCTTCTTTGATGATCTTGAAAACGCGGTCATAGGATACCAACCCGTTGGACATTTCCACGATAAAGCGCCCGAGCCCGCGCAGCGGGTAGATGATCCAGATGATGAGCCCGGCGTACGCCAGGTAGCTGCCGATGGACAGCTCGCCGCGGATGGTCATGAGCGCCCCGATGAGAAAGCCGGCCAGCAACTGCGCGCCGCAGATGGCATCGGAGATGGGCCAAAAGAGCGAATGGATGGTGAGCAGCTTTTTGCCAAGCTGAAATTTTTCCCAATTGTCACGCTCGAACTTTTCGATCTCGTGGGGCTGACGGGCGAAGGCTTTGACCACGCGCACACCGCTGAGATTTTCCTGCAGGGTGGTGGAGAGGACGGCATCCTGCTCCTGATAAGCCTCGTAGGCACTGGAGACCTTCTTGAAGAAAAAAATTGAGGTCAGCAAGATGAGCGGCACGGCAATTATCGAAAGCAGCGCCAGGCGGATGTTGATGCGCAGCAGGGCGATGAAATTGACGATGAAGAGCAGGATGATGCGCCCAACGCCGATAGCCTGGTCGTTATAGAAACGGCGCAGGGCATCGACATCGGAAGTGCAGCGCTGGACGAGCTCGCCAGTATCACTGGCGGCATGAAAGGCAAAAGGCAGATGCTGGATGTGGTCGTAGAGGTAGTTGCGCAGGCGTTCGACGACGCCTTCAGCGGTGCGGGCAGCATAGCGGCCGGAGAGGAAGGTGAAAAGCCCCTGAAAGGCGGCAAAGGCGACAAAGGAAGACGCCATCAGCCAGAGGGGATAAGCGCCGCTGCGCGAAACGATGTAATGATCAATAAAATAAGCAAGCAGCAAGTAGGTGAGGGTTTTGGCATAGGCAGAGAGCCCCTGCATCAGGGTTGCCAGCGCGTAATCCAGCTGGTAGCCGCGCATCAGGCGCCACAAACCGACCAGCCGGTTGGGTGAGATGGCGGCTTTCAGGTCAAAAGCAGTTGGCGTGCGGGAGGCGGCAGACATAACAATTCCTAAAAAAATTCCATTCAGATGATGAACAGCGTATTATAATGCAGGCTGAGCGAAGCGGCTATAGCGCAGCGTTCGTAACCGCACGATCAACAAAATATACCCAGAGGAAACCTGCCGATGCAGATCCGACAAATCAACCCCGACCATAAAAAAGATGTCCAAACCTTCTTAGAGCTGCCCTTTGAGATCTATCAAGACTGCCCGCAATGGGTTCCGCCATTAGAAAGAGACGCGCGCAGGATGCTGGAGCGCAAACGACACGCCTTCTACCAAAGCGGGGAAGCGGCCTTTTTTATGACATTCACAGCGGAAGGCAGGGCGACAGGGCGCATCGCCGCGCTGGACAACCAACGCTACAACGCGCACAACCACAGCAACAGCGTTTTTTTCTACTTATTCGAGGTCATTGAGGATGAAGAAACCGCCCGAACACTGTTCGAGGCGGTTTTTGATTGGGCGAGCAAGCGCGGGCGCAGCGACATACTGGGACCGAAAGGTTTTTCCGCTCTGGACGGACTGGGTATGCTGGTGAAAGGATTCGAACAGCGACCCGCGCTGGGCATCCCCTACAATCCGGCTTACTATCCACCATTCCTTGAAAGAATGGGCTTCACAGCCCAACGGGATATCCTTTCGGGGTATATGAGCGACCAGCAGCGCATTCCGGAGAAAATTCACCTCGTATCTGAACGGGTGCAGCAAAGGCGCGGATTACGCGTGCAAACCTTCCAGCGACGGCGGGACTTACTGCGACTGCTGCCGCATCTGAAAGATTTATATAACGGCGCGCTGGTGGGCACCTCCGGCAACGCGCCGCTGACAGACGCAGAAATTAGAAACATCGCCGACCAAATTCTATGGTTCGCCGACCCGCGCCTGATCAAAATTCTGATGAAGGATGAGCGACCGGTGGGATTCCTGCTGGCTTACCCGGATATTTCGGCGGCGCTGCAGCGCACGCGCGGGCGGCTATTGCCCTGGGGCTGGATAACGCTGCTGAGGGAACTGAAACAAACCGAATGGATCAATATCAACGGAGCGGGCATCATAGAGGAATACCGCGGACTAGGCGGCACGGCGATCCTGTTCAGCGAGATGGAAAAGAGCATCCTGGAAGGCGGATTCCGGCACGCGGATATCGTGCAGGTGGGGGTGGAGAACGAACGCATGCAGCGCGAGCTGAGCTCGCTGGGCATTGACTTTACCAAAGCGCACCGCATCTACCAGCGCAAAATCTAGAAAAACAAACGACCGAACGAGGAATGACAACCTGCACTTTACCGTGAGGATGCATTCGATAAGATAGATAATAGAAATCAGGAAAGGATATTGTTCATGAAGCCAGACGAAATTAAATTAATGATCCCGGGACCGGTGGAAGTAGATCCAGCGGTGCTGGCGGCATTGGGAGGAGCGGTGCAGCCGCACTATGGGGACGCCTGGGTGGCAAAATATAAACGCGTGCTGGGCATGCTGCAGCAGGTGTTCAACACGGATCACGATGTGTTCCTGATGGCGGGTTCGGGAACCTGCGCAATCGATGCCTGCATGGGCAGCAGTCTGAAAACCGGCGAAAAGATCTTGATCGGCAACAACGGCTTCTTCGGCGATCGGCTGGTGGACATCGCGCGCAACAACGGTTTGGATGTGGTCGAAGTGAAAGGTGAGTGGGGCAAGCTGCTGGACGCGCAGGATTTCAAAAGGGCGCTGGCGCAGCACGCGGACGCGAAAGCCGTGGCAATCGTGCATTGCGAAACTTCGACCACCATCATCAACCCGGTAGAGGCTATCGGAGCGGAGGTACGACCTTATGAGGCGGTGTTCATTTTGGACGCAGTCTCTTCCTTGGGCGGGCTGCCATTCGACCTGCAGAAATGGGGAGTTGACCTGTGCGCTTCCGCCACGCAAAAATGCCTGGGCTGCATCCCGGGGCTGGCGCCGGTGGCGGTGGGCCCCAAAGCCTGGCGCATGATCGATCGCAGCGATAACAAGGCGCACAGCTGGTACACCAACCTGCAGACCTGGCGCAAATACGCGCAAGAATGGGGAGACTGGCATCCCACGCCGGTCACCATGCCAACCAACATCGTGAACGCGCTGCTGGTTTCATTGGAGCAATTAATGGAGGAGGGCATTGAAACGCGCATGGGGCGTTATCGAGCGCTGGCGCTGCAGCTGCGGAACGGCCTGCGGGAAGCCGGCATGGAACCCTTCACACCGGATGAGATGCTAAACCCGGTGCTGACGGCAGCCAGACCGCCGGCGGGAGTTGAAAGCGGTAAAGTGGTGAAGTATCTGCTGGATGAACACCGCATCCAGATCTCGGGCGGCTTGGGTAACCTGAAAAAACAGATCTTCCGCATCGGGCACATGTCGCCGGTGCTAACCGCCCAGGATATCGATACTCTGGTTGGAGCGCTAAAGGCTTTTTAAAAAAATTATTGTGATAAAGAATATTCAAGCGCTGAGCATTTCTCAGCGCTTTTTGTTTAATTGGTCTATAATTAAACCACTATAACATGAGAAATGGAGGAAGAACATGGCAAGTGTAACTTTCGACAACGTCGTTAAGAAGTTCGGCGACGTAACCGCCGTCAATGATCTCAGCTTCAACATTGACGACAAAGAATTCCTGGTGCTGGTAGGCCCATCCGGATGCGGCAAAACGACCGCGCTGCGCTGCCTGGCAGGATTAGAAGAAGTCACTTCGGGTACGATCAGCATCGGCGATCAGGTGGTGAACGACATTCCACCCAAGGACCGCGACATCGCAATGGTGTTCCAGTCCTACGCTCTATACCCGCACATGACGGTATTCGAGAACATGGCATTCGGTTTGAAACTGCGCAAGATGCCCAAAGAAGAGATCCAACGGCGAGTGGATGAGGCGGCGAAAATCCTGGATATCCAGATGCTGCTGAAGCGCAAACCACGCGAACTTTCGGGCGGACAGCGCCAACGCGTGGCGGTAGGACGCGCCATCGTGCGCGAACCGAAAGTCTTCTTGTTCGATGAACCGCTTTCCAACCTGGACGCAAAGCTGCGCGTGCAAACCCGCAAGCAGATCACCAAGCTGCATCAGAGCCTCAAGACCACTTTTATTTACGTAACGCACGATCAGGTAGAAGCGATGACAATGGGTACACGCATCGCAGTGCTCGACCACGGAGTGCTGCAGCAAATCGATACCCCGCAAACGCTGTATGACTCTCCCGCAAACCAATTCGTCGCGGGTTTCATCGGATCGCCGGCCATGAACTTCTTCCAGGCAAAGATTTCCAAATCAGATGGAAAGGTCATGCTGACCACCGAGGATTTCGCGCTGCAAATACCCAAGGAAAAAGCGAAGACCTTCGCACCATACGACGGCAAGAATGTCATCTTTGGCATTCGACCAGAGGATATCTACAATCCAGAATTTCCATCAGCCGGCATTCAGGCGGCAATGGTGGAATGCAAAGTGGATCTGCTGGAATTGATGGGCGATGAGATCTATGTATACCTGATGAGCGGTACACACGACCTGGTCGCTAGAGTAGACCCGCGTTCGAAATACGCATTGGGAGAAAAAGTCCGAGTAGCCTTTGACATGAGCAAAATGCATGTTTTCGATGCGGAGAAAAACCTGGAAAATCCAATCGCCATTCGCTAAGGTATTTCCTTTTTTTTACCAAAAAGCGCAGTCCCGTTACTGCGCTTTTTGGTTAAGGCGAAATTGCAGGGCACGCTCGAGAATAAGAGGGAGAAGGCAAATGAGGATGGTCAAGCCGCCGATGAAAATGAACAGATCGGACCAGAAGCGCATTGGGAACAAGCGGATGAGATTATCGGAGGGATAAAAAAGCCAGGTATCGCCTTCGAAAAAGAGGCGGTGAAAAGCAGTGAATAACTGGTCGAAGTTCAGCCAGACCAACAACAGAATCAGACCAATCAGCAGAATCATGGCGAGACCAGAGGCACGCAGCGCGCTCAGGAGGCTGCGCTGCCAATGCCCATGAAAGCTGAGCGCAAATACGCAAAGGAAAAAAACGAGCAACACCTTCCAGAGATTCATCAAGGGTAAGGAAAGGCGGCGTACATCCATCATGTGGGCCAACTCGCGCGCGTTGAAGAGCGGGGCGCCGTCTGGCAGCTTCATATTATAGAATTGCGAGTGTGGAATTTTAGCAAGCAGATAATCCAGGGAGAGCTGCGCCCAATGCAGACGCTCGGCGGTTGAAAATCCGTACGGATCAGAAGGGAAAGCAGACTGGCGATACTCGAAATTGATGTACACAGGAGTCAACGCCAAGCGCATGGCGCTGGTGAAAGCGAGCAAAGGAAAAAGTACGATGACCAGGATGAGCACGATTCTTTTAAAGGCGTTCATTGCAGCACTTCTATCTCCTGCGAGCGGAAGAAATCCAGCAGCATGGCATTGGTGATCCATTCCACCGGCGCGAGGTCATCGGTGAACAGGACACCACTGGGCGGCGGCGGTTGGATGTTCAAAATGGCGGTTTCCAAGGAGTTCAACAGCAAATCGGGAGTATCTTCGGATTGGCTCAAAGCAATGTAGTTCAAGATCAGGTTGTCCGATTGGGAGGGCTGGCGGGTGGCAAAGATGATGGAATTGAGCGTGCCGGGGACATCCACGATATACACCGAGGGATAGACGGATTGGATGGTGGTGAAGAGGGCATCCACCAAACGACGGTCATCCAGAATGCGGGCGACATTGATGACCAAGGAGCCGGCGGGAGACAAGCGCTGGTAGGTCTGCTGGAAAAATTCGCGCGTGGTGAGATGCCAGGGGATATAGGGCGGGCGATAGGCATCAATGCTGATGAGGTCATAGGTCTGGTCAGTATGGGCAATGCCCCAACGGGCATCCTCAACGAATACGTGCAGGGTGGGCACGTCCATGGCGAACATTTCATATCCCAGCGCAACAATCTCGGGGTCTATTTCGAAGCCATCAATGCGGGCGTGCGGGAAGACGCGGTAAACCTGGCGGGCATTTGTACCAGCTGCCAAACCCAGGATTGCGATGGAGCGCAGGCTGCTGGTTGGAACGGGAGCTTCATTAAAAAAAGGAGCTACCAGCACCTGCTCCCAAGAGCCGTGGTAGTTCTCGACCACGGGGTGGTAGATGGAGTGAATACCCTGCCCTTCATTCAAACGCAGAATGCGGTAATCGTTGATCTGCTGCACCTGGATGTAATTGTAGGCGGACTCACCTTCATAGATGATACCCTGGGCGCTCTTATCGTAATCCTGCAAGGTCAGAAAAGCAGTCACAGCCAACAGCAAGGGCATCCACAGGCATTTCAGAGCCGAGCGGTGACCAGAGGTATACCAAAGACAAAGCAAAGACACCAGCATCAAACCAGCACTGATGGAAAGGAAGGTCTTATACGTGCCGATAGCCGGGATGAGCAGCAATACCGGCAAAAAGGTACCAACGAAGGATCCCAGCGTGGAAACGGTGTAGATGCTGCCGGCCAGGCTGCCTGCGCGGGCTTTATCCTGCAGGGCGATGCGCACCGCGAAGGGGGAAGCAGTGCCAAGCAGAATCACCGGCAGGCTAAAGAGGACCAATACGGAAATAAAAGAACCAATCAAAGGGGCTAGCTGCATCTGGTCGAAGGCTTGGCTGGCCAGGCGCAGGATGGGACGGGACACCAAGGGAATCAGCCCAATCAAGAGTGAAGCCCAACAGAGAATTGAAAAAAAAGTGCGGTATTCCGGAGAGCGATCAGCCCATTTGCCGCCGATGGAATAACCAATTGACAGATAGATCAGGATCAGCCCGATGACGGCTGCCCAAACGAGATTGCTTGACCCGAAGTAGTTTCCCAGCAAACGCGAGGCAGACATTTCCACCGCCATGCCAGCACAGCCAGCGAAGAAGACTCCCAGGTAAAGAAAGCGGCGCATGCAGGTTATTATACTTGAGCCCAATCACGCGGCATTTTTCGAGCCAGGTATAATTCCAGGAGTATGGAGAGGTGAAGCATGAAACTGGTCAGCGTTGAACAGATGCGGGCATTGGAAAGCCAGGCGAACCAGGGAGGAATGAGCTACGCTGCCATGATGGAAAATGCCGGCCAGGCTGTGGCGCGCGTGGTGCATGAACGCTATTTCCGGCGACCAAGCCGGCGCGTTGTAGGGCTGGTCGGGTCGGGCAATAATGGGGGCGATACATTGGTGGCGCTGCGCACGCTAGCTGGATGGGGCTGGCAGGCGACGGCATACCTTGTCAAGGATAAGGCATCTGAGAATGAATTAGTAAAAACTTTTTCAGAAGCGGGCGGGATAATCTATGCACACAGCGCAGACAGCGAACTTACCAGCCTGCGGGAACTGGCGCTACACTCTGATCTGATCCTGGACGGCGTGCTGGGAACGGGCGTGCGGCTGCCATTAAAGGGCGAGACAAAGGAAGTGCTGGAATATCTGAAAGATCTGAGAGGACTTCCGCCGGTGATCGCCATAGATTGCCCATCAGGGGTGGATTGCGACAGCGGAAAAGCAGCCAAAGAATGCCTGCCAGCAAAAATGACCATCTGCATGGCGGCCATCAAGCAAGGATTGGTGCTGCAGCCAGCGTTAAATTTATGCGGAGAAATTCTGGGAATTGAAATTGGGCTGCCCGCGGACCTGAAGGGCTGGCAGGGAGCGGAGATTGACGTAATGGATGCTGAGCAAGCGTCACGCTTGCTACCCAGGCGAACGGTGGACGGGCACAAAGGTACTTTTGGCACCTGCATGCTGGTGGCCGGTTCGATCCCGTACTGCGGGGCAGTTCTGCTGGCGGCGCAAGCCGCTTACCGCTGCGGAGTTGGACTGGTGCGGGCAGCGATCCCGGGCGCAATATATGACGCGCTCGCCGGCCACCTGCCGGAAGCAACCTGGCTGATGCTGCCCCACAGCCAGGGAATCATCAACGCTGAAGCTGTGAAAGTGGTGACCGAAAACTTAGAGCGCGTCACAAGCCTGCTGATCGGTCCTGGATGGGGGCAAGAGGATGCATGCGCTGCATTTTTAGAAAAGCTGCTGGAAACGAGAGGGAAGAAGAGCTCGCGATCCACACTGGGCTTCAGGCAGAATCTGAGCAAAACCAGCGAACCCAGCGCAAACACTCTGCCCACTTTGGTAATCGATGCAGATGCCTTGAAACTCTTGAAAAGAATTGAGCATTGGGAAAGAAAAATCGACAAGAAAGCCGTGCTGACACCACACCCCGGGGAGATGGCGATCCTAACGGGATTGAGCGTGGCTGAAATTCAAAAGAATAGAGTGGCAATCGCGCGCGAATACGCGCGAGAATGGGGGCATGTGGTCGTGCTAAAGGGGGCGGTCAGCGTGGTGGCTGATCCAGAGCGTAAGACTGCCATCATCCCGATTGCCACATCAGCTCTGGCGACTGCAGGCACTGGGGATGTACTGGCAGGCATGATCACCGGATTGGCGGCACAAGGCATAGAGAGCTACGCGGCTGCGATAACAGGCTGCTGGCTGCACGCACGCGCAGGGCAGAAAGCGGCGGAACGATTAGGCTGCGAGGCAAGCGTGACGGCAGGAGACCTGCTGCAGATGATCCCAGCGGTGATAGCACAAACCGGCGGGCAAGCGCGCTGACCCACCGGTTCAAATATTCCCCAAGATAAAAGGAATGTGTTATTCGCTTTTTTCCGCTTTTACAGCGGTTTTAGCCGCTTTGGCAATTTTCGCTTTGGATTCTTCCAGCACAACCTGACCTTGTTCGGCGATTTCCGTAGCTTTTTTCTTAGCCTGCTCCAAGAGCGTTTCAGCTTTTTTGACTGCCTCATTGGCGGCTTTTTCAGCTTTCGCCAAGGTTTCCTCTACTGTAGTGGCGGCCTGGTCGCGCAATTCAATGGTTTTGTCTTTGATCATGGTGCGAGTTTCCTCACCGGATTGAGGCGCCAGCAATAGGGCAGCAATCGCGCCGGAAACACCTCCCACGATAAAACCTACCAAGAACGCTCCAAAATCATCACGGTCTGACATTTTAATTCCTCCTTTCAGGAATTCTTATTCTCATTTGCGTTTGATAAATCCGATAATTTCAAAAAACTTGCGGTAGCCCGCCATGAAACTGCTCACAGAGATGATAGGCTTGACAGCCCGCTCGGAAATAAATTTGCTGGTGCCTTTTAGAGTGCTAACCGTCTCACGGGTTGACTCGAGAATGGGTTTGACCTCATTCTGGATCAGATTGGTCAGGACTGCCAACTGGATCATGAGAAGGATCAGGGCTACTCCAACCAAGAAAGACTCCAGCGCCAGGATAATGATGAAGATATCCCTTACCTGACCTGTAGTTTCAGGTTGTGAGGTTGCCAGCGCCACAACGCCTGCCACCAAACCTGCCAACAACAGCAGAGCCAGAACGATAAAAAGAATCGTTCCGCCACGTTTGTTTTGGCCGACGGTTTCGGACTGGTTTTCGCTCATATCGCTTTGTCTCTCTCTTGATTTTTGATTATAACATACCAAAGTTTTACAGAATTTATCGTTAACAAATAATTAATAGCAGCAAAACAGCGAGGATAAGGGAATTATTTTGCATATTTTTTTCTCTTATGTTAGACTAGCTTGTTACCATTTTATAAACCGAGTAAAAAAATGATCCTGAAGAGATTTCTCAACAAAGATTCCGAGCGATGGTTCCTGCTGGCAGGCTTAGGCAACCCAGGACGCGAATATGAAAACACACGCCATAATATCGGTTTCGCGGTCATACAAAACCTGTCGCGCAAATGGGGAATTGACATCAACCGCTACCGATTTAAATCGCTGACGGGAGACGGAGAATACAATGGAATGCGTGTGGCGCTAGTTCTGCCACAAACTTTCATGAACAACTCCGGAACGGCGATCAGTTCGTTCATGCGTTTTTACAAACTCGATGCTGGCAATCTACTGGTCATCCATGATGACCTGGATTTGCCCTTCGGCAGCATCCGCTTGCGTAAATCGGGCGGGTCAGCCGGTCAGAAGGGAATGCAATCCATTATTGAGAAGCTGGGTACTTCTGAATTTCCGCGGTTAAGAGTGGGAATCGGACGCCCTCCAGGGCGCATGGACGCGGTGGATTATGTATTGAAAAAATTCAAACGCGCTGATCAGAACCTGCTAAACCAAGTTCTCGATCATAGCGCGGATGCCATTGAGACCTATCTGGAACAGGGCATTGAAAAAGCGATGACCCGGTTCAATCATTCGCTACTGAATGAAGAATAAATACGACCTCATTCGATTTCAAGAGCTTGACGGATTCACGAAGCTGCTGCAGCAACTGAAGGATGAAGTCACATCCATCCCGATCAGCCTGCCGCGTTCTGTGCGCCTGCCTTTCGTGGCCGCTCT
>ENA-ORXD01002710-ORXD01002710.1-sediment-metagenome-genome-assembly--contig:-NODE-2710-length-11283-cov-2.775656_pt1 | contig 11283 bp, 7 predicted proteins | sample MGYA00237862_ERZ511471 | MGnify/ENA metagenome assembly ERZ511471 | reverse complement strand
GGCGCCGATTAAGAAACTGCTGAAGAACCCTTTTTTATTGCTTCCGTCAGTCCAGCGCAGGAGCTTTTGCGGCACAGGCAGAGATATGGTAAATACATCCAGCATCGCCAGACCCATGAAAATGCATAGATTGGCCATGATCAGGTATGTCCAGGGAGATGTCTGCATCTGACCGAATAGCTTGCCGGACAAGGCGGCAACGGCACCCATAATGGCATAGGTGACAGCCAAGCCGAATACGTAAAACAGGGAAAGAAGAAAACCACGCAGTTTGGAAGATGATCCCTGGGCTCCCACAAAACCTACTGTTACCGGTATTAAAGGATACATGCAAGGAGTAAAGCCTGCTAAAACGCCGCCTAAATAAGCAGCCAGAAAGGCCAGCAGGATGGATCCCTGGATATACAAGTGCAAATTATTGATCAGATTCTCCATCACGGTTTTCTTGCCTTATTTAATTTGTTTTTTTCTTAAGTAATTTATCTTGCCTCGTCAAGAAAAAACAAACAGCATGCAAAAAAGCACCTAAGTTTTCCGGTGGAAAGTCCGATCAGAGTTGGCATACCTGTTTACCTTTGCTTGTGCAATTGCCGAAACCGGCTGTAACTGACCATAGAACTCAGCACCATGGCCGCTTCATCCGGCATGCCGTAGCAGACCATATTTTTCCTGGCCATGTTGCGCATCAAACCCTGCTTAAAACTTAAATCGCCATCCTGCGGTACGGGAAAATCAGCCGCGCAAATGATCGGTTTGGCATATTTTTCCGAGGTATCCTTGACTTGCTGAAAGAATCCCGTCAGCTTATTTATCGCTGCCGTCATTTTCTGCTTATTATCGGCACCTTTGTGAGCGGAGGCAGACCATAGGATTTCTGTTGTCGGTAGGCCCAGCGCAATTACCGCATCTGTTTTCTCATATCTGGCCAGCATTTCGATGATGCGGGGAAATGCTTCCGGCGGGGCTCCGGCAGCCAGGTCAATCGGGTTGTTTCTGCTCCACCAGGAAGGCAGGAATGTATCCAGTTCCTTAATTAATTCATTCGAGAGTTTAATCACTTCCAGGCCATACTTGGCGGAGGCATCAGCCGCCAGCACCCCCCATCCGCCGCCCATCGTGACGATGCCCACTTTATTGCCTCGAGGCAAAGGATGACAAAGAAAACCGTAGCCTATGTTCATCAACTGCTGCAGATTATATGCTCGAATAATGCCGGCCTGTCTGCAGATGCCGTGGAAAACAGCGTCCGAGCCGGAGAGGGAAGCGGTATGGGAGCGGGCGGCAGAGGCTCCTGCTTCGGTCTCTCCCGCTTTAATCATAAGCAGAGGTTTTTGGAGACCAGCCCGGGTTGCAATCTCGAAAAACCGGCGGCCGTTGCGAAAACCCTCTACATAACACATGATGACACGAGTCTTATTGTCGCCCGCCAGGTATTCGATAAAATCTTCCACTTTCAGGTCCGCTTCATTTCCGGTGTTAATTACCCGGCTGCAGCCAACATCCAAAGCCAGCGCATGACTGGCGATGGTGAAGCCGACGTTTCCGCTTTGGGAAACCACGCCAATCGGACCGGGAGGCGGAAAGGCATTCGGCATTTGTGCATAAAGCCTTTGGGGAGTGCTCATAATCCCGAAGCAGTTGGGGCCGATCAGCCTCATGCCGCTGGCTTTGGCCGTTTCCAACATCTGCTCCTGCAGCAATGCCCCTTCCCGGCCGACTTCCGCAAAGCCGGCAGTTATAACCACTCCCGCCTTTATGCCTTTTTGACCGCAGTTCCTGATGGCCTGAAACATACCGGGAATTGGCACAACGATAACGGCCATGTCCGGCACTTCCGGTATGTCCTTGACCGTTTTATATACATTGATGCCCTCGATTGGCTCTCCTTTCGGATTGACAGGGTAAATCTTCCCCTGATAGCCTCCGGTTACCAGGTGATGCAAGACGCGAAACCCCCATTTCCTTTTATCATTGGAAGCACCCAGAAAGGCAATAGAACGGGGTTCAAAAAAACTGCTCCATTCGTTCATCATTTTCTCATTCCTCTTCATAAATTTTCAATCCCTGCTTCTGACACCGGGAATATTTGCTGCTCACTGAATTTGCTGGAATTATGCTGATAAGAATTTCTTTATTAGTATATGTAAGCGTTTTATTGCTGTCAATCAAAATGACGGCGCCGCCAATATTTTACAATTTTGAAAAAGGTATCCTATAATCAAGCATTTAATTGATGAAGCAATAAAGCACTGAGCATGCACTAAAAAAGACTCACCGGCCCTCCAGAACCTTGCGCACAGTTGCAGCTAAATTCTGCATGTTTATCGGTTTCATGGCCAGTTCCCTAACGCCGAGAGCTTTAGCCTTTTCCAGATCAAATCGTTCACTGAAACCTGTCGTAATGATGACGGGCAGGGCCGGTTTGATTGTCATCATTTCCATGGCCAGTTTATCACCGTTCATGCCCGGCATCGTCAAATCGGTAATGAGCAGGTCGTAGCGGTCGGGCTCCTTTTGAAAGGCAGCAAGCGCTTCCGCCGCGTTCGTTTTCGTTGTTACCTTGTAGCCAAGGATGGTCAGCATTTCCTGTCCGATATCCACCAGGGCAGCTTCATCATCCACCAGCAGGATATGTTCACTGCCGCGGGGCGTCTCCGGAGTCGATTCTTCCGCTTCTTCCATCTTCAAATCTATGATCGGGAAAAGTATTTCAAATGTAGTTCCTTTACCGGGCTTGCTGTCCACACTGATGGCGCCGCCATGGCTCTTGACAATTCCATGGACCATGGCGAGCCCCATGCCTGTTCCGACTCCTTTTTCTTTCGTGGTGAAATAAGGTTCGAATACCTGATCCGCGATCGAGTCGTCCATACCACAGCCATTATCAACTATCACAAGTTTGACAAACCTTCCCGGCCGCAAGTCAGGGTAGGCGGCAGCCTCCGCGGCATTTAACTCCACCGGAAACAGCCTTAAGGTGATGGATCCACCATTGTCACCAATGGCCTGATGGGCATTGGTAAACAGATTCATCAATACTTGATGAATCTGCGTTGAGTCGGCCATAATGGCACCAGTATTCGGTGCGATATCAGTCCGTATCTCGATCGTGGAAGGAATGGTTGCTCTGAGTAAATTGAGTGATTCCATCACAATAAGATTACACTGAACCGGTTTTTTTTCCTGTTTACTCTGTCGGCTGAAAGCCAAAATCTGGATGACCAGATCTCTGGCGCGGTTACTCGCTTTCAGGATCTGTTCGAGGTATATCTTGGCGCGTTCCTTATCCTCCAAATAATGGGATGTCATTTCCGCATAACCGATAATGGCGGCCAGAATGTTGTTGAAATCATGGGCTACCCCACCCGACAGTTGCCCCAGAGCACGGAATTTTTCAGAGATGGCGAGCTCCTTTTCCATGCGCAGGCGTATATCCAACTGCTCCTTCAATTCTTCATAAAGTCTGGCGTTTTCAATGGCCATTGCCGCTTGAGCGCCAAAAATGGTCAACAATAGTTGATCCTTGGCTGTAAAGGTTGCATTATCATCTTTGTTGATGACCTCCAGGACACCGATCAGCTTGCCTTTTGCCTTCAACGGCACAGCCACAAGCGATTTGGTCTCAAAACCCGTGCACTGGTCCATCCCAGCATAGAACCGGGGGTCCTTCCGTACATCGTTGACAATCACCGCTTGCTCCTGATCGGCAACCCAACCGGCTATGCCCCGCCCTTTCTTCAACCTCACATCCATCAGTTCCTGCGCCTTGGGACCGGTAGGTACACTAAAAACAAGTTCTCCCGTTTTTTCATCAAGCAGCATCAATGTACTGGCACAAGAACCGGTGAGCTTATTGGCGCTTTCCATGATCAGCGACAATACTTCCGCCAGGTTGAGGGAGGAATTGGCCAATGTTCCCATGTTCATCAGTTGATAGAGAACATCGCTTTCCAGAGTCCAATATTCTTCACCCAAGATTCTCTGACGCTCCAAAGCCTTGTCGAGCTGAGCTTTGGTCAAAAACCCCATTCTGAGCATGATTTCTCCCAGATGCATCATGCCGGGTTCCTGCGAAGATCTGGCCTCGGCTACTATTTGCGCTCTTTCCAGTTTTTCAGGCAGCGACGTCTCTTCGATCAGCTCCCTTTGCGCTTGCAAGGCGGCTTTAAGCTGCTGCGGGGTGACAAAACCCAAATTCGACAAGATCTCACCGATCATTTGTTTAGAAACCATGAAACAATCTCCTTCGTTTCAAGAGCCCTTCCTGCGCCTGTTTCCAGCGCTTAACTTACCTTAATTTAACAGTTTGCTATTTAGTTGGAGTATGGGTGGCTTTTTTCGTCTTAAAACCGCCCGGCGTTCCATCGGCAAACACCTCCATGGAACCCATCCTGATGCTTTTTCCTGAATTCGTTCCTTCTTTTCTATATTCTGTAAATAAAAGTATAGGAGAAACAACATTTTATGTCAATTAAAAACAAAGGAATTTCCATATATTACCAAGGCGAAAGTAGAATTCCCGGCCGAATATTTTCATTCTGCAAAGAAAAGACTTATCACCGCTTTTTGATAACCATCAATAGCACTTAGCTTTGGAGCATAGGAAAAAAGATCATGATTGCCCTCAAGCTTGCCCCCCATTCCGACTGAGACAGTGCAGATCTGTTTTTTGCAATCCCCGGCAAGCAGTCAGAAAACATCAGTGGACTTAAACGCCGAAAATAGTAAAACAAAAGCTGGCGGTTTTGGGAAAAATGAAATAACCGACAGAGTGCTGAAACTGTAATTGACAGATAAGAACATTTTTCCTATATTTATCTAAACAGGAAAAAGCAATGATAACAACAAATTTCATCTGGCTATGATCATCAAAAATTCTTTATGCTGACAAAAGGTTCCCCATCAAAAAACAAATACGCGGTATATTGGCAGGATCCTGATTATCAGGGGAAACAGACCTATGTTTGGCCGGACGGCAGCCGTTATGAGGGCGAATTTAACATAGGCCGAATTCATGGGTTTGGAACTTTTTATTGGCCGGACGGCAGCCTTTATACCGGAGAGTGGCAGGACGATTTACCGCAGGGGCGGGGCACCTTAACTTTACCGGATGGACGTGAATACAAAGGCCTATGGGAGCAGGGGAAATTTAGCGGGGAAGAAGCAAAATCTAAGGCGGAACCTAAGGCAAAGCGGAAGACCGAGGAAGACAAGAGTAAGACAGAACAAAAAGCAAACTTAAAGGCCAAAGAAGAAGACAGGCAAAAAGCTGCCCAAAAGGCACGCCTCCAGGCGGAAGCAGAAAAAAATCTTCAGGCAGAAGAACAGACAAGACAAAAAGATGTGGCAGAGTTGCGGCGAGTCTTGCAGGAAGTTCGAAAGAAAAGCGGCGGCAAAAAAGCAGAAGAGGATACTCGGAGGGCTGAAGAAGATAGACAGATGACTGCCGACACAGCTCGCCTCGAGGCTGAAAAAGAAGCTAAAATTAAAGCCGAAGCCGATGCACGTCTCCAAGCCGAAGAAGAAAAGCGAAAAGCTGCCGAAGAAGCACGTCTCCAAACGGAGGAAAAAGCGAGGCTAAAAGCTGATCTGGAAGCGCAACTCCAGGCTGCCCAACAAATACGTCTGCAGGCGGAAGCCAAACTTCAAGCCGAAACGGATGCACGTCTCCAGGCCGAAGAAGCAGGACGAAAAGCGCAAGAACAAGCCCGCCTCCAGGCCGCCGAAAAAGATAAGCTTCAAGCCGAGCTGGCCGCCCGCCTTCAGGCTGCCGAACAAATCCTGCGACAGATGGAGATCAAACTCAAGGCTGAAACTGAAGTACGCCTGCAGGCCGAAGAAGCGGGAAGAAGAGCCGAAGAACAAGCACGTCGGCAAGCCGGCGATAAAGACAAACTGCAAACCGAGCTGCACGTCCGTCTCCAGACTGCCGAGCAAATCCTGCAGCAGACGCAAGCTAAACTTCAAGCTGAAACCGAAGCCCGCCTCCAGGCCTCGGAAGCTGGACGGAGAGCGGAAGAAAAAGCCCGTCTGCAAATCGACGATAAAGACAAGCTACATGCCGAACTGACCGCCCGTCTTCAGGCTGCCGAACAAATCCTGCGGCTAACAGAAACCAAACTCAAGGCTGAAACTGAAGCACGCCTGCAGGCCGAAGAAGAAAGGCAAAAAGCGGAAGAAAAAGCTCGCCTCCAGGCTGCCGAAAAAGACAAGCTTCAGGCTGAACTGGAGGCATATCTGCGGGCTGAAATGGAGGGGAAGCGGCAGTCGGAAGGGGCAGAAAGATTGAAAGTGGCGTTAGAGCCGCAAAGCAAAATAGAAGCACAAACAGCGCGCCGCACGATGGAGGAAGAAAAATTAAAGCAGGAAGAAGAAGTTATAAAAAGGGTCGAAAAAGAATTAAGGCAAAAGACTCAAGAGACTGTGACCGAGATCAAAACCGAAGCTGCTGTTGAACAAAAAGAGCCAACTCCTGCTCAAACAGAAAAAACGGCGCCGGTTCAGGGTCATCTGGAAAAAACTTACCCTGACGGCAGCTCCTACATTGGTGAAATGCATGAGGGAGAACCGGCAGGACAAGGAGTCATGAAACATAAAGACGGCTGGAAATATGTCGGAGAATGGAGCGGAGGAAAACGCAACGGACATGGAAGTTTGACATTAGCCGACGGATCAACCTACATTGGCCAGTGGAAAGATGATCTTAAAGAAGGAGATGGAACTCTGACCATGGCTGATGGAAGGAAATATATCGGCGACTGGAAAAATGATCTCTGCGATGGTCAGGGAACAGAAACATTTCCTGACGGCATGCGTTATAACGGCGGCTATAAGGCCGGAAAATTTCATGGTCTGGGTTCCCTGATCTTGCCGGACGGGAAAAAGTACACCGGTGAATTCCAAAACGGTTTGTCCACAGGAAAAGGGATTATGAACTATCCTAACGGCGACCGTTATGAAGGGGAATTCAAAAATAACAAATTCCACGGCCGGGGAACTTTAGTGCTGGCCGACGGCAAAAAATACACCGGCCAACTGGAAAACGGCAGGCCCCACGGGACAGGCATCATGATCCTCGCAGACGGCCGCAAGTTTGCCGGCGAATTCAAGAACGGCAAATTTGTCGGTAATAAATAAGGAAAATTTATGATTAAAAAAACATCTGTCCTAGTACCGTCATTGCGGGGTTCAGCAGGCAAAGAAGTCATCTCCCTTCAGTGGGGAGAAAAGGCGACAGAAGGCAGCGGGATGTGCACCTTTCCGGATGGATCCAGTTATAACGGTTTTTTCAAGGCTGGCTGCTTTCATGGCAAAGGGGTTTTTACCTGGTCCGATGGCGGACATTATGAAGGCCAATGGGAAAACGACATGCCCCACGGGACGGGAACGATTCTTCTTTCGGAGGGATACCGTTATGAAGGTCAATGGAAGAATGGCAGACCAGCAGGAGAAGGGGTGGAAACTTTTCCCGACGGCGGACGTTATAAAGGCGAATGGGAAAATGGTTTGAAGAGCGGAACAGGAGAGATGGTATATGCCGATGGAACGAAATACTCCGGATCGTGGAAAGAGGGAATGTGCCACGGGACGGGCATGCTGACTTTATCTGACGGCACCGTCTACACAGGGCGCTGGCAGGAAAACAAAATGCGCGGGATAGGAATTTTAACTTCTGCCGACGGCAAAAGCTATCTGGGGATTTGGAAAGAATCAAAGCTCAACATTCTGTAGCCGGCATAATAAGTGTTTATGGTCAGGTCTTGAAATATCCTATTCCTATCAGTACGCCGCAATAATATGTTAATTCAAGACCTGACTCCACTTTCTTTCTAATTATTTCATTTTGACCTAAAAAGTGCTATGAGCTTATGGAAATTTAGGCTGGTGTATCAATGCTACAAAAACAAGGAGAAAAAAATGAAAAGAATTATTAATTGTAGATGCGTCGTTTCGTTGTTCTGTGCTGTCATGATCATGGTTCCATCCTCCCTGGCACTGGCGGAACCGGCCGGGAAGCTTGTCATGTTCCATGCCGGGAGTCTTTCGGTGCCCTTTGACGCAATGGAAAAAGCCTTCGAAGCGAAGTACCCCAACGTCGATCTCCAGCGCGAGGCCAGCGGGAGCCAGGCCGCCGCGAGAAAGGTGTCGGAACTGAAGAAACCGTGCGACATCATGGCGTCGGCGGATTACAAGGTTATCGATAAACTGCTGATTCCCGGATACGCCGATGTTAATATCCGTTTTGCGACAAATCAGCTCGTCCTGTGCTACACAGACAAGAGCAAGTTTGCCGGTGAGGTCAGCGCGAACAAATGGTACGAAATCCTCCAAAGGAAAGGGGTCGTATGGGGACATTCCGATCCGAACCTTGATCCCTGCGGCTACCGGTCGCTCATGGTCCTTCAACTCGCGGAACAATATTATAAACTTCCGGGATTGTACGACAAGATACTGGCAAACCGTCCCATCGAGAACGTGCGGCCGAAATCGGTGGAACTCATCTCCCTTCTGCAGACCGGTAACATGGATTATGCCTGGGAATATCTCTCCGTCGCCGTTCAGCATAACCTCAAGTATATTATTCTTCCCTACGAGATCAATCTCGGAAATTACAAACACGATGGTTTCTACGCGAAGGCGGTAGTCAAAGTAACGGGAAAGAAACCCGGGACGTTCATGGATATGAAAGGCGGTTCAGTAACCTACGGAATCACAATAATCAAGGATGCCCCGAATCGGGAGGCGGCCATTGCTTTCCTGAAGTACATGCTCGACCCGCTGGGCGGGCTTAAAATCCTGAAAGACCAGGGTCAGCCGCCTTTCGTCCCCTGCCGGATCCCGACCGAGGAGATGAAGGCAAAGGTTCCATCCGAGCTTCAGAAGCTGGTAGTTGTGAAGGATTAGAAGGCTGAAAGCGCAATGATAAAGAAGGAACCGTTTTTCTGGATCACCGTGTCATGCGGGCTGGTTATCATGGCCTTCATCCTCATCCCTCTGATCCAGATGCTGGCGGCCCCTTCTTTTTCCATACTTAAGGAAACCATTCAGGACAAGAATGTGGTGCGGTCGATCTGGCTGAGTATCTACACGGCCGGATTGGCCGCACTCTTCGCCTTTATCTTCGGCACCCCCCTTGCCTACATCCTTGCGAGAACCAGCTTCAGGGGAAAACAGCTCATCGAGAGCATTATCGATCTTCCCATCGTCATCCCCCATCCCGTTGTAGGTATTGCGATCCTCAGCGTTGCGGGGAAGGGGCACTGGCTGGGGCAGATCTTCAACGAGCTCGGCATCAGGATCATGGGGAGCGTGACGGGAATCGTCGTGGTCCTCACTTTTGTGGGACTTCCCTTCTACGTCAACGCGGTCAAGAACGGCTTCGAAAGCATTCCTCCCCGGCTCGAAAACGTATCCCGGAGTCTGGGGGCATCCATGTTCAGTACCTTCGCGCGGATCACCTTCCCTCTCGCCTGGCGCAGCATGCTCATCGGCATCATCATGTGCAGCGCCCGCGCCATCAGCGAATTCGGGGCTGTCGTCATCGTCGCCTATCACCCCATGATCGCACCCGTCCTCCTGTACGAGCGTTTTGAGGCCTATGGCCTCCGGTACTCCCAGCCGGTGGCGGTGTGGCTCGTGTCGATCTGTCTGATTCTCTTTTTGGTCTTGCGTATCCTCACACTCAGGAGCACGGAGCGGTCATGATCGGCATCGATAACGTCAACATCTGCCTGGGGGAATTCGACCTGAGGGATATCAATCTCACGATAGAGAAGAATGAGTTCTTCATTTTGATGGGCCCAACCGGGGCGGGTAAAACGGTGCTTCTTGAGGCGATCGCGGGGCTGATCCGGGTCGACACGGGGCGTATCGCTGTCGGTGGCAGAGATGTCACCCCGCTTCCCCCGGAGAAGAGGGGGATTTCCATCGTTTATCAGGATTACTCCCTCTTTCCCCACCTGACGGTGCGCGACAATATCACCTATGGGCTCCATTTTAATAAGATAAATAAAAACGAGGCGGGCAAACGATTCGACCGGCTGGTGGACGAACTGGACCTCGCTCACCTCCTGCATCGGCTCCCCACAAACCTGAGCGGCGGCGAAAATCAGCGCGTCGCCCTGGCGCGGGCGCTGATCGTGAACCCGCAGGTGCTCCTCCTCGACGAGCCCCTCTCCGCCCTGGATCCTGGGTTCCGAGAGGAGCTTCGCAAAGGGATGAAAAAGCTTCACCAGCATACCGACGTCACCTTCCTCATGGTGACGCACGATTTCTCCGAGGCCCTTTCGCTGGCGGACCGGGCTGCCGTCATGGACAAGGGAACAATCAAACAGGTCGGACGGATGAAAGAGATCTTTCAGAAACCGGAATCCACCTTTGTTGCCGACTTCGTCGGCATGAAGAACCTCTTTGCCGCTTCCTTTCACGACACAAAAGCCACCATCGACGGCCTGGAGGTCGATCTAGGTAGATCCCCCGACAACAGCCACGGATACATAGCGATCCGCCCCGAGGATATTGTTCTCAGCACAGAGAAGCTGTCATCCAGCATGAGAAACTCTTTCAGGGGCAAGGTTACGGACGTCACGGATCAGGGGCTTTATTACGAGGTTAGCATCACGGTCGAAGGCGTCATCTTCAAATCGCTGATCACAAAAAGCGCTCTCTTTGACCTGGATATGGTTGAGGGATCGGATATATGTCTCTCCTTCAAGGCAACGGCTATTCATACGTTTTAATGAAACTGAGCCTGCAGCACTAACATAAAAAAGCTGTAGGCAATTACCCTATTTTGATGTATTGTGCTTTCATAAGCGAGAAAGAATGCATATTTTTGGCAGTGGAAACTTTGGGGGCAGGTCTTGAAATATTATTGAAATATTATATTCCTATCAGTACGCCGCAATAATATGTCAATGCAAGACCTGACCCCACAATCGCACCCACTATCTTTGTAATTGCCGTTTAATTCCGACTGCTGTATAATTAAATTAAAACTGTTAGCAAAGAAGGATAATTCATAAATTAACGATAACCCTGCCTTTGCGGTTGATTACAAAAGCAGAGGAAATCAAAAAATTGGGCTGAAAGCAGTTGGCCAAAATTAAAGATGTTTTCAGCCCAATTTTTCATGGTTCATCCAGTCAGTTTAACCGGAGCGAAACGTTTGCAGGAGGCTGGAAAATGATGAAACGAAGGCGATTATGCAGTTTTCTGGCTTTTTTTCTTTTGGCGCTTCTGTTATTCAGCAGTTTTTCTCCCCTTTATGCGGATAGCCCCAAG
>ENA-ORXD01002709-ORXD01002709.1-sediment-metagenome-genome-assembly--contig:-NODE-2709-length-11283-cov-4.254417_pt1 | contig 11283 bp, 7 predicted proteins | sample MGYA00237862_ERZ511471 | MGnify/ENA metagenome assembly ERZ511471 | reverse complement strand
GGCCTCGGCGCGCGCCTTGTCGAGCAGGCCCTGGGCCTCCTCGAGCAGCTCGTGCGCCTCGCTGATCTCGCGCCCGGGGCGACGGCCGTCGATGGTGAGACCCATCGCCGCCTCCCAGACCTGCTCGACCCGGTCGACGGGCACGAACGTCATGTCGGCGCGCAGGTTCTCGGGCACGTCCTCGAGGTCGGCCTGGTTGCGCGTCGGCATGATCACGGTGTGGATGCCGGCGCGCTGCGCCGCCAGCGTCTTCTCCTTGAGGCCGCCGATCGGGAGCACCTGGCCGGTGAGCGTGACCTCGCCGGTCATCGCCACCTCGCTCGAAATGGGCGTGTCGGTGACGAGCGAGCAGATCGCCGTCGCCATGGTCACCCCCGCCGACGGGCCGTCCTTGGGAATCGCCCCGGCGGGCACGTGGATGTGGATGTCGTTCTTCTGGAAGTACTCGTCGTCGACGCCGAGCTCGCGGGCGTGAGCACGAACGTAGCTCAGGGCCGCCTGCGCCGACTCCTTCATCACATCGCCGAGCTGGCCGGTGACGGTGACGTGGCCGGTGCCCGGCATAGCCGTCGCCTCGATGAAGAGGATGTCGCCGCCGACCGGCGTCCAGGCGAGGCCGGTCGCCACGCCCGGGTCGGACGTGCGGCGCTTGGCCTCGGCGTAGACGCGCGGCCGCCCGAGCAGCTCGTGGACGCGCTTGACGTTGACGGTGAAGCGCTTGCGGGTGCCGTTCGGAGCCTCGGCGACCTCGCGGGCGAGCTTGCGGCAGACGGTGCCGATCTCACGCTCGAGGTTCCTCACCCCGGCCTCGCGCGTGTAGGAGCCGACGATCTCGTTGATAGCCTCGTCCTTGAAGGTCACCTGCGTCGGCCGCAGGCCGTTGCCCTCGACCTGTCGCGGGACGAGGTAGTTGCGCGCGATGTGCAGCTTCTCCTCGACCGTGTACCCGGCGAGGTTGATGATCTCCATGCGGTCGCGCAGCGGCGGCGGGATCGGCTCGAGCTGGTTGGCGGTCGTAATGAACATGACCTTCGAGAGGTCGAAGGGCAGGTCCATGTAGTGATCGCGGAAGGTGAAATTCTGCTCGGGGTCGAGGACTTCAAGGAGAGCGCTCGACGGGTCGCCACGCCAGTCGGCCCCGGTCTTGTCGATCTCGTCGATCATGAACAGCGGGTTGTTGGTGCCGGCGTCGCGCATGGCGCGGATGACGATGCCGGGCATCGCCCCCACGTAGGTGCGGCGATGCCCGCGGATCTCGGCCTCGTCGCGCACGCCGCCGACGCTGATGCGCTCGAACTTGCGGCCCATGGCCTCGGCGATCGAGCGCCCCAGGCTGGTCTTGCCGACCCCGGGCGGGCCGACGAAGCAGAGGATCGGCCCGTGCAGGTCGGCCTTGAGCTTGCGCACGGCGAGGTACTCGAGGATCCGGTCCTTGACCTTCTCGAGGTCGTAGTGGTCGCGGTCGAGGATCTCGCGCGCGTGGGCGATGTCGAGGTTGTCCTCGCTCGAGACCGTCCACGGCAGGGTGATGATCCAGTCGAGGTACGTGCGGATGACGGGGTACTCGGCGCTCTGCGACGGGATCTTGGTCAGCCGGTCGAGCTCACGCCGGGCGACCTTGTCGATCTCTTCGGGCAGGGCGAGCTTGTCGAGCTGCTCGCGCAGCTCGTTGACCTCGGCCTGGGTCTCGTCTGTCTCGCCGAGCTCCTGCTGGATCGCGCGCATCTGCTGCCGCAGGAAGTACTCGCGCTGGTTCTTGTCGATCTCCTGCTTGACGTCGCTCTGGATCTTGGAGCCCAGCTCGAGGACGTCGAGCTCGCGGGTGAGGATGCCGATGAGGGCGCGCAGGCGCGTCTCGACGTCGGACTCCTCGAGGAGCTGCTGCTTCTCCTCGGTGCGGATGCGCATCGTCGAGGCGATGAGGAAGGCGAGCGGCCCCGGGTCCTCGACGTTGGCCGCCGCCATCTCGAGCTCTTCGGGCAGGTAGGGCACGAGCTCGACGATCTTGGAGAACGTGCCCAGCAGGCTGGCCCGCAGGGCGTCGACCTGCTTGCTCTCGACGACGACGTCGTCGATCTTGGAGATGGCGGCTGCGAGGTACGGCGTCTCCTGCGTGAAGCGGTCGACGCGCACCCGGGCGATGCCCTGTACGAGGATGCGCATCGTGCCGTCGGGCAGCTTGATCATCTTGTGGGCGATGCCGACCGTGCCCATGGTGTAGAGCTCTTCGGGGCCCGGGGTCTCGAGCTCGGCGTTCTTCGAGGCGACGAGGGCCAGCATGCGGTTGCCGGCGAGGACGTCGTCGATGAGCTTGATCGAGCGCTCCTGGCCGATGGTCAGCGGGATCATCGTGTCGGGGAAGACGACGGTGTCGCGCAGCGGCAGGACCGGCAGGATCTCGGGGATCTCGGCCGCCGACTCTTCGACCGGCTGGGCCGGCTCGGGTGTGCTCATGCCGGCTCCTCGTCGCTCGAGGTGATCTGGATACGCCGCGCGCCCTCGCGCTCGACGAGCGCGAGGCGCACCTCGAGGATGCCGGCCTCGTAGGTGGCGCTGCTGCTCTCGGGGTCGACGTCGACCATCAGGCGCACGTGGCGCTCGAAGGGGCCGTAGTCCATCTCGACCTGCTGGTAGACGCGCCCGCCGGCCGTCGGGAACGTGCGCTCGCCGCGCACCACGAGCTCGCGCCGGTCGATGTAGAGCTCGATGTCGGCGCGCTCCATCCCGGGCAGCTCGAAGCGCACGACGATCTCGTGCGACTCCTCCTCGAAGTAGGCGTCGGCGGCGGGCTTGAACCCGCGGCCGTGGTACTGCGAGCGACTGCTCACGACGCACGAGTCGTTGAAGGCGCGCAGTACCTCGCTCTGTATCTTCTCTTTGCTCACGGGAGGACTCCTTGACCACAGCCCCGCGGACGCACGCTGCCCGCCGCGGGCGCTCTCCTGGTTGCTGTGCCGCAGACTCTACCCCTCGCCGACACGCCTGTAACGAGGCCCGCGCGGCCGGGGCTCTGCCGGCCGGCGGCCGGCCCCGCGCACCGCACCGCGAGGCACTCTCGGGGTGCGCAGGGGCGCGCACGCCCGCCGGCGGCCGCGCGCCGCGGCGCCCGGCGACCGTTCCGTCATGGTGGTAGCATCGGCGCGCCATGGCACGGAGCGCGCAAAAGCGAAGAGACGACGCACCGGCCGCGGGGCCGCAGCGCACCGGGGCCCGGCTGGCGCTGGCCGCCGGCATCGTCGCCCTCGCCCTCTCGCCGCTCGTCGCCTACCTCGCCGCCTCGTTCGGTGGCGGCCGGGAGCTGGGCTCGCCGGCGGTCTGGAGTGTGCCGGGCGTCGCCCTCGTCGTGCTCTACGCCCTCGTCGCGCCGGCCGGCGCCTTCACCGCCTGGGGCACCGCCGGCAGTGGACGCCTGCCGCTCGCCGGCGCCGTCGTCGCCGTGGCGGCGGATCTCGCCGCGCTGGCCGTGCTCCTGGTAGCGAGAGCCGACGAACTCGTCTGGGGGCCGGGCCTCCTGCTCTTCTTCGCCCTCTTCCTGCTGCCGGGGATCCTCGCCGGGCTGGCCGTCGCCCCGCTGCGGCGGGCCGGCCCCTGACCTCGGCCGCCGGCCCCTGACCTCGGCCGCCGGCCCCGGACCTCGGCAGCCGGCCCCCGACTTCGGCAGCCCCTCCCGCGCCGGCCGGACTCGCCGGCCGCGGGCCCCGGACCTCGGCCCGCGGCCTCGGCCCGCGACCCCACGCCGCCCGACCCGCGCCGCTCGCGGCGCGAGCGACCGCCGCTCGTCGCGAGGCCGGTGCCCCGCGACCCCACCTCCCGCCCTCGTGCTGCGACGGGAGCCCCTGGGGGGGAGCCGCCGTCGCAGCGCGCACCGGCAGTCTGCCGCAGCCGGGAGCCCGGCACGAGAGTGACGAATGGGTCACCCCGGTGACGACGGCCGACGGCGGCGCGGGCGGCCGGCGACACCGCGGCAGGCTGCGCGAGAGCCGGGCGACCGGCCCGAAGCGTCGCGGCCGGCCGGCCGCGACGCGACGGCGCCGTGCATCCGTCGGGCGCTCCCTGTACCATGGCCTCGTGCAGCTCGCCTTCACGACCGTCGATGAGCTCTTCGCTCTGCTCGAGCAGGCCGGCGAAGCCCTCGATTACCGCGAAGTCTGGCCGCACCTCTTCCCCGTCGCCGGCTGTTCCCCGGCCCTCGTGCGCGCGCTCGTCGACGATATCGTGCGCAACGACGAGCGCTTCGTCTGGGAGAGCGACGTCCACCTCGGCCTCGCGGCCTGGCGCGCCACCCGTCGCGACCTCAGCGACGTCGTCTTCACCGTCGTCGACCTCGAGACCACGGGCGGCACGCCGGGCCTCGCCAAGATCACCGAGGTCGGGGCCGTGCGGGTCGAGGGCGGCGCGCAGACGGCGACGTTCTCGTCGCTGGTCGACCCGCGCGTGCACATCCCGGCGATGATCACCCGCCTCACCGGCATCGACGACGGCACCGTCGCCGGCGCGCCGCCGGTCGAGACCGTCCTCCCGCGCTTCGTCGAGTTCGCCGAGGGCACCGTGCTCGTCGCCCACAACGCGCGCTTCGACCTCGGCTTCCTCGACTACGAGCTCGGGCGACTCTGCCGCCGGTCCTTCCAGCGGCCCGTCCTCGACACGCTGCGCCTGGCGCGCAAGCTCTGCCCGCAGCAGCGCTGCTCGCTGGCCGCGCTGGCCGAGCGCTTCGACACGGCCGTCAAGCCCGGGCACCGGGCGCTCAAGGACGCTCAGGCCACGGCCGAGCTGCTGCTCCTCTTCCTCTCGTGGCTCGAGGAGCAAGGCATGTCCACCCTTGAGGAGGTCGCCCGCTACTGCGAGCCTGGGGCACGGCGCAACTACCACAAGATCGCCCTCACGGAGGGCCTGCCGGCACGGCCCGGCGTGTACGTCATGCGCGACCAGGCGGGGCACGCCCTCTACATCGGCAAGGCCGAGAACCTGCGCCGGCGCACCCGCGACCACTTCCTGCAGCGGCAGGCCTACGGGGCGCGGCAGGCGCTCGAGCTGCTCGAGCGCATCGACGTCGTCGAGACGGGCTCCGCGTTCGGCGCCCTGCTGCTCGAGCAGCGCCTCATCGCCCGTCACCGCCCCCTCTACAACCAGCACGGCACGCGGGTGTCCGCCTACCACTACGCGAAGCTAACGAGCGAGTCGTACCCGCGGCTCTACGCCACCCCCAACCTGCGCGACGACGGCGGCCTCTACGCCGGCCCGTTCCGCAAGGCGAGCCTGGCGCGCGCCTTCGTCGACTGCCTCACGAGCGCCTATCCGCTCCGCACCTGCGTGCGACTGCCGGCGTCGGGCCCCACGGCGCGAGCCGCCGGCGCCGGAGAAGGCGGAGCTGAGGGTGCGGGAGAAGGCTTGCTAGACGGCGTGCCAGACGGCGTGCCAGACGGCGCGGCTGACGGCGTGGGAGGCGGCGCGGGAGACGGCGTGGCGGACGGAACGGGCGGCGGCGCGGGCCTGGCCCGGAGCGAGGACGCAAGCGGGGCCCGGAGCGGGGGCGGCCGCACGCGCGCCGGCAGACGCGGGCGTCACGGCGACCACCCCTGCCCGCGCGCCGGCACCGGCGCCTGCCTCGCCCCCTGCCGTCGAGAGTCGAACGGGGAGTACGACGAGGCGGTGTCGCACGTGCGCCGCGTGCTGCGCGGCGACGGCGCCGACCTCGACGCGCGCCTCGTCGCGCGTCAGGCACACCTCGTCGAGCTGCTCGCCTTCGAGCAGGCCCAGCGCGTGCAGGAGCAGCGCGAGATGGCCGAGCGCGCGCTGCGCTCCATCAGGCGCCTCACGGCCGCCGTCCGCGAAGAGGCCGTCCTCGTCTACCCCGCGCGCACGCGGGGTCGGGTGCGGCTCTGGGGGGTACGCGGCGGCGCGGTCGTCGTCGAGCGCGAGGCGCGCGTCGCCGGGTTCGACCAGACCGCGGCGCTCGACTTCCTCGCCGAGCTCGCGGCCGCTACGCCGCCGGCGCCGCCGCTGCCCAGCGAGCGCATCGACGAGATCCTCCTCGTGCATGGCTGGCTGCAGCGTCACCGCGCCGCCGTCGGCGTCCTCGACCTCGGCCGCGGCGACGCGCGCACGGCCTGGCGGGCCCCTGACGGCGCGGCGCGGCCGGCGCTCGCCGCGGCCCTCGTCGACCGCGTGCGGCGGGCGGTCGCGCCGGCCGACGAGGCCGAGACCGCCGGCCCCGATGCAGCACCCGCCGCCGGCGACGGCTCCGCCGCGCCCGTCGAGGGCCTGACGGCGTCGGGGGCCGCGTAAGCCGCGACGACGAGGACGGAGCGGCGACCGGTGTTCGGTCCTCGAGTCAGACCTGAGCCGTCCACGCGGTCGCGCGGTCGCCGGTCGTGACACGCAGGTAGCCCCGTTCCGACGCAGGCGAGGTGCCGCCCTGTCGCGGTAGAACGGAGACGCCGGCCGGGCGCGGGAGAACGGGGGCGCCGCCCCAGGCGAGACGAGCAGAGGGGGCGCCGGCGCCCGGCTCATGCCGGGCGCCGGCGCCCCCCGATCGCCCTCAGAAGGGCACGGACGTGCTGCTCAGGTCCGGGCTATTCCTCCATCGCCTGCGGCTTACGCGCGCGCAGCACGAACACGATGATGAGGACCACTATCACGGCGCCCACAGCGAGCGCGATCCAGAGGGCCGTGTTGCCGCCCTCCTCGACCGCCACGTCGGCCGTCTTCGGCTGGATGCTCAGGAAGTTCATGAAGCCGCAGCCGTTGCCGAAAGGCGGGAGCAGCACGTTGCCGCTCGGCTCGGGGATGTGGATGTAGCCCTCCCACTTGTCGGTGTTCCACGCTTCGAAGTCGGGGCCGTAGTCGGTCACGATGTAGGGACACTGCTCGTACAGGATCTCCTGCATGCGGTGGATGTACTGCACGCGCGTGGCCGCGTCGAGCTCCTCACCCTGCAGCGTGTACAGCTCTTCGTACTCGGGGTCGGACCAGTTGCAGTCGCTCCAGTTCTCGATCTGGCCCGCGGTCATGTAGCCCAGCATGGAGCCGGGGTCGAAGTCGAGGTACCAGCCCCAGAGGAACATCTCGAAGTCGGGTGCGAAAGTGTCGCCCTCGTAGTTGTACATGCGGTCCATGAGGGCGCCTTCGTCCATCACTTCGATCTTGATCTCGACGCCGACGTCCTTGAACCAGCCGGCGAAGAGCTTCGCCCACTGCTGGCTCTCGTTCGATTCGGTGCGCGCGATCAGGCTGAGCTTGATCGGCTTGCCGTCGTACTCGCGGACCCCGTCGCCGTCGGAGTCCAGATACCCGGCCTCGTCGAGCAGCTGCTTGGCCTTCTCGGGGTCGTAGGTGTACTTGACGCCGTCAGGGGGCTCCCAGTGCCAGTCCGGGTCCTTGTAATAGTCGGGCGGGATGATCGTCGTGCCCGGCGGCGAGTACCCCTGCCACACGAGGTCGACGCCCTTCTGCAGGTCGACGGCCCAGGCGAGCGCCTGCCTGAACTTCCAGTCCCGGCAGGCGGGGTGAGCCTTGCTGTCGTCGCTGTCGTAGCAGTTGAAGCCAAGCTCGTTGAAGCCGTCGACGGAGATCGCCTCGGCGGCGATGCCCGGCTCGTTCTCCAACTGCGCCAGTTGACCCGCCCCGAGGGCGGCGGCGCCGTCGATGTTGCCGGACTTGAGGTCCTGCACCATGGTGTCGGTGTTCGTGAAGTAGACGAAGTAGATCTCGTCGATCTTCGGCGCCGGGCCCCGCCAGTTCGGGTTGGCCTCCATCCTCACGTACGAGTTCTTCTTCCACTCGGTGCAGATGAACGGCCCGGAGCCGACGATCGTCGGGAGGTTCTGGAAGCCCTCGGCCGCGTCCTCGGGGCTGATCTTGGACCAGACGTGCTCGGGCACGATCGGCACGTAGTGGCGGATCATGTCGGGCTTGGGCTTCGAGCAGGTGAACTCGACCGTGTAGTCGTCGATCACGGTCGCCTGCTCGATGAGGTTCGTGTACGCGGTCCAGTTCTCGAGGTCGTTCTCGATGACGTAGTTGTACGAGAAGGCGACGTCCTCGGCCGTCAGGGGTTCGCCGTCGCTGAACACCGCGTCCTGGCGCAGGGTGAAGGTCCAGGTGAGACCGTCCTCGCTCGTCGTCCAGTCGGTGGCGAGCCCGGTCGACTCCTCACCCTTCATCGGGCTGAGCGTGGCCGCGTCAAAGCCGATGAGCGCATCGTAGTTGAGGTACCAGATCTCGAACGCCTCCGCCGTGTACCCGATGTACGGGTTCATGCTGTCCGGCTCGTCGGGCCAGCCGACACGGTAGATGACCTTCTCGTCGCCCGCCGCCGGCGACGCGGTCTCCTCGGCGGCGGCGCTCGTCAGACCCGCGACCAGCGAGACCGCGAGTGCCGCCAACAGGAGCAGGACGATGACGAACGGCGTGCGACGGTGACTCGTGCTTCCCATAGCTCTCCCCTTTCCGCAGGCGCGGATGCGCGAGCGTCGCCCCCCAGCGTCGCTCTTGGATGCGACAATCATAGTCACGGTCGCTCCTCTGAGACAAGCCTCGAACGCCCCGGCGTTCCTCTGAGGCAAGAGACACGCACCCGCGGCCGCTCCGTCCGACGTTGACGCGAACATACGTTCGTGCGACACTCGAGCCCCCCGCACGACGATCCAGCGACCACGGAGCAGCACGTGACCGGTCGACCGACCCCCGAGGAGCAGGCGCCCGCCCAGCGGCCCTCCGGCCGCCACGGTCCCGAGCCGATCGGCGTCACCTGGGACGAACGGCGGCGCCAACCCTCGTCCTTCGGCTGGCGCCGCCGCCGCTGGCGCGTGCGCCGCGTGCTCGAGCGCTGGGTCGTCGAGACGGGGTGGTGGAGCGAGGCGACCCGGGTCAGCCGCTCGTACTGGCGCGTCGAGGCCGAGGGTCGCGTGCTCGAGCTCTGCTACGACCGCCTCGCCAGGCGCTGGACCCTCGAGCGCATCCTCAGCTGACTCGGCGCGCCGGTCGCCGCGGGAGAGAACCGGCGGCGGCGGGCAGACTGCCTCTGGACAGGCGGCCGCCGAGGCGCGACCATCCCGCAGGGGCACGGCCCTGCAGTCGTCACGCCGGCCGCGGGACGAGACCCGCGAGGGGAGGCACAGTGAGCGAGCCCAAGGTCGTCATCCGGGCACGGGACATCGACGCCGTGGTCTTCGACATGGACGGCGTCGTCACCCAGACCGCGAGCCTGCACGGCACCGCCTGGACGCAGCTCTTCAACGCCTATTTCGAGGAGCGCGGGCAGCGCACCGGCGAGCGCTTCGCGCCCTTCACCGAGGCCGACTACCTGCGCTACGTCGACGGCAAGCCGCGCTACGACGGGGTGCGCGACACGCTCGCCTCGAGGGGCATCGAGCTGCCCTGGGGCGACCCCGGCGACCCGCCCGACGCGGAGACCGTGTGCGGCCTCGGCAACCGCAAGAACGTCCACTTCGTGGCCGCGATCGAGGAGCGCGGGGCGCAGGTCTTCGAGGGCACCATCGAGTTCATCCGCCAGCTCACCGCGGCCGGCGTGCGCGTGGCCATCATCTCGGCGAGCAAGAACGCCACCATGATCCTCGACTCGGCCGGCGTGGGCGACCTCTTCGAGACCCAGGTCGACGGCGTGGTCGCCGCCGAGATCGGCCTGCCGGGCAAGCCCGACCCTGCCGTCTTCCTCGAGGCGGCGCGGCGCCTGGGCGTCGGCCCCGACCGCGCCGTCGTCGTCGAAGACGCGGTCGCCGGCGTGCAGGCCGGCCGCGCCGGCGGCTTCGCCCTCGTCATCGGCATCGACCGCGGCGGCAACGCCGAGGGCCTCGCCGCCAACGGCGCCGACGTGGTCGTCAACGACCTCGACGAGGCCGCGGTCGCGAGCTAGCCGCTCCGCGTCACAAGTCGCCGTCGCGACGCAGGCTCCCCGCGTCACGAAGCCGCCGTCAGGCGATCGTCGGCGCCGCGGAGCTGCCCGCGAGGGCCCGCGACGCGGCCTCAGGCGGAGGTGCGACCGGGGCGAGGCGTCAGCCGGAGGCGCGACCGCGGCGAGGCGCCAGCCGGTCCGCGTAGCGCGTGAGCAGCGGCGCGCTGACGGCGGTGAGCAGCACGTACACCGCCGCCAGCGGTGCCAGGCGGGGGTCTGCAGCGGCCGTCGCCGCCAGGCTGGCGATCACGATCGAGAACTCGCCACGCGCGACGAGCGCCGTGCCGGCCCGCAGGCGGCCACCCACGCTGCTCCTGCTGCGCACCGCCACCCAGCCGGTCCCCATCTTGGTCGCGACGGTGATCGCCCAGAGGACGAGGGCCACACCGAGCACGCCCGGTATCGCCGTCTCGTCGACCATGAACCCGAACGACATGAAGAACAGCGCCGCGAAGAGGTCGCGCAGCGGGCCGAGCAGCTCGCGGGCGCGTTGCGCGATCGACCCCGAGATCGACAGCCCCACGAGAAAGGCGACGACCCCGCCCGACACGTGCCCCAACTCGGCGACGCCCCCCGCCATCAACAGGAGTCCCATCACACTCAGGAGCACGACCTCGCTCTTCGGGTGGGCGAGACGCCGGCTCAGGGTCGAGCCGTGCCGGCGGGCGAGCGAGAGCGCGACGAAGGTGAGCGCCATGGCACCGGCGGCCCAGCCGACGCCGGCGACGATGCTCCCGCCGGCGAGCAGCGCGGCCATGAGCGGCAGGTACGGCGCCATCGCCAGGTCCTCGAGGACGAGGACGGCGAGCATGCCCGGGGTCTCCCGGTTGGCGAGCCGTCCCAGGTCGTCCAGCACCTTGGCCACGATGCTCGACGACGAGATGTAGGTGACCCCGCCCAGCACGGCGGCGTGCAGCCCGCCGAAGCCCATCAGCAGACCGACGACGAAGCCGGGCGGGAAGTTGAGGACGATGTCGAGGAGCCCCGCCGGCAGGCTGGAGCGCAGGCTGCCGACCACGTCGTCGACGACGTACTCGAGGCCCAGCATGAAGAGCAGGAGGATGACCGCGATCTGCGTGCCGATCTCCATCGCGGTCGCGTCGAGATCGCGCGGGGCGAAGGACCCGATGACGAGGCCGGCGAGCAGGTAGAGGGGGATCGGCGAGAACGCGGTGTGGGCGGCGAGGCGGGCGAGCAGGGCGAGGAGCACGAGCACGGCGCCGATCGCGATGAGGAGGACGGCCCCGCTCGGGGTCACCGCGACGACGCCGCCCACAGCCTCTACCCCGAGCGCAGCAGGCCGCCCAGAGCCTCGGCCCCCTCCGGCGTGCCGACGACCACGGCCACGTCGCCCGGTCTGACCACGAAGG
>ENA-ORXD01002708-ORXD01002708.1-sediment-metagenome-genome-assembly--contig:-NODE-2708-length-11284-cov-4.043901_pt1 | contig 11284 bp, 13 predicted proteins | sample MGYA00237862_ERZ511471 | MGnify/ENA metagenome assembly ERZ511471 | reverse complement strand
CTCAATACAAGCCGGAAACCCGTTCCTGTATGTAAAAGTTCAGAAACACATTGGACTCTTATGGAGGCAATCTCGGAGATTGCCACACTCACTCCGTTCGTTCGCAATGACCATTCGGTTGGTAAGCGACCCCTCGATATGTCATCACGAGGAGGGCGAAGCCCGACGTGGTGATCTCGGAGATTGCAACTTCACAACCGCTCACTGTACAATCTTTCCATTCAGGAATTATCATGAACCAGCCGTTAAAACCCCTTAAGTGGTATAAAACCCTGTCTACCGGGGCAGGCCGCCGGGAAACCGGCTGTTTCCTGCTGGAAGGCTTCAAAGCCGTCAGTCAGGTTGTCCTGGTTAAACCGGAAGCGGTTGCCGAAATCGTAGCCGTCGAAGGCTGCCAGCCTCCGGACGGTTATCCGGTGCGGATGGTAAACCGCGCTCAGTTTGAGCAGATATCGGCGGCGCGCACTCCCCAGGGTATTGCGGCGGTGGTAGAGTTACCGGAAGGAGTCTATTCTTCCCGTCTTCCACAACCGCCGGGGAACAAAGTCCTGCTGCTGGAAGACGTTCAGGATCCGGGCAATGTGGGCACTCTCATCCGGACCGCAGCCGCCTTTGGTTTCTCCGGTGTTATCCTGTCAGCCAAATGCGCCGACCCGTTTTCCCCCAAGTGCGTTCAGTCGGCTGCTGGTTCCGTTCTTTCGGTGTTGCTCAGGCGGACGGAAAAATATCTTGACTTGGCAGCCGGGCTCAAGAATAGCGGCTGGTCTCTGGTGGCCACTGCCCTGGATGGGCAAAGCGATACTGCTCTGCTCAAATCCGACCGGCTGGTTATCGCCATGGGCAGCGAAGCCAGCGGACTTTCGAAACCGTGCCTGGAGCTTGCCGACTGTCGTTTCACCATCCCCATAGACAGGTGCAACGCGGAATCGCTAAACGTGGCGGTAAGCGGCGGTATCGTGATGTGGCTGGCAGGGATTTGACGCCCTGACAATAAGCAAGGAAATAAATGGAATATGTCGAAGTATTAAAAAAACTGGTATCCATTGATACCTCCGTACCTCCGGGCAATAACTACGGCCAGGCTGTCGATTACCTGGAGCCTTTTTTTACTGACCTTGGTTTTACCGCCAGGAAAATCGTTATTCCTCCGGAGCACGCCGAAGGCAGGCCCGGCAGGGTCAACCTGGTATGCCACCGCCGCCGGGAAGGCCGGCAGCGCCTGATATTCTACGGACATCTTGATGTTGTTCCGGCCGAAGGCTGGGATGCATTCGGATCGCGGGAAGAAAACGGCAAGTTGTACGGGCGCGGCACCGCCGATATGAAAGGCAGTATCGTAGCTTTCATGCTGGCCATGCAGGGGTTGAGGGGCCGGAGCCTTAACTACGATATATCGGTCATGCTTACCACCGATGAGGAATACAGCCAGGCCAGCCAGCTCGAGTACCTGGCCGGGTATCTGCAGCCGGTGGCTGGCGCCTACTTTTGCAACCTCGATTCCAGCGCCGGTTTTGTTTCCATCACCGGCCTGGGAGCCCTGCAGATGGAAATTAAAGTAAAGGGCAGGTCCGTGCATTCGGGCCTTTCCCATCTGGGTGAGAACGCCGTTGAAAAAGCGGTTCCCTTGCTGGGAGCCCTGCTGGGCTTGAAAAACAGGCTGGAAACAAAAAGGTCGAGTGTTGCCGTACACCCGGCTACAGGGCTTACGCACATGGTTCCCCGGTTGAATATCAACATGATTGCCGGCGGCCTCAAGGTAAATATCGTCCCGGACGAGTGCGTCATATCCGTCGACCGGCGGCTCATCCCGGAAGAAAACCTGGCCGGTGCTCAAGCAGAACTGCTCGATGTTTTGAAATCGGTACCCGGTGTCAACTGGGAAACAGGCGCAGTTACCACCATACCGGCGGTGCCGCCGCGTGATGACCCCGTTATTGACAGGTTGTCAGCCATTATCAACCGGGTCAGCGGGGAAGGCGGCAAGTTCGGCGAGATGGGTTCGGGCGACCTGTCCAGCATCGTTGCCGGCTGGGGCGCCCTCGGATTCGGCATGGGGGTAATCCGGCCGGAATGCAATATTCACGGCAGGAACGAGTTCGTCTTCCTCAAGGATATCGAAAACCTGGCCGAAGTAATCGAACTGTTTGTTACCAGTTGATTATTTCTCGAACCGTCTTTGCGAGCCTGCGTCAGCAGGCGCGGCAATCTCGGTTTTTTCGACGTTGTCCGGGACTGCCGAATTGTTCTTGGATTACCATTTCGGGATTCGCTCTCCCCATGATGACAGATAAGAGGAATGAGATCGCCACAGCCGCCTCCGGCGGCTTCGCGATAACATCATTGGGGTTGCGGCCTTGTGATAACCTCTCCCGAAAAGTCTTTGCGAGCCTGCGTCAGCAGGCGCGGCAATCTCTAAAATCGAGACGAATTAACCTGCATTTAACACCGCCGTAACATGTTAGAAACATTTCCCCGTTAAACTTAACAGGTAAGTTTTTCAAGGGGGTTGTTTACGTGATAAATGCAGGAGATACCGCCTGGTTATTAATTTCAGCCGCCATGGTAATGTTTATGACTCCGGGGCTGGCCCTGTTCTACGGCGGTATGGTCAGGCGTAAGAATCTCCTTTCCACCATAATGATGAGCTTTGTATGTCTGGGGCTGGTCACGGTATTGTGGATGACTTACGGTTATTCCATCGGTTTTGCCCCGTCCGCCTCCGGTTTTTTCGGAGGGCTGGATTTTTTAGGATTGAACGGGGTCGGCCAGGAGCCTTCCTCCGTATACGCCACTACCACACCTCACCTGGCATTCATGGTTTTCCAGGGCATGTTTGCCATTATTACCGTAGCCCTGTTTACCGGGGCGGTGGTGGAACGCATCAAGTTCAGCGCCCTGCTGCTTTTTGCCGCCCTGTGGCTCACTTTCATTTACTCGCCGGTAGCCCACTGGGTCTGGGGCGAAGGCGGCTGGCTGCTTGAGTACGGGGCGCTGGATTTTGCCGGCGGTGCCGTGGTGCATATCAATGCCGGTTTTACCGCTCTTGCCCTGGTAATACTGCTGGGTAAAAGAAAAGGCTTCCCGGCTGAGGCAATGCTGCCCAACTCCATTCCCCTGGTGGTAATCGGCACAGCCATCTTGTGGTTCGGCTGGTTCGGTTTCAACGCCGGCAGTGCTCTGAGTTCCGGCGGCCTGGCCTCCAGCGCTTTTGTAGCCACCCATCTTTCGGCAGCCACGGCAGCCGTCACCTGGATGTTTCTTTCCTGGCGGCACAACCGGCCAACCGTGCTGGGCACGGCTACCGGAGCGGTGGCCGGATTGGTGGCCATAACGCCTGCAGCCGGTTTCGTGGCGCCCATGGCAGCCATTCCCATAGGAATTGGCGTTTCGATAATCGGTTTTTACAGCATGCTTCTTTTCAAGGAAAAGCTGGGCTTCGATGATTCTCTGGACGTTTTTGCCGTACACGGTATGGGCGGCATATTCGGGGCGCTTGCCACGGGTGTCTTTGCCAGCCTGGCGGTCAACCCCGCCGGAGCGGACGGGTTGTTTTATGCCGGTTTTGGACAGTTGTTTAAACAGGCGGTAAGTGTTCTGGCTGTCGGCGCCTTCGCTTTCTTCGGCAGCCTGGTTCTGGGCAAACTGGTTGACCTTACAGTCGGACTCCGGGTCGGCAGTGTGGAAGAAACGGTCGGCCTGGATCTTTCCCAGCATGCCGAAAGGGCTTATGGAGGTAGTATAAGATGAAAAAGGTTGAAGCTATCATCCGCGAAGAGAAACTGCGGGCGGTGATCGGAGGGCTGGAAGAGAACGGTTATTTCGGCCTTACCATTACCGAAGTCAGCGGGCGCGGCCGCCAAAAAGGGCTTACCCTGCAGGGCAGGGCCCGTGAATACAAGGTAGACCTGCTGCCCAAGGTAAAAGTGGAGGTCGTGGTTATGGACAACGATGTGCCGCTGATTATCAACACCATTGCCCGCCTGTCCCGCACCGGTGAAATCGGAGATGGCAAGATATTCATCATCCCGGTAGAGGATGCCGTCAGGATACGCACCGGCGAAGTCGGCGCAAACACGATTTAACAAGTTAGAACATAAAAATAATTAAGGAGGAAAAAATGTCTAACAAGGAACAGAGTAAAGAGTACGTATTGAAAATGGCAAGGGAGCACGATATCAAGTTCATCCGGTTGTGGTTTACCGATGTGCTTGGCATGCTAAAGAGCTTTGCCATAACGGTAGAGGAACTGGAAACCGCCCTCAATGAAGGCATGGGCTTCGACGGTTCATCCATCGAAGGTTTTGCCCGCATCGACGAAAGCGATATGATAGCCAAGCCGGACCCGGACACCTTCCGGATGCTGCCGTGGAGGCCGCGCGAGCATCAATCGGTCGGCAGGATGTACTGCGACGTGCTGAAACCGGAAGGAACCCCGTTCGACGGCGATCCGCGTTATGTTCTCAAAAAGGTGTTGAAGCGGGCTGCCGACCTGGGCTACACCTATTACGTAGGCCCGGAACTGGAATATTTCTATTTCAAGGACAGCAAGGGCACCGAGGTGCTGGATGCCGGCGGCTACTTCGATATGATTCCGCTGGATATGGCTACCGACCTGAGGCGCGACACGGTTCTTGCCCTGGAGCAGATGGGCATCGGGGTCGAATATTCCCACCACGAGGTAGCCCCTTCACAGCACGAAATCGATATGCGCTATACCGATGCCCTTACCATGGCCGACAACGTCATGACCTACCGGCTGGTAGTCAAGCAGATTGCCATGAATGCCGGCGTATACGCCACCTTCATGCCCAAACCGCTGTTCGGCGAGAACGGCAGCGGCATGCATGTCCACCAGTCGCTTTTCAAGGGCGAAAGCAATGCCTTTTTCGACAAGAATGACAGCTATCACCTTTCACAGACCGCCAGGTATTATATCGCCGGCCTGCTGAGGCATGCCCCCGAGTTTACCTCTATTACCAACCAGTGGATCAACTCTTACAAGAGACTGGTGCCGGGTTATGAAGCGCCGGTATATCTTTCCTGGGCCCGCCGCAACCGCTCCGATATGATCCGGGTGCCCGAATACAAGCCCGGCCGTGAAAAATCCACCCGGGTGGAACTGCGCAGCCCGGACCCGGCCTGCAACCCGTACCTTGCCTTTGCCGTCATGCTGGCAGCCGGCCTGGAAGGCATAGAGCATCAATACGAGCTGCCGGCGCCGGTGGAAGAGAATGTGTTCGAGATGAGCGAAGCTGAAAGGGCCAACCGGGGTATCGGCACCCTGCCCTCCAGCCTTAACGATGCCATCAAGCTGACCGAAGAAAGCGAACTCGTACGTAAAACTCTGGGCGACCACGTTTTCAATGCTTTTATCGCAAACAAGAAACTGGAGTGGGATAAATACCGGATCCAGATTACCGAGTTTGAACGTAATCGCTATCTGCCCATCCTGTAAAAGCCAGAGGCAGCCAAGTTTAATAAATCGCCTGCGGTAGTGGTATTATATAGAGCATATGGCAGTATTAAGACTGGGCATGGCTCAAATAAACTCTACCGTGGGCGATTTTGCCGGCAACCGCCGGAAAATCATCCAGGGCCTGGAGCGAGCCCGTCAATCGGAATGTGACCTGGTTACTTTCCCGGAGCTTGCCGTCACCGGTTACCCGCCGGAAGACCTGCTTTTCAAGCCCCAGTTTATCCGGGAAAACCGTCAGGCGCTTGAAGCTGTAATACCCGAGACCCGCGGCATAACCGCCGTGATCGGCTTTGTCGATGGTGAAGGTTCCTGTCTCTATAACGCCGCGGCCGTGGTAAGCGACGGTAAAATCATAACTGTCTACCATAAAATCATCCTGCCTAACTACGGTGTATTCGACGAACAGCGCTATTTCAAGCCGGGCCGGGAATGCCCGGTAATCACCATTTGCGGGGTCGATGTAGGCATCAGTATTTGCGAGGACATCTGGTTCGAGGACGGCCCGGTAGCGGTCCAGGCGTCCAACGGCGCCCAGCTCATTGTCAATATCAGTTCTTCGCCCTACCATGCCGGCAAATGGCGCGAGCGGGAGAAGATGCTTTCCAAAAGGGCTACCGACTACCTGGTGATGGTGGCCTACTCTAACCAGGTAGGCGGTCAGGACGAACTGGTCTTCGACGGCGGCTCTCTGGTGACCGGTATTGACGGGGGCACCATTGCCCGGGCACCCCAGTTCGAAGAAGCCTTTTTAACCGTGGACCTGGATAACCGGGCAGTTGAGGCGTCACGCCGGGAGGCATCGGAGCGGGCGAAACAGTTTAAGCGGCTGGTTGCGCCCGGATGGGAAAACAAGCGGTACCTGCTCCCGCAAGTGTCCGGCTGCGGGCAAAAACCGGCTGTTGAAACATGCCTTGCCGAACCCCTCGAACTGCCGGCTGAAGTTTACACGGCGCTGGTAACCGGCACGCGGGATTACGTGGTGAAAAACGGTTTCGAACACGTTGCCATCGGCCTTTCAGGCGGCATGGATTCCAGCCTGGTGGCGGCCATCGCCGTAGATGCGCTGGGCAAGCAGAAGGTTACCGGCGTGGCCATGCCTTCGCGCTTTTCTGCCGGGGAGAGCCTGGAAGATGCCCGGCAGTTGTGCCGGAACCTGGATATAAAGCTGATTACCATACCCATCGAAAAGATTTACTGCGCCTATCTCGAAACCCTCGAAGAGGTTTTTGCGGGAGTGGCTGTGGATACTACCGAGGAGAACATCCAGGCACGCATCCGCGGCAACCTGCTGATGGCTCTTTCCAACAAGTTCGGCTGGCTGGTGCTGACCACCGGAAACAAGAGCGAAATGGCTACCGGTTACACCACCCTTTACGGTGATATGGCGGGCGGTTTTGCGGTAATCAAGGATGTCCCCAAGACCCTGGTCTATACCCTGGGGCTTTACCGCAACGGGCTGGGAGGAATAAAACCCATTCCGCAGCGGGTGCTGGCCAAGGCGCCTTCGGCAGAACTGCGCCACAATCAGAAAGACAGCGATACCCTGCCGGTTTACGAGGTTCTTGATCCCATACTCACCGCTTACGTGGAACAGGATAAGGGAGTAGCCGAAATAATCGCCCAGGGTTTTGACGAGCAGGCCGTCAGGCGCACCGCCCGGCTGGTAGACATGAGCGAATACAAGCGCCGCCAGTCGCCTCCCGGTGTCAAGATCACCTCACGCGCTTTCGGGCGTGACCGCCGCCTGCCGATTACCAACCGTTTCCGCGGGGTTTAATTCCCTTCGGGCACAGCGGCATTATTTAATAATCAGTAATTTTTATCAGGGAGCAGTATTAATTGAAAATAGGCGTTCTTGCCCTGCAGGGCACTTTCATCGAGCATGTCCATGCAATCAAGAAACTGGGAGCGGAGGCGGTGGAGGTGCGCCGGCTGGAAGAACTGGAAGGTATCGACGGTGTCATCATCCCGGGCGGGGAAAGCACCACCATCACCCACCTGATGGATTACTACTGCCTGGCCGGGCCTTTGAAGGAAATGGCCGGGCGCGGGGTGGCTTTCTTGGGAACCTGTGCCGGCATGATATGCATGGCCAGGAACGTAGCCAGCCCGGTAAAGCTGCAGACGCTTGAACTGATGGACATCAGGGTCAACCGTAATGCTTTCGGCCGCCAGGTGTCCAGCTTCGAGCAACTGCTGGATATTCCGGCGCTGGGTGCCCAGCCATTCCCGGGCTTGTTTATCCGCGGGCCGGTTATAGAGGAGGCAGGGGACGGGGTGGAAATCCTGGCCCGCCTTGAAAACGGCACCCCGGTAGCCGCCCGCCAGGGCAAGCTGGTTGCCACCGCTTTTCATCCCGAGCTCATGGATGACCTCAGGCTGCACCGCTATTTTCTGAACCTGGCACAACAACACTCGAGGGTTCCAGCGGTGCCGGACAGCAGGAGGGACTAATTGGAAACGGTTCTGTTTGTATGCGTGCATAATTCAGCCAGAAGCCAGATGGCCGAAGCTTATTTCAACCGTTATGCCGGGGATAAGGCCAGGGGCATATCTGCCGGTACCAGGCCTTCGGCTTCGGTTAATCCAATAGTGGCTGAGGTGATGCTGGAAGAAGGCATCGATATAAGCCGGAATAAACCCGAACTGCTTACCCCGGCAATGCTTGCCGCGGCCAGCCGGGTTATCGGCATGGGCTGCGGGGCGCTGGATGCCTGCCCTTCGCGCCAAATTCAAGCCGAGGACTGGCAGCTTGCCGACCCGACCGGCAAGGAGCTGGCGGCAATCAGGGCAATCCGGGATGAAGTACGTTCAAGAGTCAAAAAACTGATTGCGGATATGGGTATTGCTGCGGATGTTGATGAAAAATCCGGCTCCAGGTAGTTGATTTGTGCCGGTCCAGGTAATACAATCAACCTGATCCGTTTGTTCGACTTGAAGCTCGACCCGGTACCACGAGGAGGTGGCTAAAATGAAGGCAGCTCAACCGGTGGTGGATGAATTTGTCAGCCTGCACGAAAGATATGTAAAAGCTCATCAGCGGATGGCTCTACTGCAGAAGACGGCCATAGAGGGTTTGCTTCATATCGGTGTAGGCTGTGTCAACGAGGCTTCCAGGCAGGAATTCAAGACGCTGAAAGCCGAAATCGAAGAAACCCTGAATGCCATGGACGAAATCTGCGACAGGCTGCATTAAACCCGGTCTTTAAACATGGTAAGCAGCTTAATGCCCTTGAGCTGCCTGAAAGTAGCTCCCTGGCTGACGCATTTTAAAAGTATCTCAGGTTCAACCACGCGCGTACCGCAGGCGGCATCGATACCGTAATCGAACAGCACCGGCGAAAGCGGTGTGGTATCCCCCAGTATCAGCACGAAGGCTTTGGGGGAACACATCCCGAGCAGCTGCTCCATGGTGTGGTTGGTGAAAGCGGTGCCGGTGATACCCAGCACATCCGCCTGCGGGATGAACTTCGCCCCTTCAGCTTCGGTGAAATCATCTTCGGTAGGATTTTTTTCGATAACCCAGAGCTCCTGAGCCGCCTGGCGAAGCTGGAGCACGAACGGGAAGTGCCCGATGACAGCAATTTTCTTGCCCTTTCCTTTTTGAGCCAGAATATCGGCAGCGTTTACCGGCCGGCACATCGATTCATCTACTTCCATGAGCGAATTAATGGCAGCCATGCCGATAGAAGCCTCGAACAGGTTTTCTGATTTGGCCATTCCGGCCAGTTGCCGGGGATTCATTTCCAGCAGGGAGCCGGCATCTTTTATGGGAAAGTGGGAATGGTGCGGGCCGGCTTCGTGAGGCGTGGAAGCCAGTGCACAATAGCGGGTATGGACGGCTGTCTGGAAAGGACCCATGCGTATATCCCTGACCGGGGCATCGAAGTTCAAACTGTCCAGAAGCGCATCCAGAATTTCCATTTTCAACCTTCCTATTGCTCGAAATTATAGCGGTAGTCGCTGATGGTGACCCTCAAAGTGTTGCTGGCCAGTTCGGCGCAGTGGCCGCCTTCGCTGGGCAAATCTCCCAGTGCGTCCAGAATGGCCTGCTGGTCGATTTCCATGGCTTCGTCCAGGCTTTTGCCCCTTGCCAGGGTTGTTGCCATACCGCCGGCGGCAATGGAATCACTGCAGCCATCGGTATGGAAGCTGGCATCTACAATTACACCATTTTCAACCTGTATCCACATCATCATGGTATCGCCGCAGAAACCGTCGATGATGCCGAAAGCATTGTGCTGGTCACAGATGCGCATGTCCTTGGGATCCAGGATGAGTTCTATGGCGGCATCGCTGTAGCCCTTTTCATGCATGACTTCCCGGTAAAGTTCTTTGGCCTGTTCTTCAAAATTGTCTATCATCTTAACTTGCTCCACAACCGTTGATGGCCTAATTTTAAACCTTGAAACCCGCACGGTTCAAGAAGTTGAACTCACAAAGCCGTTCATCAATAATCACAGCTCGAAAACAGCCCCGGCCGCCAGGGGAGTGAATGCTTCGCCCAGCCCCTGCTGGAGGGCGCATAGTGCTTTAAATCCGGTGCAGTGCCCGGCAAGCACCCTGGCTGCCCCGGTTTGCTTGAGGAACTCAACCGTTCTTTCGACCTGTTCTTCACCGGCGTTGTGAAGGTGAAAACCTCCCATAACGGCATGTATCCGTTTTTCTCCGGTCAGCCGGACGGCATGGTTAATGGTATTGACAATGCCGCGGTGGCAGCAGCCGGCGATTATTACCAGCCCGGAACCGGTTTTGATGATGAGCGCCAGGTCATCTAAAAGCGGGTCGGGATAGTCGCTGCCGGCAATTACTTCGTGCAGGCTATTATCGGTGTGTTCGAAAGAGTTGCTCATGGGGATTTCCCCGGTAGTGGTTATGGAGGCTGAAACCGGGTAAGGTTCATTGGTAAGAATAAATTCCGCCCCGGCTTTTTCCAGCAGGGGCCGGGAAAAAGGTATGCCGATATAATACGGCGGGCTGCCAGGCTGGCGATGGGCATATTTGGGATTGAATATATCCGGGTGGCCGATTACTTTCATCTTTCCGGTTTGCTTGAGGACATTCCCCAGTCCGCCGGTATGATCGTAATGGCCGTGGCTCAATACTATGGCGCTCAAACCGGCCAGGTTTTTACCCATGATTGCTGCGTTGTGGAGCGCGGTAAAAGACCTGCCGGTATCAAAAAGCAAATTCGCTTCACCGGTTTCAATAAGGAAGCTCAAACCCCATTCGCCCAGGCACCTCGAAGAAGCAATGTTATCGGTCAGGACGCTTACTTCAATCTTCATCGGCTACGTTCTCGCCTGTTGGTTCGGCGCTGCCTTCGGCGGCCGGGGGCTGGCCTGAAACCTTGTAGTGCCCACCTTCGATGCGGATTGCTTTGCCGGAGAGGATAGCAGTGGCGATTTTGTTTCTGGCAGAAGCGAGGATCCTCTGGAACGTGGGCCTCGATATCTGCATTTTAACTGCAGCCTGTTCCTGTTCCAGGCCCTCCATATCCTTGAGCCTTACCGCCTCGATTTCTTCGAACGAAAGCGAAACCTCCTCCAGAAAGCGCAGGGGGATACCCTGGGGTTTGAAGTAAGTCACATCCGGCATAAAGCCGATCTGGCGGCATTTACGCGGCCGGGGCATGGTAAACCTCTGTTAAGAGCATACGTTCATTATAGGTAACCAGGTGCATTTTTTCAATCTGCCGGCATTGAACCCAATTGATAACCTTCTCCGGCTGGTGATATAATTGCCAACTGTAGAGCACTGTAATCCTAATCTTTATGCTTGAAGTGCTTGCCTTCCGGTTCAAGGGCG
>ENA-ORXD01002705-ORXD01002705.1-sediment-metagenome-genome-assembly--contig:-NODE-2705-length-11290-cov-3.391599_pt1 | contig 11290 bp, 10 predicted proteins | sample MGYA00237862_ERZ511471 | MGnify/ENA metagenome assembly ERZ511471 | reverse complement strand
CGACAAGTGTGGTCTCTCCCGCCAGGTGCTCGGACAGGACCAATGATCTCTGAAAAGGTACAACGTCGTCATTCCGAGCATGTACAAGGAGCGTGGGACACCGCACCTGTCGTGCCAACTCTCGACTGTCTTGTCTCTGGAAGTACGCTCGGAGTCCCTGGATGTCCCAAGATGGCGAATCCTCAGCTTCCTCCGTTAGCGACAGGACCACGTCCTCGCTCGCGGGGCAAAGAAGCGCAAGAGCGGCGAACTCTGCGATAGTGGCCGCTTTGAGGCCGTAGAAACCTCCCATGCTCGAGCCTCGGTAACAGAGCCTGTTGGCGACAATCGCAGGAAGCGATCCAAGATAGCGGACCGCCGCGAGAACGTCTTCTTCGAGCGGTCCATCGCTTCTGCCCTCGCTCTCTCCGTGACCGCGAAAGTCGAAAGCCAGGACGGCGAAGCCTTTTGCACAGGCCGCTTCGCAGAACTCCTGGTGGTTTGCCCGGCAACTGCCGGCGCCGTGTCCCACAATCAGCCCAGGATGGGGCACGGCGAAATGCTCGGGAGGTAGCCACAGACTCGCAGCCAACGCGATGGTTTGGTTGCCGTTTGCCGTGAGAGAAGCGGCGAGGGTGACTTCTGTGGAGGCCTGCATCTAGCCGGCCGTATCAGAAGAGACTGGGCTGAGCCCCGCCCAGCTCGAGGTAGGCCACATACGGGACGTTACGCATGAGTTGGTGATGGTCAAAACCGTACCCCACCAGAAAGTCGTCGGGAACTGTGAACCCGACATAACGAACGTCCATGTCGATGAGTCGCTGCTGGGGGCGATCGAGGAGCGTGCAGATCTCGAGAGAACGCGGTTGGCGGAGAAGCAGGGATCGTAGAACGTAGTGCAGGGTAAGGCCACTGTCTATGATGTCCTCCACCACGAGGACGTTCTTGTCTCTGATGGGTCGATCGAGGTCCTTGAGGAAGCGAATGGCTTTCGTGCCCGACTCCCGATGTTCCTGAACATAGGAGCTGATGGCAAGGAAATCCATCTCGAGCGGAAGGTCGATGGCGCGGGCCAGGTCTGCCATGAAGATGATCGCTCCCTTGAGAATGGAGATGAGCAGCAGATCGGTCCCTCGGTAGTCGGCGGAGATCTCTCGTCCCAACTCCGCCACCCGGTCCGCGATGGTGCCCGCGTCCAGGTAGACTTCGCCGAGGTGATCGGTCATGGAGCCGCGACAGGTCACGAAGTCATGACCTTAGAGGCCGTATTTCTGCGCCATGCGAAGAAAGTCCTTGCGGTAGAGCAGCTTCACCTTTATCTCCGGGTATTTCTCCCGCAGCTTTCGCACCTTGCGATTCTTGGCCGTTACCAACGACTGCTTCATCTCTGTCACCTCGACAAAGAGGTCGACATCGGGAAGATAGAAGTCGGGCGTGAAGGCCTCGAGGATGTTCCCTTGGTCGTCTTGCTCCAAGATGAAAGTGCGAGGCTCGTATTCCCAGGCAATGCGATGATAGTCGAACAGCTTGGCAGCAGCCAGTTCGGTCTTGGTGTGAAAACGCGGCTCTTTGCTGCCGCGATAGTAGGAAAAAGTGGCGCCGTCTTCGATCATCCTGGCAGTTCATTCTAGCAGTTGCGTCTGGTGTGGTAACGTACCCATGTTTCCCTTTTCTGGAGGATTCTGCGTTGACGCATACCCTTGTCTATCCCATCACCGCCGCTCACAATGCGACCGGCCACCTCGAGATCAACGGTTGCGACGTGGTCGACCTGGCGTCGGAATTCGGGACCCCCCTGGTCATATACGACGAGGACTCAATTCGCGACCAGTGCCGCCGCTACCTGAGCGCGTTCAGAGAACATACTGCCGACTACGAAGTGATCTATGCGAGCAAAGCGCTTTCCTCGGTTGCGATCGGGCAATTGATCCTGGAGGAAGGGTTATCGATCGATGTGTCTTCGGGAGGGGAATATCACATCGCGAGGGCGGCGGGGTTTCCTCCCGACAAGATCTTCTTCCACGGCAACAACAAGACACGGCAGGAACTAGATCACGCCTTGTCGCAGGGCATAGGGTTCGTTGTGGTCGACAGCTTCCAGGAACTCGCCATGTTGGAGGATCTTGCCGCGGAGCGGGGTATCGTGCAGAGGATCCTGCTGCGCATCACCCCCGGCGTCGAGGCCCACACACATTCCTACATCCAAACCGGCCAAATCGACTCTAAATTCGGTTTTGGCCTGGTGGAGGGCGTGGCGATGGATGCGATACGCCAAGCGCTCCGGGCGCCGCATCTAGATCTGGTTGGGCTCCATGCGCACATTGGCAGCCAGATATTCCAGCTCGACGGTTTCCGCAAAGCGATTGAGATCCTGGTGCAGTTGATCGGGGAGGCGAACGCCGGTCTTTCTTTCGATTGTCGTTATTTGAACGTGGGCGGGGGGCTCGGCATCAGGTACACGGAAGACGATATGCCCGCGTCCATCGGCGACTATGTCCGGGTGAAGGTGGAGGGAGTCCGAGAAGAGATGCAGTCTTTGGGCCTGCCGATGCCTCGGGTTCTCATCGAGCCGGGCCGCTCAATCGTCGGGAAAGCGGGGATCACCGCGTACACCGTGGGCACTATCAAGGCGGTGCCGGGAGTGCGCACCTATGTCAGTGTCGACGGTGGCATGAGCGACAACATTCGTCCGATGCTGTATGACGCCCAGTACGAGGGCCTTCTGGCCAACAAGGCAACGGAGCCCGCTGACACCGTGGTGACCGTCGCCGGCAAGCACTGCGAGAGCGGCGATATCCTGATCCGCGACGCGTTGATCGCCCGGCCGGAGCCCGGGGATCTACTCGTAATCCCAGCCGCGGGCGCATACTGTTATGCCATGGCGTCCAACTATAACGGCAGTCTCCGACCGGCAGTCATCCTCGTGAAGGACGGCCGCGCAAGGGTGGTCATAGAGCGGGAGACATTTGCCGATCTATTGGCCAAACACCACACACTTCGAGACTAGGGGGAGAAAGTGAGCCGCGATACCAAGGTGGGTGTCGGGCTGCTCGGTTTCGGAACCATCGGGTCCAGCGTCTTCGGGCTCATTGAGAAGGAACACGATCAGATCCTCGAGGGCACCGGAGTCGACCTTCAAGTGAAGGCGATACTAGAGATCGACGAGTCCAAGAAGACAGGGCCCGCGGCGGCTCTCTTCACGAGCGAATTCGCCCGGATCGTCGACGACCCCTCGATCGACATTGTCGTTGAGCTGATAGGCGGGACCGAGGCGGCGTTCACTTTCATCGACGCCGCGATGCGCAAGGGCAAAGACGTCGTCACCGCCAACAAGCAACTGCTGGCCTCGCGCGGCAAAGTCCTGTTCGATCTGGCCCGGGACAGGGAGCGGCATCTGCGGTTCGAGGCGTCGGTGGGCGGAGCAATCCCCATCATCAAGGTCATGCGCGAGAGCATGATCGCGGCCGGGCTGCATACCGTATACGGCATCGTGAACGGCACAACCAATTACATTCTTACGAACATGTACAACGGCGAGGGTGACTACGCCGATGTTCTGGCGCAGGCGCAGGCGCTCGGCTATGCCGAGGCCGACCCCACTGCCGACGTGGGAGGCGCGGACGCAGCTGCCAAGATGGCGATCCTCGGGTCGATAGCCTTTCACTCTAGGGTGACGCTCGATGATGTCGCGTTCGAGGGTATACAGGACATCACGCTCGAAGACGTTCGTTATGCCAAGGAGTTTGGGTTCGTGGTGAAGCTGATCGGCGCGGCGCGCTTGATCGACCAGCAGGTGAGTGTCCGGGTGTTCCCAGCCCTGCTGCCGCTCGGCCATCCGCTTGCTTCGATCAACGGTGCCTACAATGCGGTGTTCTTGGAGGGAGATGCTATCGGGCGCATCATGTTGATGGGGCCGGGAGCAGGTGGCACTCCTACTGCCACGGCAGTCGTCAGCGACATCGTCTCGATTGCCAACACGAAGGACGTTGGCTTTCTTCAGAGCTGCAGCTGCTACCGGCAGCTGGATCTGTACCCGCCCGAGGAGGTCGAATCGGCGTTCTTCATCAAAATGAGCGTGGCCGACCGCGCGGGCGTGCTGGCTCAGATCGCCTCTGAGTTTGGGGAGCATGGGGTTTCCATAGCCAGCATGATCCAGAAGGGTCGGGGCGCCGATGCGGAACTCGTCATCATCACCCATCCGACGAAAGAGAGAGGCTTTTTGGCGGCCATCGACCGGATTGGACATCTGTCCTGCTGCCAGAGCAGGCCGATGACGTTGCGGGTTCTGCAGTGATGGCCGCCAAAGACTACAAGCTCGCGGGCATTATTGACCGTTATCGCGGCTATCTGCCGATAGCGCCCGAGACCGCGGCGGTCACTCTCGGAGAGGGGAATACGCCCCTCGTTCCGGCACCGTCGTTGAGTAAGCGACTCGGCTGTCGGGTGTTCCTCAAGTTCGAGGGAGCGAATCCGACGGGATCTTTCAAGGATCGAGGCATGACGGTGGCCATCACGAAGGCCGTTGAAGAGGGAGCGACCGCGGTCATCTGTGCCTCCACCGGTAACACTTCGGCCTCGGCCGCTGCCTACGCCGCCAGGGCCGGTCTCCGTTGCGTGGTGCTCATTCCCGAAGGAAAGATCGCGATGGGCAAGCTCTCGCAGGCCTTGATCCATGGGGCCGATGCCATCGCCATTCAGGGCAACTTCGATCTGGCGCTCGAGTACGTCAAGGACATTTCGTCGCGCCGGCCGATCACACTCGTCAACTCGCTGAACCCGTACCGCATCGAGGGGCAGAAGACGGCCGCATTCGAGATCGTCGATTCTCTTGGTGAGGCGCCGGCGCTGCTCTCGATCCCCGTGGGGAATGCCGGGAACATCACCTCCTACTGGAAGGGCTTTCGCGAGTACAAGGCGGGAGGATCGGCGGAGCGGGTGCCGATCATGTGGGGCTTTCAGGCCGCGGGAGCCAACCCACTCGTGGTGGGATATCCCATACCGAACCCGGAGACCGTCGCCACTGCCATCCGGATCGGTAACCCCGCTCGAGGCGATGAAGCGCTCGCGGCGGCTCGGGACTCGGGGGGCGCGATCCGTGACGTTACCGACGAAGAGATACTAGCGGCCCAACGTTTGCTGGCGCAGGAGGAGGGCGTCTTCTGTGAGCCGGCGTCCGCTGCGAGTATCGCGGGGCTTCTGAAGTATGGAGAACGCGGACTGCCGATCGGCGACACGGTAGTTGCCGTGCTCACCGGCCACGGACTCAAGGATCCTCAAACCGCGATCGAGCAGTCGCGTCCGATTACTCACTGTCCCGCCGATCTGCCGGCCGTGGAGAAGGTCATAGGGTCCGTCGAGTAGATCGGCGGGGGTTGCCGCCGCGCCGACGCGTGTCGCGACGCATATGGGGAGGAACTCTGTTGGATAGCGGCAATCGTTCCTGTGTCATCGCGCATCTATCCGACCTACACACAGGTTCTCCGTACTTCGTGCCCAATCTGCTGGACCGGGCGCTGGTCGAGGTGAATGAGCTGTCGCCGGATATCGTTGTCATCTCCGGCGATCTGACGAGCATGGGCTATCGCCAGGAGTTTAGGGAGGCTCGAGAATACATCGACCGGCTGACGTGCAAGGACCTCCTCGTGGTCCCGGGGAATCACGATAGCCGCAATGTCGGATACACGCATTTCGAGAAGCTGTTTGCAACGCGCGAAATGGTCATCAGCAAGAACGGAGTCACGGTCGTGGGTGTTGACTCGACCGAGCCTGACCTGGATTACGGACGCATAGGGAGACACCGCTATCCGTGGATTCGCGAAGCATTCATGGCCGAGCCAAGCAACTTCAAGGTCTTCATGCTCCATCATCATCTGCTGCCGATTCCGGGCACCGGCAGGGAGCGCAACATTGTCAACGATGCCGGGGATGTCCTCGAGGTGCTGGTCGATTGTGGGGTTGAACTGGTGCTCTCGGGGCACAAGCATGTGCCCTACGCATGGCGTCTCGAGAACATGTTTGTGGTCAACACAGGGACGGTGGCTACCCTGCGCCTCCGGGGGGACACCAAGCCCTGCTATAACGTCGTTGAGATCAAGAATGACCACGTCACGGTATCGCGGCGGTATCCATTTCATGGTGGAGAAGTGATCGTCGAATTTGACACCAGGTCGATGAAGTACATCCGTAACGGCGCTCGGGCTGAAGAGAATCCGTGAGGCGCCGCCGGCCGGCGGTGGCACTGATAGATGGTGAGCATTACCCGCCGGTTGTCGTTGATGCGCTCGCCTATCTAAGCGATCGTTTCGACTTCCGTGCTGTCTTCTTCCTTGGGGGTGCCGAGAAGATCCGTCAAGGGAATCTGGAAGAGGTTGCCGAGAGCATGTATGGTTTGCCCGTTTTTTTCGACGACGATTGGGCGCGGGGGATCGAGCGGGCCATCGACATAATGCGCCCGGAGGTGGTCGTTGACCTAAGCGACGAACCGGTGCTAGGATACGAGCAGCGGTTTCGTCTTATCGGTCATGCTCTGGGGCGAAACGTTGACTACGTTGGTTCTGATTTTCACTTCAGCCCAGTAAGTTCCGGACGTCACTGCGCCGTACCGTCGCTTTCTATCGTCGGCACTGCGAAGCGGGTCGGCAAGACGGCGATAAGCGGTTTTGTGGCGCGAGAGTGCAGGCAGTGCATTCAGGCTCGGACGGGAAGGCCGGGGGTGGTCGTGGTGGCGATGGGCCGGGGGGGACCGGCCCAGCCGGAGATCATCGATGGATCCCAAGTCGGCTTGACGGTCGAAGACCTTTTGCGGTGGAGCCGGGAAGGCAGGCACGCCGCTTCGGATCATTTCGAGGACGCGGTGATCAGTCGAGTCGTCACCGTGGGGTGTCGTCGTTGCGGAGGTGGAATGGCGGGGGAGCCGTTCTACTCGAACGTAGTTGAGGGGGCGAGGCTGGCCAACGAACTCAAACCGGGGTTGGTGGTCTTCGAAGGGAGCGGGGCGAGCATGCCTCCGGTCGCGACCGATGCGCGTCTCCTGGTGGCCGGGGCAAACCAGCCTGTGGAGTATGTCGCGGGTTATCTTGGCGCCTATCGCGTTCTGACAAGTGATGCGGTCGCGCTGGCAATGGCCGAGGAGCCTCTCGCCTCCCCCGAGAAAGTGCGGGCTCACGTCGTGGCGATCAAGGAGGTCAAACCCGGGATTGAGGTCTTGCCCCTGGTTTTCAGGCCACGCCCGCTAGGGAATATCCAGGGAAGGAACGTAGCCGTTTTTTCCACGGTGCCACGGGGTCAACAAGGACTGATCGGGCGCCACCTCGAGGAGCGTTGGGGCTGCCGAGTGAGGCTGTTTTCGTCCAACCTTGCGGACCGGATAGCCCTGAAACACGACCTCATGACTCCGCAGATGGATGCGGTCGACATGATTCTCACCGAGATCAAGGCGGCTGCGATTGACGTCGTGGCCGAGGCAGCGGCGGACCGCGGTCTCGAGGTCGGTTTCCTCGACAATGAGCCGACCGAAGTGGGCGGTACGCACAAGGGCCGCCTTGCGGAATTGGCTAGAGAACTGAGTGCGTTGGCTAAGGAACGTTTTGAGACTCAGACAAGGGGATTGTGATCCCCACGGAGAATGAGGGAGTGTTGGGGCATCTCGGCGCATCAGGGCCACGCCAACTGTACCTAGTGAACGAGGGCCATGAGGTGCCCTTCTCGAAGGGCCTTCTGGCTACGACGCTCACGGCAACCGGTCTTCCTCCCAACCGCGCCTACGCGGTTGCGCTCGATGTCGAGAGCCGGCTATTGCTGGCGTCTGATCGCAGCGTGGGGGTCGAGCAACTCCGCGCGATGGTGGAACTGGTTCTCGGCGCATCGGAAGGTGAGGGCTACCTACGGCGGTACCGCACATGGAACAGATTGGGACGCGAGGACCGTCCCGTTATCTTGCTCATCGGTGGCGCGACAGGGGTGGGGAAGAGCACCATCGCGTCCCAGTTGGCCGATCGCTTGGGGATCGTGCGGATTATCTCGACGGACTCCATTAGAGAGGTCATGAGGGCTTTCTTCTCGCAGAGTCTGATGCCTTCGATTCACTTCTCGTCATATGAGGCGGATCAGGCAGTGAGAGTCCCGCTGAGGTCGGAGCTCGACTCCCACGTGGTGGGTTTCGTCGAACAGTCTGAGATGGTGAACGTCGGGATATTGGCGGTTATAGAAAGGGCGATGAAAGAGCGTACGAACCTACTGGTCGAGGGGGTACACTTGGTGCCCGGTATACTGGCGACCACTCTGAGCCGGCAGTCGGTGAAAGATGTTCTCTTTCTTCCCATGGTCGTCGCAGTCACGGACCCAAACCTGCACCGTAGCCACTTCCTCGTGCGCGAACGGGAGACCTCCGGGCGCAGGGCTTTTGCCAGATATCTCCAGGGTTTTGAGGATATTCGCAAGATCCAAGATTTCATTCTCGAACGGGCGACTGCCGAAGGGACTCTGGTGGTCGACAACGTCAGTATCGACGACACGGTAGGTTGCGTAGTTGATGCGCTGTATAGCCTAATTGAGGAGAACGAGGAGCGACACAGTGGTAACGAGTGAAGGCAGGTGCATATGCAGTCATTTCGCTCCCGCCACGGAGGCCGCGGCGCTGTCGGCGGCTGCATGGATCGGCAGAGATGACCGGCTGGCTGCGGATAGGGCGAGCCGTGAGGCTATGGCCGCGGAGCTGGCCAATCTCCCGATTGAAGCAAAGGTAGTTGCGGGGCGGGCGGCCCATCAGAAAGACTGCGCCCTCTCGGTCGGTGAAGTGGTCGGACGGAGAGTTTCGGAGGAGACCCGACCCGAAGGCGAAGGGGGCGCGCCTTCTGCGTTTGAGCCATGGGACCTGGCCGTGGATCCTCTTGAGGGGCATACGGCGTTGGCGCGCGGAATAGACGGGGCACTGTCGATGATCGCGGCAGGTCCTGCCGGCAGCCTCATGGCCGTTCCCGAGATGTACATGCAGAAGATGGTCGTCGGCGGCGGAGCGCGCGGCGTCCTGGACATGGACAAACCCGTGACGGACAACATCAAGGCTCTCGCCAATGCACTCGGCAGAAGGCCCGAAGACCTCACCCTCGTCGTTCTACACCGAAGCAGACACGAGGATCTGATCGAGGACATCAGGCGGTCCGGTGCCCGTATCAGGCTGATTGACGACGGTGACGTGTCGGCGGGGATCGCCGCGGCTGTCCAAGGCTCCGGCGTAGACATGTATATTGGGATTGGGGGGTCCACCGAGGGGATCCTGTGCGCGGCGGCTCTTCGCTGCTTGGGCGGGGAGATCCAGGCGAGGTTCTGGCCGGTGTCGCGTCATCAGGTCGAATTGGTGAGGGCGGCGGGGTTGGGCGATGTCGAGACCCGCCTCACAACCGACGACATGGCTCGCGACGGGGTGATATTCTGCACGACCGCCGTTACCGGCGGCAGGTTCCTTCGAGCCGTCGACGCCCGCCCCGATGGCGTCGTCACCCAGACACTAACCATGTGTTCTCGTTGCCACGCGATTAGAGTAATAGAGACCATTCACCGGGCCGGAGCGGGGGGGCCACCGGTCAGCCTGGGGACTAGATGAGAAGGAAGACACATGACAGAGACTGAGCAAAGCAATCCCGTGACCGGCGGCAGGACCGCCGTGATAAACGAGTTGGAGCCGAAGCTGCTTTCCGACCTCCACATCGTCGCGGGCGAGTTGGGGATCAAGAATTTCCGCAAGTACTCGAAGCAGGATCTGATCATGAAGATCCTGAACGAGCAGTCGCAAGACCGCGGAATGCACTTTCGGACCGGGCTTTTGGACATCCTGCCCGATGGGTACGGTTTTCTGCGAACCCAAGGCTACACACAGTCCGACTCGGACATATACGTCTCTCTATCCCAGATCCGCCGCTTCAAGCTGCGCCGAGGCGACGAGATCACCGGGCAGGTGCGGACTCCGAGGGACAACGAGAAATACCACGCACTCCTCAAGATCCAGTCGGTAAATGGGATCGATCCTGAGCTGGCGCGGCACCGGCCGACCTTCGACTCGCTCACTCCACTGTTTCCCGAGGAGCGGATGCGGCTCGAGACCACTCCGGATCGAATCGCGGCGAGAGTGATGGACATCATGTGCCCGATCGGGAAAGGGCAGAGGGGGTTGATTGTCTCGCCGCCAAAAGCAGGTAAGACGACCATTCTGAAGGATATCGCCAACTCAATCGCCGCCAACAACCCAGAGGTCCATCTGTTGGTTCTGCTTGTGGACGAGCGTCCCGAGGAGGTCACCGACATGGAGCGCACGGTCAGCGGCGAGGTTGTGAGCTCGACGTTCGACCAGCCCGGCGAGAATCACGTCCAAGTGACCGAGCTCGTGCTCGAGCGGGTCAAACGCCTCGTTGAGGTCGGCAAGGACGTGGTCGTGTTGCTCGACTCGATTACGCGCATGGCTCGCGCCTACAACCTTCAGGCCCCGGCCAGCGGGCGGATACTGTCCGGCGGGGTGGATTCCACGGCACTCTACCCGCCCAAGAAGTTCTTTGGCGCCGCCCGCAACATCGAAGAAGGCGGTTCGCTGACAATCTTGGCTACGGCGCTGGTGGAGACGGGATCGCGCATGGACGAGGTCATCTTCGAGGAATTCAAGGGCACCGGCAACTGGGAGGTCCGTTTGAGCCGCGGGTTGGCCAACAAGCGTATTTTCCCAGCCATCGACATCGAGAACAGCGGCACCCGCAAAGAGGAACTCCTGATGGATCCCGCCGAGGCCAAGATGGTATGGAAACTCCGGTCGGTACTGCACGCATTGGATCCCAACGCTGCCATCGAGCTCCTCATCGGCAAACTGAAGGAGACAAAATCGAATGCCGAATTCCTGGAGCAGATGCGTAAGAACGCGCGTTAGCGAGCGTTTCTCTTGAGACTTCCCCTGGAGGATTTTGTCGTCGGGCATTCCACGGATTTGGCTGGGTTGACCGGCTGCACAGTGGTTCTCGCGCCGCAGGGAGCCGTGGCCTCGGTTGATATTCGGGGAGGTGCACCGGGGACCTTGGAAACCGCGCTACTCTCTCCCTACGCAGCCGTCTGCGAACTGCAGGCCGTCCTGTTGACGGGCGGCAGCGCCCCTGCGCTTTCCGCGGCGGCCGGTGTGACTTCCTTCTTGAGGGAGGGCGGATACGGGTATGTGACCCGCTACGCACGGATACCCTTGGTGAGCGCGGCCGTGATCTACGACCTTGGGCTGGGAAGCCCGAACGCGTGTCCCAGCGCTGATGATGCGTACCAGGCGGCACGCGGCGCGGGTTCG
>ENA-ORXD01002704-ORXD01002704.1-sediment-metagenome-genome-assembly--contig:-NODE-2704-length-11294-cov-3.729963_pt1 | contig 11294 bp, 11 predicted proteins | sample MGYA00237862_ERZ511471 | MGnify/ENA metagenome assembly ERZ511471 | reverse complement strand
GGCCCGCATGAGGGCCGGGAGACCTTCGGGCACGGCCGCGACGGCCAGCGAGACGCCCACCAGCAGCAGGGAGACGACGTCGGCGACGCTCTCGACCTCCGACGTCAGCCAGATGGCCGCCATGACCACGACGGCGATCGCGATCACGGCCAAGCCGAGCATGCGCCCGACGCGTGCGACCTCGGTCTGCAGCGGCGTGCTCTCGTCCTCAGTGCGGGCCAGAAGACGGGCGACGTTGCCCATCTCCGTGTTCATGCCTGTGGCCGTGACCACGGCGCGGCCACGGCCGCGCGTGACCGCGGTGCCCTTGAAGACCATGTTGACGCGGTCGCCGAGCGCCGTCTGCGCGGGCAGCGTCTCGCAGTGTTTCTCGACGCCGTGACTCTCGCCGGTCAGGGCCGCCTCGGCAACGACGAGGGAGGCGGCCTCCACCAAGCGCGCGTCGGCGCTCGCGGCGTCGCCCTCGGAGAGCACGAGCACGTCGCCCGGGACGATCTCGGCGGCCTCGATGCGCTCCTCGCGGCCGCCGCGCACCACTGTCGCCGTCGGCGCCGACATGCGCTGCAGCGCGGCGACGGCTTGCACGGCGCGCGCCTCCTGCACGTAGCCGAGCACGGCGTTAAGCACGACGATGAGTGTGATGACGATGGCGTCCACCGGCACCTCGTGCCGCCCCTCGAGGAACCACACGACGAGCAGCACGACGATCGCCGCGAGCAGGAGGTAGATCAGAGGATCGGCGAACTGCGCCAGGAGCCGGCGCCAGGCGGGCACCGGCGGCGCCGCCTCGAGGCGGTTCGCGCCGTAGCGCGTGAGGCGGGCGGCCGCCTCGGCCGCGCTCAGGCCCTCGCGAGCGTCGGTCTGGAGCTCGGCAGTCACCTCGGCCGCCTCCCGGCTCCACGGCTCGCGCACGATCCCCTCCGACACTCATCCCCCCTCGACGACGGCCGCCGCGCGCGAAAGCACTACGTCGCGCGCGCCTACGAACCCTATCAGCCCGCGCGTGCGCCCACCGCGCTGAGACCCGCGCACGACAACGCGGCGGCGTGACGCGCCTATGGCGCCTCCCACGCCGCCGCCGTCTACCCGGCCCTGAGGGGCTCAGTGGTGCGGTAGAGCCTGCTGGGAACGATGCGTGCCGATGACGTACGCCCCGATGTGACACAAGAGCCCGATGCCCCAGGGCAGCGTTACGAGCCACGCGTACTCCAGCCCGCCGCCGGCCAGGATGTCCTGGAGCCACAGGAACGTGTTCACGAACAGGAAGACGATGATGTGCGTGAGCAGCCCCGTGAACTCGCTCTGCTGCCTATGGACCAGCCCGTGACGCAGATCCCACAGCGTCAGCACGGCTGCCGCCGCCAGCATGAGAATGCCGACGACCGCCAAACCGTAGCCCCACGACGCGGCGATGTCTCCGACTCGTCCCGGCCAGGTCCCAACGATGCCCAAGTACTGATCGTCTCCGGCGAGCAGGATGAACAACCCGAGAAACGACACGAACGCACCGGCGATCCCGAGCACCCATTCACTCACTCTGACCATGGGTACCTCCCTCCTTGAACGACCCCTACCCTTTCTGCTTCCCCGCCTAGGGAGACGGAAACGTACGGCCGCCATAGCAGGGTCCGCGCCGGCAGCGCCGGTGACACACCGCCCATCCCGCGGTACCTTACGACCACGGATTCTTCGTTGCAGGCAGATCGAGCGACCCGCCGGGAGAGAGGAGAGCGGCATGCACGCGCCAGAACAGATCACGCCGCAGAGCCTGGCCGACTACCTCGAGGTGCTCACCAAGGCGGTCTTTCAGTCCGGCATCTCGTGGCAGGTCATCGAGGCCAAATGGGCCGGGTTCCGTGAGGCGTTCGCCGACTTCGACCCGGCGACGGTGGCCGGCTTCACGGACGACGACATCGAGCGCCTGACGGCCGACACGCGCATCGTGCGGAACCGGCGTAAGATCGAGGCCACCGTGCACAACGCCCAGGCCTTGCTCGAGCTGGACCGCGAGTACGGCGGCTTTGGCCGCTACCTGCGCTCGCAGCCGGACTACGAGGCGCTGGTCGCCAACATGCGCGGCGCCTTCAGGTTTCTCGGCGACACCGGCGCCTACTTCTTCCTCTACGTGGTCGGCGAGCCCGTGCCGACGCACGAGGAGTGGATGGCCGCGCACCCGTCGCGTGCGGCGCGGCGCCCCGCGCCGCCGGCGTAACGCCGGCGGCCGCCGGCGCGCCTCAACCCCCCGCTAACAGGTCACGTGCAGGACGGCGTAGACGTCCTTCGCCTTCAACTCGCCGAGCAGGCGCAGCGCCTCCTCGGTCGGCAGGGCGACGATCTCGACGCCGCGGCGCGCGGCCGCTTCGGCCACCTCCGGCATCACCGGCAGGCTGCCCGACTCTCCCGTGCCGACGATCAACCGCCGCCCGCCCCACGGAATCGGCTCGTCGGCCGAGAGGGGCGTGTGCCCGTAGCGCTCGCGGTAGACCTTCGAGGCTTTCTTCTTGCGCTTGCCGACGCGCCCGCCGTCGATCACGACGTCGTACGCGTAGCGCTCACCCTCGATCTCTATCTCTCCGAAGCGGATCCATCGCGCCTTCATCGTCACTCCTCCCCTGCGGTTCTCAGACTCTCCTTCAAGTCTCGCCGGCCGGCTCGGCCTCAAACGCCCGATGCCGTCGCCGGAGACGCGCCGACGCGGATCACGCTCGCAGCCCGGCGCCCCGCGCCTAGATCGTCGCCGCCCCGGGTATGTCGCACTGCGGAGCACCCGTCACACAGCGCAGACAGGAGGACACGCATGGGCGTCGTCGACGACATCAAGAAGGCCGGCAGCACGGTCCAGAAGGAAGCGAGCAAGTTCACCCACATGCAGCTCGAGCAGCGCAAGCTGCGCTCGCTGCAGGGCGATGTCGCCAGGGCCGAGCAGGAGGCGGGCGCGCTCGTCTGCGACCTCGCCGAGCGCGGCGAGATCGCCCATGCGGCGCTCGACGGCCCGCTCGCCAAGGTCAAGCAGGCGCGCTCCGTGGCCGCCGAGAAGGAAGCCGAGATCGCCAGGCTCAAGACCGAGCTCAGCGAGGACGTCGGCGCCACGCGCGACGCCTACGTCGAGCGGCTCAAGACGCAGCTCGGCGAGTGGAGCGCCGACATCGAGAAGCTCAAGGCGCGGGCGAGCAAGATATCGACCGACGCCAAGTCCGAGTACGAGGAACAGCTCGCCGACCTGCGCAAGCAGCGGGACGCTCTGGCGGCCAGGGTCACGGACCTGCAGGAGGCCAGCGACGAGGCCTGGGACGACCTCAAGCAGGGCGTGCAGGCGGCTTGGGATCGGGCCAAGGAGAGCTTCCAAAAGACGATGGCGCGTTTTGGGCGCGACGGCGGCGCCTGACCGGCACAACACTCAAGGAGCAGAGAAGATGGCGACAAAGGCGGACTTCAGCGAGGCGGAGTGGCAGGTCCTGCGCTGGGCGGTCAGCGACACGATGGCGTACCTCTCCATGGCCGACCCGGGTCTCTGGGACACCTTCAAGGAAGCCAATGCGGCGGCGAAGTACATGGCCGGCATCAAGGTCGCGGGCGAGAACGCGCTCATGCGCGAGCTCGCCGGCGACACCTCCATGAAGCGCGACAAAGAGGTCGCCGGCAACCCCGCGGATGTCGCCGGCGAGGTGATCGAACGGGTGACCGAGGGCGCCGCGCTCGTGGCGGAGAAGGCGCCCGAGGATCTCGACGCCTTCAAGCAGCTCATCCTCGGGGTCGCCAGGGCGACGGCCGCCGCCGCCAAGGGAACAGGCCCGTCGGAGGCGGCCGCCATCGAGCGCCTGGAGGAGGCGCTCGGCTGAGGCGGCGGCGGTTTCCGCCGCCTAGTCCCACACGAGACCGCTGTCCGTAAACGTGAGCGTCATCTGCCCGCAGGCCGGACAGCGGTACTCGCCTTCGGTGAGCACGACCCGGCCGCAGGCCGCATCGCCGGGGCGCCACTCCTCGGCGACGTGGCCCCCCGGCCGAGCCTGCAGCCGCGGGTCGTCGTACGGGATCGGGTCGGGCGCCCCGCACTCGGGACACTCCGGCTCGTCCTCGAGCACGTCGATTTGGACGAGCCGGTGGCAGTGCTCGCAAAGGGCGGGAAAGTAACAGGTCGTCTCGAAGTCCATCATGCCGCCGCCGATGAGGATCTCGGCGTACAGCCCGCACGGGCACATGGCGATGACCTGAGATCCCACGTGCGTCCTCCCCATTCGACGACGGCGCCGGGCGGCCGTGACTGCCCTCACCCCACTCTGCCACACGCGGAGGACTGCGAACCTACCCTGATGGGTATCCACCGGGCATGAGGAGCCCCGCCGACAACGCACCCGACTCGGCCTCGCGGGCCTCACACGCCGCGCCGCGCGCTCGCGAGTCGGTGTGGGATTACCCTCGCCCGCCGCGGCTTGAGGCCAGCGCGCGACGAGTGCGCGTCGTCCTCGCCGGCCGCGTCATCGCGGAGACGACGCGTGCGCAGCGCGTGCTGGAGACCAGCCATCCGCCCGTCTACTACATCCCGCCGGACGACATCGCCGACGGCGTGCTCATCCCCAACGCGCGACGCACCTGGTGCGAGTTCAAGGGCGAGGCCGCCTACTGCGACGTCGTCGTCGGGGATGTCGTGGCCTCGGCGGCCGCCTGGTACTACCCGAGCCCGCGGCCCGGCTACGAAGCCCTCGCGGGCTACGTGGCCTTCTACCCGGCCCGCATGGATGCTTGTTACGTCGACGACGAACTCGTCACGCCGCAAGAGGGCGACTTCTACGGCGGCTGGATCACGAGCGAGATCGCCGGGCCGTTCAAGGGCGGCCCAGGCACGCGGGGCTGGTAAGCCAATCCCCCCGGGTTCCGCGGCCGGCCAAGGCGGGAACACTCCCCTCACCACTCACCTCGGGAGGTGAATACCATGAAGTACTTGATTCGGGGTTCCTACACTCCAGAGGGGCTTCGGGGATTGCTCAAGGAGGGCGGCAGCGGCCGGCGCGAGCACTTCGCGCAGATGGTGAAGGCGCTCGGCGGCTCTGTCGAAGCGTTCTATTACACGCTCGGCGACGACGACCTCGTGGCGATCGTCGACCTGCCGTTGGCGACCGACGTCGTGGCTCTCACGATGCGCATCTCCGCCGGCGGAGCGTTCATCGCCAAGACGACCGTGCTGGTTGCGCCGGAGGAGATCGACGCGGCCGTCAAGAAGGACATCGGCTACCGGCCGCCAGGAGCCTGACCGCGCCGGCCGTCTACAGGGTCAACAGGACGACGCCGAGGAGCACCACGACGGCGGCGGCGAGTTGAGCCCGCGTGAGCCGTTCGCCGGCGAAGAGCCGGGCGTAGATGGCGATCACGACCGGCGACAGAGTCGAGAGCACCGCGGCCACACTCAGGTAGCCGATGGTCGCGGATAGCGCGAACAGCAGGTTGGCAACCACGCCGAGCACGCCGATGGTGGCCAGTACCGGCACGGCGCGCAGCGGCACGTCCAGAGTGGGGCGCCGAATGATGAGGAACGCGTAGACAGGAACGACCGAGCCCAGGCGGCCGCTGAATACTGCCCAGTGCACGCCGCCCTCGCCGCCGACGCCGAGGCCGACCATCATGGCGCCGAAGCCGGCGGCGGCGAGCACGGCGTAGAGGACGCTGCGTAGACCGACGCGCCCGCCGGTGCGGGCCTCGACGCGCGAGGCGAACACGATGCCGGCGAGGGCGAGCGCCATGCCGGCGTACTGAACGGCGCTCGCCCGCTCGCCGCTCGCCAGACCGACAACCATAGGGACAACGGCGCAGGCCGCGACGATCGGCGCCACCACGCTCATCGTGCCCTGCGCCAGGGCCAGGTAATAGAAGACGATCGAGCAGCCGCCGGCGAGACCGCCGAGGAGCGGCAAGAGTACGTTGCTCGCGCCGGCCGGCGGCGCCCAGTTGAGGAGCAGCACAAACCCGGCGACGAGCAACGCCGCCGGCTGACTCACGGCGGTCACGGACCAGACCGAACGGCGCCGCGACTGCAGAGCGGCGAGGAAGTCCGACGTGCCGTAGGCAAGACTCGCGGCCAGCGCCAGCAGCGCAGCAACCATCGACCTTCCTCCCCCCTGGCGCTCCCGCGGTACGCGCTCGCGACTACGAGCGAGAGTCTACGCCGAAGCGGCGTGCGGGCCGGAACGGCGTGTGATCCGCAGACCGGAGACTCGCCCCTGCCGAGCCTCCGGCTCCGCGCCCGTTCCGCCTCAGTAGACCGTCAGGTTCAAGGCGTTCGACGTCCCCCCGATGAGCGGCATCACGGACACCGCGTGCACGCCCGTGGTGGCGCCCATGTTGGGCATCGTGAAAACGATCTGAGTGTCCGTCCAAGTCGTGATGGCCGCCCCGCTCACGCTCGCCGGCCCCACCATCACGATGTTCTTCTGGTCGCCGAAGCCGCAGCCGCTCAAGGTCACGATCGTCCCGCCGGCTTTCGGCACGCTGGCCGGCGACATCGTGAGCAAGCGCACCGCCTCGACCGTCACGCCGGTCGTCAGCGGCGCCCCCGCCGGCGTCACGGCGACCATGCGGTAGCAGCCGCCGGCGTAGGCGCCAAGGCTGACGACCGGCGTCAGGTTCGAGAGCGTGCCGATCTTGACCGGCGCTGAGGGCGGCGCCGAGGCGCCGGTCGAATCCACGTACACATCGATGAGGGCGCCCGCCGGCAGGCCGGGCGCACGCGCCACCATCGGCGTGCCGGTCAGGGTCGCGGTGAAGGCCGACGTGGGCGCGAACACCAGCCCCCGGCTCGAGTCCGCCGTCATCGAGAGCGCCAGCGTCTTGCCCGTGTAGTCCGGCAGCAGGCCGATCATGCGGCTCGACCACGTGTACTGTTTGATCGGATCGTAGGTCTGCAGCCAGAACTCGGTGGCGAACTCCGCAACCAACTGCGGCACGCTGTGGCCGGTGGCCGTCTGGAAGGTCGCCGGCGCGTCGTACCAGTACTCGGGGTTGTAGGCGAGCGTGTCGTAGAGATTGAGCACCGCCGCGGGGCCGTACGTGTCCGCCAGCCAGATGATGAAGGCGCCGGCGCCGTAGGCCTGTTCGGCGCTGTAGCCGGCCCAGAAGCCGGACGGGAAGGCAGCCGCCGGGAAGTCGCAGCCGGCCTCGAAGCTCGCCTTGAGGTCGCTGCCCGTGCCCAGCGTGTCCCAGGCGACCCACTCGGCGACCGCCTCGTCGATCCACTTCGTGCTGATGTTGGTCGTGAGTTGCCGCTGGAAGACGTGCGCCATCTCGTGCGACACGGCGGTGTCGAGCTTGGCGCCCATCGTCAACCGGCTGTTGATGTAGACCCAGGGCTGACCGAAGACCGCCTTGGTCGTCGAGCCCTGATAGACGCCGGGGTCGCCGTAGTCGCGCACCGTGATCGAGATCATCGCCTCGGGCTCGCTCCAGCCCTTGCCCGTGAGGTTCTCCCACGTGGCGACGGCTACGTCGAGCACCTCCTGCGCCTTCTCGGGCGGCACGTAGCTCGACGTCGAGGGGTCGGTGACCGCATCGACGCGGATGCCCCAACTCTCGTTGCGCGGCGACTTCCACACAAAGCCTTGGCCGCTCGTCGGAACCTTCGCCGAGACCGCGCCGACCTTCCTGAAGACGCTGTTGAAGGCGACGTCCGGCAGCCCGGAACCCGCCGGCGCGCCGAGGCGTCCGGTCGTCGCCGACGGCGCCGCGAGACGCGGCGCGCCGGCGGCCGACGTGTACTGCCCGGCCGGCAGCACCATGGTGAGCGTGCGCTTGGCCGTATCGATCTGCGCGGCGTCGAGACGGTAATCGTAGTAGAGCCGGCTGGCGTCGTCCCACAGGCCAAGGAACGGCGTCGTCGTGCGCCCCGTAGCTTCGTACGGCACGGTGATCGTGATGGGCTTGAGCAGACGCGTGGGCTGCGGGTTGATCTCCAGGCTGAACGATCTCCCTCCGTCGGTGAGTGCGGGGTCCCAAGAGATCGCGCTGCTCTCGGCGTGATGCACGGAGAGGCTGAACTGTGACGAGGCGCCGAGATCGCTCGCCGAGAGCGCGCCCGGCGGCACGACGATCTCGCCGCCGCCGAAGCGCATGCGTAGGCCGCTGGTGAGCAGCGGGTACTCCGTCTGCGTGTAGTCGCTGCCGCCGTAGCTCCAGGTCCCGAAGCCGCCGACGTCGTTGACGATGAGCGTCACCGACTCACCCTTGGTGTGATTGGTGATTGTGTAGGCGCCCGGCGTGGTGAGGGCAACGAGCTTCGTCGCGATGCCGTCCGCGCCCATGGGCAGCGTGCCCTGCCAAAGCCCCGGCGCGCTGAGCGCCTGCGTCCCCGCGCCGTCGCCGGGCACAATGCGCAGCCAACTACCTTTGGCCACGGTGTGACTGGCCCCCCACCACTCCACGAGACTGGCCGCCTTCAAGTAGTCGACGGCGCCGAAGACGGGTCGCTCGCCGAGAGGCGCAGCGACCCACGCCGAGGTGCGCTCGTAGCGATTGGTGAGCTCGTCGCCGCGAATACGCAGCTCTACCGTGTCGCCGGGCAGCGCGTCGGCGAAGAGCTCATCCGGGAACATGTGCTGTTCGCCCCACGTGCGATGCGGCACGGCGACCGTGTCCGACACGGCGCGCATGATGCGGCTCTTCGTCACGCCATTGCGACGCATGTCGAGCCAGAAGATGCCGGGCGTCGTCGCCGAGTAGGTGAAGATGCGCAGCTTGCTGAAGTTTGTGCCCTGCAGCAGCCACTCCTCGTTGCCCCACGACCCGTTGCTGACCAGCTTGGGGCCCGTCACGAAGCCGTTGAAACTGGAGTGCAGACCGGCGGTAACCACGGTCGGCGGCTTGACCTCCAGCACAAGGTCTTCGCTGCTCCAGCGACCGTCGCCGTCGAGCCGCTGGAAGGCCAGCGGGCCGCTCGAGGCGCCCTCCGGGACGGTCACGAAGAGGGTGCCGAGATCTTGTCCATAGGGGTCGGCCTCATACCGCACGGCCGTCGTTTGAACGCCGCCGCCGAAGCGCACGCGATTGTCGGCCGCCGTGGGTGCGAACCCGTGACCGTAGATGCGCAGGGTGTCACCGACGCCGGCGTTGTTGTCGTCCTCACCCGCGTCGTTCAGGTACCACGGCGAGGGCGGCATCGGCTCAATGCCCGTGACGGTGAACAGCGTGCCGCCGGAGTCTTGACCCCACGTGCGCACCCACACGTACATCTGCTGCGAGGTGCTCCAGGTCTGCCAGCCGCCGGGCACGACGGCCGTGATAGACGTGTCGCTGTAGCTGCTGAGCGTGGCCGAGACGCCCTGGAAGAGCACCTCGGGCACACCGCCGTGGTCGGTGAAGTTGCGGCCCATGATCAGCACCGTGCCGCCCGCCGGCCCCGAGAGCGGCAGCACGCTGGTCACGACCGGTGACGGCCCCAGCGTGACGGTCACCGATCTCGACATGTACAGCTGGTCGGGGTTGGCGACGCCGATCGCCGTGACGACGTAGTAGCGGTACGCGTCGCCGGCGCCGGCGCTCGTGTTGCTGGGCAGGGCCGGCGCCGTATAGAGACCGTCGGCGGAGATGCTGCCGGCGCCGTCGGTGTGCCAGGCGCCGTACCGATCCACGCGATACGCCGCCCACTCGACGCGCTGGTCGGCGCAGCCGGGAATGCTCGCCGTGAACTGGAGTTGCTCCGTCATGACGACCTGGGGACTGCTCGGCGACATGTTGACCGAGTAGTAACCGGTGGCGTGCGGCCGGCCGTAGACGGCGAGCCCGTCGAAGGCCACCTTGGCGCTCGCGCTGCGCGCGTTCTTCGTGCCCGTGACGACGAGCTTCACTTGACGCTCGACGGCGGACGAGCTGTAGCTGGCGATCGTGGTCGCCACACGCGCGCGCGTGGTGGAGGAGTACAAGTCGACCGTCTTGACGAGCTTGTAGGCGCTCCACGTACCGCCCGACGTCAAGTAGCGCGTGTACACACCCACCTTGCCGTACGCGCGCCCACGCGGCGCGATAAGCGCGATTTGGGTGCCTTTGAACCGGTACGCGGCCGTGGCCCCTTTGCTGGTCGCGCTGCGGATCTTGGCGAGGTAGGCGCCCGATGCGGTCGTTCGCGCCCACGTCTTGGTGACCGCGAAGGAGGCGTCGTCCACCGGTACGGCGACGGACCGGACGACCGACCACGGTCCAACCACGGAAGGGTCGGCCGTCTTGGTCGCCGCGGCGCGGAACTGGTAGGCGTGGCCGGCCTGCGCGGTGAACGTCGCGGACCGCGCCGTCGTCGCCGGTTTCCACACGAGCCAGTAGCTCACGCCGGGCTCGCGGTACTCCACGCGGTAGGCGTCGAAGCCGCCGCTGGGCAACAACGGGGCGGCTGCCCAGCTCACGGTGAAGCTCGCCTTGGCCGAGGTCGAGGTAGAGACCGACGGCGCACCTACGGTCACCGGCGGACCGGCGGGGTCAACGATGGGCTCGGCGCCGAGCCGCACGCCGGCGGCGCCTCCGAAGGGCTGCGGCGCGGCCGGCGCCTGCGGCGCCGACGATGCGGCGGCCGGCAGAAACAGCAGTGCGCACAGAGCCACGGCGAGCGCGGCAAGCACCCCGCGCCGTGGCGCGGACCTGAACTGAAGACGCATGATTCCCCCCTCGCACTACCCGGCGTCGAAACCTGCGACACAGGCGACGCCGGGATCCTCTGCCTACTACATCGGCCGGGGCGCCTTCGGACTCAAGGGAGGAGAGACCAGGCCTTCCACCACTGCTTCTTCCTCGGCGCCGCTCCGCCGCCCGAGGCCTGCCCCGGCGCGCCGTGTGAAGCGTCGCCTGCGGCGGGCATCGGCGGCTGGGGCGGCGCCACGTGCGGCCGGCCCAGACCGTACACCTCGATGATGTACACATTGCCGGCGCCGTCGCCGCCGGCGAAGCGGTCGCCGGCGGGACCGAAGGCGCAGGCGTGCGCGAGCCCCAGCGCCGGCACGAGCAGAAGCTCCTCGCCACTGCCGGCGTCCCCAAACCCGGAACGTCTGATCCCAGCTCGTCGAGACGACCCACTCGCCCGACGGCGAGTACGCCATCGAGCTGACGCGGCCGGTGTGCACTGCCACCTCGCGCACCACGCTCGCCGCCGGCTTCTTCAACCGGCCGCCGGCGTCGAGCTCCCAGACAAACATCGCCGCGTCCCCGCCGCCCGAGACGAGGTGGCGACCGTCGGGCGAGAACGCCACCGCGTCGACGCCCAGCCTGTGACCCGTCAGCGTGAGGATCTCGCGCATGCCGCGCACATCCCACAGCCTGATCGTCCCATC
>ENA-ORXD01002703-ORXD01002703.1-sediment-metagenome-genome-assembly--contig:-NODE-2703-length-11299-cov-3.394582_pt1 | contig 11299 bp, 13 predicted proteins | sample MGYA00237862_ERZ511471 | MGnify/ENA metagenome assembly ERZ511471 | reverse complement strand
CGCCGAGATACCCGAAGATGACGCGGGGATTGTGGCTTTCCTGAGAATACGCTCGACGGTGGCGGCCTCAACTGTCGCAAACAAGATAAAAGCCTCGGCCATCATCGAGGGGCTGCGGCAGGTCAAGTCGGGAATAATCGACTCTGTCGGACTCAAACAGAAACTGAAGGACTTGTCCGACCGCGAGCTTGCATCCACCGCCGGCTATTCGATCTCCGAGGCGTTCAACTACGGCCGCTCTCTGGCCGCACAGGACGAACAAATAGACCGGGTACAGTATTCAGCCTTGCTCGACATTAACACCTGTTCCGAATGCGCAAAACTGGACGGCGCCGAATGGCCGGCAGATACGCCTGAGGTAGCCCGGTATGCCGGCGGCAATCCCAACTGCCTCGGTGGCGGCCGCTGCCGCTGCATGCTGGTTTACATATTGAAACGGGAAAGCAGAGGAGGTTAATTATGCCAAAGGAAAAACTGGAAACCGTAAACATCGAAAACGTGGAAATTCTGGCCGCGGGAACATGGCATGGATCAACCGGTACCGTGACCTACGATGAAAAGGATCTCGAGGAGATCGTCGATTCGTTCAACAAGCTCAAGGGCGCCGGGGACCTTAACTATGAACCGCCCGTAAAGCTCGGGCATGCCGACAACCAGAAACTTTTACAAAGCGACGGTTACCCTGCCGCCGGGTGGATATCGGGTCTTAAAAAAGTGGGCGACAAGCTGGTGGCCACCCTCTCGAGTGTGCCGAAAAAACTTGCCCGGCTCATTACTGCCGGCGCCTACAAGAAGGTATCAAGTGAAATATACCCGTCTTTCGAGGCCGCAGGAAAGAAGTTCGGCAAGACACTCAAGGCCATCGCTCTGCTGGGCGCCGATATCCCGGCAGTCAAGACGATAGACGACATCATCGCACAGTATGGAGAGACGTTGCTGGATGAAGCGGGAGTGCCGTTTGAGGCGGTGGTATTTGAAGAAGGAACGGCGGGCGAGCCCGCCTCAGATACAGCCGAGGCTGCAGTTAACAAAATAATTCAAAACAAGGAGGACTCAGTGGAAAAGGAAAAGGAAATCAGGGAGACACTGGGGCTTGCTGAAGAGGCGGATATTCTCGAAGCGGTTAAATCGCTGAAAGTTCAGGCCGACGCGGCAGCCGTAAAACTGGCGGAGGGCGACGAGCTCAAGACCAGAGTAACCAGGCTGGAAGAAGAACTGGCTAAATCCAACCAGACCATAGCTCTTAAAGAGCGCGACGCACGGGTTGAAAAGGCCATCACTTCCGGTAAAGTCCTGCCCGCCCAGAAAGAATGGGCGAACAAATACGCGCTGGAAAATCCTGAAGGGTTTGACAGCTTCGTCGAGGCCGCGCCAGTCGTGGTTGAACTCGGCGAAAAAGGTACGGAAGGCAACAACTCCGACCCCGAACTGACCGAGGCCGAAATCAGGCTGGGTGAGAAGATGGGAGTTTCCAGGGAGGATCTCATTAATGCCAAAAAGGAGGCAAAGTAAATGACTGCACTTTCAGCAGATCGCGAAACACTCCGCAAAGAGGCGGGGCTCAAGTCCGTCCTGATGGGCACGGACATAATCTACAAGGGCAGCATGGTAACCCGCAACACCGATGGCGACGCGGTTGCCGGCCAGGCTCTTGCCGGGCACAAGTTCCTCGGCGTGGCCTATGAAAAGGTCGACGACAGCGCCGGGGCCGGTACCAAGTGGTGCCGCGTCTATACCGAGGGGGTTTTCAAGCTGGTTGCCACGTCAATCACCCAGGCCATGGTCGGGCAGATGATGTACCTGCAGGACGACCAGACATTCGACGATGTGCCGGCTGCAGCTGCAGCGATCCCCTGCGGCATCCTGGTCGAGTATGTTTCCGCCACTTCCGGCTGGATTGACATCGGCCCGGCAGTTGCAAAAGACGCTGTCGAAAAGGCGAAAATCGTCACCCTCACCGACGATTATACCGTCAAGGTTGAAGATTCCGGCACCATCTTCATGATCGGCACCGACGCCAAGACGATAACCCTGCCGGCTACCGTCAAGGGACTGATATACACCTTCATCAACATCGGCGCTGCCGGCAACAACATCATCACCATCGATCCGGACGACGATGACAAGATCCAGGGCAACCTCTCCAAATCAGCAGGGGCCAATGCTGATGCCACCACTGCCGACGGCCTGGTAGCGATATGCGGCGGCACCGATGGCGGCACTCTGGTCAACACCAAGGCCACCGCCAATCCCGGCGACCGCGTAACACTTGTGGGCGACGGCAGTGCCGGCTGGTGGATAACCGAGGGTGTCGGCATATGGGTCGGAACTTAAGGCCGGATTGAATTAAAGGAGGATTAGAAAAATGCCTGTAGTAACAAGTGATATGACCACCGCGCTCCGCACCAATATCCAGGCCCTTTTCAACAAGGCTCTGGGTGACAAGGCCGCCAAGGCTGAAAACTGGAAAAAGATCGCTACCGTGTTCACCTCGACTTCCGACAAGGAAGAATACAGCTGGCTCGGTCAGGTTCCCAACATGAAGGAATGGACCGACACCCGTCAGCTGTCCGGCCTGAAACCCCACAGCTACACCCTGACCAACAGGGACTGGGAGTCCACGCTCGAGGTCGATCGCAACGCACTGGCCGACGACAAGCTGGGGCAGATCGCCGTCCGGGTCCGCTCCATGGTGGACGCCTACTACCGGGCGCTCAACCGGGAGATCTTCTCCCTGCTCGACTACGGCGCCACTGGGACCTGTTTCGATGGCTCGGCGTTCTTTGCCGATACCCGTGTGATCGGCGGGAGCACAAACATCGACAATCTGCTCTCCGGCGCCTATTCCGGCTCGGCAGCCGAAGTGAGGACCGCAATCTCCGCCGCCGCCGCGGCTATGACCAATTTCACCGACGAGAACGGGGAATACCTCGGGTTGATGCCGGACCTCGTTGTCTGCTCCCCGACCATGGCTCCTGTAATCCAGGAAGCCATCCGCCCCGACTACTCCGGCGCCAAGAGGCCTGAATCCCAGTACGTCAGCGAAATTGTCATCTCTCCGTGGATCGACGCGGACTCCCTCGACTGGTACCTGCTGTGCACCACCGAAGAGGTAAAACCGATCATCTTCCAGAACCGGCAGAATCCGCAGGTTGTTTCCCTGGACAAACCCGACGACTACCAGAACTTCATGTTCAAGAAGTTGCTTTACGGTGTTGACGCCAGGTTCGAGGTCGGCTACGGCGACCCGCGGACCGCCGTCAAGATCGTCGACGCCTAGACCTGATAGGTCCTGCCACAGAGGGGAAGCGATTGTTTCCCCTCTCCACAGGGAATATCAGCAAAGGAGGGTGAATATGCTGGTTAACGTACAGATAACCGGGAACCTGGAAGTGTCCCCGGATGATGCCAAAAGAATGAAGGCGGACGACGCCAGTACCTTACTCAGGGCGCTTGTCATGTCCGGCTCTCAAATTAAAACCAGAATTTCCGAAGTCTATCAGAAGAAGGCTGAATAATGGGCTATTGCACAATTTCACATATCCAGGCGTTGAATCCGAAGCGCACCTACGGCGCCTCTTCATCGCCCACGTCCACACAGGTCGAGGCGCTGATAGAGCGGGTTTACAGCGAAATCAATACCATTCTCTCCGGCAGGGATATTCCGGTTCCTGTTACGTCGCCTGCCGAGTTTCTTGACTATCTGGTACAGGCCAACGCCTACGGGGTGGCTGCGCTTGCCGAGATGGGGATGTTTCCCGAAGCCGGGGGGCCGGGTTCATCGCCGCACGGTGAAGCTCTCTGGAGCATCTATAAACAAAAGCTCGACTGGCTGAAAACAGGAAAACTGCCGGCAAGCACAGCGGCCAGCTCTTCGCCGGCTTCCTATTTCACGCAGAATACAACCGAAGAGCCCGATGAGGATTACGCGTGGAGAGAGTCAAGATTCGGCATGAACAGGGAGTATTAGGATGCTTGAGTTCACGATAGCCGGTGAGGCTCAAATAGCCCGGGCGTTTTCCCGTTTCACCGCCGAGATAAAAGACCTGACCGAGCCGTTCAAAGAGATTGAGACTGATTTTAAGGAAGGGCAGGCAAGGCAGTTCGATACCGGCGGCAACTACGGCGCCGGGGGATGGAAGCCGCTTTCCCCAGCTACCATCAAACGCAAAGGACACAGCCGCATACTGGTTGATTCCGGGCTTTTAATGCAGTCATTAACAGGCACAAGCCCGTGGACTATATCCGATATCAGGCCGCTGTCGCTCAGGATGGGCACGAAAATTCCCTATGCGCTTTATCACCAGACCGGCACTTCGCGGACGCCGCAAAGGAAAATTATTGCCTTGCCCGAAGAACAGAAACGGCAATGGGTAAAAATCATCCAGGGCCACCTGGTTAAACAGGCAAACAAAGAGTTTGCGGGGCTGGCCCAGACCGCAGCTGCGGGTCAAAAAGCAGTGGGGAGTATATAGATGGCGTATGAACTGATGGAAGGCGTAATCGACGCGGTCAAGGATTATCTCGAAGACAACATTGCCGCCAAACTGAACGCGCTCGATACTCAATACGACGACTGGGCTTTGGACGACATAGCGGGCTGGTATGTATCCGAGCAGCCGTCTATCCCTGAATACCCCTCAGTATCGATTCTGGGCGATTACACCGAGCCGCAGGAAGAGGGCTCGGGCTGGGCCAGGTCGGTTAATCATATCAGTATCATCGTCTGTGTCACCGACCAGGACACGGACATTTTGAGGCGCAAGATTTACCGCTACATGCGGGCAATTTTTGAGTTGTTGAAAACCGGCCGCTCAGCGCTGGGTTACGGCCTGGTTTTCGAACGGATAGACTTCGCCTCGGTGTTTTCATCCGGCTCTACGTTTATTACCGACGCGCAAATAAAAGTGGCTCTCAGCAAGCACGAGACAGGTTAAAGGAGGACGATATGGGACTTTCTGCACTGAGAAAAATACAAATCGGCACGGAATCCGTCAAGGGAACGGCGGTAGCCGCAACCGCCGCTCTCCTGGGCACCCTGTCCATGAAGGACACCCCCACAATTCACCGCCCGCAGGAGGAACGTGGACTGCTGGCGCCCTACCACCGCAGTGTGAAAGTGGGCAACATGGCGGAGTTGTCGTTCAATGGTGACGCAACCTTTGAACAGATTCTCTACTGGCTGCACATGGGGATTGAGGGCAGCGTAACCCCGACCGGCGCCGGGGCAGCCAAACTGTGGACATTCACACCGGGGCTCACCGCTGCCAGTACACTCAACAGCTTCACCCTGGAATACGGCGACGATGTGCAGGCACAGGAAGCCGAGTACTGCATGGCCAAGTCCATCGAGATTTCCGGGGCTATGAATGACGCCCTGAAAGTCAAATGCGACATGTTCGGCAGGAAACTCACCAACTGCTCATTCACCGGGGCACTTACTCCCCCGACTGTCGAAAGCATTCCCGGGCAGTACTGCAAGGTTTACATCGATGACGAGGACGGCACGATAGGCACAACCGAGGTAGCGGCAGTTCTGCATGGTTTCAACTATCGCATCAAGACCGGGCTGGTACCGGCGCGCTATGGCTCCGGCTCCCTCGATTTTACCGAGTATGCCGAGGGACCGAAGGATATCGAGGTTCAAATGACGCTTGCTTTCAAGAGCGCCGTCAACACCGAAAGGGCCAACTACGACGGAGAAACCAAGCGGCTGGTAAGAATCGAGGCAATAGGCAGCCTGATTGAGGGTTCTGACTATAAGGAGTTGACGCTGGACGCTTGCGGTGTCTGGACCAACTGGAACTCACTCGGAGAGCAGGACGGCCACGACGTAGTGGATGTCACCCTGTCCGGTGAATACGGCTCAAACTACGGCAAGTTGTTCGAAGTTGCCGTGCAGAGTGCAGTTACTTCATTACCGTAAGGAGAAAGTATGAGCGGATTTATTTATGACGACCTGGACACTATCGACCTGGGGGACGGCCTCTGGGTAAAAATCAAGCGGAAAATGAGCTACGGGGACAAGGAGCGGCTTACAGCCCACTATATCCAGATCCACTCCAAGCTCGAAACACAGGAACCCGACGTGAGCATGGACGTCAACCTCGAAACCGGAAACATGATGCTCCTGCTGCTCAATGTCAAGGAGTGGAACCTCACCGGGCGGGACGACAAGGTGGCGCCGATCGACAAGGAACACCTGAACATGCTGGATCCTGACCTTGCCCAGATTATCGTCAAGGCTATCGGGGAGCGTAACCCCCGCCCAAAAGCAGGGAGCTAGATCTCGATTTATACAACTACCTGGTACGCAGGACAAACAGGGTAAGCCAGAGGTATATCGAGTTCTTAATCATGCGGGAGATGGGATGGACGGAGCAGGAACTGATGAAGACATCGGCTGAACGGATTAGTGAAATAACCTGTTTTATGAATACCGAGCGTAAAGCCGATGAGTGGAGACAGGAATGGCAACAGCCGCGATAGACATATTGATACAGGCAAAAGACGAAGCGTCGCAGGTGCTGGCCAGGATCAAGACGCAAGCCGAAAACATGGCGACGGGTTACAAAACTCTCGGCGCGGGAATGACGGCCGCCGGCGCCGGGATCACCGCTGTTGTGGGCTTGTCAATGAATGCCGCCATGGAAGTGGAAGCGGTTGCCGGCGCATTCGAACACATGGCCACATCGGCAGGCCAGTCAGCCGATGAAATACTGGCCGCCATGCGCGAAGCTTCCGGCGGGACGATATCCGACAGTGATTTGATGCTGGCCGCCAACAGGGCCATGGTGCTGGGAGTAGCTAACAACGCAGACGAATTTACCTCTCTCATGGAGATAGCCCGCGACCGTGCCCGGACAATGGGGCTCACCACTACCCAGGCGTTTAATGACATCGTAACAGGCATCGGCCGCGGCTCTCCCCTGATTCTTGACAACCTCGGCCTGATAGTCGATGTCGCGGCGGCCAATGAAGCCTATGCCGCCCAGCTCGGCAAAACCGCCGGCGAACTGACCAGTGCAGAACAGAGCCAGGCGCTGGTCAATGCCGTACTGGAACAGGGCAGGCAGACAGTTGACCAGAACGCCCTTGCCAATATGACCGCCTCCGAGTCGGTGCAGGCCCTCAAGTCGTCTATCGGCAATATTACATCCTCAATCGGTGAATCATTCCTGCCGCTGCTGCAGTCCGTTGTTACATCTGTCAGCGGTATTATCGAAAACGTCAAGGCCTGGATGGAGGAAAACCCCAAACTGGCGGACACGGTAATAAAGATTGCAGCTGCCGTCGGGGCCGCTCTGGCTGTATTCGGGCCTCTTTTAATGATGCTGCCGGGGCTTGCTACTGCCATCGGTGCCGTGGGTATGGCCATTCAGGTAGCCACTGGTCCGGTAGGACTGATCGTGCTTGCCATAACCGCCCTGATAGCTATCGGCGTTGCTCTCTGGCAGAACTGGGATACGATATCGGCCAAGGCAAAGGAAATCTGGAATAACGTCAAGGAGTTCTTTGTCAACCTGTGGGAAGGCATCAAGACCGCCTTCAAGGCCGCCTGGGAGTGGATAAAGAACCTTTTCCTGAATTACCACCCTTACGGGCTGATAATAAAGCACTGGGATACAATCGTCGATTTCTTCAAGGGCCTGTGGGAAAAGGTCACCGGCGCCTTCGAGACGGCATGGAACGGCATCAGGGACTTCTTCGGCGGCATCTGGGACGGAATGGTTGACGCTGTCAAAGGCGCCGTCAACGGGATACTGGGCTTCATCAACGGAATGATAAGCGGGGTTGAAAACGGCATCAACTCCATTATCGGGGCCATCAACTCCATCCCGTCAATAACAATTCCTGACTGGGTGCCTTTAATCGGCGGTAAGGAATTCGGCATCCCGGACATCGGGGAAGTCTCACTTCCCAAACTCCCCGAATTCGCCGCCGGCGGAATGGTGCCCGGAGCAATTGGCCAGCCGATGCCGATACTTGCCCACGGCGGAGAAACCGTCCTCCCGGTCGGGGCTACCATCGTGGTCCAGAACATCCTCGACGGGGAAGTAATCAGCGAGAGGGTCTACTCGAGAATAAATCACAATCTGCAATTGCAGAACGCATTTTAGGAGGTAATAAATGGCATCAGCTCTTTATGACAAGGCAAGAAAGGCCTTTGCCGACGGGGATATCGACCTGCTGAACGACGATATCCGCTGTATCCTCGTGGATACGGCCGATTACACCGTCGACCTGGCCAACCATGATTTTCTGGATGACGTGCCGGCCGGCGCCCGGGTTTCTACCAGCGGCGCCATGAGCGGCAAGTCAACCGATGCCGGGGTATTCGACGCAGACGATGTGACATTGTCGAGCGTTTCCGGAGACGAGGCGGAGGCCATCATCATCTACAAACACACGGGAGTAGAAGGCACGTCCATCCTCATAGCCTACATAGACAGCGGCACCGGCCTGCCGATCACGCCCAACGGCGGCAACATCATTATCCAGTGGGACAGCGGCGCAAACAAGATTTTCAAGTTGTAGGTGATCATGGAACGCGCAGACAATTGCAGCGAAAGATTGCATCACGCGTTTGTTGCAGCTCTGAATTTGGCAGAGGCAGAACAGCGCATTAGCGACCTGGAAGCTTCAGGCAAGGTCAGCGAGCTTGAACTTGCCCGGACAGAGGCCGATAGCCTGGGCAAGCAGCTGGATGATGCCGGCATAAAAACACGTCTGACGGCCCCGGACTATTATTACACGATAGCTCTCATAAGGGGCAGCGAATTGTGGATAAAAGCGCCGGCCGACCGGATAGACGACCTGAAGGCCAAACTCCAGTCAATCAGAGAGGATAAACAGTGGCTGTAGAACTGCGATCGGTAGGGCAGGGGACCAGTTACGGTTATTCCGTAGATATAACCAAACCGGCCGGTTTGACCGTCGGCGACCTGATGATTGCGCACGTGGTATCGATGACCTACCAATCCATAATCTCACCTGCCAATTGGTCACTAATTGACCAGGTTGACAGCGGTGACGGAAAAACCGTTGCATATTGGAAAATAGCCGACAGCAGCGACGTAGCCGCGTCGACATTTACATTTGGTTGCTCGTCAAGCGGCCAGGACACAATTGGAGCCATAACAGCCTGGACCGGAGTTGAAACCACCGACCCGGTAGAAGCTTATTCCACAAACACCGGGACCACATCTTCCCAGACCACCGGAACTATAACCCCGGCCAACGCGAATTGCATACTTTTACTTTTGTTCGGCAAAGCAGATGACAGAACTTCGAGCAACTATTACATCAGCACCGACAACCCGGCCTCCTGGTCCGAGGCATACGATATTACCCTGAACGGCCCTCATGACAGCGCCCTGGCTATGGGATATGCGACACGGCCGGAAACCACCGCCACCGGGACGGGTGGCTCGACCGCTTCGTCAGCCTGTGAATATGCCGCATTTATGATAGCCATTAATTCAGTAGCATCGCAAACTGTAAACCCTTCTGGCGTCGCTTCATCCGAGGTCTTCGGAACGCCAGATGTCTCGCATCTCAGCCAGTATTTGTCACCGGGTTCTGTTATCAGCGCCGAAGCTTTTGGAATACCGGTGATTGGAACCCTGGCGATCCCTGATTCCGTTTTATCTTCCGAGGCAACGGGAATGCCATCGGTTGCCATGGCAATATTGCCGTCGGGGATTATCAGCCCTGAAAGCGCAGGCCCTCCGGTACTAGCCGGAGGAGCCACGACGAAAGTGTATATTGACGGGGAGAACGTCACCATGGCGGTGCTGCTCGAAACGCTTAAAATTACCTCCACGGTAGCCGCCACTATCGACACGGCAGAATTCACGCTGGATACTACCAGGACTTCAGCGGCGATCAATTCCAAGAGCGAAGTCGTGGTCACAGATGAAAACGGGGAACGGTTATTTGCTGGCTACATTGCCAACATCGATCTCGGTAAATACGGGATCAGCAAGCACTACCAGATTTCGGCCCAGGACTATACCTCAATTCTGGCAGGGACTATCGTCAATGAGGTATTCGAGAATAAAAGGGGTGACGAGGTTCTCGCAGCCTTATTCACTGAATATCTGCCTGACTTAGATGCTTCAAGCTATGTCGAGGCAGATGATATTACCTATGACAAACTGGTTTTAAACAGGCAAAAACTTTCCGCCGTGGTTACCCAAATAGCCAACGAATCCGGTTATGAGTGGTATATCGACTATGAAAAGAACCTGCATTACTACCTGAAAGAACATAATCTGGCCCCGTTCAGTTTGTCCGATGAACCCGATTATTTCCTGGCCTATCCATACTCCCAGTTCAGTTTTTCACGCAATGCAACGGGAATACGTAACCTGGTAACCGTGGTGGGAGGAACATATCTCTCGGCTGATAACGATTTTATTCTGCCCGCCAACGGACAGTCAACTGAATTCCTTTTGCCTTACAAATTAAGAGCACCAACTGGAGAGACGGGGATACAGGTTTACAAGAACACCGGATCAGATCTTAGCCCGACCTGGACATTGCAGTCCGTCGGGATAGACTACATCCATGAACTGGCCGATTTCGACCTGCTCTACAACTACCAGGAGAAGCTGCTCAAGTTCAATACCGCTCCTGCCGATCTGCTGAGTTCTATAAAAATCACCGGCAGATATGACATCCCTGTATTGGTGAGAGTGAGATCGTCTGCATCTTATGACCGTTACGGGCTGTGGATAGAGGACAAGATCGTCGATCCCAATATAAACACGCGGGAGTGGGCTTACCTCACCGGCAAGGCGTTCCTGGCACAGCACGCATTTGCAAAGGAAAACGGGGGGCTGACCTGTACCTATGACGGATTGCGTGCCGGCATGCAGGTTTCAATCGGGAACGGGGTCAGGGCGGTAAACGACAGCTACCTGATAACCGAGGTGTCGATGCGGTTGCTGGGCGGGCTGCAGCGTCAATATCAAATCAGGTTCGGGGAGTGGAACCCGGACTTGATCGAACTTTTGGGGCTGTTGAAAGCCAGATCAGAGCCGTTCGTTTCAGCACGGGACGATGAAGTGCTGACGGAATTATTTGAACGATTCGAGACCCTGGGGCTCACGGAATCAGTCACGATCACCATCAATCCGGCGGGTGAGTACTGCTGGGGGCCCAAGACGGAAGGAGAATTAATTGAAGCACAGTGGAATTTGTTTACCTGGGGATAAGCCGGTGTTGCTGGGGCTGAAACCGGTCGTAAGGGTAACTCTCAGGAACAATATAACCGGAGAGGTTATCAATCTCC
>ENA-ORXD01002702-ORXD01002702.1-sediment-metagenome-genome-assembly--contig:-NODE-2702-length-11303-cov-3.017370_pt1 | contig 11303 bp, 8 predicted proteins | sample MGYA00237862_ERZ511471 | MGnify/ENA metagenome assembly ERZ511471 | reverse complement strand
TTCTTGTGGCAAAGAAACTTCTACCTGATCGTGTGCACCCTTTTCAATTGCTAAAACCTATTTTGGACAGATGTGCACTCAAGCACTCAGTCACTCAGGCACTTCTTACTGGTCCCTACGTCCTCGTCCCTGCTCCCCCCATTCGTTCGAGCATCCCCTCGAGCAGCAGAAGCGCCCCCTGCTTGTCCATGGGCCGGTTGTCGTTGCCGCACTTGGGCGAGAGGATGCAGGCGGGGCAGCCCAGCTCGCAGGGGCAGTCGCGGATGAGCTCCAGCGTCAGGCGCGTCACCCGCTCCATGAGGCCCTGCGCCTTTTCCGTGAGCCCGATCCCGCCTTCGTAGCCGTCGTAGAGAAAGATCGTGGGCTCTCCCGTGCCGGGGTGCCCGGGTGTGGAAAGGCCGCCGATGTCCCAGCGGTCGCACATGACCTCGAGGGGAAGGATGGCGATCATGGCGTGCTCGAGGGCATGCAGGGCGCCTCCGAAGTTGAGGCCCCTGTCGTAGATGACCCGCCTCAGTTCGTTGGGTATCGTGAACCAGAGCCCCGTCGTCCGGAAGCGAAGCGGAGGCAGGTCCAGCTCCTCCCGCGCCACGACCTGGTCGTCCTGGATGATCTTGTAGCCCAGGGTCGCCTCGGTGACCTCGAGCTCGCCCAGGTGAAAGGCCATCTGCCCGAGCCTGCGTGTGGCCCTCGTGCCGAGGATCTCGAGATCGACGGCTTTCACGGCCTGGGTGTAGTAGTCGACGTCCTTTCGCTCCACCTCGACGAGGTGGTTCTCCACGTCGAAGCGCCTCACCACGTGGGTTTCGCCCTGGTGCAGCAGCACGGCACCCATGTGGGCCTCCCGGTAGGCCTGGCTTGTGTCCATCGTCTCGAGGAGCACGCCGTCGCAGGTGATGCGGTAGGCGTCCCGGGCGATATGGTCGAGGCCGACGGCCTCCACGGGCCTTCCCCGCCCCGTGTAGACCCAGCCGTGGGGCGTTTCCTTCACGAGGCCTTCGGCGGCGAGTTCGCCAAGGATCTCGACGGCATGCGCCGCCGGGAAGATCTCCTCGCTGCGGGCGTCAAAGGGCAATTCGGCCACGGCGCACAGCAGCTGCCCCGAGAGGATGTAGGGGTTGGCAAGGTCGATGATGGCCTGTTCGTGGGGCTTGCCGAAAAAGGACTCGGGGTGTTTCATCAGGTACTGGTCCAGCGGGTTCTGGAAGGCCACGAGCACAGCCAGGGCATCGCGGTTTCGGCGCCCCGAGCGGCCCGCCTGCTGCCAGGTGGCAAGCACCGTCCCGGGGTAGCCCGAGATGATGACGCAGTCGAGCGATCCGATGTCGATGCCCACCTCCAGGGCGTTGGTCGAGGTGACCCCCGTGAGGAGGCCCCGCTTGAGGGCGTCCTCGATCTCGCGGCGCTCCTTGGGGAGATAGCCCGCCCGGTAGGCGGCGATCTGCCCGGAGAGTGCACCGCCGGAGGCCGTCGCCTCCTTCGACCACAGGGCGATGAGCTCCGCCATTCGCCTCGATGCCGTGAAGCACAGCGTCTGCAGGCCCCGTTTTACGAAATAGAGAAAGAGGTCCCTCGTCTCCTGGTGGGGCGAGAGGGTGCCCGCGCCGTCGAAGAAGGGGTTGTAGAAGAGAAAGGTTTTCCCGCCCCGGGGCGAGCCGTCCTCGGAGATGACGTCGAAGGGCAGACCGACGAGCCTTTCGCCGAACTCCTGCGGGTTGGCAAGCGTTGCCGTCGAGAGGACAAATCGGGGCGAGGAGCCGTAGAAGCCGGCGATGCGGCGGAGCCTGCGGATGACAAGGGCCACGTTGGACCCGAAGACACCCCGGTAGCGGTGGGCCTCGTCGAAGACGACGTAGCGAAGGTTGCGGAAAAAGCGCTCCCACTTCGAGTGCCACGGCAGTACGTGGTGAAGTTCGTGGGAGTTGGTGACGATGATCCGCGACATCTCGCGGATGCGCCCGCGGCGCGAGACCGGCGTGTCGCCGTCGTAGACGGCCGCATCGGCCCGGATGCCCGTGGTGCGCTCCATGTCCTTGAAGACCTTGAGCTGGTCGTTCGACAGGGCCTTGGTGGGGTAGACGAACAGCGCCGTGGCCTGCCGGTCGCCCTCGAGGGTCTCGAAGACGGGCAGGTCGAAGCCGAGCGTCTTCCCCGACGCGGTGGGCGTGCAGAGGATCACGTTGCGCCCCGCCCGCAGGGCCTCGACGGCCCGGCACTGGTGGCTGTAGAGGCGGATGTGCCGGGAGTTCAGGTAGTGCGCGATGCCGGCCGACAGGGGCGCCCCCAGCTCTCCGTACTGGGGCTCACGGGCCGGAAGGACCTCGATGTGGGCGATGCGGTCCCGGAAGCGGGGGCTCATTTTCAGCGATTCCAGGGAGGTGTCGATCACGGCTGCCACTCCTCGTGGAGCTTCGAAAAGAGGCTTGCCAGGGTGAGCAGGTCGCGGCGGTTGTGCTCGACGATGGGGACCAGCGGCCCGGGGTTTCCCGTCCGCATGTAGCTCTCGTAGAATTCGGGCACCAGCGCGCTCGGCACGTCGTCTTCCCTTTCGATTCCGAGAAAGCAGCGCTCGAGCGTCGTCAGCTTGCAGTCGGGCACGCAGTCGCGCCAGGCCCGGCGCGAGAAGTGAAGGACGTCGAAGTGGGGCCCTTCGAGGCAGGCGCGGATGCCGTAATAGGCGAGCCGCTCGCGGATGTATGGGATATCGAAAGTGCGCCCGTTGTAGGTGACGAAGGCCCTGCGGCCGCCCAGGTGGGCAAGCAGGCCCGCAAGGGCTGCCGGCTCCTCGTCGATCCGCCTCAACAGGTACTGCTCCACCCGGATTTCGGGGCCCTGCACCCGGGCAAGCCCCAGCAGGATGATAGGCCGCTGGAACATGCCGAGCGTCTCGATGTCGATGAGGATGAATTCCTCCTCGCGGTGAAAACCCGACGAGAAGAGGGCCAGCGGGTGGGATTTCTGGAACCACCGGCCGATCCATTCGACAAGACCGTCCGAGTCGCCATCGTCGACCATTTTCAGGATACTCCGGGCCTGCCCGCCGAAGCGTGGGTGATCGGCCAGATCGGCGATCGACCCAACGCCCTGTTGCCTCAGGGCCTTTTCGGTCACCTCGCCCACCCCGTAGAGGAGCTTGAGATCCGAGAGGATGCGGCGCCCAGCCTCGGAGGGATCGACGGTCCGCAGTCGTCCACCGTCGCGGCTCACGAGGCGGTAGCAGACCCCCCGGTCCGTGAGCACTTCCTCGCCGGGCAGGACCTCTTCCAGGGCCCTGCCCCGGTATCGGCGCAGCAGTTCGCTCTTGAGCCGCTGGGCCTCGTGGTACTCCCGGGTTTCGACCCAGGCGGCGGCAAAGGGCCGCGCGGGCGCCGTCTGCTCGCGCTCGACAACGACGACGTCGCTTGCCCGCTCGAGGCTCTCCCGGAGCCTACGGCCGATGTGACCGCCCATCCTCTTGTTCCTGTCGCCCTGATCCATGATGGTTTTTTGTACCCGAAAAGCGATCCTCTGAAAGCGAACGAAGTTAGGAAGTTCTGAAGTTAAGAAGCTCGGAAGGGCTTCTAATTCAGCTCATCCTCGCAGATCCTCCAAGCTTCCTAACTTCCAAGTTTCACAACTTCTGCGTTTGCGGCGCAAGCCCGATTCCCTCGATGGTGACGACATTGCCGTCAAGGGCCGTGCGGGCCCCCAGCATCGTCTCCACGAGCCACAGGTTCGACTCCACGTGTTCCGTCCTCGCGGGGATCCGGTATCGGGTCTCACCGCCGGCCAGTGCCGCAAAGAGGACGAGTTGATCCGCCATTTGCCTGTCCACCGTGGCGCCCGTGGCCAGGTCCTCCCGGAGGGACGATACGACGAACTCGGCGATGGCCTCCGATCGCCGCCCCGGCTTGCCCGCCTGGTCGGCCCCGAAAATGCAGCCCGTCGTCGTTTCGGCTCGAAGAAAAAGGGCGGCCCCTCTCTGCAGGGCTGAAGAGTCCCCAATAACTTCGATATCCGCGGGGGCATCCCCCGCCAGGAGTTCCCGACAGCGCTCGGCCATCCTCTCGCCGACCTTCTCGTCAGCCAGGTGAGAGGCAAGCGCAGTGCCCCGGACCTGCCGGGTCTTACCCTGCGCCAACCGCTCCATGGGTTCGAGCCCCGACTTCACTGGATCCACTTCCACGACGAGTCTCCCGCCGCCCTTCGGAACGTACCCGGGCCGCTCGATCGTCATCCGGATGCGGGCCCCCATGCGCTCCAGGTGGGGGAAGAGAACATCGCGCATGTAAAAGGCGCTCGGGGCGAAATCCTGGAAGAGCCCGCCCGTGAGGGAAAAGCGGCTGGGCTTCTCGGCGAAGAGGGCAAGGGGAACCAGGGTGAAGGCAAGCATGGTGGCCGAGCCGGCCGTCCCGATGTCGAAGCGGAAAGCGCCCCCCTTCAGGGTACGTCCCGGCTGGAAGACGATCTGGCGGGAGCCCACCTCGTCGCCGGTGAGATGCCCGCCGCAGAAGGCAGCGCAGGCCCGCGCGGCCTGGAGGTGCTGGGGCCTCAGCCCGGGCTTTTCGCGCCTTGCCCGGATGCGGCCGATGCGAAGAGGCTCCCCGCACAGCGCGGCAAGGGCGACGGCATAACGGAGCACCGTGCCGCTTCCCGAGTACATGGAGCCGTCGATTTCAATCATGCTTCCATCCTACAGGGACCGATAACGGGCCCTGTACCAGGCGGGTCAAAAATGCCCAGATGCAAGGCCCCCGAAGTCCTGAGGAGGGAGGCGTACTTGGCGTACGTTGACCGACGAAGGACGAGGGAAACGCCGCAGATGGGCGTTTTGGGCGCCTGCATCCGCACGGCGGGGCGCCCCGGTAAGGAAAGACCCATTCATGATTGCGCATCCTGGCGGGATGCGCCCCCGGTCACCCGCCTGTCAATCGACCGGTGTGAACTCGCTCTTAGCCGCGCCGCAAATCGGGCAAACCCAGGTGTCGGGAAGCTTCTCAAAGGCCGTCCCCGCCGGGACCCCGCCATCGGAATCCCCTTCCTCGGGATTGTAGATGTAACCGCAAACCGCGCATTCGTATTTCTTCATTGCCCACATCCTTTCCGGAAAAAATCCGATGATGTCTTCATGATCGAGCCAGTCGATGATGTACGTATGAGTCCGCTACTTCCCAATATGGATTTATACCCGAAACGCACAGGAAGCACAAGATTCAGTGTCACGTGTTACGTTTCACGATTTTAGATTTCTTGTCTTTTCACTGGTCACTGGCCACTTCTTTTTTATCTCTGGCATTCCGGGCAAAAGAACGTGCTCCGGCCGGCAATCACGAGTCTCTGGATAGTGCACCTGCACTTCGAACAGGGTTCCCCTTTCCTGCCGTAGACGCGCAGGTGACGCTGATAATCCCCGTGGTCTGCGAAGAGATCCCGCCAGTCGGAAATCGACGATCCCCGGCATTCGACGGCCTTCTGCAGGATGCGCGCAGCCACCGTCGTCATCTTCTTCCATTCCGCCGGTGTCAGGCTGCCGGCCGGGCGAATCGGATCAATGCCCGCCCCATGGAGGATCTCGCTTGCGTAGATGTTGCCGATGCCGGCGACGGTCTTCTGGTCCATGAGAAAGGACTTGACGGGAAGCCTCCGCCTGCGGGCCGCCTCGGCGAGACGCTTCGGATCGAGCTTCTCGAGACCGTCGGGCACGGGGCTCGGCGCGCGAGGGCTGCAGAGCCTGACCGTGGCAAAACGCCTGGGGTCGGAGAGGATAAGGCAGCCGCCCCGGAAGGAGAACTCCAGCCTCGCATGGGGGATTGTTTCGCCCGTTTCCCTCCAGAAGAAACGCCCCGTCATGCGCAGTTGAAAGACGAGGGACATCCCGCCCGAAATCGTCCAGACCATCTGCTTGCCGTGCCGCAATACCGATTGAACGGTTTTCCCCGCAAGCTCAGGCAGGGGTCCCAGTTTCGGATCGATGACACGGGACGACAGGATTTGGCGGTCCACGATCACCGGCCGCAGCTGCCGGCACAGGGTCTCGACCTCGGGTAACTCAGGCATGGATTCTCCCTGGTTTCATGATCTTTGCGGAATCGCTCGAGGGTGGGGCTATCGATATATTTTCTGACGGGATCGAGGCGCGAGGTTCGAGGATTTCCGATTTGTCCCTCGGATTTCGTGCCGGATGCCCGCCTCGTGGCCGGGCATCACTGTTCCACCGCGCCCTTGCCCGTCGTTGCTCTTGGCCTCACCCGGACCGTCACCTCGACGCTCAGGGCTTTGCCGCCCTCGAACGACACCTCGGGCGGGGTGACCAGCTTGGCCGACAGGGTGGTCGTCGCCGTCACCTTGCGCAGATCGATGGGTTCCGTGGGAATCTGCAGATCGGAGCCGACAAAGCGTTTCGGCACGAGCACGGTCACATGGGTGGGGTTCACCTCGATGCGCTGCAACGTGAAGCCCGGGGGCAAGGCACCTTCGGAGCGCACCTCCACGGCCAGCACCGTTGTGCGCAGCCTGGAGGCATTTACGAAGATGCGGATGGGCGTCACATTCACCACGGATATATTGGCCGGCGTCTTGATCATGTCGTTGCTCAACTCGATCTCCTGCCTTCCTTCCCTCACCCCCGACAGGTCGACGGAGACGCGCAGGCTCGAGGGGTTCAGGAGATTGAAGGCCTGCTCGGGACCTGACAGAGTCACCTTCGCCTCGGTGATCTTTGTCCCCTCGATGACCCATTGGGGCGAGAGGTTCCTGTATTCGATGGGAAGAGTAAAGTCGCGCCGGACGAGGTCTTTCTGGTATCCGAAGGCAACCCACAGGATGGAGGCCAGCAGGATGGCCGTCGCCTTCTCCAGGGGGTTGCGCCGGAACCAGCCCAGGAGGAGACCGGCCTTTCCCTTCGGCATCTTTTTCCCGTAGAGACGCTCCAGAATCATGCTGAGCTCCGTGAGGCTCTTCAGGACCTCGATCCGCCCCCCGAAGGCCACGGAGATCGTGCCCCGCTCTTCGGAAACGACGATGCAGGTGGCATCGGTGCGCTCCGACAGGCCGAGGGCGGCCGTGTGGCGCAGGCCGAGGTTGCCGATTCTCTCCACATTGGTCGAAAGGGGAAGGTGGCAGCCGAAACTTACAAGCCTCCCGCGATCGATGACGACGGCCCCGTCGTGACCGATGGAGTGGGGGTCGAAGATGCTCTCGATCAGCGGTTGGCTGAGCACCCCGTCAAGAGGGTAGCCGCCCGCCAGGTGCCGGTCGAGGGGTTCCTGGCCGTGGATGACGATCAGGGCGCCCATGTGCTGCCGGGCCAGGTTCGCCGCGGACTGCACGATAATTTCCACTTCCTCATGAAGCGTGGAGACGCGGCCGCTCTTTCGAAAGCGGCCCCACGTGGCGATGCGTTCGAAAAAACGGCGGAACTCCTCCTGGAAGATGATCACCAGGGCAAGGAGGATGACGGCGAAAAACCCCTGGAGCACCGCCGCCGAGAGATAGAGCTGGAACGAGCGGGCCAGGTAGTAGATGATCCCCAGGATACCGATCCCGACGAGGACAAACCGCGAGGCGGCATCCTTGAACCAGACCAGCAGTCCATAGATCATGAACGTAATCAGGAGGATGTCGAAAAAATCCTGGATTCGGAAGCTGTGGAGAAGAGTGGATATGTCCATCGGTGTATGCGTACCCGTTTATTCTCAAACTGAAACCCTGCGCTGATTCGCATGCAAACAGCGAGCCGGGAACAAGCGGGAGGAAAGCGCCGTCAGGCCCGGAACGTCAGGGTCGTGCCCGACATGTTCAGGATAAACTGCCCGGGCATGGCCTGTTCTATCTGCATGGTCGCCTTTCGCCCCGTACAGTGACAGGGGATCACATGGTCGGGCCCGATCTTTCTCATCTCCTCCGTTGTGGGCCCGACGGCCGACTCGAAGGCCGGCCCCGAGAGATGGAATCCCCCCATCACGGCGTGGACCTTCCCGATGCCCGTGACGGCCATGGCGTGACGCACCGTGTTGATGATCCCCGAGTGCGCGCAGCCCGAAAGCACGACAAGGCCCTTTCCCCTGAGGTTCATCACGATGGAGGAGTCCTCCTCGATGGGGTCCAGGGTCTCCTTCCCGCCGTCGAGGAAGAAGGCATGGGGCATTCCCTTTTCGAAGGGCGTCGTGCGCGGGATCTCGCCGAGGAACAGGGCGTCGCCGCTCAAAAGAGGCTGGGGATCGCGGGTGGCAACGATGTGAAGACCGAGGGCTTCCAATGCCTTACGGGACAGCCGCGGGAAGCGATCCCTAACCCCGCACCGGGCGATGTAGCGGTCCTGCTTGAAGGCCCCGGGGTGCAGGACGAGGTCGATCCCCTTTTTCCCGATCTTCGCGACGAGCCGCTTCAGGCCGCCCGTGTGATCGCTGTGCCCGTGGGAGAGGACAAGCGTCTCCACCTCGCGCAGATCCACGTCGAGGGCATCGGCATTGGTTGCCGTTCCATGTTCCGAGAACCCGAAATCGAACAGGAGTGTCCTCGTCCGGCCTTCGCGCGTTGTCCGGACGATGGCCGAAAACCCGTGCTCGGCCCCGATGGAGTTGCGGATTTCCCCGTCCCGGACGTTTTTGGCCCTGCGGACGACATCGTTGTCATCCAGGGCCGTGATCTCGATATAGTTGTCCTGGAGAGAGAGAATCTCCACGCGATCGAGTTCGTTGAGGACCATTCCCGTCGTACCGCGGCAAGCACTCGGAATTTTTCGTCATCTACATTTAACACATTTTGCTCAAAACGCTACCCCTAATTTGCCCGAAGCCCCGAAACACCCGCCAGCGGACTTCGGGCGGGCTTTTCGGGGTGCTGAAATGCGGTTTGACCGGTGCGGAAAATCCTGTTATAAAATTTTGCCTGCAACGGGAGGGCACGCATCACTTGAAAATCATACTCGCGGGTTTCAACCTCGACTACGAAACCATCAAGGAAGCACGGGCCGCCGCCCCCGGTGCGGAGCACTTTACGCCGGAAACCATCTCGGCGGCCTACGCCCGCATCAGCCGTAACCCGGCACCCGTCAGCGAGCTCCGGGCCTCTGCCCGCAAGGAAGTGGAGAAGGCCCGTCGCTCGAACCAGGCGATCGTCTTCGACATGGGGCACAGTTCGATTGCCGAGCACGCCGTCTTCAACATCGACGTCCTGGGGGTCTCGCGACTGCTCGTTGAAGAGATCGAGAAGTTCCGCCTGTGTTCCTACACGGAGAAGTCCCAGCGTTACGTACTGCTGCAGGACGACTTCGTCATCCCCCGGGAGATCCGGGACGCCGGCCTCGCCGAGAGTTTCATTCGGACCGTGAAGGCGCAGAACGAATTCTACCACAGGCTCTACGAGGGGCTTCTGCCCTGGGTCCTTGACTGCAACCGGGAGCTGGCCGCCTCACCGGCGAACCGCTCCATACTGGAAGGCTGGGCCAAGGAGGATGCCCGTTACGTGCTCTGCCTTGCCACGGAGGCCCAACTCGGCATGACGCTCAACACACGCAACCTCGAGCTCATGCTCCGAAGGCTTGCCGCCTGTCCGCTCGACGAGGCCAGGGAGTACAGCCGGCAGCTCTACGACGCCACAAAGGACGTTGCGCCCTCGCTTGTCCGTTACACAACGGCCACGGAGTACGACAGCCTCACCCGTGGCGATCTCCGGGAGATCGCCGGGACGATCATCGGCAAGGCGGGCACGCGCCCCGCCGCCCGCCCCGACGGGGAGGTCCGTCTCGCCTGGGTGACACCCGATGCCGACAATCGCACCGCTGCCGCGCTCCTGCATGCCGCATCCCGCCTCCCCCTGGAGGAGTGCCAGAGAATTGCAGCCTCCATGGCCCCCGCCGACCGGGAAGCACTCTTCAGGGCCTCCTTCCGCTGCATGAAGGCCTGGGATATGCCGCTGCGGGAGTTCGAGAACGTGGACCTTCAGTTCGACCTCGTCGTGAGCGCCTCCTGCTTTGCCCAGCTCAAGCGGCACCGGATGGCCACTCTCGTGGCGCAGGACTACGACCCGGCCCTCGATGTCACGGTGCCGCCGTCGATTACGGCAATCGGCATGGAAAAACCCTTCCGCGAGATGATGGCCCGGACGGAGGAGACCTTCGAGACGATCCGGCGCGCCTCACCCCTGGCGGCCTCCTACATCCTCACCAACGCCCATCGCAAGCGGGTCCTCATGAAAATGAACGCCCGGGAGCTCTATCACATCGCCCGGATGCGGGCCGACCGCCACGCCCAGTGGGACATCCGGCTGCTCACGGAAAAGATGCTGGAGCAGGCCCGCAAGGCCATGCCGCTCACCCTGATGATGGCCGGGGGCAAGGACCGCTTCGCGGAGCTCTACCGGGAAAACTTCCCGTCGTCTTGACCCAGGAAACGAACCACATGATCCAGTTCAACGCCCTCTTTGCGGGCTTCATCGTCCTGTTTGCCGCAGCCGCCCTCACCCGGCTTGCGCTTGCCCGGATGAACATTGCCCACCTGCGCGAGCACGGCCACATGGTCCCCGAAACCTTCCGGGATCAGATCGACGGCGCAACGCTTGCCCGCATGAGGGACTACACCGTGGAATCGTCGCGCTTCCAGTCCCTGGAGTCTCTCGCCGACGATGCCATCCTCCTGGCCGTGCTGGCGGGCGGGGTGCTCCCCTGGCTTTGCGGCGCCATCGGGTCGTGGAACCTCCATGCCGTCTGGTCCGGCACGCTCTTTTTCGGCATCCTCTACGCGGCAAGCATTCTGCTCGACATGCCCTTCAGCCTCTACAGCACCTTCGTCATCGAGAAAAAATACGGCTTCAGCACGATCACGCCGCAGCTCTGGTTCATCGATCTCTTCAAGTCCGTAGTCGTCTCCGTCATCCTGATGGCCCTGCTCTTCATCCCCTTCTTTGCGTTGATCCACTGGCTGCCGCAGTTGTGGTGGTTTGCCGCCTGGGTGTTCTTCGCCCTGTTCCAGATGCTCATGATCTGGCTCTACCCCCTGGTAATCGCCCCGCTGTTCAACAAATACGTACCCGTCAAAGACGATGTCCTGCGGGAGCGCATCATGACCATGGCAGGTAACGCGGGCCTGAAGGCCGAGGGGATTTTCGAGGTCGACGCGGGCAAGCGCAGCCGCCACTCCAACGCCTACTTCACGGGGCTCGGCCGATCGAAGCGGATCGTGCTCTTCGACACGCTGCTCGCCACCCACAGCCACGACGAGATCGTGGCCGTGCTCGCCCACGAGATCGGCCACTGGAAGCTTCGCCACGTCCTGAAGCAGCTTGTCCTCATGGAGGTTGTCGCCCTCGCGGGTTTCTACCTGGTG
>ENA-ORXD01002701-ORXD01002701.1-sediment-metagenome-genome-assembly--contig:-NODE-2701-length-11303-cov-6.504454_pt1 | contig 11303 bp, 8 predicted proteins | sample MGYA00237862_ERZ511471 | MGnify/ENA metagenome assembly ERZ511471 | reverse complement strand
GTCTGTGTCGGAGTGGCCCGTTGTGCGCTGCATCTCTCCTTACCTCTGGTCGCCGCCGATTTCAACCTTTGGATGGGAGTGGATGACGGGATTTCTGGCCGGCGGTAGAGGGCGAGGGGAGGGTATTCCTCCCGGTGACGGTGGCACTCTTGCACCTCAGGTGCACCGAAAATGCACCGGAAATGTGCAAAGGATGAGGACGGAGGATCGAGCTGGAATTGTATATTCTATAGAGAGGAGAGAGATCTCTCTCCTATACTAGTAGATTGCACCAGAATAGAGGCACCCACCTCACCTGGTCGGTCGGGGTCTGTGGGTGGGGGTGTGTGTGCGATCGGTGTGGGGGTGCACATGAGGGGGATGAATGGGATTTTCGGGGCGTGATTTGGAATTGGGGGATTTATAATTGTTTGTTTGGGTGCATTTATGGAGTGCAGGCTGGTGCAATCAGGTACACAGGTGCAAATGTGCCGGGGATAAAAAGGGTTCTGGCCGGGGGGTGGAACTCACAGTTTCCTGCCCGGATCACCGAACAGAATCAGATGTCCTGAACGTCAATCCACTTTTTTTCCCGGGGAATCTGCAGGAAAAGAAGGAGAGTGCGAAACGGACAAATATTCATTTAAATCATTAAAAAAGACTATATTTTTCCTTCAGCCATTACTTCCGCCCCGCACCCAAAATGTTTATGCTATGATATTTGAATCAATAATTCAAGAGACATAACAACACCAAAATAAAGAATCGATTATTTTGCAAGATGTCTCCACCCCCGAGATGATCCAATGGATTCCTCCCACCCAACGTATTTCCATTACTGGGGCAAGAGCAGGACGGAGAATGGACAGGATAGCCTCCACCTCCTGCCCTATCATGCCCTTGACGTAGCCGCTGTCGGTTCGGTGATCCTGGGCAGCGACGCACTCCTGCGAGAGCGGATAACAAACATTCTGAAGATCACCGAAGACCAGGTAAGAACGCTCATCCCCTTTCTTCTCGCCACCCATGACATCGGAAAATTTTCAACGCCCTCATTCCAGTTAAAAGAGCCCTCCCCAGTATGGACTCTTCAGGGCGCGAAAGGAGAGTACATCCCCAAGCATCACAGCGACCTGGGATTCGCACTCTGGAACGAGCGTCTCTGGGACAGGGTCGTTGAAGAAGACCTGATCTCACTGGGCGAAAACCTCGACGATGAGGAATGGCTGGACAGTCTCTTCCCCCTCCTCAAGGCAGTCTGCGGGCACCACGGCACTCCGCCACAGGAGGTCAATCTGTTTAGACGTTCGTTTCTTCCGGCAGATATCAAGGCAACAGAAGAATTTGTCCGGGACTGTGCAGCCCTGTTCTTCGGAGACGACATCATGCCGCTCCCGGTTGATGAACCTATTTCAAATCGGGCCTCCTGGCTCCTCGCCGGGTTCTGCATTCTCTGCGACTGGATCGGATCAGACTGCGATTATTTCAGGTACTCTCAGGAGTATATTCCCCTCCCCCAATACTGGACGACAGCACTGAAAACGGCAGAGCGGGCAGTCAGGGAGAAAGGCATCATACCGGCAAGACCATCCAGAGAACAGGGGCTCGAAACCCTTTTTCCTGCGATCTTTCCAGAAAATACCCCGACTGAACTCCAGTGCTACTGTGCCTCCTGCACCCTCGGCACCGGCCCCCACCTTTTTATCATCGAGGACATCACCGGCAGCGGGAAGACCGAGGCGGCCGTCACCCTTGCCCACCGGATGATGGCACAGGGAGCGGCAGAAGGGATTTATGTTGCCCTCCCGACGATGGCGACCGCAAATGCCATGTACGGCCGGATCAACAGGACATCAGATGCCCTCTTCGAGAATCGATCGTACTCCCGTGTCCTGGCCCATTCTGCCAGCCGACTCTATGAATCTACACAGAGGTTCCTCGGCGAAAAGAGCGGTGCGAAAAACCCGGGAACGGCATGGCTCTCCGATAATCGTAAAAAAGCCCTGCTTGCCCAGGTCGGTGTCGGGACGGTCGATCAGGCACTTCTTTCCATCCTCCCGGTGCGGCACCAGTCGCTCAGGCTGATCGGCCTGTCCAGAAATATTCTCATCGTGGACGAGGTCCACGCCTGCGACTCCTATATGCACAAACTGCTGCAGGTGCTTCTCGAGTTTCATGCCGCATTTGGCGGGAGTGCGATCCTGCTTTCAGCCACGATGACGCGGCAGCAGCGAGAAGATCTCTCCAGAAGTTTTGCACGCGGGGCCGGGTGGGCGGCCCGGACCCTCACATCAGGAGACTACCCCCTGCTCACCCATCTCTCCACGGCGGTACCGCCGGACGAGCACCCATTTGCCGCCGCCAGAGAGAAGCGGGTGGCAGTCAGCCTCATCTCATCCAGAGAAGAGGCCGAGGCAGCACTGATCGAAACGGCACGGACCGGCGGGTGCGCCTGCTGGGTCAGGAATACGGTGGACGACGCCGTGGAGGCGTACCTGCGGCTGAAAGCGGAACTGCCGCCGGGCACAGTCCGCCTGTTTCACGCCCGGTTCGCCCTCGCCGACCGCCTGAAGATCGAGAGGGCGGTAACAGATACCTTCGGAAAGGCGAGCGCGCCGGAAATGAGGGCAGGCCGGATCCTTGTGGCGACGCAGGTGGTGGAGCAATCCCTGGACCTCGACTTCGACCTGATGGTGAGCGATCTCGCCCCCATAGATCTTCTGATACAACGGGCCGGCAGGGTCCACCGCCACGATCGCGGTCCGCGCGGGGAGGCCCGCCTCATCGTCCTCTCCCCTCCGGCTATCGAAGATCCAGGCGCGGCATGGTACGCCTCTCTCTTCCCCGGGGGCGCCTGGGTGTATGACGATCATGCCCGGCTCTGGCTCACGGCCAGGATCCTGGAAGAGGCCGGGGAGATCGTCGTTCCGCGGGATGCCCGGGCCCTTATCGAGCGGGTGTTCGGGCCGGAGAGCGAGGGTGCGATCCCCAACGGCTTAAGAAAGGCTGCCGCAGAGGTCCGCGGGAAGGAGAGCGCTGACGCCTCGTTTGCAGCTGAAAGCGCCCTCAGGTTGAAAAAAGGGTATGTGATGACCGAAGGGCAGTGGCAGAGCGACACGCGGACGCCGACCAGACTCGGGGAACCGACCGTCACTCTGCGGCTTGCCCGATGGGACGGTGAAGTGGTCCGGCCCTGGGCAGACGCACCAGAACTCCGGGCCGCATGGGACCTGAGTCAGGTGAGCGTGCGGGAGACCTACGCCGCCACGGAGGCGGTGTTTGCCCCGCCCCTTGCTGAAGCGGTGCGGAGGGCGAAGGCCCTGATGGCAGATGAGGGGAAGAATGCTGTGATCGTCCCCCTCCACTCATCAGGAGAGGACTGGGAGGGACGAGCAGTGAACCGTTCGGGCAAAGAAATCATCCTGAGGTATCATCAGGAGATTGGACTGAGGAGGGATGCGCAATGATCGAGCATTATTTATATGATGGCACACCTAGATGGAAAATAATGGCAAAACTATGTATAAAAAATTCAGGAGGGGCACTATTCCTCCCCTCAACCTGATCCAGGATCCCTGGATCCCGATCCTCCGTGAGGACGGCACAACCGAAACAATCGCACCCTGGCAGATCACCGATCAGCACGATGGCAACTTCGTTAAATCCATAGCGTCCCCCCGACCGGACTTCGATGGAGCGCTTGTCCAGTTCCTGATCGGACTCTGCCAGACTGCCCTACCACCAGAAAGCAAAGGAGAGTGGAGAAAACGTCTGGTAAACTCTCCTTCCCCGGACGAACTAAAGGCTGCCTTCTCCCCCCTTGCCGGGGCATTTGCCATTGGAGGAGACGGCCCGCAGTTCATGCAGGAGAAGGGTATTGAGAGCGATAAGACCTGGCAGATCGACAGCCTTCTCATCGGCATGCCGGAAAAAGAAAAGATCAAGGACAACACGGATTGGTTCCAGAAAAGAGGAACGATCGACGGCCTCTGTCCCCGGTGTGCTACCCTCGCGCTGTTCACGCTCCAGACCAACGCGCCGGGCGGGGGGCGCGGGCACATGACCTCGATCAGGGGCGGCGGGCCGATGACCACCCTTGTCATGGGCAGGACGCTCTGGCAGACGGTGTGGGCAAACGTCATCGATCAGACCAATTACTCCCACCCGGTGGACGGCCCGCCCTCCGCTGGCGACATCCGGCTCTTCCCCTGGATGGGCGCCGTGAAGACGAGCGAGGGTGGAGAGGTGACGACACCCGAGGAGGCGCACCCCTGCCAGGTCTTCTGGGGCATGCCGCGCCGGATCCTGCTCGACCTGGAAGGCGCTGAGCCCGGGGCCTGCGATCTCTGCGGCGCCGAAACCGACCGGTCCATCACGGGTTTCTGGACAAAGCCCTACGGGATGAAGTACGCCGGGTGGATCCATCCCCTCAGCCCGTATTACCGGAACGGTAAAAACAGCGCGGAGTTCCTCCCGGTCCACCCACAACCCGGCGGGATTACCTACCAGAACTGGCTTGGCCTGGTCATCAACGACCCGGATGAGGGGAAACGGATTGCAAAAAATGTTGCCCTCTTCTCTGAGCGTACCGAGAGGGCACAGGTCAGGGAACACCTCGGCCGGCGGCCAGCGCTCTGGGCTTTTGGCTATGATATGGAGAATAAAAAGGCCCGGTGCTGGTACGAGGGCACCCTGCCGATGGTCCAGATCGATGATGCCTGGAAGGCGGAGTTTGAAGAAACTGCGGCCGGAATGATCCGGGCCGCCTCTGATATGGGGAAGAACGTCCAGTGGTGCGTGAAGATTGCCCTCTACGACAATCCTGCCGACGTAAAGGGTGATCTCTCGGTCATCAACGCCCGCTTCCTCCAGGCGACCGAGGAGAGGTTCTACGAAATGCTCGCAGACGTTGCAGGATGTCTGGCAAAGGGCGGGGACACCCTCGATCTCCGGCAGGCGTGGCTCAGCATCCTCCAGAAGGAGGGGCGCACTCTCTTCGAGGAGTATTCTCAGATCGACTCTATCGACGAGATCAATGCCCAGCGGGCGGTGAAGGCGTGGGGATTGCTGAAAAGCCCTGCTTCAAAGGCGAACAAAGCGATCAGAAAGGCGCTCAGCCTCCCTGAACTTAATAAATCCGGAAAAGGTGAGAAATGACAATGACAAAGGACCCGGCGCAGGAGTCAGGCCGGAAGGACGAACCTATGGACGCGATCCTCGACTGGTGGAGAGAGATCAAGGCCCACCGCGGGGACAGGGCGGAGTTGCGGCGCTGCCGGACGCCGGCCGAAGTGGCTTTTGTCCCGGCCTACTACCGGTTGAAAGCGGCGCTGCCAACGTGGGACCGCGAGAAACTCGCCGTGATTGCAGGGATTCTCGCAGATGTCGAAACGCCTGTAGAGGGCGTCAGACTTGCTGTGCAGTTTGCCCGCCCAAAAGAAGGCGGGACGACGCCGCGAGTGAGTGAGGCGCGGTTCCGCCGACTTCTCCGTGTGGAGGACTATGACTACGCCGAACTCTTCCCGATGATGAAACGGCTGGTCACAATGATCGACCGCAAGGCGAACATCCCCGACCTGGTGCGGGGGCTGTACGGGTGGAACCCCAGGACAAAACGTGCATGGGCCGAGGCGTATTACACGAACATACAGACAAAGAAAGAATGAGGTGAAAAAAAATGGCAGAATTTATCCAGTTACATATGCTTGCATCGTATCCCCCGTCGAACCTTAACCGTGACGACCTGGGCAGACCGAAGACCGCAATGATGGGCGGAGCCTGCAGGCTGCGTGTATCGTCGCAGAGCCTGAAGAGGGCGTGGCGTACGTCCGAGATCTTTAAAGAGGCATTCGGTGACCATCTTGGCATCCGCACCAAAGAGATGGGATGGAACATCTACCTTGCCCTGACAGGCGGGAAGGCGCTGACCGATGTCCTGGAAGAGAGTGATGCGGCTCCGGTGCGGACAGCGGTGGCAGAGAAGAACGCGGTGGCATGGGGCCAGGCGATCGCCGCCCAGTTTGGAAAAGTGAAATCCGTCAAGGAGTCAAAAGAGGATAATAAGGAAAAGAAGAAGAAAGAGTCACTCTGTGTCGAACAGATGGTGCATTTCAGCCCGGACGAGATTGCGGCGATCGATGCACTGCTCGCACGCCTCGTCGAGAGCGGGAAAGACCCATCAGAAGAGGATCTCGTCCTCCTGCGGGAGGAGAACTCGGCGGTCGATATTGCCATGTTCGGCAGGATGCTGGCTTCATCGCCCTCTTTCAACTGCGAGGCAGCGGTTCAGGTGGCCCATGCGATCACCGTCCACCGGGTGGCGGTGGAGGACGATTATTTCACCGCCGTCGATGACCTCAACCGGGGCATCGAGGATGTAGGCGCTGCGCATGTGGGCCAGGCTGAGTTTGCGGCCGGGCTCTATTATGCGTACCTCTGCATCAACCAGGATCTTCTGGTGGAGAACCTGGGCGGCGACGCCGAGTTGGCCGATAAGGCGATCAAGTCTCTCACCGAGGCGGCGGCGAAGGTGGGGCCGAAGGGGAAGCAGAACAGCTTTGCCTCACGCGCCTATGCGTCCTACATTCTTGCCGAGCGGGGGGGCCAGCAGCCCCGGTCGCTCGCGGTGGCCTTCCTCAAGCCCGTCAGCGGCGAGGATTACCTGACGGCGGCGGTGAACGTCCTGGAGAAGACGCGGGAGAATATGGAGAAGACTTATGGGGCGTGCGCCCGGGAAGTCAGGACGATGAACGCCGCAACCGGCACGGGTTCGCTCGACGAGATCCTCACCTTTGTGTCGGGTGACCATGCCTGAGTATCTCCTGTTCCGGCTCTTCGGCCCGATGGCGGCCTGGGGCGGGGTGGCGGTCGGGGAGTACCGCCCCTCAGAGAGTCACCCCTCCAGGTCGGCGATCTTCGGACTGATGGCGGCGGCGCTGGGCATCCACCGCGAGGATACCGCGGATCTGAAACGGCTGCAGGAGGGCTACCAAATGGCAACACTGGTGAATGCGCCCGGAAGCCTGATCCGGGACTACCACACCACCCAGGTGCCGTCAGAAACTATAAAGAAACGGGCATGGCCGTTTGCGACCCGCCGGGAGGAGGTGAGCATTCACCGGGATGACCTGAATACGATCCTCTCGACGCGGGAGTACTTCTGCGATGCACGGTACACGGTCTGCATCCGGGCTGCGACCGAAACCCCCCCCTATCCCCTTTCTGCACTTGCGGAGGCGTTGAGTAATCCGGCATTCGCCCTCTATCTGGGGCGGAGGTCCTGCCCGGTGGCGCTCCCGCTGCAGCCGCAGGTGGTCAGGGGAGAGAGTCTGCGTGCGGCGATGGAAGCGGCAGTCTTCCAGGACAAAGAGATGATGAGTCTCGTTTCCGGTAAAGACCGGGGAATGCTCTTCTGGGAAGGGGAGGAGGAGACGGGTTTTGCGACGGAGAGCAGGCAGGCCGTCCAGAGGCGCGATGTTGCATTGAACCGGCGGCGGTGGCAGTTTACGGAGCGCAAGGAGTACGGGGCCCTGGTGCAGGTGCCGGAGGGGGTTAGATGAAGCGTTCGATCTACCGCATACACCTGCGGGACGATGTCCAGCGAACACCGGCGTTCTGGCGGAGCGTGCGGAATCCGTACGATGTCCACGGGATGGTGTGGCGGATTTTCTCTGACGGGTCAAGAAAGGACCGCGATTTTATCTACCGGCTGGATATGCAGGAGGGCTCGCCGGTGATCTATGCGGTGTCAACGGCAGAACCGGTGGACCTTGACGGGATCTGGGCGGTGGAGGAGAAGGAGTACAATCCGGTGCTCAGGACAGGGCAGCGCCTCGGGTTCAGCCTGAGAGCAAATCCCATACGGTCGAAGAGGGACGAGGAGAGAAAACAGCACCGGCACGATGTGGTGATGGACGCGAAAGTACTGCTGGAGCAGTCGGGGTGCCCGCCTGATGCCATGCCCTCGCAGGAGATGCTTGTCCAGAAAGAGGGGTTTTCCTGGTTGTCTTCGCGGGCTGAGGCGGCGGGTTTTGTCGTTGACGAGGGTATGGTCAGGGCGGATGGATACCGGCAGCACCGGTTCAAGAAGCCGAAGGGCACACACTGGGTCTCGATCAGCACCATTGACTTTACCGGGGTACTGACGGTGAGGGACCCCGAGCGGTTTGAGCAGGCCCTGTATGCCGGGATCGGGCCGGCGAAGAGTTTTGGCTGCGGGCTGATGCTCATCAGGCCGGTGTGAGGGAGGGGAAAGCCTGTGCTCCCTCACCTCAGGTCTATCCCCCTGAAAGAACGAATATCACTTATTTTTCTTGAGAAAGGGGAACTTGACGTTATCGACGGCGCATTTGTTCTGGTGGACGTAAACGGGGTTCGCACCCAGATCCCGGTCGGCGGAGTTGCCTGCCTGATGCTGGAGCCGGGGACACGCGTCTCCCACGCAGCGGTGACACTTGCAGCGCGGGTTGGATGCCTGCTCGTCTGGGTGGGGGAGGCGGGAGTGCGCCTGTACTCGTCAGGACGACCGGGCGGCGCACGATCGGATCGTCTGCTCTATCAGGCCCGCCTGGCCCTTGACGAACCTGCTCGCCAGAGGGTGGTGGAACGGATGTACGAGATCCGGTTCGGGGAGGATGTGCCGACCGGATATTCGGTGAACCAGCTCCGCGGGATGGAGGGGGCGCGGGTGAGACGGCAGTACGAGAACCTTGCCAGGAAATACGGGGTGCGCTGGACCGGACGACGGTACGATGCATCGGCGTGGGGGAGCGGGGATGTGCCGAACCGCTGCCTGAGTTCAGCGACAGCGTGCCTGTACGGGATCTGCGAGGCGGCGGTGCTGGCGGCGGGGTATTCCCCGGCAATCGGGTTTATTCATACCGGAAAGCCGCTCTCTTTTGTGTATGATATCGCTGATCTCTTCAAGTTCGAGACGATCGTGCCGGAGGCGTTCAGGATTGCGGCACGCCGCCCGGGCGAGCCCGAGCGGGAGGTGAGGCTGGCGTGCAGGGATGTGTTCAGGAGGAGCCGGATTCTGGACAGGATCATCCCGCTTATCGAGGATGTGCTGGATGCAGGAGGGCTGAATGTGCCGGAGCCACCGGAGGGGAGTCTGCCCCCGGCGATCCCTGAGGAGGATGAATGGGGTCCCTGATGGTTGTTGCAACCGAGAATGTCCCGCCAAGGCTCCGGGGGAGGCTGGCCCTCTGGCTGATCGAGGTGCGTTCAGGCGTCTATGTGGGCAATTATTCTGTAAAGGTCAGGGAGATGATCTGGGACCATGTGGAAGAGGGGATCGAGGGAGGGAACGCGGTGATGGTCTGGGCCGATCCCGGCGATGCAGGCTACGATTTCAGGACGATCGGAGAGAACCGCCGTATCCCGAAGGATATGGACGGCGTAAGATTGATTTCCTTCCTGCCCGATACCTCTGGATGATGGGTTTCGATCTCTTTTTCACCCACACTACCTCTGTCATGAGGCAGAGGGCTCTCGCACCACGAGAGTGTGAGAGTGCTCCTGGCACTGCATAGAAAGAAATTTCTTTCTCCGGATGATAACTGGAAGAGAGTTCCCCACTCGCGTGGGGATGAACCGTCTCAGCGACGGTTATATCCCCGATCATTCTGGAGTTCCCCACTCGCGTGGGGATGAACCGCCAAGTCGTTCGACCTGAACCTCAACCCCGAGGAGTTCCCCACTCGCGTGGGGATGAACCGAACTGATCCTGAAACGAAACCAACAGGATCCAGAGTTCCCCACTCGCGTGGGGATGAACCGAAATATCACCGGGAACCCTCGGAGATTGCCGAGAGTTCCCCACTCGCGTGGGGATGAACCGAACGTGGTCGCCTCGGGCAAACGAGGATGCTTGAGTTCCCCACTCGCGTGGGGATGAACCGTATGCGGTGTGGGAGGTCATTCCGCCGTTCGGGAGTTCCCCACTCGCGTGGGGATGAACCGGGGCGGGTGCCGACCCGAGCATACAACCGGGAGAGTTCCCCACTCGCGTGGGGATGAACCGGGGCTGTTTCTGGCAATCCCGATCATCTCCCTGAGTTCCCCACTCGCGTGGGGATGAACCGGCAAGGCTGGGCGTGGTTCGGCAAGGCACGGAGAGTTCCCCACTCGCGTGGGGATGAACCGGTGTATATGGACTTTTCAGCCGACAACGGCCTGAGTTCCCCACTCGCGTGGGGATGAACCGCCCGGCCCGCGTCGGTCAGGGTTTGCCGCCCGGAGTTCCCCACTCGCGTGGGGATGAACCGGGAACGAACCGTTACCTTTCGCCGTTCTCTTCGAGTTCCCCACTCGCGTGGGGATGAACCGCGTAAACATCACAGCCCACCCTTCGCCTTCGAGAGTTCCCCACTCGCGTGGGGATGAACCGGCGGATGGGCAATCATCATATCCCACCCATCGGAGTTCCCCACTCGCGTGGGGATGAACCGACATTCCGTCGCTCGCGAGTTCTTATCGGTATGAGTTCCCCACTCGCGTGGGGATGAACCGGCGTGAATCCCTCGGGGACGGTAGATTCGCAGGAGTTCCCCACTCGCGTGGGGATGAACCGAGATACAATCGGCGTTAATAGCGCAGGCTGAAGAGTTCCCCACTCGCGTGGGGATGAACCGTGGCATGTCCGCGGGCTCGTCGGATACACGATGAGTTCCCCACTCGCGTGGGGATGAACCGTCTCGGGGATACGTCGAAAAGAAGGAAACCGAGAGTTCCCCACTCGCGTGGGGATGAACCGTATGAACGAGGGAAATGAGAAATTCGTTAAAAGAGTTCCCCACTCGCGTGGGGATGAACCGATAACGACCGGCGCCGTTCTTCGTTCTCATCAGAGTTCCCCACTCGCGTGGGGATGAACCGCAGTCCGGCACGACGATCGGCGCTTCTGATTCGAGTTCCCCACTCGCGTGGGGATGAACCGCCGTTTGCGCTCTGGTCGCCGTAATAGGTCGAGAGTTCCCCACTCGCGTGGGGATGAACCGGAAGCGGGCGTTATGCCTGAGTCTATCGAGGCGAGTTCCCCACTCGCGTGGGGATGAACCGATGTCAGGGTTTCCTATGTCTACGATCCTGTTGAGTTCCCCACTCGCGTGGGGATGAACCGATCAAAACAACCATCGCCCTGAGGCATCATCGGAGTTCCCCACTCGCGTGGGGATGAACCGCGCACGGGAGGAGACAACGAACCGCCCGTACGGAGTTCCCCACTCGCGTGGGGATGAACCGTATCCCTTACCGTAGCGACGGTTTACGCGCCCGAGTTCCCCACTCGCGTGGGGATGAACCGACTATTCCGTTGTTCCAAC
>ENA-ORXD01002700-ORXD01002700.1-sediment-metagenome-genome-assembly--contig:-NODE-2700-length-11309-cov-3.544249_pt1 | contig 11309 bp, 10 predicted proteins | sample MGYA00237862_ERZ511471 | MGnify/ENA metagenome assembly ERZ511471 | reverse complement strand
AAATATGTCCAGAGCGATCGATATTCCAAAGAAGATAAAAGCCATTGTAAAAATTATATACTCTGTCTTTAAAATCGTTGGAAAGAATCTGATGAAATAAAACAAAAAAATTCCTGCGTAGATAGCAAACATGCCTTTTTCAGAAAAACCAAGGGCAGGTAATACTTTTTCGTGCAGTAGGAAAGCATCATCCAGACCAAGAATTAAAGTCAGAAACCCTGAAATGAAGAAAAAGTCTTTGAAATTGAGTTTGTCAATCTGCAATGAAAGCATCACAGCACTAAATATACAGACTGCAACAGTTGCGAACCAGCAAAAGACACCAATTTGAGAAAAGAATCCATAATAAGGAGGGATTTTTCCAATTGCTGTCGGATCGCGGGTTAATTTTCCGATTGGGATTTCATATTTTAAATGGATGAGTAATACTAGACTGATTAAAAATGCTGATGCGACTAGAATGATACATATCAATGGCAAGATTGATCTGAATCGTGTGGGAGGAATCATCATTGATTTCTTTTTTTATATTTGAATAATTACTATTTTTTGATTAAAAACTTATTCTTTTATACCATAATAATTGTTATATATTCCGGAAAGTCAATGAACTAGTAAATTTATTCAAATTATGAAAAATTACTAAGCTTTAATAATAAGCTGTATTACTCTGCTACTTTCATTGCGTACATAATGAGGTGGAAGGGTACAAATTTCAAAAAAAGGCTTGCATTATAATATTCTGAATTAAATTTGAAAAGAAAAAATCCCTTTGCATCATGAAAGATCATTGGTTTAAAAACAATCAAAAACAATCCTTTCAATTCCTAATATCTGTGTTCATTGGATCGTTTTTTTTCTGTATTTTGATTTCATTGTTTTCTCGGGTTACGAATTTATTCTTTATTCAGACTACGTTTCATTCTGAAATAATAATTGTTTCCTTTGTATTTTCCCTTTCATTGATGATTTATGTCAATAAATTGCTCTCAAGAATAGCTTATGGATTAGATCTTCATATCCTACGTCATCAGTCAATTCTGTTCTTGATCATCATTAATTTATTTTTTTCGACTATTGGAATTAGAAATATTCAAAGGCAAGAAATCCCCGTAAACCATGAACTGGTGATTACGGTAATGCCTACACAAGGATCATATGATTCGAAGATTCAAATTATAAAAATCATAAGGCATTTAAATGTACCCGTTGCTGAGGACATGGATGTGGGGTTGGAAAATTTAAATATAGAGTTTGGCGATTATGAGCTTTTTAAAAACCGCCTTTTATTAGGAGAAAATGCAATTGTCCGTTATCGTTCTTCTTTCTCTGGAAATATTTCAATCTTCTTCAGAACTACTTCTGCATCACGCTTAGTAAAGGTTCAATTTGATCAAATCGAGAGACAATTTGACCTTTTCAGCACAAGAAAAAAAGAAGTAGAAATAATGCTTACTGCACCAGTGTCATTGGAAAGGCTTTCATTGAAATGGAAAATCTTTTATTTAGGCCTTTGTTTATGTGATTATTTCTCCATATTTTTCATTCTTAGTGTTTTAGAATTTATTATTTTCTTGTGCTTTTTTTGGAAATCTAAAATCTCAGAGAGTTATTGTAATGTTTTGTCGAGATTTTTATTTATCGGAATGACTATTCCTGCTATCTTTGCTCAAATCTATCAAATTTGGATATTTCCCAATACATTGAATAGTAACCTTCCTCCGTTGAAACCAATTGCCATCTCAGAAGAGGTTAATTTTCGCAATATTTATCAGAGTGCAGATCATACGAAAAATTTTGCTTCAGCTTTCATTCTGAGTTTCATGGATATATTTCCTGATCTGAATAAGGTTTATATCGATCCAATTACCTACCAATTGTTCAATTTCGATTCATTCCAATTTAAGCGCTGGTTCAGCGTCTATTATCCTCAAACATCTGAGAATATGCCTTTGAAAATAACCGATATAGAAATTAACCTGATTATTGGATCAGAGGCTTGGCAATCGATAAATTTTGTGGTTCCTGAACCTAAAGAGCGTATTTATTCTATAAAGTATCTCAATCAAAAACCAAATGAATATATACTCATTGTTCATCGTAATAACAATCTCTTCTTAATACCAGATACCATAATTAATACAATTGAGGAATATAGATGATTCTTCAATTTTCGGTTTTGATTTTTCTATACATCATGGGAGTGCTTTGGGCTGCCCTATTCTATCCAAAGATTTCTCCTAACCTAATTGCGAGTTCAGGTTTGTTTTGGGGAGGCTTAATAAATACCATCCTCGGAATTCTGCTTGGACTGATGCACCTTTATTCTGAGATTATTTTGTTTGTATTGTGTCTTTTTACTATTCTCTTGGTAATAATTCATATACGCACAAGGAAGAGATGGGTAAAAGTATCTTGGAGTTCACTCCTGACTCCAATTGCATTTATGTTTACCCTTTTTATCATTGCTTTGCTAATTATTGGGAATGAATTCAGATTAATTACTACCTCTGCTAGCTTGCCGTATATTATTTATGGTTCCCATGTCAATCATTATGGAACGATATTCTTTCCGGGTGCTGGTTATGATTTTCGTTCGAATTATGGAATTAGCGAGGTTATGATTCATGCGTTGAGTGGTTTTATTAATTTACCCGCGATTTCCCTTTGGCATCCATTTTTATGGATAAGCCAATATGCTTTTCTCTTTGCGGCAATCTTAGAGTTTTCCAAAGAAAACGCAGTAAATAAAAATATTGCGATGATCATTGGTTCTCTCACGCTTCTTTGGACGGCAACTTCTCCAATGAATTGGATGCAAAGTTACTATATTCACGTTCATCTTTTTTCATCATTTTCAATATTGATTTCAGTTTTCTTCCTATGGAGAATTGCAAACTCGACAAAAGAAGAAGCAGAATATGCGATTTTTAGTTCATTCGCATTATGCGGTTTTGGTTTCAGCCGGGTGGAATCACCCATTTTTATCTTTATTCTCCTATTAATCACTTTTTTCAATCAAAAAATTTTTACAAAGGAGTATTGTTCTTTTTTTTATCCACCAATCATTTTACAAATTGGATGGCTTATCTATCTTTTTTTTGCCTATCAAGGAACAGATACACAATATTGGACTGATTCTCGACTCCTAATCACTATTGGCACTTATTTTTTATTCTTAATATTTTTAATGGTGAATAAATCATTTGAGTTAAAGATAAATAAACAATGGATAAATAAACACATCTCTTTGGTTATTATTGCTGTACCGTTTATGTTGTTTGCATTTGATCCTTCAAAATCGCATCACAATCTGCAAATTGTTCTGAATAATATGTTTGGAACGCTGCAAAAACCCGGATTCGGGCCGTGGGGTTTCTATTGGTTTGAAGCTGTATTATTATTATTCATTCTTCTGAAGTGGAATCCCTGGAAAACCGATACTCAAATACAAAGAAATTTCGGAATAATTATTATTATTCTCATTAGCTACTTTGTATTAATTCTTGTACTTGGTTTTTTTCGAGAGGATCCATATTCGAGAATCCGTTGGGGAGATTCAGCCACAAGAATGCTAACTCATATCTCTCCAACCTTTGGATTGTTGATTGGTATTTGTTACTTGGATTTATTTTCAAATCTCAAAAAATCAGGCAGTAAATTGAAAGGTGAAAATTATCATAATTTGAGGTATGAATAATTACAATCTTGGAATTATTACTTGTACATAAATAATATTTATGAATCATAGTGTCGTCTCGATGTTTTTTTTGGATAAATGAAATTTATTAGCTTTGACTGGTAGATAAAGTATTATCATGATTAAATGGCTCAAAAACATACAATGCTTCATGTTGGATATGGACGGCACCTTCTATTTGGGCGATCGTCTGCTGCCCGGCGCGCTGGATTTCATGCACTATTTGTCCGAAAAAAAATTGGATTATCTGTTTCTGACCAATAATTCCTCCAAGCATGCCGGATTGTACGCTGAGAAAATCCGCGCAATGGGATTCAATACAACCGAGCGCAGTGTTTTTACCTCAGGCGAAGCGACCACCCTCTATTTGAGGAAAAACATGCCGGATGCCCGAATTTACCTGGTGGGTACAGCTGCGCTTGGGGATGAATTTGAAAAAGCGGGTTTTACCCTGACTGAAGAAGATCCGCATGTAGTTGTGCTGGGTTTTGATACGAGTATCACCTATGAAAAAATTCACAAGATCTGTGACCTTATCCGTCAGGGCAAACCTTTCATCGCTACCCACCCGGATATCAATTGCCCGACGGAAAATGGATTCATGCCCGACATCGGCTCTTTCATTGCCCTGATCCAAGCATCAACCGGCAAACAGCCGGATGTGATCATCGGAAAACCTCACCAGCATATTGTCGACGCCGTTGTGCAAAAGACCGGTTTTGGGGTGGATAAGATCGCCATGATCGGAGACCGACTGTATACCGATATCGCGTTGGGCAAAGCTGGCATTAAGACAATTTTGGTACTCAGCGGAGAAACGCAGCCAGAAGACCTGGCAGCTTCAGAGTTTCAACCCGATCTGGTCGTGAATGACTTGGCGCATCTGCTGTGGCTCATGCAAAAAAGCGGGTGATGGGATTCGAACCCACGAATGGTAGCTTGGGAAGCTACTGCCTTACCACTTGGCAACACCCGCATGAATGCAGCCATTATAGCGAGTGCATATTTGCCTGTCAAGCATAGGGGTTGCAGAATAAAAAAATCTCATGCATCCTTTGCTCTCGAACTCGAATGTGGATCTTATTCCTGAAAAACGGATTCCCAGATCATCTATGCAAAGAATCCTTCTGTTCCAAGAGGATGTCAGCTCCTTGTGCGATAAAAAAGGGAAACTTCGTTATAATGTTATAATACTGCGCGATTTTTTAGAGGCGAGCAGCGATATCGCTACAAGCAAAATAGGAGAGCGTTATTGGTAACGAATCCGGTTAATTGGTTGATGGGGTTGTTTTCGCTGGATCTAGGTATTGACCTGGGCACGGCTAACACTCTTATCTATGTAAGGGGTAAGGGCATCATGATTCAAGAGCCCTCCTGGGTTGCTATAGATAAAAAAACTCGCCGTCCCTTGGCGATCGGTGCACAGGCCAAAGAGATGATCGGGCGCACGCCTGGAAACATCATTACCCTGCGTCCCTTGCGCGATGGGGTGATTTCTGAATTTGAAATTACCCAGGCTATGCTGGGTTATTTCATCGGACGGGTGCACCAGCAGTCGGTTGTGCCCATGCCGCGCCCGCGGGTGGTGATCGGTATTCCTTCCGGGGCGACGGAGGTCGAAAAGCGCGCAGTGTATGACGCAACTATGGCGGCTGGCGCGCGTGAAGTGTATCTGATCGAAGAACCAATGGCGGCCAGCTTGGGGGCGGGTCTGCCCATGGCGGATGTGAAAGGCACCATGATCGTTGACATTGGCGGCGGCACCACCGAAGTAGCCATCAGTTCCATGGGCGGCATTGTGGTGACGCGCTCGCTGCGCGTGGCTGGCGACGAAATGGACCAGGATATCATCAATTACATCCGCAATAAATACAATCTGCTCATCGGTGAGCGCATGGCGGAGGACATTAAGATCCAAATTGGATCTGCCTATCCACTGGAAAGTGAAAAAACCATGGCCATCCGCGGCAGGAACCTGGTCACCGGTCTGCCAGAGAGTATGGAAATATCCTCAATTGAAATACGTGAAGCCATCAATACCTCTCTGCAGGTCATCATTGATACCATCAAAGATGCCCTGGATGAAGTCCCGCCAGAGATCGGTTCGGATCTGCTGGATACAGGCATTTGCCTGGCTGGCGGCAGTTCGCAGCTTCAAAATTTCGTACAGCGTTTGGCAAGCGAGCTGAAGATGCATGTCTGGTTGGCAGAAGACCCAATGACGTGTGTTGCTCGCGGAGCAGGTATCGTACTTGAAGACCTGAACCGCTTTCGGCATTTGTTGGTGGATGTGGAGCGATCTAGGCCATAGCAAGTACAATATTTGCGTAACTATTCGTACGCAAAAAATATGAAACCAATTTCACCCAGTACCCTGCGAAATGCAGTGGTTGTATTTTTGATAGTTGGCATTCTTTTCCTGGCTATCAGCGGCTTTCTCAGACCAATTCTGGGATTCATCATGGACCCGCTTGTTACAGCTCAGCGCTGGCTTTCTGAGCGCTTTATGGCGGTCTATGATTTTTTCACCTTGCCGCGCAATGTGACTGAACTCATACAGCGCAATATGGAGCTGGAAGATGAGGTTGCCAATCTGCAGAGCCAGATCATTCAACTCAAAGAACAATTGCGTGAAGCGGATATCCTTTATTCATTATTGGATTTCGCTCGCTCGCGTCCGGCAGACGAATATATTGCGGCAGCGGTCATTGGCAAAGACCCCAGCCCTTTCTTGCAGTATGTCATCATCGATCATGGCTCCGATGACGGTGTCCGTTATGGCATGCCGGTAGTAACCCAGCGCGGGTTGGTCGGCAGGATTGATGCCGTCACTGCCAGCGCTGCCCGCGTGCAATTGATCAGCGATGCGGGTTCGACCGTGAACGTGACCTTGCAGAACCAGCGAGCGGATGCGGTGATCAAAGGCTCGATCACTGGTGACATTGCCTTGGAAATGATTGCCCAAAATGTCCCGCTGAACGAAGGCGATATCCTGCTCACCTCTGGCTTGGGAGGCAATTATCCGGGGGATATCCTGGTTGGACAGGTGACCGATATCACCAAGACTGAAAATGAGCTTTTCCAGAGCGCGGATGTTCAGCCGGTGGTGGATTTTGATTCTTTGCGCGCTGTTTTGGTTATTAAAAATTTTCAGATTACCAATATTTCACCACTTATTCCTGCAGGTGCTCCCTGATGACTGCCTATCTTCTTCCTATACCGGTCATGTTGATTCTTTCTGTGCTGCAATCCACTGCCGTCAGCCGCATCAATCTGTTGAATGGCAGTGCTGATTTGATCCTGCTGGCCGTGGCTGCCTGGGGTGTGCGCGAACGTGGTTACGATGCTTTCATCTGGGCATTGGTGGGAGGTTTGTTCATTGCCGTCATTACAGCCATGCCCCCCTATCTGCCCATCCTTTCGTATGCGTTTGTTGCCCTGTTGTCGCGCCTGCTGTTCGGCCGTATTTGGCAGTCTCCGATCGTTATGTTGATCCTCACGGTGTTTTTAGGCACTCTCTTTCAAGATGTGTTGAGCCTGCTTTATCTGCAGATCAGCGGCATTGATGTTGCTTGGGTCACTGCCATGCGGAATTTTTTTCTGACCGGTTTGTTATTGAATTTATTTCTTTGTATTCCGATGTATGCCGTCATGTCCGACCTGCGAAAAACGGTAAAACCAGAAGAGAATTATGAATAATAGGTTTTCTCCCGGAATCGGGATAGAAAAGTGGCGTATCCGCGTGTTCTATTTGATCATAGCGGCGATTTTTGGTTTTTATGCGTTGAAGTTGTTTGATTTGCAGATCATCCGGCATATATATTACCTTGAGCAGGCTGAGGATAATCGCACCAATGAGGTCAACCTCCAAACCGAGCGCGGGATCATCATGGACCGCAATGGGGTGGTGTTGGCGCGTAATGTCGCTTCATACAATGTCATTATCACACCCGCCGACTTGCCTGGAGACCCTACGGAAGAGCCCCTGCCCGGGGCTGTACAGCAGGTCTACCGCGAATTATCGCCGCTGATCGAAGTGCCGGTTTCCAATGGGGTCCTAAATGAAGAAACGGTAAAAACCTTTACCCCGTGCTACACTGATTTCGGCATTACTGAAATTGTCATTATTGCTGATACCAATGCGCCTTATACGCCGGTGCGGGTTGCCTGTGATGTCGATCAGGAAGTGGCTATGCGGGTGAGTGAGAAAGCCAGCGATTGGCCGGGAGTGAAAATTGAGATTGAGCCGATTCGGGAATATCCTACCGGCTCAATGACGTCTGAGATCATCGGATTTCTTGGTCCAATTCCGGCAACTTTGGAAGAGGAATATCGTGCATTGGGTTTTGTACCCAACCGCGATAAGGTTGGATATGCGGGGGTGGAAGCTTCTTTGAATGACATCCTGGCTGGCAAGAATGGCTTGCGGGTTGTGGAGGTGGATGTGGCCGGTAAAGAAATTCGCGACCTTCAACCACCGCAGGAACCAGTTCCAGGCAGCAACATTAAATTGACCATCGATACGCGTCTGCAGGCGGCAACCAAAGCTGCGTTGATCGGCGAAATCGAGTGGTGGAATCGCTATTTCAACACAATCCGTTCCTCCAATGGTGTTGCGATTGCCATCAATCCCAAAACGGGTGAGGTTTTGTCCATGGTCTCATACCCTACTTTTGAGAACAATCGCATGGCGAAATTCATTCCTGCCTATTATTACCGTCAATTGAGTGAGGATCCCACGCGTCCCCTGTTCAATCATGCCATATCAGCGGAGCACCCGCCTGGCTCGGTGTATAAGTTGGCTCCCGCAATTGGATTCATGAATGAAGGAGTGATTTCTCCAACTCGCAGTATTACTTGCCCAGGGAAGATAACCATTACAGAGAAATATTCACCGAATGATCCGGGGTTTGATCGCGAATATGTCTGTTATGACGAATTGGGACATGGCCGTGTGAACTATCTAAAGGCAATTGCGGTTTCCTGTGATATCTATTTTTATAAAGTAGCAGGCGGTTTTGAAGGAGAAGTAGAACAGGGCTTGGGTATCAACAAAATGGCCGAATATGCCAAAGCCTTGGGTTATGGTCAAGCCACCGGTATTGAACTGCCCGGAGAAGCGGATGGTTTGGTGCCGACCTCGACCTGGAAGCGCGTGAACTTGAGCGAAAACTGGTCCATTGGGGATACCTATATTGCCGCCATGGGGCAAGGATACGTCCTATCGACTGCCCTGCAGGTTTTGGTTTCGGCAGCCATTATTGCCAATGATGGCGTTTACATGCAGCCGACCCTGGTGCGCGAGATCTTGGATTCACAAGGCAATGTTATCCAGTCTTTTACGCCAAAAGTCAAATGGGATATCACCAAGGATGCGCTCATCACAGTTTTTGATGAAAATGGGCTTTCCACCGATGAGAAAAAAACGGTCGAGCCATGGGTGATTGACCTGACCCAGCAAGGTATGCGCATGACCGTTACCGAGGGGACGGCCGAGAATTATCTCAACAACATTAATATTAATGGTGAAGAGATTCAAGTGGCCGGCAAAACTGGTACCGCAGAGTATTGCGATGATGTCGCTCAAGATAAAGGTCTGTGCATTCCAGGCAATTGGCCGACGCATGCCTGGTTCATTGGGTATGCTCCCTTTGATGATCCTGAAATTGCGGTTGTGGCTTTTGTCTATAACGGCGGTGAGGGTGCCAGCGTGGCAGGTCCAATTGCCCGCAAAGTGATAGAAGCTTACTTTGAATTGAAAGCGGTTGACACCGGTCAGCCAGAAGTGCCGGCGCAGTAATGGGTTTCGCATGCATGCCAAGATAAAAAAAGACGCTTTCCCCATAAAAGGCTTTCGCGAAGGTTTGTTGATCACTCTCGGTGAAGGCGATTGGCCGAAGGTGATGAATTCGCTGCTTGAGCAGATTGATGACAGGCATGCCTTCTTTGAAGGGGCGCAAGTCGCTATTGACGTAAACGAAAGAAATCTGGGCGCGGCTGAGGTGAGCAAACTGCGTAGCTTATTGGCGGATCGGCAGGTTACCCTTTTTGCGTTATTGAGCAAATCTGCTGCAACTGAGACGGTTGCAGAAACTCTGGGGCTTTCAACGCATAAAAGCGTGTTGAAAGAGAGTGCCAAGGATCTGCCGCGAGCGTTGTATGATGGAGAAAATGCGCTGCTGATTCGAAAAACGCTGCGCTCAGGCACGTCTGTGAAATTCAGTGGCAGCGTGATAGTGGAGGGAGATGTGAATCCGGGCGCAGAAATCTTTGCCGGCGGCTCGATTTATATTTGGGGAATTTTGCGCGGCCACGCGCATGCCGGTGTTCAAGGATTGCAAAATGCTGTCATTGTCGCATTGGATTTGCAGTCCAATAATTTGCGTATAGCTGACACACATTGCCAAGAATCAAAGATTAAAATAAAGATAAAAAAACGGGCAGAAATTGCCTTCTTGGATGGCAGTACATTCAAAATTATGGACTGGGATCAATATAAGCGGTTAGAATAGACCTTGAAAAATCACCCTATCGAAAACTGAGGAGAATATGGCAGCCAAGATCATAACCGTTACATCTGGAAAAGGGGGTGTTGGAAAAACCACCTCAACTGCTAATATTGCCGTCGCGTTGGCGCAAATGGGGCAGAAGGTCATTTGCCTGGATAGCGACATCGGTTTGCGTAATCTGGATGTGGTGATGGGGCTTGAAAACCGCATTGTATATGACCTGGTTGATATTATTGAAGGTCGTTGCCGTTTACGGCAGGCTATGATCCGCGATAAACGTTTTGAAGAGCTGCATCTGATCCCTGCTGCGCAGACCCGCGATAAAAGCGCTTTGTCGCCCAGTGATATGGTCAAATTGGGCGAAGAACTAAAAGAAGAAGCGGATTGGGTGATCATAGATTCTCCTGCAGGCATCGAGCGCGGTTTCCGCAATGCCATCGCTCCGGCGGATGAAGTTATCGTTGTGACCAATCCGGATGTTTCAGCCGTCAGGGATGCCGATCGCATCATCGGTTTGGTCGAAGCCGAACAGAAGGGGCCTGCCAGGCTGCTGATTAATCGATTGAATCCGGGCATGATCCAGCGTGGAGATATGCTGGACGCCCAGGACATCTTGGATTTATTAGCCATCAAACTGATTGGCATAGTGCCTGAGGATGAACAAGTAATTGTCTCAACCAATACCGGTAAACCTGTTGCCCTGGAAGAAAAATCAAAAGCCGGTCAAGCATTCCGGAATATTGCTCGGCGTCTAATGGGTGATGAAGTCCCTTTGATGGACTTGGATTTTAAAGAAGATTTCATGTATAAACTTTCCAGGTTGTTCAAGTCGGGAGGTGGCTGAAATGGCGGACTGGCTGACGAAAATCGCGAACAGAAACAAAAGCGCCAGCGAAGCAAAAGAGCGCTTGAAATTGGTCTTAATCCATGATCGTACCGATATTACGCCTGCAGTGATGGAGAAATTGAAGGATGATTTATTGAAGGTCATCTCCAATCACGTTGCGATAGAACCTGAGTCAGTGACGATTACCATGCTGCACGAGGGCAGAGAACAGCGTCTTGTGGCGGATATTCCTTTAGAAGCATACGAGCGCAAG
>ENA-ORXD01002697-ORXD01002697.1-sediment-metagenome-genome-assembly--contig:-NODE-2697-length-11314-cov-3.339770_pt1 | contig 11314 bp, 9 predicted proteins | sample MGYA00237862_ERZ511471 | MGnify/ENA metagenome assembly ERZ511471 | reverse complement strand
AAAAAATATCCCGATCTTTTTCACGATCACCAGTGGCCAAACGACACGGGCAGGAGGTGTACCCGTAACGTTCTTTATTCATTAAGAGATCTTTCAAAATCCCTAAAACCCAATCCTTATTTTTATTAAAGTAAAAGCCTTTTGGCTCTTGGGTCTTTTTCAACATAGCATAAAGTTCTTCGGTGGTCATATTATTAAATACCTAATGCCTTCTTGAGATCCTGTTCACGGAAGCCAATAATGATATCTTTACCGATAACAATGGTCGGGAAAGAGCGTTGGGGATTATATTGAACAACTTCATTCAATGCGTTTGCTTTTGCTGTAGCATCAAGGAGATCAACATCGATAAATTCAAAAGCAATATTATTTTCTTGGAAAAACTTTTTTACAGCCTTGCAATGACTGCATGTGCTCAATGTATACATCTTCACTGAATGTTTCATTTTGGCTCCTTAATGTTTTTTTGTAAATATATGTGTTGTGCCTGATATGTCAAGCTGACATTTTTATTTTTATAAAATTATAACTTGACATTTTATTTAACAACATATATGAAAGCCAACCTTTATAAAAAACTCGTTAACGGTGGATCCCCCCATCTGGTAGAGAAACTTCCATATGAGGGGGATTTTTTTTACTTCAATTAATACCCAAGGGGGACTATTTTAAGGAAGGTTAAAAAGAATAATGAAGATCAATGATGGAAAAATTCGCAATATTGGGATCAGCGCTCATATTGATTCCGGTAAAACTACGCTTACCGAAAGAATGCTTTTCTATACGAAAAGAATTCATGCCATTCATGATGTCAAGGGAAAGGATGGCGTGGGGGCGACAATGGACTCCATGGAATTGGAGAAAGAGCGTGGTATTACAATAGCTTCCGCTGCAACATATTGTGAATGGAATGGCTATGAAATTAACATTATTGATACTCCGGGACATGTCGATTTCACGATCGAAGTGGAAAGATCCCTCCGCGTGTTAGACGGGGCTATTCTGGTTTTATGCGCCGTCGGGGGTGTTCAATCTCAATCCATAACCGTGGATATGCAAATGAAAAGATATAAAGTCCCCTGTATTGCTTTTATCAATAAGTGCGACCGTAGCGGCGCCAATCCTTTCCGTGTTATTAGCCAGCTGCGCACCAAACTCGGTCATAATGCCGTAGCCATGCAGATTCCCATTGGTTTAGAAACAAAGGCGGAAGGTGTTATTGATCTGGTCAGTATGAAGGCAATGTATTTTGACGGAGATAATGGTGAAATTGTCCGTAATGAAGAAATTCCGGCGCATCTTTTAGAAGAAGCAAAAACAAAACGAGAAGAATTAATCGATGCGGCATCTTTTTTTTCTGATGAATTGACGGAAGCGATTCTGGAAGAAAAAGAAATAACACCGGCGCTACTTTATGCTGCTTTGCGCAAAGGCACACTGAAAAGAGGTATAACTCCTGTTTACATGGGTTCCGCTTACAAAAACAAGGCTATTCAACCCCTGCTTGATGGCGTAAATCATCTTTTACCGTCTCCGTCCGAAGTGGAAAATATTGCTCTGGATATGGAGGATAACGAAAAACCTGTTATTCTGGAAAATGATCCGGATAAGCCAATTGTTGCGTTGGCTTTCAAACTGGAAGAAGGCAAATATGGTCAGCTGACTTATATCCGGGTTTATCAGGGAACTGTTTCCAAAGGTTCAACAATAGTGAACGTTCGCAGCGGGAAAAAAGTGAAAGTTGGTCGTGTTGTCCGCATGCATGCTGAGCAAATGGAAGAGGTTGAGCATCTCCCTTCAGGATATATCGGTGCTTTGTTTGGTATCGAATGCTCATCAGGTGATACTTTTGTTTCGCAGGGGCTCAATCTGACCATGACTTCGATGTATGTTCCCAAACCGGTTATCTCGCTGGCAATTGCACCTAAGGACAATAAATCGCAAATAGCCTTATCAAAAGCTTTAAACAGATTTTCCAAGGAAGACCCGACGTTTAAGACGTACGTCGATCCGGAAACCAATGAAACGATCATCGAAGGGATGGGCGAACTGCATCTTGATATTTATGTCGAAAGAATGCGCCGGGAATATGGAGCCGAGGTGGCAACTGGTAACCCCCGGGTTGCCTATCGTGAAACAATAACACAACGCGCCGATTTCAATTACACTCATAAGAAGCAAACTGGCGGCGCCGGACAATTCGGGCGCATCGCAGGATATATTGAACCCATCAGTGATGCTGATTTTGTCTTTGAAAATCAGATATTTGGCGGGGCTATTCCGACTCAATATATTCCTGCGTGTGAAAAAGGTTTTAAACAAAGCATGGAAAAAGGTCCGAAACTGGAATTTCCCATTACCGGAGTAAAGGTAGTCATTAACGATGGCGCGGCCCATGCTGTCGATTCATCGGATATGGCTTTCCAGGCTGCGGCGCGTGGTGCATTCAAAGAAGCATATCTGCGGGCAAAGCCCGTTATTCATGAACCAATTATGAAAGTTGTTGTAGAAACACCACCTGAATTTCAGGGATCAGTGATGGGCCTCTTGAATCAGCGCAGGGGTATGATTGTTGGTTCGCAAGATGAGGGAATAATGTGTGTCATTGAATCACAAATACCCTTGGCGGAAATGTTTGGTTTCTCCACGGTGCTGCGTTCATCTACCCAAGGCAAGGCGCAATTTACCATGGAATTTAACCATTACCGACAGGTACCCCAATCGATCGCGGAAAAAATAGCATTGGAAGTTGCTCAAAATAAAAAGTCTGCGGCCTAATAACTGGATATACAAAAAGTAAGGTGCTAGAAAAATAATTCACTACATTAAAGGGTATAGAAATGTTAAAAAAACAAATGATTTACCGCAATCCACTGATAAACCTCGGTTATGAACAGGAAGACATTTTGCTCAATGGCGGCCTAGGGGCAGTTTTAGCCCATGCCGGAGTAGGAAAAACGGCACTATTGGTGCAGGTGGCTTTAAACATAATGATAAGGGAAGAATCTGTTTTGCATGTGAGCCTTCATGAAGCTGTAAACAAAGTTGATGTCTGGTATCAGGAGCTCTTCCAAAATATTGCTTCCAACTTGTCGGATGCGGAGAGGAAAGAGTACTGGGATCGTATCCAACCATATCGTTTTATTATGACATTTAAGGTGGAAAGCTTCAACGTCCCGACTTTAGAAGAGCGAATGACCGATCTGATGCAGCAGAATATCTTCAAACCGCATACGGTTATTATTGACGGGTTGAAATTCGATCAGACAGGGCGGGATCAGCTGGTCCTTTTCAAGGACTTGGCCAAAAAATATGCAATGAGAATCTGGTTTACCGTTCATGAACATCGTCATGAGACACCCGCGAGCAGCGGTCTGCCTGTTTCTTTTCTGCATGTTGTTGATCTTTTTGATGTGATCGTTAAATTGGAAGCAGAGGGTGATGAGGTGTATATCAAAGCCCTGAAAGGAAAACCCTCCGGCGTTAAGCCGCACACCCTCTTACTTGATCCGGCGACAATGCTGATGAAAGAAAGCAGGTGAATTTATGCCGCAGCTTAATCCGCAACATGTGCAAACAGTGCTGGAAGCCATCAACAAAGGACCTTTCTTCCAGCATTTGTCCATGGCCTTGACGGATATCGGCCTGGGGTATTCGATCGGCGAAATTAATCTGGGCAATGAGCATTTAAATCCCTTTGGCGGATTGCATGGCGGTGTTTATGCTTCAGCAATCGATACTGCCGCCTATTGGGCCGTATATTGCGAACTGGAGGAAGGTGTCGGCATGGTTTCCATTGATCTCAAAGTTGACTATCTGGCCACCGTCAATTCCGGTAAATTAATCATTAAAGGAAAAAGCATTAAAATAGGAAAGTCAATGTGTCTGGCGGAAGCTACTGTTTTTGATCAAAATGACAAATGGCTGGCTCATGGTACGTCCAAAATGATGGTGACCCGCGGTTTACAGACAATAACAGATGCCATTGAATTTGCCGGCCATAAAAAACTTCCACCCAAACTGATTTAACCTTTTAAACATGCCTGGCGAGAATAGCTGCGGAATTGCTGTCGCTAACCTCATTTAAGTTGAATTAAGTGTTGATATTACTATTTATATGAAAATACTTTCAACTCGTTGTTTTTTTGGCATGAGTCATTCAATAATGATAATCAGCTTGGATCATGATTTTTATATTCGTGGTCTCCATAAAGGAGCCAACAATTCGTTGTGCCCAGCTGACCGGTCATGTTAGTTCACGCGCTCTTGGCTTCAGTTCGTAATCGACCTCCGGAATGAATGACTTATGCCCCATCTTATCCATCCTGTTTTTGACTATCGCGTTGTTTGCGGCACCAGATTGAAGCCCAGGGATTGAGCCTGTTTTCGTAACTGGAACAGTTTAAGCGATTTATTTCGCTGGGTCAGGTAATCTTCTCCGAGATCTCGGAACTCAACTCCATCCTTGATGACATGATAAATCCCGATCAAAATCCTGTGGGCAATGGCCACAATCGATTTCTTAGCGCCGCGGCGGGCCTTGAGTCGGTAGTATTTGTCCTTGAAGTAGGACACTTTTTTCTTGATGGCCGCCCACGCCACCTCGATCATGATGGTTTTCAGATGATGCTTTCTCACGGGGCTTCTGCCGCTCTTTCGCTTTCCGGCGCTTTCATTGTTTCCGGGACATAATCCAGCCCACGATGCGATGGCCTCCCCGGTGGGAAACTCGGTCAGATCAGGACCAAGCTCAGCCAAAATCTCACAAGAGGAAACATCGGCGATGCCGGCAGCCTGCTTCATGCGATTCAGTAACGCATTCTGATCCTTCATCAAATGTCGGATCTGTGCATCAAACATCGATATCTCTTCTTCGAGCAGGGCGATTGTATTCAGAAGCCGCTTTAAGATAAACCGATGATGCTCAGAAAAAAATCCTTGTATAGATCGATACAACTCCTCCTCCTTGCCTCTGAGTTTGCCCCGGACGCAAAGCACAATATCCGCCAAAATCAATGACTCTCGATCAGAAACAAGCAAATTCATCAAATTGCGCCCTGTTATCCCAAATAGATCCGACACCACTGAATCAATTTTGATATTGGCTGACTCAAACAGCTTGTGCGTTCGTTTCCGGTAATCCCCCACCGTATGAACATATTGCTTCCGCAATCGCGTCAAATCCCGCCATTCCCTCACCTCTTTCAAGGGAATGAAACTGCCACGCAAAAGACCGTGACGCAATAAACCGGCAAGCCACTTGCTGTCGCCAATATCTGTCTTGCGGCCAGGAACGTTCTTTATGTCACGAGCATTTACCAAAACAACCAGAACTGCATCCTCCAAAACATTGTGCACCGGACGCCAATATATCCCCGTACTCTCCATCGCCACAACTGGACACGCATGATCAAGCAACCATGACCGCAATCGCATCAAATCATCCGTAAATGTCCCGAATACCATGATGTCATATTGATCCACACCATCCTTATCCGGAAAAATAACACATGCCGATATACTCTCTTTATGAACATCCAGTCCGCAACAAATGGGGTGCACTATCCCGATAATTTTGCTATCCTCATTCCGAGTCATGGTTCTCCTCCTGATTAAAGTTTTGTCGAAATCCTTAATCATGCGATTACCGTGACTCAATTACTTATATCAAGATCAATATTTTCATCCTTCGTTGTGCCCGTGCCGGACATGGCGGTTAGTATAAATAAGAGCAGCTACTCTTGACATGTCATGAATTATAATTGTTTCTTACAACATCGTCTAGCCCTCCTTCCTGTCATTTGGCCCGCTAAGATTGTGGCTGATACGTAAATAGTACCGTTCCCCCTCCAGCATACGGACAATGTCTTGGCTTATGAGTTCCTTGAGTGCATTGGGACGGTAGTCCCGTAAACCGATATTTATCGGCGAAATTTTCGAATAAGGTAGCGTTACGGCAGAAGCCGGATCAAACGCGTTTTTCTTCTGCAGATCATGGATAATTATCTCGCAGGCTTTTTTCATCTTCCAGCCGGTGATACGAAACGCCAGAAACAGTGCCCCGCCGACAAAGAGAATAAATAGAATAATCTTGATTGTTTCCGTCATGGCTTCGGCCTCCAGTAGCTTGGTTTGAAAAATTAATAAGATGTGCTTTTTATCTGCTCCCGGCTAAGCAAAATTTAGGCTCTGCCCGGCAAAAAATTATACCTCCAATTCATTACCAGGAGTATTATGCCTCCACACCGTACTTTTTAATTTTTTTATAGAGCATTGTGCGGTGAATACCCAGGATACGGGCTGCCCGGGCTTTGTTTTGGCCGGCTTCCTGCAACGCCTGACGGATAGCCTGGACCTCGGCGTGGGCATGTACTTCCCGCATGGGAGAGTGTTTTTCGGGGGGAAGTATATCCAATCTTGATTTCAGATAAAATGGAAGGTCTCGGTCCCTAATGCAATTGCCTTCCAGAGAGGACAGTGTCCATTCGAGCACATTGGACAACTCGCGTACATTACCGGGCCAGCTATGTTCCGACAGGATTTTTTGGGCGCTTTTATCGAACCGGATGTCGAAAAGATCGGCTTCCTTAGATATTTTCTGCAGCAGGTGCATAAAAACAGGAATGATGTCTTCCCGGCGTTCCCGTAAGGGCGGAATCGTGATGGGAAAAACATTCAATCGATAAAAGAGATCCTTGCGGAAATGACCGTTCTTGATCATGCTTTCCAGATTTTGGTTAGTGGCGGCGATCAGACGAAAATTCGAACGAATTACCCGTGTTCCGCCTACACGCTCAAATTCTTTTTCTTCGAGAACGCGCAAAAGCTTCGGCTGCATTGCTGCGGGCAGCTCTCCGATTTCATCGAGGAAAATGGTCCCCCGATGGGCCAGTTCAAACTTGCCGGGCTTTCCGTCCGATTTTGCTCCTGTAAAGGCGCCCTTTTCATAGCCAAACAGTTCTGCTTCGAAAAGGTCCTTGGGGATAGAAGCGCAATTGATACGTACAAAAGGATAGATCTTGCGCGGGCTGGCATGATGAATGGCTTGCGCAAATAGTTCCTTGCCTGTTCCGCTCTCTCCGGAAATCAATACGGGGAAATTACTGGCGGCGGCCTTTATGGCTTGCGCTTTCAGTGCAACGATGGCATCGCTTATGCCGATGATACTATCCAGGGTGTAGCGAGTCGATCGCAGAGCCAAAAGCTCAGCTTCATAAAGCTTGACTTTTGATTCCAGCAAAGAGAGTTCCTTCGCCAGTTTGCTCACATCACGCGCATCTTTAAAAAGTACCTGTCCAAAAACAGCGATCACCTTGCCATCCTTTTTAATTGGGATACGATGCACCACCATGTTCTGCCCTTTGATACTATGGCTGGTGCTGAATTCAGGCTTTCCTGTTTTGGCTACAATATGCATGCGTGAATTTTCGATAACTTCAGTGCAGTGTTTACCTATTTGGGTCTGTGGGTTCAAATTAAGAAAAATTCCATAGGGCTTGTTAAAATGAGTAATATAACCACGGTCGTCGGTAACGAGACCGCCATAATGAATGCTTTCGAAAATAAATTTATACATTTCCAGTTGTTCCCGCATTGCTTCAACTTCTTTGTCGGCGAAGTTTTCCGGATTCTTCTGTTTCTCGGTCTTCAACTTAAAATTCACAGTTCTTTCGCTCCTAATTATGTAGCATTAAAGGTACATGTATAACCCATGATACATTTTTTTTCATATATATCATAAGAAATTGATTGTCGAGAAAAAATAATATAAAAAATTCTATTCACATAAACATATGATTTTGCAAAGTAAATATTTGTTATATTTAATCTGGATCTTTTCAATTATAACACTGGCCTTTTTTTTGCTGTGCTTCAGTTCATTAGCGCAAATCGGAAACATTATTATTCATCTTTGAACTTTTGTTTGATGTTGTATTGTAGGAAAAGCGTCCATTAATACAAACTGACTCAGATTCAAGCTGCCATTTTGGCGATTTTAAAAAGGGCTCTATTATGAATCAAATATTTTCCGAGATTGTCCGTCCCTTTATGTCAAGTATTCCTACCCAAAGTACAAAGAAAGGGAAAGTGGTCTCCGCAGAGGAGGCTGTGCGCATCATACACGACGGTGATACGATTGCCACAGAAGGATTTGTTGGAGCATGCTTTGCCGAGGAGATCGCTGTGGCTCTGGAAAAGCATTTTCTTAAGACAGGTACGCCGCGCAATCTGACCATCGTTTATGCCGCCGGTCAGGGGGATGGAAAAGAAAGAGGCTTGAACCATCTCGGGCACGAAGGTCTGATTGGGACAGTTATAGGCGGACATATCGGTCTGGCGCCAAAACTACAGCGTCTAATCAGGGAAAATCTTATCTTTGGTTATAATATGCCCCAGGGGGTTGTTTCTCATCTCTTTCGCGATATCGCTGCGGGTAAGCCCGGAACCATAACCCGTGTTGGGATGGGAACATTCATTGACCCGCGCATAGACGGGGGAAAACTCAACGAAAAGACATTCAAAGAAGGAAGAGACATTATTGAATTGATTCAGGTAGGTGGTCAGGATTATCTTCTCTATAAGGCATTTCCCATTAATGTCGCCATTATTCGAGGAACAACGGCAGATACGGACGGAAACATATCCATGGAAAAAGAACCGTTGACTCTGGAGAGCTTGGCCATGGCTATGGCGGCTAAAAATTCCGGAGGTTTTGTTATTGTCCAGGTGGAGCGCATAGCGGAAAAGGGGACACTTAAAAGCCGTCAGGTGAAGATTCCGGGAATCCTGGTGGACTGCATCGTTTTGGCGCCACCCGAGCACCACTGGCAAACGTTCGCCGAGTTTTATAACCCCTCTTTCAGCGGTGAGGTAAAAATCCCCATGCAGTCCGTCCCTCCCATGGAACTCGGTCCCCGAAAAATAATCGCCCGTCGGGCGGCTTTGGAACTTACACCCAACAGCATCATCAATTTGGGCATTGGCATGCCGGAAGGTGTAGCTAGCGTGGCCAATGAGGAAAATGTAATTGAGTATCTGACCTTAACGGCCGAACCAGGGATTATCGGCGGAATGCCGAATGGAGGATTGAACTTCGGCACAGCAACCAACATGGATTGTCTGATTGATCAACCCTACCAATTCGATTTTTATGACGGTGGCGGATTGGATACGGCTTTTTTGGGTGCGGCTGAAATTGATGAAGAAGGAAATGTCAATGTCAGCAAATTTGGCCCGAGGTTTGTTGGCCCCGGCGGTTTTATCAATATCAGCCAGAATGCAAAAAAAGTGGTTTTTGTGGGAACATTCACGGCTGGAGGGCTCCAAGTGTCCTTAGCTGAGGGGAAACTGCAGATTGATCAGGAAGGGAAAGAAAAAAAGTTTATCAAGCGGGTTGAACAGAAAACCTTCAGCGGATTGTTTGCAGCGCAGAATCATAAATGTGTTCTTTACATTACGGAACGGTGCGTCTTTAATTTGACGGAAGAGGGCATGGAATTGATTGAAATTGCACCGGGTATTGATCTGCAAAAAGATATTCTTGATCAGATGGGTTTTTCCCCGATCATCAAGGGAACACCAAAACTGATGGATGACAGAATTTTCAAAACAGAGCTTATGGGTTTGAAAAATGAACTGCTAGCGATCCGCCTGGAGGAACGCTTGATCTACAACGCCAAGGAGAACGTCTTTTTTGTTAATTTCGAAAATCTGCACATCCGTTCCCTTGGAGAGATTGATAAAATCAAAAAAATGATAGGTGACATGCTAGGTCCGCTGCCCAGAAAAACCAAAACAATCGTTAATTATGACAATTTCAACATCCTGCCTGATTTGATTGATGACTATATGGAAATGGTCAAAGATGTTCAGCAATATTATGAAAGCGTTACGCGCTACACGACAAACGCTTTTCTGCGGATGAAAATTGGGGAGGAATTGGAAAAACGCCATCTTGCGCCATATATTTATGAAAGCCCGGAAGAAGCCAGTCAGGTGCTGAAAAAGTAGAAAGACAGTTAGAAAAGGGGATGAAAAACCTTTCATCCAAGAGTTTTAAGACAAAAGTATGGTTGAAGATATTTGTCAAATAAACAAACGTAAACGGGAATGACTAAAGAAAGTAAGGAGGAATTCGCAATGAAAAGAAGCATGTTGAGTATCGTTTTTGTTTTGGTATTTATGGGTTCTCTGTTTTTGGGTGGTTACGCACAAGCGGCGGAAAAAGTCCGCTGGACGTTGCAGACAACCTGGTCTAAGGGGTGGCTGCTTCATGAAATGGCGGAGGACTTTGCCAAGCGCGTTTCCGATATGAGCGGCGGCAATTTTGTGATCAAAGTCCTGCCCGCCGGCGCTGTTGTCGGCGCAATGGAAAACATGGAAGCGACCTCCAAAGGTATACTTGATGCGTGGCATAGCTGGACCGGGTATTGGCAAGGCAAGCATCCGTCAGCCAATTTCTTTGCTTCCGTTCCCATGCACCTGGAACCATTGATGTATGTTACCTGGATGTATACCGGCGGCGGCAAGGAGTTGATGCAGCAAATGTATGATGAAATGGGGATGAATGTCATAGCTATCCCCGGCGGCCTCACTCACCCGGAACTGCTGGCCATGTCCAACAAGGCGCTCAAGAACGTCAAAGATTTCAAAGGGCTGAAATACAGAACCCCGGGCTGGTGGGCGGAAATTCTCAAAAAAATGGGTGTTTCTGTCACGATGGTGGCTGGTGTCGACTTGTATCCGTCATTACAAAAAGGTATTTTAGATGCCCTCGAATTTTCGAGCCCTGTAGGCTCTTCCCATATAGCGCGGCCATTCGGGATGAAACGGAGCCACACCTTGCTTGCCCAGTTTTTCCGCCTCCTCCGTCTCCCAGACCCTGCCGGCGGGAACAATGTAACCCTCGATAGTCCATTCAGAGTTGGCGATGGCGTAAGCGTCAACCGTTTTTGCCCTGACAATCTCTACCGGTGAACCCTGGAGGTTACCGGCAGCCCCTATTTCATCGATACGAGGGAAAACAGTGGCATGAAACTGGCTGATGGCCATCAGTTCCGCCGTGGGATTGGGACATATATTTATGGTAACCGGTATTTTCCCCCTGTAGAAACGGTTGGCTATCATCTCCGTATGCTGTCCCGGGCTCAGGTTTATCGAGGCGAGGTCTTTCTCCCGGAAGCTCATCCGGTGAAACGTAAGCTGGTTGGAGCCCTCCTCGCAACAGTCGCCGTAGAGAAAGAATGCCCCATTGCCGAAGAAACGCCCGCCGTCAGCTTCGGTATACCGGACCATGGGAAAAAGCTGAAACGGG
>ENA-ORXD01002696-ORXD01002696.1-sediment-metagenome-genome-assembly--contig:-NODE-2696-length-11320-cov-2.745264_pt1 | contig 11320 bp, 15 predicted proteins | sample MGYA00237862_ERZ511471 | MGnify/ENA metagenome assembly ERZ511471 | reverse complement strand
AGCGTAAAGCGATGATCACATCGGCCCGGCGAATCTCGCCCACGGAATTGGTGGAGGCCGCATAACCCAAGGATTCTTGCAGAGCCAATTGAGCAGCGTAGCTGTACCCCCCGGCGTGATCCACGTGGTTGGTCCCAACGACTCCCCGCATGAATTTCTGGAACGTATAGAGCTCTTCATTGGTCAGCCGGGAGGAACAAAGGCCTGCCAACGTCTCCACCCCCTGCTCCGCCCGGATCTCCTGAAAGCGTTTGGCGACAAGGGTCAAAGCCTCTTCCCAAGAGGCTTTGACAAACTTTCCCTCCTTTTTGATGAGGGGAGAGATCAAACGCTCGGGGTTGTGGACGTATTCCCAGCCATACCGCCCCTTAACGCAAAGGGTTCCCTCGTTCACGCCGCAATCTTCATCGGCCCGGATGCGCAGGATCTTGTTGTCGCGGGTGCCGATGGTCAAGGAACAACCCACCCCGCAATAGGCACAGGTCGTCCGGGTTTCTTTCAGATCCCAGGGCCGGGCTTTGTGGAGGAAGATCCGGTCGTTCAGGGCTCCCACCGGGCAAACCGAGACGCAATTCCCGCAAAACTCACAGTTCATGGGCCGGTCGTAGTCGGTCCCGATCTTCGTCTTGTTGCCCCGGTTCAGGAAGGAAAGCTCGTTGGCCCCCACCACCTCATCATCGATCCGGACGCACATCCCGCAGAGGATACAGCGGTTCAGATTCCGCTCGATAAAGGGAGAGACATGATCCGTGGGCAGATCGGCTTTTTCTCCCTGGAAAGGATTGTCGGCTACACCATATTCGTAAACCAGGTTCTGCAAATCACAGTTCCCTCCGGCGTCACACACGGGACATTCCAGAGGATGGGAGATGAGCATCAGCTGCAGCTGCATCCGCCGGGCCTTGATCACCTCCGGGGTATGGGTCAGAATCTCCATCCCATTGCGCACCGGGTTGAAACAGGCCGGCATCAGCGCTTTCCGGCCTTTTTGCTGGACGACGCAAAGGCGGCAGGCCCCGAAGGGCATCAACCGTTTGTTGTTGCAAAGAGTGGGAATCCGGATCCCGGCCTGGGAGGCGGCTTCCAGGATCATCGTTCCCGGAGGAACCGTAACCCGGACCCCATCAATGGTACAGGTGACCATCTTTTGTTCAGCCATCGCTATGCCTTCTTTAAAAAACTTTTGAGACTTTCACCGCCGAGATCGCGGAGAACGCGGAGATGAAAAAAGATATGCAAAAATTTTTTTCTCTTCAGTTAGGTCATTCCCGCGGAAGCGGGAATCCAGTCTTTTCAAGGTCTGTCTAGACTCCCACTTTCGCGGGAGTGACGAACATGGGAGTTTTCCCGCGTCCTACTTCTGCAAATCATGAGTCCAATTTTTCGTTTTCTTATAATTTTCTCTGCGCTCTCCGCGTGCTCTGCGGTAAAATCCGGTTTTTAATGAATCGCCCCGAACTTACACGCCCGGATGCAAGATTTACACTTGGTGCAGAGCGTCTTGTCGATCTTGGCGGGTTGTTTCTTTTCCCAAGTGATCGCCTTGCTCGGACAGGCCTTGTAGCAAAGCCCGCACATCTTACATTCTTCCTGAAGCACCTCAAAGTTGATCAAGGCCGTGCAAGCCAGCGCTTCGCAATGCTTTTCCTTGATGTGTTCTTCGTATTCCTGCCGGAAATGGCGAATGGTGGAAAGAACCGGGTTGGCCGCGGTCTGTCCCAATCCACAGTGGGAGGTCCGGATGATATGGGTACCCAATTCTTGCAGAAACTCCACGTCCCCTTCCCGCCCATTCCCAGCGATGATATCTTCCAACTTATGGAGCATGACGGGGAGGCCGAGTCGGCAGGGGACACATTTTCCACAGGATTCTTCCACGCAAAAATGCGTAAAAAACCGCGCCGATTCCACCATGCAGGCGCTGGAATCACAAATCACCATGCCCCCGGAGCCCACAATGGCTCCCGTTGCTTCCAGCGATTCATAGTCCACGGGCGTATCCAGCAGGCTTTCCGGCACGAAGCCTCCCGAGGGGCCTCCGAGTTGGGCGGCTTTGAATTTCTTCTTACCCTGCATCCCTCCGCCCACATCATAGATGATGGAACGGAGAGAGATCCCCATCGGGACTTCCACCAAACCGATATTGTTGACTGACCCCGCCAGGGAGAAAACCTTGGTCCCCTTGCTCTTCTCGGTCCCCACACTGTTGAACCACTTGGCTCCTTTGAGGATGATTTGGGGAACATTGGCAAAGGTTTCTACGTTATTTAAGACCGTCGGCTGGCCCCAGAGCCCCGCTTCGGCGGAACGGGGAGGTTTGGCCCTGGGCATGCCTCTCTTCCCCTCCAGGGAAAACATGAGCGCAGTGGACTCTCCGCACACAAAGGCCCCCGCTCCCGGATAGACCCAGGCGTCAAAATCAAATCCGGTTCCAAAAATGTCCTTCCCAAAAAGGCCGTACTCTCTGGCCTGCTGGATGGCCAGGTTCAAGCGCTTGACGGCCAGGGGATACTCCGCCCGCACGTAAAGAAACGCGTCATGGGAACCGACGGCGAAACCGCAAATGGCCATCCCTTCCAAAACGGCATGCGGGTCGGCCTCCAGCACACTCCTATCCATGAAAGCCCCGGGGTCTCCTTCATCGCCGTTACAGATTACATATCGGGGAAAGCGGTCGTACTTCCTCGCCTCTTCCCACTTCTCCCCCGTGGGGAAACCCGCCCCTCCTCGCCCTCGCAGCCCCGATTCTTTGACTTCGGCGATGACCGTTTCGGGGGTCATCTGGGTCAGCGCCTTGTGGAGGGCCAAATATCCGTCTTTGGCGATATACTCATCGATTCTTTCCGGGTCCAGGATTCCTCGATTGCGCAGGACCCGCAACACTTGCTTGCCAAAAAACGGGATATCCTTCATCAAGGGAATACTGCTTTTCGTCACCGGTTCCTGGTAGAAAAATTTCTTGACCGGGCGTCCCTTCACAATGTGTTCTTCCACGAGAAAGGGGACATCTTCCGGTTTCATTCTCCCGTAAAAAACCCCATCGGGGTAAAACATCATGATGGGCCCTTCGGCGCAGAACCCGTTGCACCCGGTAATTTCCACCTGGACCTCGTCGGTCAGGCCTCGGCGAGCCAGCTCTTGTTCCAGCGCCGTTTTCACCTTAAACGAACCACAGGACACGCAGGCTGTCCCTGCGCAGATGAGCATCTGGACCCGATATAATTTTTTCTCCATTCCGGCCCTCCGAATGACTAAAACGTCGCTTCACTGCCCCGGGACAGGGCGTATTTTTCGACGACCTTTCCCCCGACGACATGTTCGGCGAAAATCTCCCGCATCTTTTCCGGGGTCACATCCACATATTTGACGGGGGACGAGCCTAAAATCTCCACCGTGACCATGGGCTCCCGGTTACACAACCCCGCGCACCCCGAAGTCACCATCACCACGTCCTTGGTTTCTCGTTTGGCGATCTCATCCATCACGGCGGTTAATATGTTCCGCGCCCCGGAAGCGATCCCGCAGGTTCCCATGTGGACGTTTACCCGTGCTCGGAACCCACCTTCGCGGAGTCGCATGCTGTCTTCAACGGAATCTTTGATTTTTTTCAGGTCTTCTAAGTTCAATCGGGGCATCGAATTCCTCCCTTCGGTCTTCCCTCAACCCGCCTTGTTTCCCCTTTCTGCCTCGCTCCCTTCAGATCCCCAGCTCACTCAGGGCGGAAAGAATTTGAGTCCGCAGAGCGGAGATGATGGGGGGCGCATTCAAAGGAACATGGCCCAAGGCCGCTCGGATCTCCCGGGTGTCGAGAATAAAATCCGCACCATCCTTCCGGTGCTCATAGCGAAGGTCTAACTCCGGATGACCGGCCAAGATGGCGATCAAGGTATCGCCTATTTTGCCCAGCGGTTTGCGGTCGATGTGGCTGTGCTGGAAGGCGGCCTTGACCGTGGTTCCTTTTCCCGGAGAAGATTGCAGGGTCATCTCGCCATTACTCTCCCGGCAGGCTTCGGCCAGAAAGGGGAGGCCCAGGCCCACCCGCCGAGTGGTCTTGGTGGTAAAAAAAGGATCGAGAATTTTCTGCATCATCCCCTCATCCATCCCCGCCCCATCATCGACAATCTCCAGGGTCATCCAGTCTGCTTTTAAATCTTCTTCGATGCGAATCTCAACCCGATGGGCGCCGGCTGACAAAGAGTTTTCCACAATATCCAAGATATGCAGGGAGAGGTCTTGCATGAAATCAATCCGCTCACCCCTGTCCGTAAATTCCCATCTGGTAAAGCCGCCCCACCAATTCAAAAGCCGAGAGTTCAGAAGTCAGGATGGGAATTTTCTCTTCCTCCGCCTTGGCCAGGGTGGCTTTCTCGGGCTCCCTCCCCCCGATGAGGATAATCCCGGCCATTTCCTTCAGACTGGCCACAGCCACGATATTGGGGTGGACCTGCAGGGTCACCCAGAGATTCCCGGGTTTCGCGTGCCCCACGACATCACTCAGCAGATCACTGACGTAGCCCCCCGCTACCGGATTGGACAATTTGGAAAAGGCGCTCAGGGGCTTCAAGCCTAGGCGATCGACGATTTCCTGAAGGATGATAGCCAACGCTTTTCCTTCCTCTCACCGGTCTACTTCCGCAAGGACGATGTCGATGGAGCCGATGATGGCCACAACATCCGCCACCAGTTTTCCCTGGACCATCGTGGGTAAAGCGCTCAAATTGATGAAAGAAGGAGGCCGCACCCGGAAGCGCCTGGGTTTTCCGCTGCCGTCGCTGATGAGATAGAAACCCAGTTCCCCTTTCGGGGATTCAATGCTGGCGTACACCTCGCCTTTCGGGACGGGAAAGCCCTCACTGGCAATGTGAAAATGGTGGATCAGGGCCTCGATGCTCTCCTGGATCCGAACTTTCGAAGGAAAGACCACCTTCGGATCCTGAATGCGGATCTCCCCCGCGGGCAACCGATCCAGAACCTGGCGAACGATTTCGTTGCTCTGGCGCATCTCCATCAAGCGAACGATATACCGGTCATACACATCCCCGTTTTTGCCGGTGGGAACGATAAACTGGTAATTTTCGTATCCGCTGTAGGGAAACGCCCGGCGGATATCCCAGTTCACGTTGGAAGCTCGAAGGATCGGTCCGCTGAGACCCCATTGAACGGCTTCTTCCCCGGAAATCGCTCCTACCCCTTGCGTCCGGCGCATCCAAATTTTGTTTCGGGTCAAGAGGGTCTCGTATTCATCCACGTGCGCGGGAAACGTCTGAATGAATCTCCGGCATGCTTCTTCAAACCCATCGGGTAAATCCTGCGCCAAGCCCCCCACCCGAAAATAAGAAGGGGTCAGACGGGAACCGCAGACCCTCTCGAACAAGAAAAGGATCTCATCCCGTTCCCGCAGGGCGTAGAAGAGGGGGGTCATGGCTCCAAGGTCATGGGCGTGGGTCCCCAGCCAAAAAAGGTGGCTGGCAATTCGCTGCAGTTCAGAAAGCAGAACCCGAATGGCCTGGGCCCGCGGAGGCACCTCCACCCCTAACAGTTTTTCCACGGCAAGGACATAGGCCAGGTTATTGGACATCCCGGCCACATAATCCAGACGGTCGGTCAACGGAATACACTGATGATAGGTTTTACTCTCTGCCAGCTTCTCCAGTCCCCGATGAAGGAAGCCGATGTCCGGAGTGGCCTTGACCACCACCTCACCGTCCAGTTCCAAAATGATCCGCAGCACCCCGTGGGTGCTGGGATGTTGCGGCCCCATGTTGAGGATCATGGTTTCTGTGTTCGCCATGGAAATGGTTCCTTGTCGCCCAGGGCCAAAATCACCCTCGGAGCGGATAGTCTTTGCGCAGCGGATGTCCTTCCCAATCCGGAGTCAGCAGGATCCGCCGCAGGTCGGGATGGCCGGTAAACGCAATGCCGAACATATCATAGGCTTCCCGCTCGAGCCAGTCCGCAGCCTTCCAGACGGAAAATACGGAAGGAAGGGCGGGAGAAGCTTCCGGAAGGAAGACCTTTAAACGCAACCGCTCCTTCGTTTTCAGAGAACAGAGATGGTAGACCACCTCAAAACGAGGCTCGGCCGGGTACCGATCCACCCCGCACAGATCCGTCAGGAAATGAAAAGACAGCTCCGGATCATCGCGCAAATACCGGCAAACCTCCAACAGATCCTCTGTCCGCAGGCCCAAGGTGGATTCCTCCCGGAAGGTCGTCGCCTCCACAATCGCTTGGGGATAACGCTCCTTCAGTTTACTCACGATGCCTTCCAGCTTCATGGAGACTCACCTTTCGGTCAATTTTTCCCGGCTGATTTTTTCGTGCAGTTTGATAATCCCGTAGATCAAGGCCTCGGGCCGGGGCGGACACCCCGGGATGTAGACATCCACCGGCAGGTATTGGTCGATCCCCTGCACCGTCGCATAGGTATCGAAAATTCCCCCGGTCGAAGCGCAGGCCCCCATGGCGATCACCCACTTGGGCTCGGGCATCTGCTCATAGATCCGGACCACCGCCGGGAGCATCTTCTTGGTCACGGTCCCGGCCACGATCATCAAATCCGCCTGACGGGGGGAAGGTCGGAAGACTTCCATGCCGAAGCGCGCCAGATCGTACCGGGCGGCGGCGGCCACGATCATCTCCAGGGCGCAGCAGGCCAAGCCAAACCCCGCCGGCCAGAGGGAAGAGCGTCGGGCCCAGTTGACCAACTTCTCCAGAGAAGTCGTCAGAACATTGTCGCCCAGCTGTGTTTCTACTCCCATTCCAAGGCTCCTTTTTTCCAGACATAGATGAAGCCCACCAGGAGAATACCGATGAAGACCGCCATCTCCGCCAACCCGAAGATTTTCAGCTCTTTGAAAATGACGGCCCAGGGGTAGAGGAAAACAGCCTCGATGTCGAAGAGGATGAAGAGCATGGCGATGATGTAGAATTTCACCGCAAAGGGTTTGCGCGCCTGCCCGATGGGATCCATCCCGCACTCGTACGGAATCATTTTTTGCGGCGTTGATTTGCGCTTCCCGACGATTGCGGAGAGCAGGACCGTCACCACGGCAAACCCCACCACGACGATGAAAAGAATAAAGACGGGGATATAATCGGTCAGCATGGAATGTCTACCCTCTGTCCTTGATGGATTCGAACCTCTAAAAAAAATGGGGAATGATTTTAAAGGACTGGCAACTCAACCGATAAATCTTTTCTTGTCGCGACTCTTTCTTCTTCGGGTTTCAATTAACATTCCTACCTGTTCTTGTCAAGTTTTTTTTGGGTTTTTTTGGGCTTTGCTGGCATCCCACATTTTTCCCATTCTCCCCTTTCTCAGCTTACATTGACCTTTCTTTTTCAGGTATGTTATAAATGACCAATTCATGATGAAAAATGAAGGATCTACGGCGTTGTCCCTCTCTGAGGAAGATAAAAAAGTCGTTCGCCAGATCCAGGGGGACCTGCCCCTGAGCCAGACCCCCTTTTACCTCCTGGCCCGAAAGTTGGGATGGGAGGAAAAGGAGCTTCTCCGGCGGATTCGGCGGTTGATCCGCCGGGGGAAGATCCGGCGTTTCGGCGCGATCCTGCGTCATCAGCAAGCGGGTTATCGGGGAAACGCCATGGTGGTTTGGAAGGTTCCTGCGGAACAAGTCGAGAGGGTGGGACAGGCCCTGGGGAGGTTTTCCGCGGTCAGTCATTGTTATTTCCGCCCCGCTCGCCCTCACTGGCCATACAACCTCTATACCATGGTGCACGGACGGAGCGAAAGTGATTGTCGTCGGGAGGCGCAGAGGATCGCGAAACGAACCGGGCTGAAGCATTACCGACTCCTTTTCTCCAAAAAGGAACACAAAAAATCGAGCATGCGGTATTTTGTAAAAACCGTCCACAGTCCTCAGTCCACGGACCACGGCAAAAAAGCAAAAACGGTTTTGACCGCGGACGGCCGACCGCCGACCGCCGACGAAAGGGGGGGAAAAACATGAAAACGGCGAAATCAAAAAGGCTCATCACCGAAGCCAGGAAACTGATTCCCGGAGGGGTGAACAGTCCTGTCCGAGCGTTTCGGGCTGTGGGACTGGAGCCCCTCTTTGTTTCCAAGGCCAAAGGTTCGAAGATCACGGACGCCGATGGCCGGACCTACATCGATTACGTCTCTTCTTGGGGCCCCATGATCCTCGGCCACGCTCATCCTGAGGTTCGCAAAGCCATGGGACAAGCCCTTCTTCAGGGGTGGAGCTATGGGGCCGCCACGGAGTTGGAAGTCCGCTTGGCCCAAGAGATTTTCAAAGCCTTTCCCTCCCTGGAACTCCTCCGCATGGTGAGCTCCGGAACCGAAGCCGCCATGAGCGCCCTCCGGGTGGCCCGGGGTTTTACCGGCCGGGATAAGATCATCAAGTTTGAAGGTTGTTACCATGGCCATGCCGACAGTTTCCTCGTGAAGGCAGGCTCGGGCGCTCTGACCTTTGGAATTCCCGATAGTGCCGGGGTTCCGGAGTCTTTGGCCGCTCATACTCTCGTGGCGCCCTATAACGATTTGCCTGCCGTTCGGGCTCTCTTCGAACAGAACCCGGGGCAGATCGCCGGCGTGATTGTAGAGCCCGTAGCGGGAAACATGGGCGTCGTCCCCCCTCAGGAAGGATTCTTGAAAGGCTTAGAGGAAATCTGTCGGCAAGGGGGGGGCCTGCTGATCTTTGATGAAGTCATCTCTGGATTCCGGTTGACGTACGGAGGAGCGCAGAAGGTTTACGGGATCAAGCCCGATCTGACCCTTCTGGGGAAAATCGTCGGCGGGGGCATGCCCGTCGGCGTGTACGGAGGCCGACGGGAGATCATGGAGAAAGTTGCCCCCCTGGGACCCATCTATCAGGCGGGGACCCTTTCCGGCAATCCTTTGGCCATGAGCTGTGGGTTGGCCACCCTGAAAATTCTCCGACAAAAATCTCTTTATAAAAAACTCGACCGGACGACCCAGGAGTTATGCCGGGAACTGGAGGGACTCGTCGAACGTAACGGAATCGCCGCAAGGATCAACCGGAGTGGCTCCATGTTTACCCTTTTCTTTACCGGCGATGAGGTTTATGATTACCAATCGGCGAAGAGAGCCGACACGGGCAAATACGCCAAATTTTTTCAAGGCATGTTGCAGGCCGGAATATGGCTGCCGCCCTCGCAATTTGAGGCCTGTTTTGTATCTTCGGCCCATACGCCGAAGGACATCGAATGGACCCTGAAAGCTGCGGCCTCCGCCCTGGAAAAACTGGTCTAAGAAGGCCCACGTTCTCCCCTCTCTTTTCAGGTACTCATGATGGAGATAACGGGGTGCGCAAAGGCCGCTTGAGGGTCTCGGCTTTCCCGGAAATGATGGGCAATCTCATTAAATTTAAATGGAAAGTAAATTTTCCCCCCGGCATTTTGGGGAGCGCTCAGGAAAAAGCGCTTTTTTCGAGATCCTGCAAAAAAAAACTTGACATTTTTTTCAGGGATGTGCTAACTAAACATGCTTGAATGAATATTCATTCAGTACCAGTATGGTGTACTCATAAAGTTCTTTGCTAAAGGGAACGAATGGCTGGCTGGAAGGATTGAAGGAGGGGGCTCCGTCCCCCCCCAGGCCCGATGGAGCAGGATAATAAGAAGCTTTATAAAAACCTGGCCCGTTTCAGCGCCATCGGCCTGGAGATGGGTTTTGCCGTAGCGATTGGTTTTGCTATCGGTTATTATTTAGATCGGTCCTTCAACACCAAGCCCTGGCTGACGGTGATTTTCTTCTTGATAGGTGTAGTGGCTGCTTTCCGAAGCCTTTTTAGATTAACGAAAGACCTTGACAAAAAAGAACCTCGAAAGTAGCCCTGGAGTATCCGAACGGGGACAAGAAACCCGCAAACTCATCCTCATCGAGAAACGAGCCACCTTGCTCTTGGGCCTTCTCCTTCTCGCAAGCCTATGGTTTTTGAATGGGTCGGTTTCCTTGGGGTTAATCCTGGGAGGAGGAGTCGCCATTCTCAATTTTCACTGGCTCCGGTTGATTATGGAAAAGGTCTTTTTTCATAGGCAAAAAATTCATATCCTGCAACTGGGCGTCAAATTCTCTGTTTTGGCGGCTGTGCTCTTTCTGATCCTGCGCTATACGCAGGCCAACCCCATTGCGCTGGTCGTAGGAGTTTCCACCTTGTTCGTAAGCTTATTTTGGGAGATGCTCCGGCCTATCCCGCAAACAGAGCGAAAGGAAAAAAATTCATGCTAGGACATGCCCCATTTACCTGGCTGCACTATGTCCCCGGGATCGGCAGCCTACCCCACCAGGTTGCCAGCGCCATCTTTGTGCTTCTTCTTCTTGCCGTCTTGTCGTACCTTGCTTTCCGACGAATCGCCGTCCATGAAGGCCCGGAAGCGCTCTTGCCCTCCGATCGGCTCACCATCCGGAACTTTTTAGAGTTGATTATGGAGATGTTCATAAAATTCCTGGATGATATCATCGGCCATCGGGGAAGGGAATTCCTTCCCCTGATCGGAACCCTGGGATTTTTTATCCTCTTTTCCAATCTCCTGGGGTTGGTTCCCGGTTTTCTCCCGCCGACCGACAACTTAAATACGACCTTGGCCTGCGCCTTGGTCGTTTTCTTTGCCACCCATTATTACGGCGTTAAGGCGCATGGAATTAAATATATTAAACATTTCATGGGGCCCGTTCTGTGGCTGGCCCCCCTTATGTTCATCATAGAAATCGTCAGCCATCTGGCCAGGGTTCTCTCTCTCTCCATGCGACTTTTCGGCAACATCATGGCCGACCACATGCTGCTTTCCATCACCCTGATGGCTCCGAGCTTTTTGGTCCTTCTCCTCCCGCCCCTGTCGCTCTTTTTGGGAGTCTTCGTCTCGCTGATTCAGACGTTTATCTTTATTCTGCTGTCCATGGTTTACATATCCTCAGCCGTCGAGGAGGCTGAGCATTAAGAATAATCCGGAAGCTAGTTTACTCAATAAAAAGGGAGGTACTGGATAATGAGGAAAAGAATGGTAGGGATCTTCATCTTGGTCTTGGTCGGCACCTGTTTTTTCAGCTCTCTGGCCTTTGCCGCCGAAGAAGGCTTGAGCGCCGATGTCAAGAAGTTTGTCGCTCTCGCTTCCGGCTTGGCCATCGCCATCGCAGCTTTGGGCGGGGGTTTGGGGCAAGGGATCGCCATTTCCAAAGGTTTGGAGGGAATTGCGCGAAATCCCGAGGCCCAACCCAAGATCTTTATCCCCATGATCGTAGGGTTGGCTTTGATCGAATCGTTGGTGATTTATGCCCTGGTCATCTCCATCTTGCTCTATGTTAAGCTGTAAACCC
>ENA-ORXD01002695-ORXD01002695.1-sediment-metagenome-genome-assembly--contig:-NODE-2695-length-11320-cov-3.661656_pt1 | contig 11320 bp, 11 predicted proteins | sample MGYA00237862_ERZ511471 | MGnify/ENA metagenome assembly ERZ511471 | reverse complement strand
GGCGGGTCGCTCTCCTCCGTTACTTCAACCCGGTGGGCGCTCACGAAAGCGGCCGGATCGGTGAAGATCCCAACGGCATTCCCAACAATCTGTTCCCGTACATGGCCCAGGTGGCGGTGGGGAAGCTGAAGGAGCTGGAGGTGTTCGGCAACGATTACCCGACGCCGGACGGGACTTGCATCCGTGATTACATTCATGTGGATGATCTTGCGGAAGCCCACGTAAAATCTCTGGACTATCTTTTGGAAAAGAATGAATCCCATGTGATGAATTGCGGTTACGGACATGGTTTTTCCGTTAAGGAAGTGGTCGATGTTGCCAAAAAAATTACAGACATCGATTTCCCGGTAGCAGAAACGGAAAGAAGAGCGGGGGATGCTCCTGCACTGGTGGCCGACAGCACTAAACTGAAAAAGTGTGCCGGCTGGAATCCGCAACATGATAATCTGGAATTCATCATCAAGACGGCATGGGAATGGGAAAAGAAACTGCTAAAAAGCAGGAAAGAATAAGTTCTGGAACTAAACGTACAATTATTTCTGCTCTATTTTTAACGGCTTAAATCGTCTCTTTGATTTTGTATTTGTTGCATTGCGCTGATTATGGAATTGCGTAGATAGCCCATTCGTCGCAGTGCGTTGGGTTCAATATTTTTGGTTGTTATATGTTTAATCAAGACAAGCTTATGGATGCTGGAATTATCGATATCGAGAGGCAGTTCGGTACGGAAAAAATCTTTTTTTTGTGTATCCTCTCGCCTCCGGCAATAGCCGTGTGTCCATAGCCAGACAGTTTCATGAGCATTTTCTTGTGTGGTTGTCCAATCGCAACCGCCATTTCCGCATGGAGCCATAGTGTATCGACGTCGTTCCATTCCATTATAAGACGGTGTATTTAAAAAACATGATTCTGCCGGATCTTCTTTTACATCTTTATACAAATGCAATTCTCCTCTGTCGCAACTGAGAATTTTAAAAGCCTGGCATACTGAATCCCAAAGGGTGTCCATGTCTTTGGCGCTTTCAATTTGCATCTGGATGCTCAAAAAGCTTCTTCTCTCATTGTGTAATCCGGCCTCGTAAGAAATATCCCTGAACCAGCCGAATATTTTATCCATTGCCAGATACTCAAGATAACCCAGCTTACGAACAGCAATAAAAAAGACTAAGATCAGAACGGCTAGCAAGATACCCGCCATCGCATTGTGAAGATTAACAATAATAATGCCGGCGATGCATAATATAAATGTAATGCCATAAATGAACAGAACAGCCTTTTGAGAAGAAAGGCCGCGCTTTAGCAAGTGATGATGAAAATGTCCTTTGTCCGGGCTTAACATTCTGCTTCCCAGCAACCAGCGGCGGACCGGTGATAGCAGTGTATCGAAAATAGGCACTCCCAGCGCTAATAGAGGAATGACCAGCGTGGTAGCCAATCCGCTTTTGACAGAACCCTCAATGGATAATGCGGCGATAGTGTAGCCGATGAAATAACTTCCTCCGTCCCCCATAAAGATACTTGCCGGATTGAAATTATAGCGTAAAAAACCCATGAGCACGCCGGCGAGGGCTGCAAATTCCACGGCGACAATGAAATCGGAGCGTCCAGCGGCTAAAACAGTCATAACAATACAGGCAAAAAAACCGATACCGGCAGCCAAACCATCCAAACCGTCAATAAGATTCATTGCGTTAATCAACAGGAGGAACCAGAAAAGCGTAACAAAGTAACTCATTATACCGAAATGAAAGAAAGTATTTCCAATGGCGAAAGTCTGTATTTTTAGACCGCCGTAATATGCAAGTGAAGCCGCTATGATTTGAAAGAGCAACTTGACTCTAGGCCTGAGACGATGAATATCATCAATAAATCCAACAGAGAAAATAATAATTCCTCCCAGAATGGCAGCGAAGGAAATTTTTATATTTATTTGAGCGTATAAATTTGAAAAAGCATGTAGAAATGATGCCGCGATCATTGCAAGAGCAAAAGATAGAATAATGGCTAAACCGCCGCTGCGGGGAATCGGTGCAGTGTGAATCTTTCTTTCGAGAGGCATATCCACAGCCCCGATACGGATACCCAGCCATTTGGCCACAGGTGTTAGCGCAAGGGCAAAAGCAAAACCGATCATGAATGTCAGAAAGATTGAATACATTATATTATTGTGTCCTTAATGATTTAAGAATTCAACACAAAAATTCCTCGTAACTACTTTAATCTTTGTCTAACGACGTGCGTTAAAAATACCGGCGCCGAAACAACCATCCTTTTCCACAAACGCTTCGGTTCCTGCAGCAGCCGGGGCAGCCACTCCAGTCCGTGATTCACAAACCACGAATCTGCATCCCGGCTGACATTGCCTGAATAAAAATCAAAAACAGCGCCGACGGCCGCCACAAACTTCACATTCAGTCGAGCGCGGTTCTCCAGAATGAACGTTTCCTGTTTGGGCGCTGACATTCCCACCCACAATACATCCGGCGCCGACGAATTAACCGCCTTAATCATTTCAGTGATGTTCGCATTCGAAAAAACATCCTTAAAAGGCGGTGAATAAACATCCGCAATCTTTATGTTAGGATAATCAACCGCCATGTTCCGTTGAATCAATTTCAGCGTTTGCTTGGTAGCGCCAAGAAAAAATACCCTCATCGAACCGTCTTCATTCATCCGCCTGCTGAGGCCGGCAAACACATCCGAACCGGTAACACGTTTCCTGATTATTCCGCCCAGAAAGCATGAAGCCAACACAATACCAGCGCCGTCCGGCACCAGCCAATCGGCATCTTTGAGCGCGCGGGAAAATACCTTATCTTCGAGCGCAAGAGTATACGAATGTGGATTAAAGCACGCCAGCCACGTGCGGTTGCCCTCCCGCAGAGACTGAAAAATCCCATTTACGCACTCATCAATAGAAAAGTTGTTTACCTTATAACCCAGAATATCTTCTTTGTTTTTTTCCATTTTCCCTTCATCCTCATTTTCCGAAATCAGAGGTCTGACGTCGGAGATCCGTAAGGTGCTCTCCATTCACCGTCTTGATTCCCGAAAGGGCACACGAGAAAAGAGGGAATAGTATATTTTACTTTTCTTCATGGCCTCGAGTTAAGTAGAAAGTTGCCAAATCGAAAAAAATAGTCATGCGTCTCAGGAGCTCGAACGTCATCAGCAGACCAAGATTTTTTTGCAGGGCATCCTGAGCCAGGGCAAAAGTCCAGATGTGCTTGCGAATCAGGCTGAGCGCACTCAAAGCACCGCTGATTTTAAAGCCGGCTTTCTTTCTTTCCCTCCCCAGTTTGGTATAGAAGCCTCTAATTTTTTCAACATCGTGCAACCCTCCCAGCCAGAGAGTTAATTCTAAAAGAATCCTGTCGCAGATGTTATAAAGAACCTCCCGATCCACCTTGTGATACTCGGCCGTGGAAGGATTCTCCGCAATATCTTCCAGCCATTGCTCAATGATTTTTCTCTTGTTTTTAATGATGATATTAACCAGACGTCTTGTTAGAGAATTTTTTGCAATAGCAGGTGGAAGCGTTTTTTTATCCGTGTGCTCAATTAAATCAAAAATTGCCCAGTAATCCTTTCTGCTTTTGATATAGGCGTCCAATGCGCGTTTATTGGATCGGAAGGCAAGGTGAGGCAATTTATTTACAGGCCAGAATCTGGCTTGTGAACAATCATCTCCGGCGCACAGTTTTCCGCCGCTTTGTTGCACGACGAAGGTCAAAAAAAGCAAATCGCCGTAAAAGCTGCTTTTGTAAGAGTCAACATCGAGTAATTTTACAATTTTCCCCTTGATACCGGTTTCCTCCTGCAGCTCGCGCAGAGCGGCCTGCTCGATGCTTTCGCCGGCTTCGGCAAATCCCGTTGGCAGGCACCATAACCCTTTGGACGGAGCTCGGTCACGTTTTACAAGAAGTATCTGACGCGAAGATTCGAGTATTGAGGATACAACCGGAAGGGGATTTTCATAGAAAAAGGAATTACAGACCGGGCAGAAATCGCGCTGGACATTATCCTCGTATTTTTTGATGATGATCTCGCCGCAGTATGGACAATGTTTCCTTTGTTTTTTCATGGTTAATCCTCAACCGTTAAAGGTGCGGAGCAAATAAAAATCCTGTCATCCTTACACATGGTTAAAAAATTATTCCTCATCGCTGTTTCCTGCAACTCGTTAAAAAGCTGATCGATGATGGTTTTGTGGTGAGCTTCATTGTCGGTGAGAAAGAATGATTTTTTGAAATGAAAGTAATTAATGAAATGCTCAATTTCCTGGGGTTGAAAAATCAGTGTATTTTTAAAATCAATAGCTTGGATTTTTTCAAAAAAAGGTTGAAGAATTCTTTTTCCGTTTTCAGCTGAAAACTGGTCAAAAATAATCTCAATCGGCAGAGATTGCTCATCCTTGAGTAAATGATTCTGTCTAAGGATTTTTTTTACAATATAGACCATCTCTTTCATATCGGCATTGGAGTGTGTAATGGTTATGAAAAGCGCATCGTTTTTGAGGATGCGGGCAATTTCCGGAATGATTTCGGGAAAGAAGTATAAAGCGTAGCTGCAGATAATCAGATCAAACGAACCGGATGGGAACTTTTTTATTCTATCGATATCGGAAGACATAAATGATCCTTCATAACCGGCGCGCTTGCAGGCCTCAATAAAAAAAGGCCTGTATTCGGGAATAATATCAATGCCGGTAATTTTTGCATGAGGATGAAGCTTGTCTTTTAGCGCCTCGGTAAATGCCCCGAAAGCACAGCCCAATTCCAGAACATTCCGGCAGTGGGAGAGGTCAACATGCTGGAGGGCCGTTTTTCTGATATCTGCTTTATTGGTGGAAAACCGGCGGATTAATTGGGCAATGGCCAGGTGCTTCTGCGCGTTACGGAAAACTTTACGAATCTCTTTTTTATCAAGAACTTCCGGCATGTTAAATTCCTCAACTGAAAAAATTACTTTAGACTTTTTTTTCTGTTTCCATGATCTTTTCCACTCTTCGTAAATGTCTGTCGCCGGCAAATTTTGTATCCATGAACTTTTCTATCATTTTTGTCACAGGTACCGAATATGTCACTCTTCCGCCAAATGCGATAAAATTGGCATCATTATGCGCCTTGGCCATTTCAGCCGTAAAGAGATCATGAATTAAAGCGCAGCGAATGCCTTTGATTTTGTTTGCGGTAATGCTCACCCCGATGCCCGTGCCGCAAAGCAGAATGCCAAAATCGTAGCCGCCTTGCTTAAATTCATTGCAGGTCAGCACGGCGATATCGGGATAATCCACGGGTTTATCATTGCGAACGCCCATGTCTTTTATTTCACGATTCTTTGTTTTTAAAAAAGATACGATTTCATTTTTTAAAGAAACAGCGCCATGATCGGATGCAACAATAATTTTTCCCATCGTTTATTCTCCTGGAAACAGCAATATGAATTCTCTGGTGTTTATTTTTACGATATTACAAAATAAGTCAACAAAAAAACTTTGCGTCGCGGACATATTTGCGTTAAAAAGTCCCATGTGGAAAATACTGACAAACTATTTTAATTATCTTTTGATTGAACGTGGCATGGCTCAAAACACCCTGGAATCCTACGGCCGTGATTTGAGACGTTTTGTTTTCTTTGTTGAGGAGAGTAAAAAAATAGATGATCTGCACGATATATCACCTGAAGTTATTGTCGAGTTTCTGACCCGGATTAGAGATGAAGGGTTAGCGGCAAATTCCATGAACCGTTCGCTTGCTGCTTTAAGAGGATTTTATAAGTATCTGCTCAGGGAAAAAATAATTGAAGAAAATCCCCTGGCCAATATTGAACTGGCTAAAGTATGGATGAAGCTGCCGGACACAATCAGCAGGGAGGAAATGAAAATAATTTTGGCTCAGCCCGGAACGCAATCTGATGCCGCTATTCGCAACACCGCCATGTTGGAGCTATTATACGCGACAGGAATCCGAGTCTCGGAATTGATTAATTTGACAATGAATAGTATCAATTGGCAGGTTGGTTTTTTGATTGTCTTCGGAAAGGGCGGTAAAGAAAGGATTGTGCCCATCGGCAAAATAGCTTACGATTGCACCAGGCGTTATGTGGAGGACACCAGACCGAAATTGATGCAAAAAAAAAGTACGGATGTTTTATTTTTAAATCGTTTCGGGAGGAAGTTTACGAGACAGGGTTTCTGGAAAATAGTTGTCGGTTACGCGAAGCAGGCAGGGTTGCAAAAAAAAGTATATCCGCACACGTTTCGTCATTCTTTTGCTTCCCATTTGTTGGAAGGTGGCGCTGATTTACGAACGGTGCAGCTCATGCTCGGACATTCCGATATTTCGACCACCCAAATTTATACGCATGTGACGCGTGACCGATTAAGGGATATTCATGAAAAATATCATCCTCGAGGCTGATCGAATGATGACTTGTAACTTAACATAAATTAAAGAGGCCATAAATGATACATCGACCCTTCAACGACAGACAAAAAAGAGAAGAAATGAAATTTCCCGTAAAATATGTATCGATTGCGGTTGCGGTTGTCATTTTAGTATCGGTTGTCCTTTTGTTTTTCAATCCACGATTATTTTCTTCACTTGCTTTAAATGCTGCCAGAATAAAAAATACTTTTTCCCATTATGTCCTGAAGGAAAAGCCTCGCTTTTATTATCTGGAGCTGGAGAAAAACGGCCAGGATGTTCGTGTCGGTAAAAAAGATGCTCTGGAAATAACGTATAAGGACGAATTCGTCGTCAAATCTATTGTCACGGATGATCTCTCCGGTAAATACACAACCATAAAATTTGAGGGTTTCAGCACGAACAAAAACGATTTTGGAATTTTGCTCAAGGGCATTGATTTCGTCAATACAGTCATTAAGAAAGGCACGTTTGTTGAGAATTCCGGCGTGGTATCTAATTATAAAGCGTCGGTTTATTATCAAAATGAAAAAATAGATGATGTTATGCTGAAAATTGTTATTACGCCGCAGGACTGGTTCAGATTTGCCAAAGATTCCTCGAGTGTCAACCAGCAGATTGAGTACCTGAAAATAGCGTTATCGCAAAATAAAAACGATATCGGTGTGCGCAAGATTCTTGCAGGTATTTACTTACGGCAGAATCGATTAGGCGAAGCGATCAAGCTGTACAGGGACGTATTGAATATTAAACCGGATGACAAAGTGGCCATGATGGAATTGGCGAAAAGTCAGATAAAACACAAGGCCTATGATGATGCTATCAAGATATTCAAAGAGATTGTCAGAATAAATCCGAAAGAAACAGAAGCTTATCTGGGGCTTGGTCTGGCTCTGGAGGAAAAAGGATTATGGTCACAGGCGGCGCGTCATTATCACGAAGCCGTACGGCTGGAACCGGATAATATTGCGGCGAGATTCAAACTGGGCGAAGCATACAGAAACAGTAAAATGATCAGTTCCGCCATCGATGAATATCAATATATCGTCGACCATTCGAAAGAATCGGAGCAGGCGCTTTTTGCTCTTGGTGATATTTATTTGAAGCTCAAGAAAAATGATGAAGCTGTAAAATGTTATAAAGAAATTTTGAAAAAAAGTCCCAGGCACCCAGTTGCTCTGACCAACCTGGCCACCGCTTATGGTGGAAGCGGCAAAGGACAGGAAGAACTCAACAGTTTGAAAAAAGCAGTTGCGATAAATCCCCGGCAACCGACTATTCGTTTTAATCTGGGGGCGGCTTATGAAAGAAAAAAGATGTATCCGGAAGCCGTCAGGGAATATGAAAACGTGCTAAAAATTAATCCCAACGATGCCGATGCCATAGAACGCCTTGCCGATCTGTCGCTGAAAAATAAAAAATATTGGCCGGCCATCAAATATTATGAAAAACTGAAGACAAAATCACCGAAAAAGGCGTCCGTTTACGCCAATCTTGGTTTTGCCTATGGAGAAATAAAAAAATATAAGGATTCGGTTAATCATTATGAAAAAGCCGTCAAGTTAGGCGCAAAAGATTCAACTGTTCTTCAAAATATGGCGGATACGTATGAAAAGTTGGGAATGAGGAAGAAGGCTATTGCCGGATTGGAGAAAATATCTCCGCGCACAAAAGTGGTCATCAGTAATCTTGCCGATTTATATTTAAAAGAAAATAACTATCCCAAAGCTATCACTTATTATAAAAGACTGGCGGAGTTAGAACCAAAGAAGGCCGGTTCATACGCCAATTTAGGTTATGCTTATGCCGCTACCGGTAATCTGGATTTAGCCATAAAGAATTACACGACGGCCCTAAAGTTTGACAGCGATGACGCGGAAATTTACGATAATCTGGGTGAAGCTTACGAGAAAAAAGGGCTTTATCAAAAGGCGCTCGAAACGTACAAAAAAGCTTACGCGCTTAATCCGGAATCGGCAAAGGCCGCGAAAAGAATACCAAGATTAAAAATCAAATTTTTGCAGGAGAAAGCACAGCAAAAAAACAGGGAGTGAAGGACCATGAAGAAAATTAAAATAGGTAATTTTGTTGCCGGAGATAATAAAAAGTTTATCTTAATTGCGGGTCCCTGTGTTCTGGAAAATGAGAAAACAGCGATGGATGCCGCACAATATTTAAAAAAACTCACGGCAAAATTAAAAATACCTTTTATCTTTAAAGCGTCATACGACAAAGCCAACAGAACGTCGATAAAGTCCTACCGGGGTCCCGGCGCAAAGAAGGGGTTGGCCATCCTGGAAAAAATCAAGGGTGAGTTCAATATTCCCGTGCTGTCCGATGTTCATCGTTTTGAGGAGATTGACGCTGCCGCGAAAATACTGGATGTCGTGCAGGTGCCGGCATTTCTGTGCCGTCAGACGGATTTTATCATTGACATTGCCAGAAAAGCACGTGTTATCAATATTAAGAAGGGTCAATTTCTTGCCCCCTGGGATGTTTTGAATATCATTGAAAAAGCGAAGATGGCCGGCAATGATAATATCATGATTACGGAAAGAGGCGCCTCCTTTGGTTATAACAATCTTGTTTTCGATGTCCGATCTTTGCCCATTATGAGAGAAATGGGATATCCGGTCATTTTCGATGCCACTCACGCGGTGCAATTGCCGGGAGGACAGGGGACGTCATCGGGTGGACAGAGAGATATGGTGCAATATCTGGCACGGGCGGCTGTCGCGACAGGTGTTGATGGAATATTCTTTGAGGTTCATCGCGATCCCCAAAAAGCGCTGTGTGACGGCGCCAATTCTTTATATCTGGATGAATTAGGAGATCTGCTTTTAACGTTGAAAAAGATTGACGCAATGATAAAAAAATGACTCAATAAAAAGATAAAAACTGAATGATAAAAGGACCTAATTTATAATGAAGAAAAACATTAAAGAGAAGTTGAAAAAGATAAAGATGCTCATTCTGGATGTGGATGGGGTCATGACGGACGGACGGATCATTATGGATGATGAAGGACGTGAAATTAAAAATTTTCATGTCCGTGATGGTCATGGAATAAAAGTGTTACAGCGTTATGGGATCAAAGTGGCTTTGCTGACGGGGCGAAAATCAAAAGTGGTCGAATATCGGGCAAGAGATTTGGACATCAAGGATGTTTATCAAAAAGTTTATAACAAAAAAGAGGTCTTTGAAAAAATATTAAAAAAGTACAAATTATCGGCAGAAGAGGCAGCCTTTATCGGAGATGACATTATTGATGTTCCCGTCCTGAAAAGCGTCGGCTTTTCCGTGGCAGTGGCTGATGCGATCGATGTTGTTAAAAAATCAGTTCATTATGTGACTGAAAACCAGGGCGGAAACGGTGCAGTAAGAGAAATTTGTGAAATGATTCTCAAGGCTCAGGGTAAATGGCCTGAAATCGCCGCCAGATATGAATTTGAATAGAAAATAACCGGATTTATCAGATTATTTCCACAAATTTTCCATATTTGTCATCCTTATCTCTTTACACCTGATGATCAGAGTGATATAATTAAAAGCAAGAATAGTGCCAAGATTAGGATGCTGCGATTTAGATGAAGTTCAGTAAAAAAACAACCATTATATCTTCACTGACAATTGTATTTCTGGTTATTCTTACTGGCATAGTCGTCTTCGTCAAAATCAATGTAACTAAACCGAAAACAGTATTCAAAGCGTTGAAGGATAGTGCCGACGTTCAAATTAAGGATTTTGTATATACGGAGGTTGGCGAAAATAAGTCCAAGTGGGAAGTAAAAGCCGATAACGCTGTATATGATAAAAAACAAAACCTCGCTGTTTTAGAAAAGGTGAGCATGATGCTAATAACGTCCGATGGTAAAGTTTTCACAATGAACGCAGACAAAGGCAGAATCATGACGGATAAAAAGAGCATTGAAATAAATGGCAATGTACTGATTACCTCGCATGATGGAGATGTATTTTCTACTGATTACATTAAGTATAACGATGCCGAGAAAAAATTTTATACGGAAGCGCCGGTGACGATGAAAAATAAACGTATGCAAATAACGGGAAAGGGTTTGGTCATTTACATGAATAAAGGGGAATTAAATATTCCCTCCATGGTGAAGGCGATCATCCATTAATTGAGAATTTACATGTTTCATAAAAAACATTATGTACTCATTCTGACTTTTTTTTTGCTCTTGAGTTTCAAGGTTTACGCTGACAATAATTTTTTAGGAAAATTGTCCGATAAACCGATGGAAATTACTTCCAATAGAATGGAGATAATGAAGGATCAAAAAGTTGTCGTTTTTTCCGGTAATGCTAAAGTCACGCAGGGCAATGACGTGTTGAAATCAGACAAAATATTTCTGCATTATCAAACCCAACCCGGCAAAAAGCATAAAATCGGAACACTAGAGACTCAAAAATCCGGTGATCTGGAGAGAATAGAAGCAAAAGGAAATGTTTATATTAATCATGAAACAAGAATAGCCACGGGAAATGAAGCCATATATTACCGAGACAGCAATAAGGTGGTTATGACAGGCAATGCGACTCTAAGAGATGGTAAAAATTACATAAAAGGAGAACGGGTGGTATTTTTTCTTGATGAAAATAAAGGCCTGGTGGAAGGCAGCCCCCAGAAACCGGTCAAAGCCCTTATATATCCCAAGGATATAAAAAAAACAGAAGCAAAATAATGAGGAGTTTGATGCCGTAAAAATATGAGTGATTTATTGGCAAGGGATTTAATAAAAATTTATAACAAGAGAAAAGTCGTCAACGAGATTAATTTATCAATTTTACCGGGTGAAGTTGTGGGTTTGCTTGGTCCCAATGGCGCCGGAAAAACAACAACATTTTATATGATCGTAGGCCTTGTCAAA
>ENA-ORXD01002690-ORXD01002690.1-sediment-metagenome-genome-assembly--contig:-NODE-2690-length-11356-cov-3.504123_pt1 | contig 11356 bp, 9 predicted proteins | sample MGYA00237862_ERZ511471 | MGnify/ENA metagenome assembly ERZ511471 | reverse complement strand
CCCTTGCCCCCATTTATTTTTCGTTTCATCGCCGCTTACGGTAACTTCCGGCGTAATGGCTTGAATTATTTCCGGGTTCTTCTTCTCGGCAAATACCACATTTTTTTCTATTTTTACGCTGCTGACTACTACTTCTGGAGCAATAGTTTCACTTATTTCCGGCTGAGTAACTGTAACTTTAACTTCCGGTTGAGTGTATTCTCTGCGTCTTTTTACAATACAAATTTTTTCCATATAGCTCCTGGTAATCTATTCTTACGGAAAAATCATTGGAAATAGTGCAAATATTTCCTTTTAAATAATATAATATTTAAATTTTTTACTTTCATAAATCGTTTTCTAATCGGGAAATTCATGTCATTTTGTGTTAAAAAAAGCTACATATTTCAAGATTTAGGGCAACAATTTAGAATTTAAATTTATTTTGTTTAAAGTTAGCTTATTTATTAAGTAAAATCAAGTCAATTTTGATTTTTCGGTTGTATTTTCATATGTCAAATCTAGATTAATGGAATCTTCGGAATCAGAAAAATAAAACTTATTTTACAATTAAATGTTTTTCTCCGAGTTGAATAGGGTAGAATATTGCCAGTATGCAAAGTGAAAATGCCAGACCGAATGAAAAAAAACTCCATATGATTTTTGATAGCGAAAGAGTTTGTCCGTGTAAATTAGCCATAAATATTTGATATACAGGTCCAGCCTCCAAAATGATGACTGCGGCAATGAGAGCGAAACTTGTAATCATGAACAATAATCCGCCGAAACTTGTTACCGTGTTTGCAGGATTTTCAGATTTAAAATCAGCATGAATGGCTCCAATGCCGGTGGCGAGCCCCAGAACGGCTGGGACAAGGAAAAAAGTGGTGATGATGGACAGCATCATCATAAACGACGAAACGTTCAGAAGAAGGTTGGAAACAACGATTAAAATTTCAGCCAGGATCATCAGGGGAATGTAATATAAAAAAAATTTAATCCAGAGAAAATTTTTAATTTTAACAGGTGCCGCGAGAACAATCCAAAACGCTTCGCCTTCCATGCTTACAGCGGGAAAAACAAAACGTGCCGATATGGCTGATAGCACGGAAGCCACCAACCCGATATTCAGAAAAGAGAATATATTCTGAAGGTAAATTGTTTTTATCGGTGTTTTGTCAAGAGGTAAAACGGAGAAGTTGTATAAATAAATAACAATCAGGGCTCCCATTAGAAATAATTGTGACCATTGTGATGAATCTCTGAAGAAAGTTCTTATCTCTTTAATCGCAAAAGCCTTTGATTCGCGTGGCAGAAAGTTAAGAGCATTTTCCCAATCCCATCCTTTGTATTTCAGGGGTGAAAAAAGACGTCGGGGGGTTGTTTGTGATTTGGAAAAACCAGTAAAATATACTTTTTGCGAGGCGATGCTGTTTAGAAAAACAAGCATGAGGGCAAACGTTACAGAAAGGGCAAAATTGAGGAAATAAGTATAGGGTTCATTACGGAGAGCCGCTATCATCGCATCACTCAACCACGTTGTGGGCAATATTGGTGAGTTGGGTGTTTGCAGAGAATTTAAATAAACGACCACAGATGCAAAACTATCAGGATTAACCAATTGTTCCGGTCGCGTCAGGCGTAAAACTAAAACAAGTGTTATGACCATGATGACACCCAGGAGAATAAGAATCGTTCTGATGCGTCCGGCGGGAAGAATTTTTGCTCCAAATAAGACGAGAATGCCGCTGAGCGCTGAAGCAATAAGACACAAGAAAAGCATATTGATAAAGAATATTATATAATAAACAGCAGTGGCTTTATAAATTAATCCATAAGACAGGAAGACCGGAAGACTGAAAGCGACTATCATCCATGAACTGTCAAAAGCGCTTATTGTCCAGCGTGACAGAAATATATCTTTTGATGAAACAGGCAGTGAGTGTAAAAGAGGCAGATCCTGGCTGAGATACAAATGGGAAAGACAATTGATGATATTACTGAACAGTAACAGCACAAAAAACGTCATGATAATCATGGATAAAAGCTTGATGGCCAGGATATCTCCGAAATCCTGTACACTATGGAAATAAGACAATACGCGATAAAAGATAATAAAAGTTCCCATCCAGAAAACAATTCCCAATGCGCCGAACATTAAAATACGGGACCATTTATTCTTTTTATCTCCCCGCTTAAGACTATTGAGGGAAGAAAGTACACGCGGTTGTAATAAAGAAATAACAGAATTCATATAAAGGTGTTCTCTCTGATGATGGTAAGAAAGACTTCCTCCAGTTTTGCTTCGCCAAGTTTTGCGATGCGTTTTAATTCATCAAGATTGCCCTCCGCCAGAAGGGTTCCTTTGTGAATCAGGCCAATGCGATGGCATAAATCCTCGGCCAGACTTAACGTGTGTGTGGAAACAAAAATAGTGGTATGATGATTCGCGGACAAATCTTTCAAAATATCTTTCACCATATGAACAGCTTCCGGATCAAGACCAACCATCGGTTCATCGATGATGAGTATTTTGGGATCATGTAACAGAGCTGACGCTATAATCAACCTCTGCTTCATACCATGAGAATAGGCTTCTATTAATTCATCGGCCCAATTCCATAGGGCAAACTGCTGCAAAAGAAATTTGGCTTTTTGTTGAAATATTTTATTTTCAACATTATACAAATCGCCGGAAAAGCGTAAAAATTCCATGCCGGTTAATTTCTCATACAAAAATGGTCTATCCGGAACAAAACCGATCATTTTCTTCCCCTGAACAGGATGGGTTGCCATGTCGACGCCCCCAATGACAATTTTACCGGAAGTTGGAGCCAGAATACCTCCCATCATTCGAATGGTGGTGGTTTTGCCGGCGCCGTTCGGACCGATAAACCCATAGATTTCTCCGGCTGCGACATTCAAATTGAGGTTGTTTACGGCAAGAGTCGTTCCGTAATCCTTGGTCAGTGCTGATAACTTAATCATCTTATGATTTCAATGACCTCCAATTTCATTTTGCCGATAACACCGATTAAATTAAGTTGTTTATCGCTGTCTCCACGAACCAGCCTTATGTGTGTAACATCAGCTGGAAATTGATTCAAAACGGAATCAGCGGTTATCCAGTTATCAAGATATAGCACGCACCAGGCATGATAATAAAATCTGCCCCGCAGATAGACCAACCCTGCTTCAAGCTGTGCTGGAATTCCGGCTGCACGCAGTAAAGCAACTGTCAGGACTGAATGCTCATTACAATCTCCTGATCTGTTTTGAAGAACTTCCAGTGCGTTAGGGACAGATAAGGCTGGTTTTTTCTCGATATTACGGTATACCCAGTCAATAATTTTCTTTGCTTTTTGTTCAGCGGCGTCAGTGGGTTTTATAATTTTTTCCAATTGAGTTTTGATGTGCGGATGATTAGACTGTATCAATGGCGAAGGATTGAGAAAGGAAACGAGATGGGATGGTATTTTTAAGCCAGACTTCGAAATGGGCAAAATGTTTTCCTTGACAATAGTCAAGGTATTTTGATGATAGCTTTGCCGGTCACCATTGAGGAATAATGAGTGATCTATTCCGCTAATATTTATTTTAATGACATCAAGTTTTTCGGGATCAGTAATTTCAACATTTGAAGGGATGGAAACAAGTTGAGTAAAATCAACGCCTTTTCCATAAGATGATCCTTCCAGAGCTTTTTCTTTACTTGTCCTTTCCATGGAAATGCCTAAAAGTCCTGTTTCTTTTAAAATATTACCTTCTTTATCAAGCCATGCGCAATTTTTGGCGCCCATAAATTCGGAACAATATTTTTTTGTGAGTACTCGTTTCCCCATGATGGGAATAATTTCATCTGCCTCCCTAGTCACATGAATTGATCGAATCGACATTGTCGACGGGTCAAATATATTGAAAGCACCGGGTTTCCCTTTTTCTAAATCGGCGTAAAATGCAGCATCGTAAATGCTGCCGCTGATATGAGGAATATCTTTAAGAGGAATTTCACTTTTTTCCTGTGCATCAGGTAATCCGGTAAAGAGGATGAGTTTGTCTTTGACGACTTGACCACGGGCATTGAAACGAAATATGCTGGAACTTAGATTAAAATTGAAGGATGAGAGGGTCATATCATGGTTTAACTCGCCCTCGGTTAGAATATTGATTGCCTGATTTAATCCCATGGTGTTAATGTTCATAAGAACATTTTCGTTAAATAGAAACCGCTCATCTTTTCTTGTAAAAGTTCGATGAACAAAACCAATTTTTTGCTTATTTTGGTATATATTCATCCAAATATCTTGAGGCTGATACGATGTTGAAATTTTTATATCTGAAGACCCTTTTTTTTGAAAAAATTCAAGACGTACCAGCAGCAATAAAAAGAAGGCGCATGTTATTAACATGCCATAAATAATATTCCATTTTATTTTTCGCATAAATTTATAAATACCTAAGAAATTGTAATTATTAATTTAATATATACAGGATACATGCCTTGTGTGCAATAGTTAACCAATACGCCTTCTCAATTATTTTTGTATAAAAATTAAAGATTTATTGACAAGTTGAGTCAATTGATATATCAAAAAAACTCATTTAATATGAAACCCTTTCATAAAAACATTAGTTTTTGCCGTCTGATTGGGTTTGATATTAAGTGTATAATTATATCAAGAAAAGATAAGTAAATATGAAGCATGACAGTATTATTTCTCCCGAAGGCTACCCTTTTATTGTTTTCTCACTTACTATTACAATTTTTGTCGCGTTTTTAGGCGGGTATTGGTGGTTAATATGCATTTTTGCTCTTTTGACAGTATTTGTCGTCTGTTTTTTTCGTAATCCGGAAAGATATTTTGAAGATGCAGATAAAATTATCATATCTCCTGCTGATGGCAAAATCATTAAAATTGAAAATGTCGACGTCCATGGCAGCATTTCGGGGAAATTTATCAAAATAAGCATCTTTATGAATGTTTTTAACGTTCATGTCAATCGGGCGCCATATGCAGGGAACATAGAGACGATTAATTATTATGAGGGAAAATTTGTTTCTGCCAATTTGGATAAAGCGTCCCTTGATAATGAGCGTAATGAAATCTTGATCCATACGGAAGATGGACGTCTGATCTGGACCGTGCAAATTGCCGGCCTTATTGCGCGCCGTATCGTATGCTGGGTCAGCCCGGGAATGTCTATTCAAAAAGGTGATCGATTAGGATTAATTTGTTTTGGTTCACGAGTGGATGTTTATTTAGCGGAAGATTCTAAAATTTCAGTAAACCTCAAAGACAAAGTTAAAGGGGGCCAGACGCCCTTGGGATTCTTGTCATGAACGCAGAAAATTCTCCTCAAAAAATTCGAATAAAAAAAGGAATCTATCTGCTGCCGAATTTGTTTACGTCTGCCAGCTTGTTTTGCGGATTTTATTCCATTATTGCTTCATTCAAAGAACATTTTGTTCCTTCGGCCATTGCTGTTCTTGTGGCTGTCGTGTTTGACGGATTGGATGGCCGTGTTGCCCGTCTCACAAATACCACCAGTAAATTCGGCGCCGAATATGATTCCCTTGCTGATGTAATATCTTTCGGTATTGCGCCGGCTCTTTTGGCCTACAGTTGGTCTTTATCGATTTATGGGAAATGGGGATGGATAGTAGCTTTTTTATTTGTTCTTTGTGGCGCTTTGAGATTAGCACGGTATAATATACAGATTGGTATCATTGAAAGCAGCGTTTTTAATGGACTCCCCATTCCAGCGGCGGCTTCTGTGGTGGCAATCACAGTCATATTTTTCAGCAGTGATTATGTGGGTGTAGAGGGGCGGTTCAATAATATCTTTATAATGATATTTGTCATTATTGTATCATTGCTCATGGTTAGCGGGGTCAAGTACTATAGCTTCAAAGACATGAAACTCCTGACCCGCAAGCCTTTCACCATTTTTTTCTGGTCAACGGTTTTAATGATTATCATTGTGGCGGAACCGGAAATAACGTTTTTCGTGATTATTTTAGGATATGCCATATCAGGACCTGTCTGGTGGTTAATAAAATTTGACCGTCAACGATATCTGGCGGCAAAAGGGGAAAAATAATATTAATCAAGAAAAATAGTGAAGACAGCTTGTCCTATAAAAAATTATTTTTTAATGTATGAGAATCATTGGAGGTAAAGCCAGAGGAAGAACCTTGTGTTTCCCCTCCGGATCGAGGGAAAGACCGACCTCCGATTTTTTAAGAGAAGCCCTGTTTAATTTGCTTGGTTCATTGGAGGATAAAACTTTTTTAGACCTTTTTGCCGGGTCGGGCAGTGTTGGGATAGAAGCCGCCAGCCGCGGAGCCCGGAGCGTTTATTTAATAGAAAAAAACAAAAAGCTTGCCGGAATTATTGAGAAAAATATTCATGCCTGCGGCTTCGGTCAAAAATGTTTTTTAATTGCAAAAGACGTTGAAAAAGGGTTAAGCGATATTTGTAGAGAAAAAATTAAAATGGATATTATATTTGCGGATCCTCCCTATAACAGGAATTTTATCGAATTGACAATGTCTCTTTTAAATAAATATCAGATTTCTAACGACAATGCTTTAATGGTGCTCCAGCATTCAGTAAAAGAAAATATTGACGAGTTGGCACATAAAAAAACTCATCTGTTTGATCAGAGGAAATACGGTGAAAATATTTTAACTTTTTTGAAATGGAGAAGAGATGATGCAGGATAATTTTACAAAGAGAATAGCAATTTACCCGGGTTCATTTGATCCCATTACCAATGGCCATGTGGATATTATAAAAAGAGCGGCAAGAATGTTTGATGAAATTATTGTTCTAATAGCATTCAATCCCAATAAATCATACCTTTTTTCCGTAGAAGAAAGAATGGAAATGACCCGGGAAATATTTAAAGAAACAAAAGAAATCAAAGTGGACTGCTATTCCGGACTTTTGGTGGACTACTTGAAAATGAGCGGGGCGAATATCATATTGCGGGGGATGCGCGCTCTTTCTGATTTTGAATATGAATTTCAGATGGCCCTGATGAATCGTCGTCAGACAAAGAATATAGAAACCGTTTTTCTGATGAGCGGTTTTAAATGGTTTTATACAAGTTCGAAATTGATCAAAGAAGTTGCCAGTTTGGGAGGATCCATAAAAGGTCTGGTTCCGGATAATGTTTATCAGAAATTAATGGAAAAATATAATGTGAGTAGCACTAGAGGATAGTTTGTGTAACTGTAAATGATAATTGCCAGACACGGGTAGGGGATCTGTTGTTTAAGCGTTTATTTAGATCAAGGAAAATGTCGGGATCCGTTCGATGAATTGATTGAATTCTCGATAAATCAAAGTGGCAGCTGGCCGCGCACCGGTATTCAACCAATATAGTCACATATATTTATCTTGTGCCACTTCGCAGAAAAATGTTGAAAAAGGCATAACGCAAATTAAAAATACTTTTTTCTAAATTAGAGTAACAGGAGAAAAAATAAATGGGCGGCATTTTTGGAGTTGTATCATCGGATAACTGCGCTAAAACACTTTTTTACGGAACAGATTATCATTCTCATCTGGGAACGGAGAACGGCGGCATGGCTGTTTTGGGAGACAGGGGCTTTTATAAAACCGTCCATAGTGTATCCCAGGCTCAATTTAAATCACGATTTGTGGATGATTATAAAAAGCTGGAAGGATATTTCGGCATTGGAGCGATTGATGATGATGCGCCTCAGCCGTTGATATTTCGATCAAAATTTGGTGTTTATGCCGTTGCGGCATCCGGGTTGATAAGAAATAAAACTGAACTGGTGAATGAACTTCTTAACGAGGGCGCTTCGTTTGGGGAGATGGCCGATGGAGGTGTTAACAATGCTGAAATCGTTGCCTGTCTGATTAATCGCGGAGATAATATTGTAGAAGGCATTGCTTCCATGCGCGGCGCGATTGAGGGATCCATTTGCGCTCTGGTTTTGACCTCTGAAGGCATATACGCAGCACGGGATAAATTCGGACGGTTTCCTTTGGCCATCGGCAAACCCAAAAATCAGATTGGCAGGTCTTATGTTGTAGCTACGGAAGCGAGCTCATTTGAAAATCTGGGTTATGAACTAATGCAATTTTTGGGTCCGGGAGAAATCGTGCTGTTGACTCCTGATGGAATAAAAGCGATGAAACCCGCAGGAGAAGAAAAGAAAATATGTTCTTTTTTGTGGATATATACCGGCTATCCTTCCTCTTCTTATGAAGGGATCAGCGTGGAAGGCGCACGTGAAAGATGTGGCAGATATTTAGCCAAACGGGATAATATAAAAGCAGATTTTGTTTCCGGTATCCCTGATTCAGGAGTCGGTCATGCTATCGGTTACTCGATGGAATCGGGAATTCCCTATCGGCGGGCTTTGGTAAAATACACTCCCGGTTACGGACGCAGTTATACACCGCCGACGCAGGAGATAAGGGATCTCGTCGCGACCATGAAACTCTGCGCCGTGCGTGAAGTCATTCAGGGCAATAGAATCATTATTTGCGATGATTCCATCGTTCGAGGCACGCAACTGAAGAATTTAACCATCAAAAAATTGTGGGACAACGGCGCCAGGGAAATTCATGTGCGTCCCGCCTGTCCGCCTCTGATGTTTCCCTGCATTTTCGCATCTTCTACAAGATCGACGACAGAACTGGCCGGCCGAAAAGCGATTCGGGCACTGGAAGGAAAGGACATTGAAAATCCATCGGACTATTTGAATCCTGATTCCGGGAAATATGCTGATATGGTGGAGTGGATTCGTCGTGACTTGAACGTCACAACATTAAAATACATGACCATTGACGATATGATCGCGGCCATAGGTCTTCCGGCGAATCAATTATGTCTGCATTGCTGGCAGGGTAAGTAAAATATGTCTATGGATTGACGTGTCAGAAACTGATTTTTTAGTTGAAGATATCTTCAAACGTCATATTGTCCGTACCATACTCTTTTGAAAGATATTAACGGTGAAACATTTATCTTTAATCAGGAGAAGAAAAACAAAAAAAATAAATCTCGGCAGTGTGCCAATAGGAGGAGATTCTCCGGTTGTTGTCCAGTCGATGACCAATACCAATACGCGTGATGTTAAATCGACGGTCACTCAAATTAAAAAATTGGAGAAAGCCGGGTGCGAAATCATCCGTATCGCCTTGCCCGATAAAGAAGCCGTATCCGCTATTCCGTTTATAAAAAAGAAAATCAACATTCCCTTGATTGCTGACATTCATTTTAATTATCGTTTCGCTATCGATGCCATAAAAAACGGAGTCGATGGCATACGAATCAACCCCGGGAATATTGCCAGAGATAAAATTAAAGAAATCATCAAGGTGGCTAAAGAACGGGATACTGTTATTCGTATCGGGATTAATTCCGGATCATTACAAAAAGATTTACGGTTAAAATACGGAAGCGCCACTCCCGATGCGCTTGTAGAAAGCGCTCTGCAAAACATAGAATTATTTGAAGGCCATGGATTTGATTTGATCAAATTATCTTTAAAATCATCGGATGTTCCATCCATGATTGAAGCGTACAGACAGATCGCGGCCAAAACAAATTACCCTTTGCATTTGGGCGTGACCGAAGCGGGATCGTTAGTCAGCTCTGCTATAAAATCGTCAATAGGCATAGGCACTCTTCTTTCCGAAGGGATTGGAGACACCATCAGAGTATCGGTTACAGGTGACCCTCTCTCCGAAATACCGATCGCCTATGGAATTTTACGTGCTTTGAATATGAGAAAAGTCGGCGTGGAAATAATTTCTTGCCCGACGTGCGGTCGTTGTGAAATCAATCTGTTGAGGTTAACCGACAGGATTGAAAAGGCGCTTGCCGGGAAAAAAGACTATATAAAAGTAGCCTTGATGGGCTGCGTTGTCAACGGACCGGGTGAGGCCGCGGATGCCGATATAGGGATTGCCGGCGGAAAGGGACAGGGCACTTTTTTTAAAAAAGGAAAGGTGTGTAAAAAAGTTCAAGAAAAGGATTTTGAGAAGGTTTTACTTGAAGAAATTAGTCTAATGATTGACGAAAGGAAAAAAAATTAATGCGATATTCAGAGATGTTTTTGCCGACGGTAAGGGAAGTTCCTTCAGATGCCGAGGTCATCAGTCATCAATTGATGATCAGAGCGGGCATGATCAGGAAATTGACCAGCGGCATCTATTCCTATCTTCCACTGGGGTATAGAGTGATTCAAAAACTGGAAACCATTATCAGAGAAGAAATGAATAAAGCCGGCGCCCAGGAGGTCCATCTTTCCATGGTGCAGCCCGCGGAGCTCTGGCAGGAATCCGGACGCTGGGTGCATTACGGAAAGGAACTGTTGAGATTTCGTGACCGACATGATCACGAATATTGTCTGGGACCGACCCATGAGGAAGTTATTACCAGTCTGGTACGTAATGACATCAAAACCTATCGTCAGTTACCGCGCAACCTTTATCAGATTCAGACAAAGTTCCGCGATGAGGTCAGACCCCGTTTTGGCGTGATGCGCTGCCGTGAATTCGGGATGAAAGACGCATACAGTTTTGATGTGGATGAAGAAGGCGCTGAAAAAAGTTATGAGAAAATGTTTAAAGCGTACAATAATATCTTCCGCCGGTGCGGTTTAAAATTCCGTTCCGTGGAGGCTGATTCCGGAAGTATCGGAGGCAAGTATTCGCACGAGTTCATGGTGATGGCTGATTCCGGAGAAGATGCGATTGTTTTTTGTGATAATTGTTTTTATGCGGCAAATATGGAAAAAGCTGAAGTCAAGTGTCCGGAGAAGCAGATTATCTTTGAGGAGGACTGGCTTCCTTTGGAGGAAGTCAGTACGCCACGACGAGCGACCATTGAAGAAGTCAGCTCTTTTTTAAAAGTCCATCCCAAAAATATTGTTAAAACGCTGATCTTTAATGCGGACGGGAAGCCATACGCTGTTTTGATACGCGGAGATTTGGAGGTCAACGAAATCAAGGTGAAAAATTATTTAGGCGCCACCGATTTGGAACTGGCTTCGGATGAAATGATAAAAGACGTCACAGGCGCGCCACGAGGATTTGCAGGGCCGGTGAATATTAAGACACCCATTCTCATCGATTATTCGGTGATCGATATGGTGAATTTTGTAACGGGTGCCAATAAAGAGGATCATCATTTTAAAAATGTGAATATCGGCAGAAATTTCAAGGTGGAAGCATTCAGAGATTTACGCTTTGTCAGTCCCGAGGATAAATGTCCGCGCTGTGACTCAACGATCACTATTGCCCGGGGGATAGAAGTTGGTCACGTTTTCAAACTGGGAACAAAATACAGTGAGGCCATGAAAGCGACCTTTCTTGACAAAGACGGC
>ENA-ORXD01002689-ORXD01002689.1-sediment-metagenome-genome-assembly--contig:-NODE-2689-length-11361-cov-3.979440_pt1 | contig 11361 bp, 9 predicted proteins | sample MGYA00237862_ERZ511471 | MGnify/ENA metagenome assembly ERZ511471 | reverse complement strand
GCGGCCGACGTGCACGACGGCATCAGGGCTGCCGGGTTCACGGCGGCCGCCGAGGCCGTGAGCACGTGTGCCGAAGACTGAAGGCGTGACCGCCCCCGCCGTAGCTGAGGGGGGCACGGCCTCCGCCGTAGGCTGAAGCCGCACCGGCCTCCCTCGTGGAGGGCCGGCCCGCGCCCGCCTTCGGGGCGCGCCGCCAGGGCGTGCCTTACTCCTCCGGCAGGCGCTCCGTCTCCTTGCCGATCGCCCGGAGGACGGCGCCGATGACGTCCTCGACCGGCAACGCGCCCTCGAAGTGATGGGTGTCGTTGATCACCGTCTTGGGCACGGCCATGACCTGGTAGCGCTGGGCGATGTGGGGGAACTCGGGACCGATGACCATGTCGGCGGTCACGTGCGGGCTCGCGAGCGCGAGCACGTGCGCGGCCCGCACCGAGACCGGGCAGTACGGGCAGGTGGGCGTGACGAAGACCTGGATGTGGACCGGCTGGTCGACCTCGTCGAGGGCCGTGACCACGGGCTCGGGCAGCGATGGGCCGCCGTCGCCGACGTCGAGGATGTCCTCGAGCAGGCTGGTGAACTCGTAGCCCGCCGGGGCGCCGTAGAAGCGCACCCGCTCGCCGCCGTCGCGACCGCGTACCACCGTCGCCGGGATCTTGTCGACGCCGGCGGCCGCGGCGGCATCGGCGTCGGCGACGAAGTCGCGGGTCTCGAGGTGGAGCCGGTCGCTGAGCTCGACGAGCTCCTCGAGGAGCTCCTTGGTGTCGCGACAGGCGGCACACGGGACGACGCCGGGCACGTAGATCTTGCTCTCGCGCTGTGTGTAGTGCACCAGGGTGACGTCGCTCTTGAGCTGCTCCTCGAAGAGCGTGCGCAGTGTGGCTGCGTCTTCGGCGGTGATGATGGCCATGGGCACTCCTCCTCACGAAGCCGGCGGCCGGGCCCGCGGGTGCGGCCGCCCGGCGTGTCCGTGCCTTCTTACCCGTTTGCGGAGAAGAGGAGCGGCGGCGCGGCGCGGCGCGGCAGCGGCGCGGGCCGAGGGCCGCGCCGGCGCCTCAGCCCAGGTGGTCTTCGATGAAGTGGGTCGAGACCTCGCCGGCGATGAACAGCGGGTGGTCGAGGACGCGGCGGTGGAAGGCGATCGTCGTGGGGACGCCCTCCACGAGGAACTGGTCGAGCGCCCAGCGCGAGCGGGCGAGGCACTCCACGCGGTCGCGCCCCCAGACGATGAGCTTGCCCAGGAGGCTGTCGTAGAACGGCGGCACCATGTAGCCCTGGTAGACGTGCGAGTCGAGGCGCACCCAGGGTCCGCCGGGTGCGACCCACTTCGTCACCGTGCCCGGCGAGGGCATGAAGTCGGCCTCGGGGTCTTCGGCGTTGATGCGGAACTCGATCGCGTGGCCCTCGAGCTCGACCTCCTCTTGGCGGAGAGGCAGGCCCTCGCCGGCGGCGATGCGGATGCCCGTCTTGACGATGTCGATGCCGCTCACCATCTCGGTCACGCAGTGCTCGACCTGGACCCGCGTGTTCATCTCCATGAAGTAGAAGTCGCCCGACGGGTCGAGGAGGAACTCGACGGTACCGGCCCCCTCATAGCCCGCGGCCACGGCGGCGGCCACGGCGGCGTGCCCCATCTCGGAGCGCAGCAGAGGGTCGACGGCCGGGGAGGGCGCCTCTTCGATGAGCTTCTGGTGGCGCCGCTGGATCGAGCAGTCGCGCTCGCCGAGGTGCACGCCGTGGCCCTGCCCGTCGGCGAGCACCTGGATCTCGATGTGGCGCGGCGCCTCGAGGTACTTCTCGACGTAGACCGAACCGTCGCCGAACGCGGCCTCGGCCTCGCCCTGCGCCTGGCGCACGGCGCCCGCCACCTCGGAGGTCTCCCTGACGATGCGGATGCCCTTGCCGCCGCCGCCGGCCGCGGCCTTGACCATGACGGGCAGGCCGATCTGCTTCGCCACGAGCTCGGCCTCGGCGGCGTCGGCGATCACGCCCTTCGACCCCGGGGTGACCGGCACGCCGGCCGCGGTCATCGTCGTGCGCGCCGACGCCTTGTCGCCCATGCGGGCGATCGACTCGGGGCCGGGACCGATGAACTTGAGGCCCTGCTGGGCGCAGAGGCCGCTGAACTCGGCGTTCTCGGCGAGGAAGCCGTACCCCGGGTGTATCGCCTGGGCGCCGGTCTGGAGAGCGGCCTGGACGAGGGCCGGCTTCACCAGGTAGGACTGCGTGGCCGGCGGCGGCCCGATGCAGACCGCCTCGTCGGCGTAGCGCACGTGCAGGCAGTCGGCGTCGGCCTCGGAGTACACGGCGACCGTGCCGACGCCGAGCTCGCGACAGGCGCGGATCACGCGGATGGCGATCTCGCCGCGGTTGGCGATGAGGACCTTGTCGAACGTGGTACGACCTCGGGGACGGGTGGCGCGCAGTATAGCAGCAGCGGCCGCGGCGGTGGGCTCCGGCGACCCGCCGGAGCCGTCGCGCGCGCCCGCCGCCCGCCGCCACCGAAGAGCGTTGCTCGGAGGGGCTACGCGTTGACGCCGCGCACCCTCATGGGGCCCCATCCCCTGCCGATACCAACCCTGAGACAAGGGGACAACTCACCGGGCACCCGCCCGGCATTCCGTATCCTCTCTCTCTGCCGGGCCGGTCTCCTTCGACAGACACCGGACAGCCCGCATCCGAGTGAAGGCCCCCGCCGGCCCGGCACACTCCCTCTCATCGCCGCACGTCGCGCGCGCTCGCCGCGCGGGTCGTCGCACGGGCCGTCGCGCGCGATGCCGCGCGCGATGCCGCACGTCATCGCCGCACGCATCGTCGACCCGCACCGCCGCGCGCAGGCGGCCATGGCATCGGGCATCTTCTATGATGTGACCGGCGACGAGAGAGGGGCAGCCGTGACGACCGACACCGTGAAGGTCCTCGCCGTGATCGAGGACGACGACACCCTGCGCGGCGAGATCGCCCGCCGGTTCGCCGACGCGTACGACGTCAAGACGTACGTCGGCGAGCCCGCGACGCTGACGGCGCTCAAGGAGTTGCGCCCGAGCGCGGTCCTCCTCGACCTCGAGCTCGACGTCATCGACGGCTTCGAGGTGTTGCGACAGCTGCGTAACGCCACCGAGCTACACGGCGTCCCCACGATCGCCCTCTCCACCCCGGCCCCGACCGCCACGGTCGACCGCGTGCGCCGGTTGGGCGCCACCGAGTTGCTCTTCAAGCCGCTGGCCCTCGACGAGGTGCGCACCACGGTCGACCATCTCGTCGCGGGTCGCGCCCACCGCGCCGCCGGTCGCCTCAGGCTCGGGGCCATGCTCGCCGCCAGCGGTCTCGTGGGGCGCGAGCAGCTCGAGCGCGCCCTCGAGCGCCAGCGGCGCGAGGGCGGTCGCCTCGGCGAGGTGCTCGTGCGCGAGGGCCTCGTCGGCGAGGACGACATCGTCGCCGCGCTCGCCGGCCAGATGCGCATCGGCGTCGTCGACCTCACGGCCACGGCGCCCGAGCCCGCCGCCATGGCGCTGCTCTCGCGCGACTTCATCGTCCGCCACCGGCTCATGCCTCTGCGCATCGACGACGGCGGCGCCCTCGTCCTCGCGATGACCAACCCCCTCGACGTCATCTCCATCGACGAGGTCGGCATGCGCACCAAGCGCCGCGTCGTGCCGGTCATCTGCAGCGAGAGCGCCTTCGACGACGCGCTCGCGGTCTACTTCAGCTCGCGCGGCAAGCTCCGCGAGGCCGGCCAAGAAGCGGGCGAGGAGCCGGTCGGCCCCGAAGCCGTCGACGCCTCGATCATCGAGATCGTCGACACCCTCCTCGCCGACGCGACCGGCATGTCCGCCTCCGACATCCACATCGAGCCACGCGAGGACAGCCTGCACGTACGTTGTCGCATCGACGGCGTGCTGCACGACCTGCGCACCCTGCCCAAGGAGACGCAGGCCGGCGTCATCAGCCGGCTCAAGATCATGGGCGGCATGAACATCGCCGAGCGCCGCCTGCCGCAGGACGGCCGCACAAGCTTCGAGCTGGTTGGCGGCGAGACCGCCGACCTGCGGCTGGCCAGCATCCCCAGCCTCTACGGGGAGCACCTGACGATCCGCATCCTCGAGGTGGCGCCCCTGCCGCCGACCCTCGGCGACCTCGGCCTCGCAGGGCCCAGCCTCGAGCGCTACGAGCAGGCGCTGAAGGCTCCCGAGGGCGGCATCGCCATCGTCGGCCCTACGGGCTGCGGCAAGTCGACGACGCTCTACACGACGCTCGAGCTCGTCAAGTCGACCGAGCGCAAGCTCTACACGGTCGAAGACCCGATCGAGCGCAAGGTCGAGGGCGTCGTGCAGACCGAGGTGCGGCCCGGCATCGGCCTGACCTTCGCGCAGGCGCTGCGCGCCCTCGTGCGCGCCGACCCCGACGTCATCATGGTCGGCGAGATCCGCGACCTCGAGACGGCCAAGATGGCGGCCGACGCGGCGATCACCGGGCACCAGGTCTTCAGCACGATGCACACCAACGACGCCAGCGCCGCGGTCCAGCGCCTCGTCGAGATGGGGGTGCCCCGCTACCTCGTCGCCGCCGCTTGGCGCTGCTTCGTGGCCCAGCGCCTGGTGCGCCGCCTCTGCCCTCACTGCCGCGGCGCGGTCACGATGAGCGAGCAGCAATGGGCCGAGCTCGGTCTCGGGCCGGCGCCCCAAAAGCGCCTGCACCTCTACACACCGGTGGGCTGCCCGCAGTGCTTCGGCACCGGCTACCGCGGCCGGCTCGGCCTGTACGAGGTCCTCGTGCTCGACGAGGAGCTGCGCGAGATGGTGGCCGCCGGCGGCAGCGCACTCGACATCCAACGTGCGGCGCGCGCCAAGGGCGTCACCTCGCTGCGCGACGACGGCGTCGAGAAGGTGCTGAGCGGCGTCACCAGCCACCTCGAGTTGCTGCGCGCCACGGTCTGAGCGACGGCCCTGGAGAGGCCGGCGCGGGCCGGCGACCGAACCTCGCGGGCTGTCTAGACTAGACTGGGAGCCCTGCAAACGCTCGCTGCTGAAGCCGATGAAACAGTCGGCTGCTCATCCGACCCCTCCTCCGCGTGGCCAGCGGTGCCGTGCGGAGGAGCCTCGCTTCCTGGGGGGTCAGTATTCAACCGTCACGAGAAGGTCAGTGTTGCATCGCCAGTGACAACCTGACCCCAACGCTCGCAATGGAATCCGACACCTGGTCAGGTTCGCAATCCTGCACGTTTTGTCTCTCCCGCAAAGACTAGTCTCGTAGCCTCCGCAACACGTCGTCCGATGATTCTGGCCGCCCTCAGCCCAGTCTCATCGGCACGTACCGCATCGCGCGCGTCTTCCTCAGTCTCGATGATGCCGCTCCAAGCCGAGCCCCCCAGGTAGCAGCCGGGGCGCTCGTCCGGCCCCGCGCCGACCACGGTCATATCGTGAATGAAGAAGAAGTGGTGGATTGCCTGGATCGTCGCCTCTTGGCCACCGCCGCGGTTCTGCCCAACTGCGATCGCGGCCCCGACCTTGTTGCGCATGGCGCACTTGAGAGGACCCGTGGAATAGCGGAGCAGGGGCTCAGTGCGGTCTATGAAGGTCTTCAGCTGGGCTGTGGGCCCTCCGAAGTAGACCGGAGTCGCCAAGATCAGTCCATGGCACTTCAGCAGCAGGTCGGTAATGCGGACCATCGAGTCGGAGTGGGCCGGACAGCCGTCACCCGCCTCTTTAGGATCTGAACAACGGAAGCAGCCAGTGCAATAGCCAATTTTCTCACGCCTGAGGAGAACGAGGTCGGTCGCGATGTCTCCGCAATCCCTCGCCGAAGCAAGGGCCTCCTCGATCAGTATCTCTGCTCCTCCCTTCCGAGGGCTGCCGCACACCCCCAGGATCCTCAACTCATCAGCCATGCTCTACTCCTCATCGTCGCTCACGGCAGCCAGCTGAACCGCAATGAAGTCTGAATCTGTCGTCTTCGAGGCCAAGTATGTCGCGACCATCTCGCGCCACAGGGCCAAGGCAGGCGAGGCCCGAAAGCCCTTTGGGTCCACGGTGTGCTGCAGGGCGAGCCCCTCGACTACCGCCTCTGATAGCGTCCCAAGTTCCAGCTTGGTGTCCTCATCGAGTGCGCTGTCAGAAGTGAGGCAGTCGCCATCGAACTGGCGGTAGGTCTCGTAGAGCTCGATTGCACGCTCACGAAGACTCCTGCTTCGCAGTACGTGTGGGAACAGCTCGTAGAAGAGTCGAGCAGAGCCGCAGTCGTTGATGATGCGGTCGAGCCACGCGAAGAGAGCCTCCACTCGCGCTGCTCCAGGCGGTGCCTCCAGCACCTCGTCACTGAAGCCGAAGCCGGGGTCTTCAAACAGAAGATCGACAAGCGCGGTGACGAGGCCGTCTTTGCCGCCAAAGTAGTAGTGTACGAGCCCCCTATTGAGGCCAGACTCACGCTCCAGGTTCTGCATGGTGAGGCCGGCGTAGCCGCGGCGCACCACGAGACGCCTCGCCGCCTTGATGATCTTTTCTGCCGTTGGAGGGTTGACGCGCGTCGGTCTGTCGACGGGCCCTCGCGGTCTGACCTTGCCACTCGAACGCGGCATGCTCACATGCCTCTCTGCGGGACAGGCATCTGCTGGGTGATGCAGTGAATGCCTCCGCCACCGTAGGACAGGACCGGAGTCGGTACACCCACCACCTTGCGGTCGGGGAAGACCTCGCGGACCCTCTCGAGCGCATACTCATCGAACGCCGAGCCGGCAGTCGGCACCACTAGACCGCCGTTCGCCTGATAGGAGTTCACGTAGGCGATGGTCAGGCGCCTCCCACCGATGTCGACGGTTGTGCGCCTGTCCATCTCCTCAACCTGGAAGGGTCTGCCCCGCGCATCGACAGTCTCGGCTAGGCGCCGTCTGTTCTCCTGGAAGTTGTCGTAGTCCACGTGGTCCCTTTCGCGGACCATGTGGAGGATCACCCGTCCGGGCTCGACGAACTGGCACACGCCATCGACGTGGCCGTCCGTATCGGTAGCCTCGGTGCGCCCTGCCTTCAGCCAGATCACCTTCTCGACCGACAGGTAGTCGCGGAGGACCTCCTCCTGCCGCTCGCGCTCCATGCCGGGATTCCGGCTGGGATGAAGCAGACAGCTCTCCGTAGTGATCAGCGTGCCCTCTCCATCTACGGTGAAGGCCCCACCCTCAAGCACCATGGGGGCTTCGTAGCAGGGAAGATCAAAGTGCTCGGCGAGCAGCGCGGTGACGGCCGCATCCTTGTGGTACGGAAGGTACTTCTCGCCCCATGAGTTGAAGACGAAGTCCGCGACCGCGCGAGAACCGTCAGGGCGCACCAGGAAGAAGGGACCGTTGTCGCGGACCCACGAGTCGTCGATCGGCATCTCCACGACGTCGATGTCCCCGCCGCAGTAGCTGTGGGCGTTGCCCCCTTCGCCTGGGGCTGCGATGACCAGGACGGGTTCGAAATGGGCGATCGCGCGGGCGACAGCAGCATGAGTCGCCTGCGCCAAGTGGTAGAACTCGCCCCAATAGGCGCGAGAGGCAGTCGGCCACTGCATCAGGCAGCGCTCGTGGGCCTCCCACTCCGCCGGGAATCGAAAGCCATCGGCGCGGGGGGAGTGCTGCTGCTCTTGCGTGCGATCCGCCTTCTGCAGGACGTCACTCATGGCCGCTCACTCCTCCGGCTCCTCGGCCTTCGACTCGACCCGCCGCAGTTCGAAGACGACCGGGTTGTCGCAGTCGCAGCAGGAGAACCACGCGACATCCTTGTCCTCCTCCCACAGGAGCTCTCCTCTACTTCGGACGGCGCCCAGGTAGAACTGCATGGAGGATATGGCCCAGAGGCAGAGACCCTCGGGAGCCTTGAAGGAGGTGATGAGCCAAGAGTCCCCCTTCTTGTACTCACACGGCGGCTCTGCGGTCCCCATGACGTCCATCACCGTCACGCGAACGTCGGGCAGGTTGTTCCACAGGCCGTTCTTCCACGTCGCCCATGCCATGCCTCAGACTCCTTCCTCGGCTCCTCCGCTCTTCACACCAGAGGATGTGCGACCGCGACTTCTCGCCACGAAAATCGTCGTCTCAGTGCGTCGCGTGATACCAGAACAGTACCTTCGTGTAGTTGGGGTTGAGCGCCATGTCGTCGAGTGTGAGGCTTGGCAGATAGCCGAACGCCAGCTGTGCGTCGAACAGGTACGCAGCTGGTGCCTCGTCGATGAGCAACTGCTGCGCCTCGCTGTACAGACGTGCTGCTTCCTCCCGATCCGTCGCCTCAGTGCTGTACGCCGTATCGATCAGCGTGTCGTACTTTTCATTGCTGTAGTAGGAGAGGTTGAAGACGACCTCAGCCTCACTGTGGAAGAGAGGGTAGAGGTTGTCAATGCCGTGCGGGTAACCCGGCCACCACATCATGATCCAGATGTCCTGGCGCCTGTCCTCTGACCCCTTCGCCTTCGCCCACCCCTGGTTGAACAGCAGTCCTTGCAGGTTGACCTCAACGCCGATCTCGGCGTACGCCTCCTTGATGTTGGCGACGAACTTGGGGGCAAAAGCGTCGTCGGTCGCATACGTGAGGTTCAGCTTGAATCCGTCCTCATAGCCCACCTCCGCGAGGAGCTGCCTCGCTCGTTCGAGATCGTGGCTGTACTGCGTCAGGGCGGCGTCGTTCGGCCACAGCCCAGCCGGCACCGGCCCCCTTGACTGCTTCGCGTAGCCGTTCGCCCCTACGGTGATGATCTCGTCATAGGGAACGGCGTAGGAGAGAGCCTGCCTCACCTTCGGATTGTCCAGAGGAGCGCGCTGCGTGTTGAACATCATGATGTCCGTGAGCACGCTGTCGATGATCGCGATCTTCACGTCGGGGTTGTTCTGCATGGCGGGAAGGGAGTCGTAGGAGAGCTGGTTGGCGCAGTCCACCTCACCCGCTTCGAGCATCTGGCGCTGCGTGTTCTGGTCCTGCACCATCTTGGTCACAACTTGCGTATACTGGTTGTCTTGCCACCCTCCCCAGTAGTCCGGGTAGCGAGTCAGCACCACTTCCTCCGCCGGCTGGTAGGACTCGAGCATCCATGGTCCAGTCCCGGCCTCATTCGGAGCGTTCCACCACGACTCGTCTTTGCCCTTCGTGTTTGGGCTGAAGATCCATGCGGCGTACATCGATGAGCAGCAGTAGTCCATGGGTGCTGGGTAGCTGCATACCAACTGCACGGTGAAGTCGTCGATGACCTTCACCTCCTCGACAGGGGCCCAGATGTATGAGGCGCCGAGACCCACCTCCTTCGTCGCATCGATCGAGTACTTCACCGCCTCGGCATTGAAGGGTGCGCCGTCGTGGAACGTCACTCCTTCGCGCAGGTGGAATGTCCACACAAGACCATCGTCGGAGACCTCCCAGCTCATTGCGAGGGCTGGCGAGAAGGGTTCAGCGCTGCCCGGAGGATTGGCCCACAGGAGCGGCTCATAGACATTCGCCAGCCACGTCACCTCGTCACCGTACGATCGCCGCGGATCCCACGTGTCGAGTTCATGGACCGCGGCCATACGGAGCACAGTGGGCTCGCTGCTCGCCTCTGTCGCTGAGTCCTCCCCGCAAGCTGACAGGACCATGAGCGCCATGGTCACGACCGCCAGCATGAGGACACTCAAGAAACGCCCCCACCTACTTCCTGATGCACTGCTCATGACATCTCCCTGATCGAAGTGCAGATTGGAGGTGACAGCTTCTTGGTCGGAACGCCGCCCGAGAGGTCAGCAGGACGATGACGTTTACTTACACGTATAATCAAAGTACAGCCCGCAGGACTCTGTCAACGTGTGTGGACAAGCGCGTAGCGCTCAGTCAAGGAAGTCGATCAGGGAGGGATCAGTGGACAGCGCCTTGACAATCACCGATCAGGTCAGAGCGGCTGCCGACGCCATCGTGGCGGCCTATGGAGCACACCGAACCGACGAGTACTTCCGCTGCTTCCATCGAGATGCAACGTTCGTCTTCTACACGTCACCAGAGCGGCTCGACTCGCGCGCAGCTTTCAGAGACGAGTGGGAGCGCTGGATGAAGGAGGACGGCTTCAACGTGCTCGACTGCACATCCTCGGATCAGATGGTGCAGGCGTTCGGCAACGTGGCTGTCTTCACTCACAAGATTAGGACCTTGACGAGATTCAACTCCGGTGAGGAGACGAGCTTGGAGCGCGAGACAATCGTGTTTCAACGGCAGGAGGATGGCTCATGGCTCGCCGTCCACGAGCACCTGTCGCCGGACTTCGTCGAGACCGAGGGGTGAAGGGCCAGCTGACGTCGGGGACTCATACGCCTGGTTGCCAACCCCTCCGTCGCTCGTGATTGGCTGGCTCAAGCCTCACGGCGCAGCGCCAGCCATGAGGCCGCGTCCGTAGCTCTCGTGGACCCGACGCCACACGCGGCTCGATGTGTTCCTGGTTGACCGCGAGCGCGCGATCCGCGCGATGCACGACGAGGTCGTCGAGATCCTCGACGGCGCGCGCGAGCCCGACGACTTCCACACCTCCGAGGAGCCCGACGACGAGTTCGGCTTCTTCAACTACTTCGACGTCTTCGAGTCCTGCCGGCGCATCGCCGTCAACGCCCCCGCGCTTGCCAAGGACGAGCTCAAGCAGCAGCGCACCAAGGTCGACAAGCTGCGCGACGACTACATCGACCGCGGGTTCAAGGCGGTCGAGAACGCCAAGGAGCACGTCGACAAGGCCTGGGAGCTCTTCAAGACCATCGCCCCGCGGCAGGTCGTCTCCGACGAGACGCTCTACCAGCAGATGGAGCGCATGTTCGGCCGCGACCCGGGCTACGAGCCGGAGAGCTTCGGCCGCTACTTCGAGGGCGGCACCGGTGCCGAGGCCGTCCGCGAGCTGCTCGGCGGCGTCGACCTCGAGCAGGAGGCCGCCGACCTGCGCGAGACGATCCGCACCGCCAAGGGCCAGCGCCAGGCGCGCGCCGTCAAGCGCCTCAAGGTGGTCTCCGCCTTCCTGCGCAGCGGCAACCGGCCCGAGTGGATGGTCCTCGACGTCATCCCGGTCATCCCGCCGGAGTTGCGCCCCATGGTCCAGCTCGACGGCGGCCGCTTCGCGACCAGCGACCTCAACGACCTCTACCGGCGCGTCATCAACCGCAACAACCGCCTCAAGCGGCTGCTCGACCTGCAGGCGCCCGACATCATCGTCAACAACGAGAAGCGCATGCTGCAGGAAGCCGTCGACGCGCTCTTCGACAACGGCCGCCGGGGCCGGGCCGTGACCGGCCCGGGTAACCGGCCGCTCAAGAGCCTCTCCGACATGCTCAAGGGCAAGCAGGGCCGGTTCCGCCAGAACCTGCTCGGCAAGCGCGTCGACTACTCGGGCCGGTCCGTCATC
>ENA-ORXD01002688-ORXD01002688.1-sediment-metagenome-genome-assembly--contig:-NODE-2688-length-11361-cov-54.957196_pt1 | contig 11361 bp, 16 predicted proteins | sample MGYA00237862_ERZ511471 | MGnify/ENA metagenome assembly ERZ511471 | reverse complement strand
GACGAAATTAACCCGGAGTTCCCGGACACTGACGTGGTCCTCGTCATCGGTGCCAACGACGTCGTCAACCCGGCAGCACACCGGCAGGGCAGCCCACTCTACGGCATGCCAATTCTCGATGTTGAACTGGCGAAGAACGTCATCGTCCTCAAGCGTGGTGAGGGGAAAGGCTTTGCCGGAATTGAGAACGACCTGTTCTACCGGGACAACACCCGCATGCTCTATGGCGACGCGAAGGAGTCTGTCGGAACGATCGTGCAGGCCCTCAAGAAACTCTAGGGCATGTGAGGAATCCGTGGGCCGGGGTCACGGCCCTTCCGGCCCACAACAACCACGCTTCGCCAGCTTTTTGGTGACCAGAGGCCCGGCCAGGTCCTGTGGGGATGGCCATCGTTCGGCCTACCGGGATACGGTGGAGATGGAAGGATGCCTTCGGTCCCTTTCGGAAGATACCGGATGCTCCAGCAGGGGATTCTCATACCCGGATGAGAAGAGGGACACCACCCTGTCCGGCACACCCTGCATTCAACCCCAGATCGGGTCGTCCCCAAACCGGCTCGTCCAGAATTCACCGGCATCCCGGTCGGTGTCTCTGGAGAGATCTTCCATCCTGAAGGATAGTTCGCGGCTCATGCAGTAATCGACCAGGAGATCGTAGGACTCTTTCAGCCGGATGAACATTTCATGAGCATGCTCGGGCTCACGGTCCGAAACATCCGGGTGATGCTGCCTGACCAGTTCATGGAACCGGTGGTGGATCGCATTCAGGCTTGCCCTGTCGGTAATGCCCAGGGTGAGCGCAGCGTCCCGGATAGCCCGTGCGGATGCAGTTGCCATTACCCGGTTTTTCTCTCCCGATTCCTTAAGAACAGGGTATGAGGCAAACGGGATGGTATTCACTAAAAAAAATCCGTGTGGTGCCGAAACATCCAGCAGGGTCAGGACTGGAAACGTCCCCTGAATCACGTGGTATCTCAGGCACCTGCTCCGATGGAACTGCAGGAAAAAGGGGAGTTTTCAGGCCTCGTAGGCAATGAGGATCGAACCGGTATCCTTCTCCAGGGTCTGGATCCTGGAGAGCTCCTGGGAAGAGAGTTTCTTGTAGGGGTGCATCTTTTCGTAGGCCACGAGGATCACCCCCATCTTCTCCTCGAGTTTCCGGATCTCTTCAAGCTGTCCACCAGAAAGGGTTGCGGGTTGCGGGCATTCCATGCTGATCACCGGGAGGTATTCAGTGGAACTTCCCTATATTTGTTAGCGTAAATAAAATTGAAAAAAAGCAATTCCGGTTTATATCGGGCATGACCACTACTGAGGCTCTTATGACGATGGTTTGGTGTGATAGCAGTGTCTTCCCGAAGGGAGAGCAGGTTTCCAGACGGGGTGAAAGAGCAGCACTACTATCCGGCAACGGTTCTGTTGCCTAAAAGAACGTCTGCCTTCTGTACTTCCGATACGTCTCACCAAACCGCTCCTCGAGTTCCTCATCCTCCCAGTGCTTCCAGAGCAGGATCTGGGGGGCCCAGAGCGTCGCCGAAAGGAGCGTGAGAACACTATCGGTGAGGAGAGGAAACCCGAGGTGTATGAGGAGAATTCCAAGATACATCGGATGGCGGAGCCTTGAGTACACGCCGGTTGTCACGAGTCCGCCAGTCTCCTGGAACCCCTGTTTCGATCGCACGGCAGCACCAAAGAGTGCAACGCCGGAAATCCCAACTATCCCTCCGAAGATGGCGACCGGACCTGACCGCCCGAGCGTCATGGGGTCTGTGGCGAGCATCAGCCCGAACCCTGCGTACCCTATAAAGATAATTATCGTTGCGAGTGCCTCGCCCCCTCGCGAGAGCTTCTCTGTCTGCCTCTTGTGAGCGGAATAGTGGAGCGCAGTATGGACGAAGTATCCGATGAACGTCGCAAGGAACCCTGCAATGAAGAGCAGATCCGCCATCACGATTACGTATCGGTCCCACCATGTAAAATGCTCGTCTTCGCGTCCTTATACTGAAAATCAGTCCGTACCGGAGTACTGTTCGTGGTTCGCGTATGAGAGTCGGGATATGAATATCAGCAGGTGAAAGCGAAGCCTCCTTCCTCTCCGTCCGGCAGCAAACGGATGAATCAGGCCTCTTCCCGGTACCGCTCCATCATTCCGAGGTAGACCTGCGCCGCATTCTCCAGCGATTCGATGGTCACGTACTCGTTGATGGCATGAAGGACCGGAATCTCGCCCGGTCCGTATTCCACGACGGAGAAACCCTCTCTCCTCAGGAAGCGTGCATCGCTTGCCGCCCACTGGACGATGGGGGTTGCCGGACTGCCCTGCACCTTCCCGATCTCTTCAAGGATCCGGGAGACGATGCGTGAGCCCACCGGAGTGATACTCGGATCTGACATGCTTCCCACCACGGAGATCTCAGCCCGGGGGGCACGGGCCCGGATGACATCGAGGAGCCCGCTGAGGCTGCACCCCCAGGGGATCCGGAGATCGACTTCCAGCGTGCAGCGCTGGGCGATGATATTTGCCTTCTCCCCGCCCTCGATCGTTCCCGGGTTGAACATCAGGCGGGTGAGGATGACCTCCGCCTCGTCCATGTGGAGGAGATCCCGGAGAATTCCCGATGACTCGTGGATGAGTCCGGCTATCTCCGGATCATCAGGATGATATTCTGTCTGGTGGAGTTCACCGAGGAACCGGAGCAACGAGTAGGCCTCCATGATGGCGGATACCCCCTTCACCGGGTAGAGCGAGCCATGACCCGGCTCACCGGTGAAGGTGATGCAGAGACGCATCAGGCCTTTCTGCCCGATGTTCGGGTTCAGGGGCGGGGTCGGCTCGGCAATGATGCAGTCGCAGGGGACCAGGATCTTCCCGGAGAGCAGCCGCCGGATTCCATACTGGCCGCTCGTCTCCTCGTCGCAGACAAAGGCGAGATCAGCCGGGAGATCCCTGCCTGATTCGATCAGGGTCCTGCAGGCCCAGAGGATGGACGCACATCCTCCCTTCATATCGGTAGCCCCCCTGCCAAAGACGGTACCCCCCGTGATCCTCCCGGAGAACGGGTCGTCGTCCCAGCCATCGGAGAGCGCGGGTACGACATCGACATGGCCGCAGAAGAGGAGCCCGCCTCTCACCGGTTGGGAGACAAGATTGTCCTTCCCCCCTGGCCCCCGGATCACGGTTGTGGGAATGCCCAGCGAATCGGTGAATCCCCGGATGAATTCGATGACATCCCGGGTATCCCCCGGGGGATTCTCGCTCCTGATGGAGATTAAGTCGGAACAGAGCCGGGCAACGTTCATAGAGGGATGGATCAGGCTTTCTTCCTGAATTGCTCAAACAGGGTCGCGAGCGATGCGTCAGAATACAGGGATTTCAGGAACTCTGCACTGAAGAACTCCTCGATCAGGGAACGGTAGACGTGAGGGAGGATCGGTTCCTTGCTGTCGCGGTCGAACACGATCCGGAAACTCAGGTAGCGTGCCTCATCATCCTCATCGTACACTCTCCTCCAGAGGGTGGGCAGAGCCTCGAACCGGTCGGGATGCTCCTTCTTCAGCCAGGCGATGAACGCCGGGAATTTTGGACGGTCACCCAGTTTCTCCTGGTCAACCCTGCACCTCAGGTACTCGCCGGTCATCATCACCCGGGGGGATTTATAGTGATAGGCCATCAGGCCGACCGTATAATCGATGTGGGCGAGGGCATCCATGTAGTAGAAATAGAGGACGGGATGCCACATGCTCTCATCCTGCAGGATCAGGGATTTTTCATACAGGTGTTCCAGAATATGGACGTATTCCGGGTCTGAAGACATGAATAGTCATTCGCGCCGTGCGGAGATATAAATTGGCACCGTGTCAGGAGAACCCATCCCTGGTGGCAGGAGGGGCGCGGGATTTGGCAGCGGTATTCTACCGGTAGAACGGTTCACGACGCCGGACGGCTTCGATGAAGAGATCGCGGAGCTCCTGTCCGGACGCACCCCGGATGTCGACATGGTTGTCGGTCCGGAGCAGGCAGGGCTTGAGCTTGCCGTCAGAGGTGACCCGCAGACGGTTACAGAATGCACAGAACTCCGTGTTGTGGAGGGGTCGTACCACCTCAACTTCAGACCCGTTGAAACAGTACTTCTTCCGGTGGTGCATCCGGCGGGTCAGGATCTGCGTTGATTCTGCCACGAGGCGCTGCTCGAGTCCGTTGAGATCGCTGTGGAAGGGGCACTCCTTCATCTCCATGAGCTCGATCAGCTGGAGGATGAGATTCCGGTTCCCGCTGACAAACCGGATGAACGAATCGACCTCGTGATCATTGATCCCGTTCAGCACCACCATGTTCAGCTTCACCGGGGTGAGTCCGGCAGCGATCGCCGCATCGATTCCCTCGAGAACATTGGAGAGAAGGTCCCGGCCGGTGATTCTCCGATAGGTTTCGGGATCGAGACTGTCAAGGCTGATATTGACCCGGGAGAGTCCGGCATCCTTCAGATCCTGTGCTATTGCGGCAAGAAGGGTACCGTTGGTGGTCATCGAGCTCTCCATCCCATCAGGCACTTCCCGGATGATCTCGGGGAGATCAGGCCGCAGCGTCGGCTCACCACCCGTGAACTTCACGCTTCTGAACTCAAATTCCCGTGCAACCCGCATGATCTCCCCGATCTGGCGGGCAGAAAGAAGGCCGGCGGGAGAGACCTCTCCTTCAGCGTGGCAGTACATGCAGCGGAGGTTGCATGCCGGTGTCAGGCTTATCCGGAGATTGCTCACCGGCCGGTTATAGGGGTCCTTCAGCTTCATGAGTGTTCACGAAGTTCTTTGCGATGATGTAGATCTCCGAGCTCCCTTTCCGGGTGGTCCTGCTCCGGAATGTTCTGACCGAGAGGAAGTGCTCCCTGATCTCTGCGAGGAACTGGCTGAAATCTTCACCCTGGAATGCCTTGACCAGGAAATTTCCTCCCGGTTTGAGGACCCTGCAGGCAAAGGCGAGTGCCTCTTCACCAAGCGCCATGGAACGTGCCTGGTCATAGCTCTTGTGGCCGGAGAGCTTCGGTGCCGCATCTGAAACGACCACGTTCACTGTTCCGAGCATCGACCGGACCTGCCCGGGGAGAGAGGGATCGGTGAAGTCGGCCACCATGGTCTGGACACCGTCCAGGGCTGCAACGGGGGAGAGATCGATGCCGAGAACAGTTCCCCGGGTGATCCCCCTGATTACCTGGAGCCAGCTTCCCGGTGCAGCACCGAGATCGACGACATTGTCATGCTCCCTGATGATATGGTACCGGTCCTGGATCTCGATCAGCTTATAGGCTGCCCTCGACCGGTACCCTTCCTTCATCGCCCGGTTATAAGCACTGTCTCTGCCCCACTGGGAACCCATGGTACGCGAACTCCCCACCACGCTACCTGCCTCTGAAATAAAAGGAGATATTATTAAAAATGTGGTGGCATAGTGTATAGTGAGTATATAAGGGGTGAATGATGTTAAAAGCAACGATTGATGCAGATATTCTCAAAGAGTCCATCGATGCCTTGTCAGCACTGGTGACAGAATGCCGCCTCCACACAGATGAGAACGGGATGATCACCCGGGCGGTCGATACCGCAAATGTGGCAATGGTCTCCCTCACCCTGAAAAAAGAGGCATTTGAGTCGTATTCCTCTTCAAAGAACGAGCTCGGACTCGACATCGCCAAGATGAAGAACATCTTTTCCATGATGGGAAAGAACGATATCATCACCCTCGAACTCCCGGAGAACAGCGCCAAGCTGACAGTCAGCTTCGAGGGATATCGCTACTCGCTCACCCTGCTTGACGCGAATACCATCCGGAAAGACCCGAATCCCCCGAATATCGATCTCCCGGGAAAGGTGGTCCTCCCGGGAGCAGAGCTGAACAATGCCATTAAAGCGGCAGCGGTAGTTTCTGACAAGATCGCGCTCGGGATCGATCCTGCGGCCCAGCTCTTCTACATGACCGCAGAGGGAGATACCGACCATATCAGGCGCGAATTCGGGAAAGACGAGGTCAATTTTATCAACAGTGTCGAGGCACGCTCGCTCTTCTCCCTTGATTACCTGAAGGATATGGGGAAGGTGATGAGCCGGGCTGCCGAGGTTGAAGTATCGCTCGGCATCGATCACCCGTCAAAGTTTTCATTCTACATCGCTGCCGGAAACGGTCATGTCGAGTACCTGCTTGCACCCCGGATTGAGGCAGACTGAATGCGGGTCGCCCTCGAACTGAGAGATTTTGCAAAATACCCTTTTTTAAAAGAATCACAGCAGTTCATGGGCAGGAATGCCGATACGATCGAAGAGTTCCTCCACTCCAATTCCGGAACGATTGCGCTCCGGCATGCCATGGATCGTGTCCGTGCCGCGCTCAGGGCATCTGAACAGCGGGAAGAGGTCCAGAATCTCCCAGCCGACAGCCTGGGAGTAAAGATCTCTGTCTCGGGATACGTGCTCGCCCGGATCATCGTATCCTGCTCCCGGGACCGTGTGCTCGTGGAGCGTCTCGCCCGCTATGAAGCATCCCGGGCGTACCGGTTCCTCATCGATGAAGAGGTGGAAAAACGGTCATTTGTCGCCGGAAGTATTGGCATGGATGTTGCCGGTCCGGCGCTTCCGGTCATCCAGTACGTTGAGATTGTCGCCGGGCTCCACGAAGAACGCTGGAGGCTCGTGAACCGTGATGTACGGGACGGACAGGTCCGGGTCAATTCCGCAGAGATGAACGAGCTGCTCAGGGAACAGGTGCGGGTGATCCTCCTCCGCCAGCTCCCCCTCCGGGTCCCGGAAACGGTCTGCAGCCTGCTCCTCCCCCAGACAGAGGAGATCAGGGCCATCTGCCAGCAGACCATGCTCGAGCAATTCGGCGCCGTCGAAGAAGAGGCATTTCCTCCCTGCATGCAGGCCCTGATCGGGGCATTGACCGGAGGCACCAACATCCCGCATTCAGGACGGTTTGCCCTGACCGCCTTTCTCCACAACATCGGTATGGCTCCGACAGATATTATCGCCCTCTACTGCCGGGCGCCGGATTTCGATATCTCGAAAACCCAGTACCAGGTCGAGCATATCTCGGGAAGGGGAGGGACGGAATACACGGCGCCCTCCTGTGCCGCGATGAGGACCTATGGGATCTGCGTTCACAGCGACAGCCTGTGCGAAAAAATCAACCACCCCCTGAACTACTATCGCATCAGGAAAAAGAAGGGAAAGAAAACGGAAGCCGCCGAATCTACCGGAACTTCTCAATCGTGAAGTATCCTGCCACGCTCACCACGATGACGAAGCCGACAATTGCGGAAAGATAGCCAATCCCCGGGCCCAGCACCAGGGGGAGCGCCAGGAGAAGGACGAGAAAAGCCACAAAAGATACTGCGGCGGCGGCGACATCCTTGATCCGCGGATCTGTACCCTGGGTTCTGGTCTTCATGGCTATAGCTGTACCCTGTCCTCCCTTATTGGTTTCGAGAGCAAACCCACTGTGTGGCCCTCGTCTGATGGAAGCAGAAGGGGATTTATGCGCCCGGGGCGAATAAGGGGATGACATGACCACAGAAGAACGGGACGACGTGCTGCGTACACTCCAGTCGGCCGTCGAACAGATCACCCGGACCATGCATCCGTCCCTCATTCCCGAAGTCGGGACAAATATCGTCTATGCGGTCCGGGATGCACGGGCCTCCGGAGACGTTGCAGCGGTTGAGGGGAGGATTGTCAGGGCGGGAGGACGGCCCACTCCGGTCGGCACGGTGTCCTTCGGGGCAAGCGACCACGTGGCCCGGATTGTACTCACGGTGATGAAATTCGATCCCGACATCCGGAGTGCCGCAAATATCAGGTATTCTCCGGAAATCATCGCCCTCATCGAGGATCTCTTTCTGGAGATCTGTTCATTTGACCGGGGGCAGGAACCCCCGGGCACGAAAACCATGGACTGGGGCGTGGCCTTCTGCTGTAAATCGGGGGTTCCTGATGTGATATTTGACAAAGGTGCGGTGGGAAAAGAGCCCATGGTGCGGATACTCGGTGAAGATCCCCTGCAGGTTGCAATCACCATCGGATTGATCAGCAGCAGAATAGCGCAGGGAGAGTCGGACTGATACCAGGGGCGATGCACACGGCAACGACATAAATTTATTAAGCCTGTGGAATGCACTATTTAAGAACAAACCGGAGAAGAATACATGGGTATCAAACCGTCATACATCAAATCCCTCGGGTTGGAGCTGATCTCGGGATACGGGAACAGGTTCTCCCATAATTTCGATGAGAATAAGCAGATTGTTGCTGAAGTGACCACCATTGAGAGCAAGCGCGTGCGGAACCGCGTGGCCGGATACATCACAAGAAAAATAAATACAGGAAGACACTAGATTACCCTCTTGTATGTTCGAGGGAGTTCTTCCTGCAATTGTCACTCCTTTTAAGAGAAATCTTGCAATGGACCTTGACCTTGAAGGTCTTGCGTCCAATATCGAGTTTCTTATTGAGAACGGAGTGCACGGTATCGTCCCGTGCGGGTCCACCGGCGAGTCGGCAACGCTCAGCTTTGAAGAGCATGAGCAGGTGATTGCGGCAGCAATTGAGGCGGTGAACGGCCGGGTGCCGGTCATTGCCGGGACCGGTTCCAACAATACTGCCGAAGCAGTCCAGTTCACCAAGGCGGCCCGGGATCTCGGCGCTGACGGGGTGCTGGTCATCAGCCCGTACTACAACAAGCCCAACCGGTCAGGCCTGATCAAACACTACACGATCCTTGCCGACCTGGACATCCCGGTCATTATGTATAATGTTCCGGGAAGAACCGGTCAGAACCTGACCCCGGACCTCGTCATCGAGCTCGCCCGGCACCCGGGAATCGTGGGCATCAAAGAGGCTTCGGGGGATATTGGACAGGTATCGAGAATTATCGAGGGAACCCTGGATGAGGAATTTGAGGTCATCTCCGGTGACGATAACCTCACCTTCCCCATTCTTGCACTCGGCGGAAGCGGGGTCATCTCCGTTGCCGCAAACGTAGAGCCGGGAAGGATGGCGGCCATGTTCGAAGCCTTCTGCGAGGGTGACTTTGAGACCGCGCTCGACTTCCACTACGAGCTTGCACCACTCTTCAGGTCGATGTTCATCGATACCAATCCCATCCCCGTAAAGAAAGCAGTCGAGCTGCGGGGCATGGCGGCAGGCCCGGTCAGGCTGCCGCTCGATGAGCTCGATGAGGTAAAGACTGAACAGCTCCGGGAGGTCCTCGCCTGCTATGATTAAGGTCGTGGTCTCTGGTGCTCTTGGCAGGATGGGATCAACGGTCGGCCGGCTGGTGAATGAGGCCGCGGATATGGAACTGGTCGGCGGGCTCGATCTCCGGGGAGGGTCATTCTACGGTGTAGAGGTTGCGGAGTCGGCCCGGATCGGTCCGTTCCTTGCGGAGAAGAAACCGGACGTCCTGATCGACTTTACCGCTCCTGCGGCCACCGTTGCAACGGTCAGGGCTGCGGCCACGGCTGGTACAGCACTGGTGATCGGCACCACGGGATTCACCCCTGAGCAGCGTGCCGAGATTGCAACGGTGATCGAAGGAACAGTTCCGGCGGTCATTTCGAGTAATTTTTCTATCGGGGTAAACATCTTCTGGCAACTGCTGCGTGAAGCCGCACGGCTGCTTCCCGGATATGATGTCGAGGTGATCGAAGCCCATCACCGGTATAAGAAGGACGCCCCCAGCGGAACGGCAAAGACCATCCTCCAGATTCTTGATGAGGAACTGGGGGCGCGGGAGAAGCTGTACGGCCGGGAGGGCATGAGGGAGCGGGGCACCGAAATCGGGGTCCATGTGATCCGGGGCGGGGATATCGTGGGGGATCATGCGGTGCTGTTCTCAGGCAATTTCGAGACCATCCAGCTCTCCCACCGGGCGTATGACCGGGCGGTTTTCGCGCACGGAGCCCTCAAAGCCGCCTCATGGGTTGTCGGGAAACAACCGGGCATCCACGGTATGGACGAGGTGCTCAGGCTCGCGAAATTCCCGGCAACATGACCATATAGAAACATATTTCTTTTTCTGTCAAAAACCGGTAAGGGAGATTATGACAGCGATTGTTGACAAGGATAAATGTACGGGTTGTGAGACCTGCGTTGATGAGTGCCCTGCGGCAGCGATCACCATGGAGGACGAGAAGGCCACGGTGGATGCGGAACTCTGTGTCGATTGCGGCTCCTGCGTGGATGTCTGCCCATCAGAGGCCATAACCCTCGAGCAATAAAACAAAAAACAAACTCTTTAATTACTCCGACATATTAAAATCTCTTACCTATGATCAATGTCGGAGTGCTTGGTGCCACAGGAGCTGTCGGCCAGCGGTTTGTACAGCTTCTGGCAGAGCATCCCTGGTTCAATCTCACGACGCTGACTGCATCAGAGCGAAGCGCAGGCAAACTGTATCGCGATGTGGTGAAGTGGCGCCTTGATGTGCCGTTTCCTGAACAGGCCGGGGATATCAGGGTGAGCCCGACCGGGGTTTCGAGCCTGAAAGATGTGGATCTGGTATTCTCAGCGCTCCCTGCAGAGATCGCCGGGGGCATCGAAGCCGCATGCGCCCAGGCGGGCCTGGGGGTCTGCAGCAACGCCAGTTCACACCGGATGGATCCCGATGTGCCCCTGGTGATTACTGAAGTGAACCCTGACCATCTCGGCCTGATCGATGTGCAGCGGGATCGCGGACGGGACGGGTTCATTGTGACCAATCCTAACTGCTCGACCATTGTCATGACGCTGGCACTTGCCCCGATACGGGATTTCAGGTTCACCGACATCAGGGTCGCCACCATGCAGGCGGTTTCAGGGGCAGGATTTGAGGGAGTGCCGGCGATGGGGATCTTCGACAACATCATCCCCTATATCGGACAGGAAGAGGAGAAGATGGAGACCGAAACCCTGAAAATCATGGGAACGCTTGACGGAACAGCAGTCAGACCCCCACCATTCCGGGTGAGTGCGAGCTGCCATCGTGTTCCGGTGCTCGACGGCCATACCATGGCCATCTGGGCTGATATCGCAGAGTCGGTAGACAAGGTACGGGAAGCATTCCTGAACTACACTCCTTCGGTCCCCGCCCTGCCCACGCTCCCTGAGAAATCGGTCCAGTTCTTTTCCGACCCCGACCGGCCACAGCCCCGGCTCGATCGGATGAGGGGCAGAGGGATGACCGTATCGGTCGGACGGCTCCGGGAAGGTATCCGGTTCATTGCCATGGGGCACAACACCATCCGCGGCGCAGCGGGTGCATCTGTACTGAACGCAGAACTGATCTCTACAAAGAACTACCTCTGATGAGGGGTATCCATGCTGAAAGACAACAC
>ENA-ORXD01002687-ORXD01002687.1-sediment-metagenome-genome-assembly--contig:-NODE-2687-length-11374-cov-3.332124_pt1 | contig 11374 bp, 11 predicted proteins | sample MGYA00237862_ERZ511471 | MGnify/ENA metagenome assembly ERZ511471 | reverse complement strand
TTGACCGCGTCCCAAGCCGACAGTAGCTCGAGGAAGGACCTATGAAAGCGATAGCCGTCAATGGCAGTCCCCGCACAAAGTGGAACACCGCGACGCTACTGGAGAGCGTCCTCAGTGGCTGCGAGGCCAACGGTAGCGAAACCGAACTGGTCCACCTCTACGACCATGAGTACCAAGGCTGCGTCAGCTGCTTCGGATGCAAGAGGATCGGTGGGAAGAGCTACGGCCGGTGTGCTCACCGCGACGGACTGACTCCCATCCTCGATCGGGCGGCTGAGGCCGACATACTGATACTGGGATCCCCTCTCTATTTCCACACCGAGACGGGGGAGATGCGGTCGTTCATGGAGCGTCTCATGTTCCCATTCCTCACATATACACCTTCCTATGCCTCCATCTTTCCCAGGAAGCTTGCGACCGCCCTCGTCTACACGATGAACGTCACCGAAGAGAGCATGGCTGCCACCCACCAGGACTCGAGTGTCACGGCGTCGCAGGGCACCATGGAGCGGATCTTCGGGGGATGCGAGGTCCTTCTGTGCACCGATACGTATCAGTTCGACGACTACTCCAAGTACTTGTCCAGCGCCTTTGATGCAAAGGACAAGGAGAGACGGCGCAAGGACGTATTTCCCCGCGACTGCCAACGAGCCTATGACCTGGGGGCAAGGCTCGTCGCCATGGCGCGTGACTGACTCGAGGACCGTAACCGGCGCGTCCCTCGATGGTAGCCTTCTGCACACACCGTGCCCAGGACGGAGAAGCCACCCATTCGGTCGCAGTTGACGAAGGAGAGATAACGCTTGAACATCGGCTCGATCTGATCGCGAACCTCGGGCTGTAGTGGACGAGTCTCCGCGTGTGGGGGCCGATGGTGAGGTGGCGGGATTGATCAGCAGCGTCCCCGCTGACGGCGATGCCCTCGTGGTTCTCCGCGGGGTATCGAAGACGTACAGGCAGTTCCGTGCGTTGGACAACGTTTCTCTCGCAATTGGAGCGGGAGAGATCTTCGGATACATCGGTCCGAACGGCGCGGGAAAAACGACCACCATGAAGATCTTGATCGGCCTGATCACCGACTTTCAAGGTGAAGTAGAGATAGATGGATGCCGTGTCCCTCAACAGACCCAGGAGGCCCACAGACTACTGGGCTATATGCCGCAAAACGTCGCGTTTCAGGAGTGGCGGACGGTCGACCAGGCGTTGCTGACGTTTGGAAGACTGTCCGGTCTCACGGCCAAGCAACTCGAGAGACGCATTCCCACGCTGTTGGATCTGCTTTCGTTGTCTGACGTGCGCCACAAGAAGATTTCTCAGTTGTCTGGAGGTATGGCGCAAAAGGTCGGGCTGGCGCAGGCGCTCCTTCACGAACCGAAGCTCCTCGTCTTGGACGAGCCTCTGGGCGAGCTGGACCCGCTCAGTCGGTACCAGCTAAAGGAGATCGTCCTAGCGCTTGCCAAGAATGGCACGACAATCCTTTTTTCCTCGCACATATTGAGCGATGTCCAAGATGTCGCCGACCGAATAGGGGTCCTGAGCGGGGGGAGACTTATGCAGGTTGGCACCATTGATGAGTTGAAGACCCAATTGTCCACGCAGCAATCGGTTGAGGTACTCCTATCGTTTGCCACCGCCGAATGGCAGCAGTTCGGCACCTTGAAGAGCGTGCAATACGTCGAGGAGCCAGAGCCGGGCAGAGTCCTGGTACATCTAGGAGACAATGCCGACGCGTACCTGGTGATCGATGATCTCATCCAGATGATTGCCAAGCTGGGTATCAGAGTGCGCGGCGTGACGTTGTCGTCGCCGTCTCTCGATGAGATCTACTTCCGCTATGTTCAGCGTGGCGAGGGGTCAGCATGAACCTGGCTCTGCTGTATGTAGACGAGCTCCGGGGCTTCTACAGATCCAAGGTCATGCTCTTCCTCTGGGGAGGCCTGCCGCTCATAGCGTTTCTGTTCCATTTCGTCCAAGGAAACGGGACAAGTCAAGACATACTTTTCAGTGTCGTGTCGGCGTTGGTCGTGTCCAGCGTGGGGGGAACGCTTGCCGCGGTCATGCTCGCGGTCTCCACAATCAATGAACGGAACAGGCACGTCTACGAGTTGTTTCTGGTTAGACCTCTGAAGCGGAGAGACCTTCTGATTGGAAAATGCCTCGCGATCTACACCTGCGTCGCGGTTGCGAGCCTCATAGCGGTCTTTGTCGGTGTGGCGGCAGACTACGTTGCTGGGAGTACCCTGCCGGCCGCCCTTTTCACCGATGTTGGCCAGTCCTTGGCCGTCAGCCTGTCAATGCTCGCGGTCGCCTGTTCCGCGGGTGTCCTCATCGGCGTCGCCTCGCCCTCGATTCTTGTCGGCGCCATACTGGTCATCTATGGCGGAAACCAGATATCCGTCATCCCAGTCGTGCCGACGTTGTTGAATCTGCCCCAGGTAGCGTTGGTCACCGTGGGATTGGCCGCGGTCGTGACGGTCACCTTCATATGGGTAGCAATCGCTCTGTTCAAGAGAAAGCAGTTCTGAGAACCTCTATCCGGCGGGAGGTTCTTGAGCCTTCTAGGTGATCACTGCTCCATCCCCGAGAACGGCTTGAGTCCCGCAACCGAGGAGGATACATTGGTCGATTCAAGGACGGACCCGCCGGCCTGGCTGCGCAGGCAACTGGAGGAAGCAGACGTCGATCTTCTCCGGGAGATGGTCCGCACGTTTGCGGCGAACCTCATGTCAGCGGAAGCCGACGCTCTCTTCGGTGTCAACATCGCTTTGAAGTGAACACGGATGGCTCTTACACCAAGTTGTGGAGCATTGCCAATTCTGGCAAGCCGACTCAGATACACTGATAGCTCCCCCATATCAAGAGGTGGTGCAGCCTAATTGCTACGGTTCGGTCATAGCAATGGAACGGACTGCCTACAGCAGAATCACACTTGACACTCTCACGTACTATCACTACAATCAAGCTAGCTAGGTGTAATTGGCTGAGCCTTTTGAATATGTGCGGTTAAAACCTACCGAAGGAGGCGCCGGTGGTGCGATTGAGGCCGTTATCGGATCAACAGCTTACGCGAGCCTTCCAAGCCCGGGCAAAGCAGGCCGTGACCGAAGCAGATGCGACGCAGTGGCGGGTGCTGGGTCACTGTCCGGACATGTACAGGGACTACCTGAGGTTCTATTTCTCGGCCCACGACGGAGGTGTCCTAAACGCGGCCCTCAAGGAGATCGTCCGCCTTCGCATCGGGCAGCTCAACGACTGCCCCGGCTGAAAAAGGGCTCGCTTTGCGTCGGCGACGCAAAACGGTTTGACCGAAGAAAAGATCGCCCAGATAGAGGACTGGGAAAACAGCGATGCCTTCACCATGCGCGAGAGGCTTGCCTTGAGATTCGCGGAGATGTTGGCTCTCGATCACAAGTCACTGGATGACCATTTCTTTGGAAAGCTGGCCGCTAACTTCTCAGACGCGGAAATCCTCGAGCTGGGGATGATGATCGGCCAGTACATCGGCTTTGGACGACTGCTGCGCGCCCTTGACTTTGAACGACCAGAGTATTCCGTCGAGAGCGCGACCTGACGAAGTCCTGCAACGATCCGAAATGTCGGCGAACACTAGGCCGAAGCTCTCGCGAAACCCACGCAGGGTTGACACGCAGGGTTGAGCGCCCCAGGAGCCCCGGGTCCTGATGGTCGTTCAGTTTCTGGGACGAACGCCGCGTTCCAATTCATCGACGGTTCCTCCTGGGGCGAGGTCAACAGTGCAACACTCAGCCAGAGTCTTGAGTTTCCACCATTGTAGTCTGGTTGTCGCGGACCTCGATCGGACCATCGCCTTCTACAGCCAGCTACTGGGGTTCAGGTTGAGGTCAAGGAAGGTCTATGAATGGGACGAGCTCTATGGGAAAGCTCTGCTGGAAGGAAGCGCCGAACCTAGTGACTGGGCGGACGGAGTCAAGATCGACATCGCGCAGATGGATATACATGGTGCCCTCGTTGAATTCGAGCAATGGCTCTCACCGCGGACGGCTCCATCTCACGGGAACCCCTCCGTTGCGGGATCCGCCCATCTCGCCGTGACTGTCGCGAACATCGATCAGGTAGTGACGGACTTGGAAGCGGCAGGAGCAAAGATCATCTCGCCGGTTGAGACGTTTATGGAGTCGGGTCGCAGGCCCTGGCGTTACTCTTTCTTCTTGGACCCCGATCGCAACTTCGTTGAGCTAGTGGAAGACGTGCCTATTGGAAGTCTCTTAGAGACGCTGGGTACAAGAGTAAGAGAGACCCGTCAGCTTCGGGGCTTGACCCTTAAGGTGGCGGCCAAACGAGCAGGAATCAGCACGGCCTATCTGAGCCAAATCGAAAGGGGCGAATCCAATGCGTCGATCGGCAGCTTGGCCTCGATAGCCTCAGTCCTGGGCGTCGCGTTCGATCGCTTCTTAATGCTGGAGGAGGGTGACCCTGCTTTGCTTTCCGCGGTGAACGGTCAATCGCTTCGAGCGATATCGCCCGAAACGGAGCAGGCATCAGAGCCGACGCGCGGCTCCACGAGTGCCGTGGACGGCAAGGTCGAGAAACAGGAATTGACGGGTGCGCAAGAGACACTTCGAGTCACTCGGTTTCTTTGCCACGCCGGATCCTCGGTTGAATGGCACAACCTAGATCCTAGAGTGCGCTGCGTGGTCAGCGTGCTGCAGGGCACTATCCAGTGTGCTCTTGATGAATCATCCAAAGTGCTCTCAGCGGGAATGAGCATGTCCTGCCTCGGTTCAACCTCCCGGCGTTACCTGAATGTCGGGTCGGAGTCGGCTGAGGTGATCGAGGCGGTTGCGACCATGTAGCCCTCGGATGCCGGTCAGACCTCTCTTCCAAGACCCCGGCCGGCCATCTCTCGAAGGGCATTGCACCGCCGACACTTACACGACAATCTGCTCTCGCAGCATTACGGAAAGCTTGTTAACGATTGGGCGAGGTGGAGATACTTCAGGACCCTTCCTCTGATCTGCCGGAGGGTCGCCATCGCCATGTACGGGAGTACCGACGCAGCCATCATCTTCGGCCGAGGGTTGTTCGGTGAGCCCAAGAAGCAGGCCACCGTGGGCTTGAACCGGCAGGGCACAAAGATGCGCGGGTGGGTCGAGCGTCATGGGACCAGGCTCATTGGCATCAAAGCCGACTTGACCAACGACGTGGGGCCGGCCAAGGTGGGCGGCAAGAACTTCAACATCAAGGCAGTACCGGCCACCAAAGGAGATGGTCCGGAGGACGACGCGATCCTTGCCCTGGCCGAGTTTGAGAACGACCTCAAACTGAACTGGACGGGACAAGGTTCGTGCACCCTGTGTGCAGGCAGTCTCGATCCACTCGACGAGATCGAAGTGAAGGAGGTCTTGGGTGCCTCGTATTTCGAGGGCGACATGGATAGCCACGCGCGCAGCATCGCTCGGATCTCGGCGGCGGACTATCTCCCCTATTACTACGGACGACTCGACGATTGGTCGCTGCTGAACACTGAGGACGCGCTCAAGTCTCTGTGGAGTTCTGCACAAGAACTTGCCTGGGGCCGGAAGAACGATCTGCGTCAGCGAGGTGAGCTATTGCCGCTGATCGAGAGGTAACCCAGTCATTCTTGCTCCCCGATGTCGCGCTTACTAGTGAGGTAATATGGTCTGCGACGGGCCGTGCCCGATGGGCGTTGCAGTCGGAGGACATCTGATGGCCAAGCGTTGTGGCTATTCCCCGCATGTTGAGGGAGCGCCCACCTTGACAACTAGAGCAACCATGACAAGCACGGAATCAAGGAGCAGCGGTAATGGAACCTAACCAGGGCTATGTCTAGGGGAGTGACGTGACGTACGATCGGCTTTTCAGCAAGGGCAAGATCGGAAACCTAGAAATCAAGAATCGGGTCGTCATGATGCCTATGGGCACCCATCTGTCGAGTGCCGACGGGGAGATTACCGATCGCGAGATTGCCTATTTTGAGGAACGGGCCAAGGGGGGCGTGGGCCTCATAGTGACCGAGATCACAACGGTAGATCACCAGATGGGGAGAGCCGGAGCGATCCACCCCAGAGTGGATGACCATCGGTTCGTCCCCATGCTCGCCAGGCTGGCCGACACCCTGCACAAATACGATGCCCGCGTGTTCATGCAGCTGCATCACGCCGGCCGACAGGGCAAGACGATCTTCACCGGGGGCAAACAGCTGCTCGCTCCTAGCCCTGTTATGTGCAGGGTCACAGGCGAAGAACCGCGGGCTCTCACTACCGGGGAAATCAAGGACCTCATCCAGAAGTTCAGCCTGGGGGCGCTGAGGTGCAAGATGGCCGGCATCGACGGTGTGGAGCTTCACGCCGCCCATGGATACCTCCTCAACCAGTTCATAAGCCCGCACACCAACAAAAGGACGGATGAGTTCGGAGGGACTACCGAGAAGAGGCTGCGATTCATAAGGGAGATCATCGAGTCCATCAGAGAGAATTGCGGCGCGGATTACCCCGTCAGTATTCGCATTAGCGCGGACGAGTTTGTGGAAGGCGGCATCACCCTGGACATGGGGAGGGAGGTGGCTCAATATTTGGAGGGCTTCGGCGTCGATGCTCTGAATGTCAGTGCGGGCATCTACGAGTCGTTCCCCAAGGTGATAGAACCTGTCTACTACCCCCAGGGTTGGCGGGTCTATCTGGCCCAGGCCATCAAGGAAGTCACCAGCATTCCGGTGATGACCGCCGGGGTGATTCGGGAGCCCGATTTTGCCGAGCAGGTACTCGCTGACCACAAGGCCGACTTTGTCGGGTTGGGCCGGGGATTGTTGGCGGACCCGGAGTGGGTCAACAAGGCCCGCGACGGTCGACAGGATCTCATCCGCAAGTGCATTTCCTGCAACTACTGCCTTCAAGGGGGACGCCACATCGCCTGCGCGGTGAACGCTCGAGTGGGCAGAGAGATGGAGTTCAGCGAGCCTGCTCCGGTCGACGGTGGGGGACGCAAGGTGGTGGTGGTGGGCGGCGGCCCCGGTGGGATGGAGGCCGCCCGCGTCCTGGCATCCCGCGGCTACCACGTGGTGCTTGTGGAAAAGGGATGGGAACTCGGGGGCAGGCTCAAGTCCGCAAGCGCCGGGGCGGGCAAGGAAAAGATCTCGTGGGTGAGAGACTATCTCACGAAAGCCCTCGGTGAACTCCCGGTGTCCATACGATTGAACAGCGAGGCCGCGATTGAGATGCTCGACCGGGAGGAGCCCTTTGCGGTCGTCATAGCAACGGGTGCTCAACCGAGCATACCCTCCCTAGACGGCCTCGAGGAAGGCGCGTTCGTCCTCGCGGAGGATGTGGTTCTTGGCGGCGTCCGTTTCAAGGGAACGAGGGTAGCAGTGCTGGGCGGTGGCTTCACCGGATGCGAGGCCGCCCACGTCTTGGCGGACGAAGGTAACAGCGTGACCATCATCGAGATGCTCCCGGCGGTAGCCTCCGACGTCGAAGACATCACGCGCATGGAGTTGCTTCACATCCTCGCCGGTCTTGACGTCGAACTCCTCACCTCTCACAGGGCCACCCGGGTGGAGGGCGGCAGGATCTTCATGGAAGAAGTCAATGACGGCTCGAAGCTCGAAAGAGAATTCGACCATATCGTGGTGGCCGCTGGCATGGTCGCAAACACCGATTTGGCCGACCGAGCGCAAGGCAGGTTCAAGAAGGTGATGCTCTTGGGAGATGCGAGAACGCCGGGCATGATTTCCGGGGCAATCAAAGATGGCCTGATCGTCGGCTACACTCTATAGGGCTGTTGGTCGAGGGAGGCGGTGTATCATCGGTCTAAGCTTTGCCGGCGTGGGCCTTCCGTGCCACGCCTAGCCGGTGTCGCATTCGGGTCTTCCCCCGACTATTTGCAGCTGAGCACCGTATGAGTCTGATTTCGAGCTGCTCCCCAGCGACGTACCCGGGCTCAATGAGGTCCTGGGATGGCAGGATCGCCTAGATGTCGGGAATCGGCCCAGAGATCAGGAAGATAAGCGACCTGCTGGATACGAAGAGGGGCAGCCACCGAGTTCACTGAATCACCTTTCGACAGGGAGTAGCGGGGCTTCTCACCCCGGCCACCACGGCGTCGTATTCCAGCCGTTGGACCACGCTCAGCCCCACCCTCTGTCCCAAGAGCCCTCATCACGCGATTTTATCTGAGAGCTATGTGACTTAGTATGGGGGGACCAATGGGGCAGGTCAGAGAGGAGAGGCCGATGGTCGTTCAACGGCGTGACAAACATGCGGCATCTTTGGCAGGCGTTGCCATAGTGGTCCTGTGCCTCGTCCTTCTCGGCTTCGGATGTTCGACCAAGGACGCTTCCTCTACAACTCAGCCCGTGACGGAGTTCAGCGTGGACGACATCCAGGCCGATTATGTCTACACATCTGAGTTGATCACCATTCTCTATCCCTTGTATGGTTCCAAACTGGATGACTTCGTCATCGTTACACTGAACAATCAAGGCATGCTTCCGGCGAAGGTGGTCGTGAAGAGCGAAATCCCTGGGTACACCAACCAGGCGATTGACACGGTGAGCCTGGGGGCGGGCGAAACGCTTGAAGTGCGCCAGAATCCGCTGCTCATCCCAGAAGTGATTGAGGATTTGAACGTGGAGAAGCCGGCCGAGGTCCGTGTCTACGTTGCGGCGTTGGAGGAGGGGGTCGAGAAGACGATCCTGGAGGAAACAAGCGAGACCACCATTTGCGCGCGGCGGGATTTCCCCCTTCTGATTGAGGGCTTTTCCGAATCTGAAGTGCTCGAGCTTTTTGCCGCGATGGTCACGCCCAACGATCCCTCTGTGGAGGAGTTGATCCGGAAAGCCGCGGACCATACCGATTCCGGCATCATGTGGAGTGGGTACGGTGACCATACCGGCGATGACGACGGGGGGGTGTGGGATCGCCTGCAGGCGATCTGGCAGGCAGAAAACGAATACAACCTGACCTACATCAGCACCTGGGTATCGTTCGCACCGGGTGAGGTTCAGCGGATCCGGCTGCCGGCCGAGGTGCTCGATCAGCAAAGCGGCAACTGCATCGAGTTGGCAATGCTATTCGCTTCCGCGGCGGAAGCCCTGGATCTGGAGGCTGCCCTGATCTTGATCCCTGGACATGCGTTTGTGGGCATTCGCACCGATCAGGAGAACGCGAACTACTACTTCATTGAGACTACGATGATCGGGAGTGCCTCTTTCTCAGAAGCAGTGGATGCAGCGACCGGCGAGTTCGCCGAAACCTTGCCTCACCTTGACGCAGCAGAGTCGGGCTATGGCTGGGTCAAGATTTGGGATGCTCGCGAGGACGGCATCCTACCGCTGCCGTGGCGCTAAGACGTACGCCCACGGCTACGCCCCGCGTGAGAACGCGCGTGTCTACTGGGGTCAGATAGGCCATAAGCACGAAAATGACCCCGATCTGTCCAAGAATCCACAGCGTCAGGCGGACGGGCTACTGTCCAAGCGCTGCAGGAAAGACGATGCATATCAGGGTGGCCGTCCCGAAGGTACTGGGAACTGGTCAGGAACAGCCAGTGGAATGGGTACCGAGTCGTCGCACCCGTAAGAGGTGTTGACTCGATCATCGAGTGCAATCTGGCCGAGGACTTCGACTTTGACGACCTCACCGGCTTGACCGCGGGTATTGAAGAGGGCACGGTTGAGTTCATCCACCGGATTGAGAATTTCCTGTCTGAACATGACGGCCCTTAGAGCGGCCAAGACCCTGCCGCGATCGTCGCGCTGCCGGCTTCCGAATGACCGTCGCCCGGCCGCAGAGGGCGCGGGAGAGGGACTACTCTTCGCTGCCGACGATTTCGAGAAACCGGGCTGCGAACGCCTTCGGGTGCATGCCGAAGCCGTCGTGATCACCCGAGAATTCAACCATTTCCGTGCCCAGTTGCTCTGCCAGGCGCTCCGCTGCGTTTCGGGTCCAGACGCCTCTCGAGCCGGCTCCCCCTCCCACAACGATGTGGGTGTTTGCACTCTTGAGTGCCTTCAGGTCGAGCAGGTAGCGCTTGTAGGCCGGGGCATCGTTCGTGAAGAAGAACTCCAGGTTATCGGCAGTGTAGGGACTTGGCCTCGGCCGCCTGGCGTCAGGCTCCCGATCTTTGGGATCGAGCCTCACCATTGTCACCAACCTTTCGAGGGCGGCATCTGACCCTCTCGCAAGGTAGGCCTCTTCCATCTCCTCGATTGCATGCTCCACTTCGTGGCGCTCTCCATCGGCGAGAAGTTGAGCAACAGGAGGTTCGTGCGCCAGCAGAACCCGCACACACTCGGGGTGACGCCCGGCGAGGTCCAAGGCAATCATCGCGCCGATGCTGTGGCCTATCAGGAAGGCCGGGTCGTGTGTCAGCCCCCTGAGGAGACGGAAGGCATCGTCGCTGTGCGTCTCTATAGTCGAGGCAGTCCCCGTGCAGCCATTCGTCAATCGACTGCGCGACAGGCCACGGCGATCGTAGGTGACAACGGTGAAGTGCTCAGAAAGCCGACTCGCGAGGCCCTCCGAGGCGTCGGCGTCCCCGGCGCCACCCTGGAGGATGAGCAAGAACGGTCCAGAACCCCTAACCTTGTGGTAGAGGCTTGCGCCCGGCACGTCAATGAAGGCTTCCTTCGTCTTCACGCATTCTTCTCCTGCTGTTCACAGCTTCTTGTACTGCCTCACCGCGAGTGGAACAAATATCACGAGGATCCCCAGGATCCAGACCAACAGCTGCCATACCCAATGCCAGGCCGGCTGGTCGCTAAAAAGCGCCCGTGTCGCATTGACAGCGATAGATACGGGCTGGTGATTAGCCCAGGCCTGCAGCCACCCGGGCATGGTCTGGACCGGCACGAAGGCCGAGCTTGCGAATACCAACGGGAATATGGGGACAAATCCGGCGAGTTGGGCGGTCTCGGGGTCTTTTACAGCCAGACCGATGGTCGCGAACACCCAGGAGAAGGCATATCCGAAGGCAAGTACCAGAAGAACGCCGAGGGCGTTGGCAGCCGGGCTCCCGCCGAAGCGGAAGCCCACCAGCGTGCCCACGATGAGCATGAGAGCGACCACCAGGACGTTGCGCAGGAGATCGGCCGTGGTTCGCCCGGCGAGCACAGCCGAGCGGGCCATGGGCAGGCTCCTCATGCGGTCGATCATGCCCCCCTTGAGGTCCGTGGCCAGCCCTACTGACGTGGAGGCCCCTCCGAAGAGAGCGATCTGTACGAAGATGCCCGGCAAGAGGTAGTTCACGTAGTTGCCGCCCGGCACTTGGATCGCGCCTCCGAATACGTAGCGGAATAGAAGCACGAACATGATGGGCTGGACGCTGGAGAAGAACAGGAGTTGAGGCACGCGCCAGAGATGAAGCACGTTCCGCTTGG
>ENA-ORXD01002686-ORXD01002686.1-sediment-metagenome-genome-assembly--contig:-NODE-2686-length-11376-cov-8.888132_pt1 | contig 11376 bp, 8 predicted proteins | sample MGYA00237862_ERZ511471 | MGnify/ENA metagenome assembly ERZ511471 | reverse complement strand
GAGACCGAAGCTGACGGGATGCGCCGTGCCGCCATCAAGCAGGCAGAGGGGGTCAAACAGGCAAAAATCCTGGAAGCGGAAGGTCAGGCTGAGGCCATCCGGCTGGTCAACGAAGCCGCTGAGAGGTACTTCATCGGCAATGCCCAGAAGCTCAAGGCGCTCGAGGTCACCGAAAGTTCGCTCAAAAACAGTACCAAGGTCGTCGTGCCCTCAGGCCAGCAGATTGTCAATGTCATCGGTGAACTGGCCGGCGTGAAATCCCCCTCACCGCAGGAGTAACACGGCTCCCACCCCGTTCAGGCTTTTTTTCAAAAAAGACTGGTATCGCCGGTTCACCAGTCTCATTGGTGGGAAGGGGGGAGAAGGGAGGAAACAGGGGACACGTGGCTGTCTTTCACCCGCCTCCCCTCTCCCTTCCCGGGTGACGGTGTTGCCTGCACCCGTGCCGCAGAGCTGCAGAAACATGCCTAAAGATGGCATCCGGACGACCGTCCCTGCTTCTCAAAATACTGCTGGTGGTACTCCTCTGCCGGCCAGAATATCCCCGCAGGTACGATCTCGGTAACAATCCTGCGCGAACCGAACCGGCCGGATGCCATGAGCCCTTCTTTTGATTCATCGGCCTCCCGCTTCTGCTCAGGGGAATGGTAGAAGATTGCCGAGCGGTAGTTGGTGCCGATGTCCGGCCCCTGCCGGTTGAGCTGGGTCGGGTCATGGATCGACCAGAACAGGTCCAGAAGCTCCCGGTAGGTGACCACAGCAGGGTCAAAGACGATCTCCACCGCCTCCGCATGCCCGGTCCTGCCCGTGCAGACATCGTGGTAGGTGGGGTGATCGGTCGTTCCCCCGGTATAACCGACCCGGGTGGAAAGGACCCCTTTCACTGCGCGGAAGGCTGCCTCGACGCCCCAGAAGCACCCCGCCGCAAAGGTAGCTGTCTCTGTCATACCCGATCTCCTGTCCGAGGACATAACGTCAACGGCCCGGGAACGGGACGCAAGCGAGATCATCGGGAGAAGGTCCCCATCAGCTCTCCTCTCCCGATGACATGCCCCTCCATGGCAGCACCGATGCTCTTCCGGGTCACCGGGGCCCTGAGGTGGAGGGGGGTATCGAGGGCAGAGATCCTGAAGAAATACCGGTGCGGTTTTCCTGGCGGCGGGCAGGGGCCGCCGTACTCCATCTTCCTAAAGTCGTTCAGTCCCTGGGCACTCCCGTCAGGAAGGACAGGTTTGCGGGGGATGGCCGGGGGCAGGCTGCTGGTGGCGGGCGGGATGTTGTACAGGATCCAGTGGATGAAGGCGCCGGACGGAGCATCCGGGTCTTCACAGATGATCGCCAGGCTTGCAGTACCTTCCGGGGCAGGCCCCCAGGAGAGCGGTGGAGAATCGTTCTTCCCGGTGCAGGCATAGTCTGCGGGGATCCGCTCACCATTCTTAAATGCCGTTGAGGTCAGCTCCAGGGTTTTCATGTGTCAGGCCTCCAAGAGGAATACGGGAGTCCTGCACTCATAAAATTTTCCGGCTTTCCGGTCAGCTTCAAGCATCCCGAAACCAAAACCCTCTCCAGGAACCATGAAGCTCGGGGTGCTCTGCTCGGGCGGGAAGGACTCGATCTATTCCTGCGGGATGGCCATGGAGCGGGAGGAGGTGGCCTGCCTGATCACGGTCCATGCAAAGAATGAGGAGAGCTACCTCTTCCATACCCCGAACGTCGGGCTCGTCCGCCTCCAGGCTGAGGCAGCGGAGCTCCCGCTGGTGGAGACAGAGAGTGCCGGGAGGAAAGAGGAGGAGCTGGCCGACCTCGGGAGGGCGCTTGACCTTGCCCGGGAGAAATACAGGATCGAAGGAGTGGTCACCGGGGCCATCCTCTCCGTGTACCAGGCCAGCCGGATCCAGCGCCTCTGCCGGGAACGATCACTCTGGTGCTTCAACCCGCTCTGGCACACCGACCAGGAGGCCTACATGCAGGCCCTGATCGGCCAGGGATACGAAGTCCTGGTATCAGGTGTCTTCTCCGAACCTTTCGATGCATCCTGGCTGGGGAAACGGATCGATGCTCCTGCCCTTGCCCTGCTGAAGCAGTATGCCGGGAAGCACCGGATCACGCTGACCGGGGAAGGCGGGGAGTACGAGACCTTCGTTGCCGACGCCCCGTTCTTCAGAAAAAGGATCGAGATTGTGAGGGCAGAAACCGGGTACCTGAACTTCCGGGGCGTCTACCGGATAACCGATGCACGGCTGGTGGAGAAGTGATCCTGCTCGTTGATCTCTGCTACCGGGACGGCTCGCTCGGGTTTGAGGAGTTCGTCCTTCCCATCGCCCGCATCATTGAAGGAGCGGGTGCCGGATACCGCACCGTGCACTACACCCGGCACCCTGGGGAGGCTGCCCGGGACTGCGACGGGGTCATCCTGTGCGGCACACCGCTCATGGACAATGGATTCCTCGGAGACCTGGCATCGTTCTCCTGGATCGCGGAGACCGGCCTCCCGATACTGGGTATCTGCGCCGGCATGGAGGTCCTCGCCCTCCTTGCCGGGGGAAGGGTCATCCCCTGCCTCCGGATAGGGATGACGGAAGTCCGGGTGACGGCACCGGACCCGATCTTCCCCGAAGACCGTACGTTCGGTGCCTACGAACTGCACGAAAACGCCTGCAGCCTGCCTCCCGGTTACCTAGCCCTCGCCGAGTCAGACCGCTGCATCCAGGTGTTCCGGGACCCGGAGGGTCCCGTGTACGGGGTCATGTTCCACCCCGAAGTGAGAAATGAGTGGGTGGTCGGGCGGTTCCTTGACGCCTTCTGCCGGAAATCCCTCAGCGGGTCACCGTGAGACCGTTCTCCTCTGCAATCCCGGTGAACGATGAAGCCACGTACTTGGCCTGGGCCCGTGTCATGCCGTAGGTGTTGAATTTCCAGACCTTGGTTGCCCCGGGAATGACGCCGGCGATGCCCCTCTCTTTCAGGGCGCTTGAGAAGAAGTAGCCCCGCTTCTTATGAGTCTTTGCGATGCGATCGAAGGAATTGATGGTGTCAACGCGGGTCAGGGTATGCTTCCGGGGATACTCGCTCCGGACAACCGTCCCCTCGATCGACCGCAGGGCTTCCACCACCAGGTTTCCGTTGGCGAGCTCCTGGTCCCAGCGCTTCACCCGCTCCCGGACATGGGGGAACGAGGCCATCATGCCCATCAGGGTCACTCCCATCAGGGTGCACCCCATCATCCCCACCTCCTTAATCCCGAACGTGCGCCCGGTCACATCGGTCTTCACCCCGGTGGTCCGGAAGACCTCGCCGGCCCGCTCGGACGTCGCCGCCAGCAGCCCGGAGGGAGCCGGGGCAGCCATACTCTTGTGACCGGACCCGACCACGAAGTCTGCCCCCAGCGCTTTTCCATCGACTTCCATGATCCCGACTGTATAGGCGCCGTTGTAGAGCACCGGGATATCGTACTGCCGGGCGATCCTGATGATGTCCCTGACCGGGTGGCAGTTGCCGTACTGGTAATCGTAGTGGTCGATGAAGAGGAGGGCCGGGGGACGGCCGAACTCCCGGACAACCTCCTCGATCTTCCCGGCAGCGGCGTCCGGTGTAATGATGTTCCCGTCGCTTTTCGGGATTTCGCGGATAACCCCGCCCCTGCCTTCGATGGCGAGGACCTCGGTATAGTGGGAGAGGGCGGTGATCAGCACCGGGTCGCCCTTTTCGATGTAGGTATCGGCCACGGCCTGGAATCCCCGGCGGGCTCCGGGCACCACCCGGGCAACGTCCATGTTGACGAATGCCGCCAGGTCCCGGTGGAAGGCGTCGATGGGAGGGGTTCTGATATAGTCGAGCCGGAACGGCTTCCTGCACTGGTCACAGACCGAATACCCGTCACCGTAGGCGATGACCGCCTTCATGGCATCCGCGGTCAGGCGCCCGCCGACCTGGATGGGATCGATATTGATGCAGCACTCATCGACGTCCCGCACATCGAAATTGCCGGTGCACTTCATCAGTCCAGGTCCTCCCGGATAATGGAAATCTCCCCTTCCAGGCGGGCAAGGAGGGTGCGGACCTGCTCGCGCTGGCTCCCGGAAAGGGTATGGTGCGGAGCGGTCTCGCGGAGCATGGCCCTGAGGTCCGTAAGAATGAATAACCCCTCAAAAACTGCGTCAACAGCCCGTTTGGACACCAAATCACCATACTAATATTGCGAGGGGACTATAAGATATCTGATCACCGGGGCCGGGCAGTTTCACCAAATATCATTAGATATTCGCTTTGATACCCGATGGATAATTCCATTCAATATCTTAAATAGGAGCAGTTCTCTATCTTTTATCAACTAAATCCCTTCCAAACGGAGAATCCTCATGAAAATACTTCATACCTCTGACTGGCATCTGGGCAGCACACTGCATGGACGGAAGAGGTATGAAGAATATGTTCAGTTTCTAGACTGGCTTATAGAGCGAATCAGGTATGAAAACATCGATATTTTACTGATTGCAGGGGATATCTTCGATACTACTACGCCGAGCAATCGTGCTCAGGAACTTTATTACCATTTTCTCAACCGGGTGGCGGTAATTCCCGGTTTACAGGTAATCATTACTGCCGGAAATCATGATTCCCCTTCACTGTTGAATGCCCCAAAGGCTCTCCTCCGGCAATTACGAATTCATGTCATCGGATCAATCACCTCCGATGTCACTGAAGAAGTTTTCACCCTTCAGTCTGAAGATGGTTCACAATCGTTGATTGTTTGTGCAGTTCCCTACCTCCGTGACCGGGATGTCCGGAGAACAGAACCTGGTGAAAGTATCGAAGATAAGGTGAAAAATCTGCAGGAAGGGATTAGGGAACATTACCGGGAGGTATGGGCGGTTGCAGAATCCATCCGCCGGGAATCGGGCAGTTCTCTACCGGTTATTGCCATGGGGCATCTTCACATGGATGGTTGTCAGCCGACCGTTGATGACGGGGTCAGAGATCTCTATATCGGCAATCTGGCGGGGATTGATGCAAATACGATTGTCCAGGGGTTCGATTATCTTGCATTAGGACACCTTCATAAGCCATGCATCGTTGGTAACAATCCATCGTATCGATACTGTGGGTCTCCGCTTCCTATGGGTTTTGGAGAAGCGGGGCAGGAGAAGAAGATAATCATCATCAATTTCCCCGATGATCATGAAAAAACGATACGGGAGATCGGTATTCCCTGTTTCAGGGAACTGAAGCAGATTAAAGGGGATCTATCCTCAATTGAGGCAGAAATTCAGGATTTGTGCCGGAGAGATCAAAAGGTCTGGATTGAGGTGATAGTTGAATCTGAATTCAATGCCTCTTCAATTCAGATCCGTCTCCGTGAACTGGTTGAAAATTCTCCTGTGGAAATCCTGAAAATTGTGAATAAGCCACTCATGGAAAAGGCACTCCGTGAGATGGAAGAAGGCGAAAATCTTGGAGATCTTGACACGACAGAAGTTTTTTCCCGGTGTCTTGATGCAAACAAAATACCTGATGAGGAGAGAGTGGATCTACTCAATCTATACAGGGAGATTCTTGTAGCGGTTCAGGAAGCGGATCGGTATGTTGAATGAGGAGACCTGATGCGAATATTACAATTACGTTTCAAGAACCTGAATTCTCTTGCCGGGGAATGGAGAATTGATTTCACGCATCCGGCTTATATATCGTCCGGAATATTCGCCATAACCGGACCTACGGGGTCAGGAAAAACTACTATCCTTGATGCGATCTGTCTTGCGCTGTACGGTCAGACTCCACGCCTGAAAAACATCTCCAAGAGCACAAACGAGATCATGACCCGGAATACGGGGGAATGTATTGCAGAAGTGGTATTTGAATCACAAGCCGGGCAATTTGTCTGTCACTGGAGCCAGCGCCGTGCATACGGAAAGCCGGATGGAGAGCTGCAGCAACCAAAACATGAAATTTCTGAGTATTTGTCAAAGAAGGTCCTTGAAAATAAACTTTCCAGGGTTATAGAGAAAGTCATCGAGACGACCGGGCTTGACTACAACCAGTTTACCCGGTCGATCATGCTGGCCCAGGGTGATTTTGCCATATTTCTTAATGCGAATCCTGATGAAAGGGCTCCAATCCTTGAAAAGATAACCGGCACCGCCATCTATAGCGAAATTTCTAAAAAGGTGCACGAAAGGAACGCCGATGAGGCGAATAAAAGAAGAGAACTCAAAGAAAGAATTGGAAATCTCGATCTGCTTCCTTCGGACAAGGTTCTGGAGATGAAGCGGAACTCTCAACAGATAGAGGCAGAAGTCAAAAAGATATCATCAGCTCGTGATACACTCCGGCAGGCTGTTGCCTGGTTACAAAATATCTCCAGACTTGAGTTGGAAATTGCAGATCTCAACGATCGAAAGAGGATATCGGAAGAGAAGAGATCCCGGTCGACTGAAGACCTTGCTCGTCTCGCGCGTGTAAGGAAAGCGTTGCCACTTGAAGAAGCCTATTCAAAACTGGAATCGGCAAGGAGTCTTGCTGCTACGTATGAACAAGAGATCAAAGAAAGCAACGCCAAGCTTGATGCAGGCGAGGCCACTTACAACGAATCTCTCACGGCATTTGAAAGCATACGGACACGGCTTGATATCCTGAGGGATAATCTGGAGAAAGAGAAACGAGTTCTTGTCCAGGTCAGGGCCCTTGATACCCGGATCAATGAGAGCGATCAACAGATCACGGAGAGGAGGGAGGAGCTGAAAAGGTTACAGGATAAAATCCTGGAGTGTCAGGGAATTATCTCTGCCGGTGAGCAGGAACGTGAAGAAAAAATGCCTCTGCTGGAAGCAGCCGTTGCGTACCTGAAGGGGCACGAGGTCGATGGCCGGTTACCGGAGCATTTGTCTGGTCTTGAAGAAAGGTTGGCACAGTATTCCCGGTTGATAGAGACCCTTGATTTAAACAGAAAGCGACTTGAATCACAAAAAAATGAACTGTCCCGTTTGAATGATGCCTTCTCAGTTCAAGCTGGACTCCTTTCTAAAAAAGAAAAGAGCGTTGAAGCAACCACGGCACAATTACTTGAGATCCAAGACACCTATGCTCAAATGCTCGATTATCGCGGGCCTGGATTCTGGCGTAAGTGCGCCTCCTCATTAAAGGAACGGAGGACCAAGTTAGAGTCGGAGCTTAAAATTCTTGAGTCCGTTGAAAAAATCGGGGTGAAGATCCAGGATCTTAAAGAACAACGCAAGGTTCTGGAAGAGGAACTGGAGCGAACGAGAGAGATACTATCAGGCCTGTACCATGAACAAAAACTGCAAGATGAGGTCCTCGCAAAGATTGAAGCAAATCTCGAGATTCTCCCCCGGGTAGAAAGCTTTGAAGAAGAGCGGGAACATCTTGAAGAGGGAAAACCCTGCCCCCTCTGTGGATCCTTGGATCATCCGTATGCCGAAGGTAGGATCCCTAGACTCGACAAGGCAAAGTCTGAATGGGTCATCAAAAAGGGTGAACTACAGGGTCTGCACGAAAAGATCCGCCTACAGGAAGCTTCCGTTTTAAAAGCAGAGGCAAATCTTCATCTGAATGAGAAGACAGAACAGGAACGAAGAGATCAAATCCGTGAGTTGCTTGAAGGATCCTCTCTGGAATTTGAAGATCCCGAATTTGTCATGGAATCCAGTGATCTCAAGGAGACTATTCAGAGGGCTCTTTTCCGCTGTGATCGGCATTATGAATGGTGCCACGATGTGAGTGAATCGGCTGACGAAATGGAGAAGGCACTCATTGATGCAAAGGATGTCGTTGCGACAGCAAAAGACAACCTTGCCAGACAGAAAACCGAATGCAGGGATGTTGAGGTTGAGCGGGATAGATGTGCCGGAACCATCACCGATCTGGAGGGGCAGGTTACAACACATGAAGGTGATAGGGAGAGGTTACACCAGGGACTCCTCATCGATCTGCAGGACTTTGGCATCGATTCCATTGACGCCAGAAACATTAAAGAGATTGCCCAATCCCTAAAACAGAGAAAAAAAGAATTTGAAGGCGCATTGAACCAGAAAGGAGACCTCGAAAAGGAGGTAGGTCTCCTTTCAAAAGATATTGAAAATAACCGCAGGCAAATGAGCGACAATCAAAAATCAGCGGACTCGCTCCTGCAAGTAATTGAGGATAAAGAAAAAAAGAAGATGGAAATATCCCACCAGAGATTCGGCATTTATGGAACAAAAGACCCCGATATCGAAGAGAAGAAACTTACCGAAAACGTGAGATCTGCAGAGACAGAATTCCAGACCGCTTCTGGTACGATAAAAGAGTACAGCACCCGGATAGCATCGTTACGGGAACAGATATCCGGCACGATTGTCAAATTAAACGAAGTCCGGGGTATGCTCGAAGATCTGGAGAGCGTGTTCCGGGAAAGGATCCGGATGGCAGGTTTCCTCAGTGAGGACGACTTCATTTCCGCACGTATCCCCCATGACCAGTTTGAAACCCTTGAAAAACTGGAGGAAGAGTTGCTTTTTGAGGAGCGGAATATTTCATCAAGGTTCGAAGAGAGTACCCGACTCCTCGATCTGGAACGATCACGAGGAGTGACTGATAAGCCCCTGGATGATCTGGAGAGGGAGATCCTCACCTGTGAGGAGACAATCACCGATCTCAACCGCAGCCTGGGGAGTATCAGCCAGATGTTAAAAGATCATGAGCAGGTAATGGCGCTCCAAAAGGACCTGGTCCAGGCCCTTGAAAAACAGGAGACTGAATGTTTGCGATGGGAAAAGCTCCATGACCTGATAGGGTCCGCAGACGGAAAAAAATTCAGGGTTTTTGCCCAGGGCATTACATTTGACCGGCTCATTGCTCATGCGAACACGCACCTGCGGAAAATGAGTGATCGATATCTCCTGGTCAGGAGAGAGAATCCTCAACCAGTGAGTTCCCCCCACCTCAAAGACAGACCAACGAGTGATAGAAATAGCCTGACGAGGAGAGAGTATTCACCTCTTGATCTGGATATTATGGATAACTACCAGGCAGGACAGATCCGATCCACGAAGAACCTGTCTGGGGGCGAAAGTTTCATTGTCAGCCTGGCTCTTGCCCTTGGACTGTCTGGTATGGCAAGCCGGAATGTACGGATCGATTCGCTCTTCCTCGATGAAGGGTTTGGAACCCTTGATAGCGACACCCTGGAAATTGCCCTTGAGACTCTCTCTAACCTGCAGCAGGAAGGAAAAATCATCGGCATAATCTCTCATGTCCCGGCACTCAAGGAGCATATTTCAACAAAAATAATCCTAGAAAAGACAGCAGGGGGGAGAAGCCGCATTATTGCCCCGGGTTGCACTTCTACCAGTGTCTGGTAACCTGATAAACCCATTGCGATAGCGGATATGGATAAATTCGTCTTTCTGCTTGGAAGGAATCGTTCAAGTGTCCTCACTACATAGTTATTCTTCATCATATGCCCGCACGCTGTTCGCTCACATACGGCCTCCCAGGTGACGAACTGGAGGCTTTTATTCAGGATTTTGTTGTCGCGGCAGAACAAGATCCTTTTACCACGTGGCTCATCCTTCCCACCGGACGGCTTGTGCACTATGTCCGGGATGTGCTCGGTAAAAAAAATATTCCTTATCTCACATCCCGAATCTGCACCCTGAAGAGTTTTTGCGAGAATTATTTCGAAGAGAACAGGACGACAACCCGGTATCTGTCAAAGTCAGAGTCGAAAATATTCCTCACTCAGGTTCTCATGGAAAATAGGGAAAAGCTCCCTTTGTTTTTTTCACGGAGTCATCCCTTGCCGGGAACGCTTGACGACCTCCGAAATTTCATAAACGTCGTCACCACGAGAAAAGTCGGATTCCCCAGATGCCTCATCGAACTCCAGAGTGATAAGAGCGAACAGATTGCCCTGATCATCTCGGAATACCGACGCGCTCTCATCAAGCTGGATCTCGTGGATAGCGATACCATTCTGGAATGGACAATCGATCATTGCGCAACATCGGGTTCCGGGGCTTTAGGGGACGTCTTCATTTATGGTATCCACAAACCCCTGCCACTTGAGCAGGACCTGCTTTTAGTCTTACGGGAGAAATCCGAATCCTTCCGGTGTTTCATCCCGGCGGGTTCTGATCCGAATGTCTTTGATGATCCTCCCGAATGGGTGAAAAAAATCGATGAGAGAACATTGTTCAGCCCATCTCCCTCTTATCGGGCCCAATTGACCGGAATCTTTTCACACGCAGAACCGATCGACACGGGAGGATTCATCAGGCTGGATACATTCCCCTCACATTACGCCGAACTCCAGGGTATCGCTGCAGAGATCTGCCGTATTCATGGGACGGGAGTCCCTCTTGCCGATATTTCGATCGCATTTCCCGAGCTCCAGGAGGAGTTCGGGATCATCGACGAGATATTCTCGGATTTCGGGATTCCCTGGAACGCAAAAATTTCTCCCGCGTTGTCGAAATTACCCGTTATCCAGTTCCTAATCGGGATTATAGGTATTGTCGTAAACCGGTATACCCGCGAAGATGTCGTACGGTTGGTGAACAGTCCGTATTTCCGGGTGGGAAAGACTCCAGACGGTTCCCTGCCCCTCGATCCTGATGAAGTTGACCTTGTCTCACGCCACGCCATGATTGAGGGAGACCGGAGAGCATGGCTGGTACGAATGGACCGCCTTACTGCATCCCTGTCGAACGAGGCCAAAAAGAACGTTCGCGGGATCAGCCTGCAATCGGTCGCCCGGGTGAGATCCGGGATCGGAGATCTCTTTGCACACTTGCAGGGGCTGGAGGGCATGAAAAGTGTGCAGGATTTTACCCGTGTCTACAGGAAATTTCTCGAAACTTATGGTTTACTGCATATCGCACATGCATCAGATGACGGGAACAGGATGGAAGAGAGAAAAATTGTTCAAACCTTCATTGCACGCCTGGATGCCCTTTCCCATACCCCCTGGCCCTCCCGGGACCGAAAAGTGACTACGGATGAGTTCCTCCGCATGGTAAATACCATCGCTGATGAGTCGGATGGCAATTCTGGGCCAGATATCGAGGGCGTATCGGTGCTCGGTATCCGCGAGTGCGCCCACCAGCATCTCCCGTACCTCTTTATATGCGGGATGACCGAGGGTGCGGTCCCCCGCCTGACAACCCGTCTTCCTTTCACGAATTCACTGGAAAACGTCAGGATGGGGACCCGCTCACTCGCCGATATCCTCCATGAAGTGGAGTACTATTTTATCACTGCACTCCTGTCGGCAGAGAAGGTGTACCTGAGCGCACCCCTGGCTGAAGGCGATAAACCGTTGCTCACCTCTGCATTTTTCGAACGGATCAGGGAGAGGTGCAGTCCTGAAGGGTGGAAAAA
>ENA-ORXD01002684-ORXD01002684.1-sediment-metagenome-genome-assembly--contig:-NODE-2684-length-11380-cov-3.782978_pt1 | contig 11380 bp, 10 predicted proteins | sample MGYA00237862_ERZ511471 | MGnify/ENA metagenome assembly ERZ511471 | reverse complement strand
GGACCTTCGGCCGAGAGCGCGCAAGCGCATCGGGACCTCATTGGGGGCGCCTGTAAAGGCGCCCCCTTCTGTTTCTCGTCCCCGTTGAAATCAATTGCCGGTCGACTTATGATGCTCCTATCATAAGAGACCCATCGCGTGGATGGGAGAGGGGGAGCAGTGCAGATGGACAAGGACGACGCACGTCAACACGACAGTTCCGTCACTAAGAGCGTCAGTAGGCGCGAGTTCCTGAAAATCGCCGGAATCGCCGGTGCCGGCGTCACTCTCGCGGGTGGCCTCGGTGGCCTTCTTGCTGCCTGTGGCGGCGAGGAAGAGACCACGACCACGACGGCCGCGGCGAGCACCACCACTACGGCAGGACAGACAACTACCACTACCGCCGCTGGTTCTACGACCACGGTCAAGCCGGTTGCCGAAACCCTCAAGCTGGGATGCACCATGCCTTTCAGCGGCGGGTACGGTTTCTACGGCATCGCCATGAAGCCGGGCGTTGAGGCTATGGTCTCCCTCATCAACGAGGCTGGCGGCTGGACGGTCGGCGACAAGGTATACAATCTCGAAGTCTTGTTCCCCGATGACGGCGCCGATCCCAAGCGCGGTCCGATCGTGGCGCAAGAACTCATCGACGCTGGGTGTGTGGCCAACTTCGGCAGCTTCACCCAGTTCGGTCCCTTCGCCGAAGTCCTCAACAATGCCGGTCTCATGCAGGTCGGGCAAATGTGGGACACGGTTGACCTCACCAAGTGCAAGTACTTCCTCGGTGCCATGGGTAACGCCGGGATCAACGAGTACGGTGTGTACTTGGGCGATGAGATCTTCAACGGCAAGAAATGGGCCATCCTCATCTACGACTGGCAGGTCGTCAACCATACCAACGCGATGAACCTGATCAAGAATGCCCATGACGGCTTGATCACGGAAGGCACCGCCTTCTCGCGGGGAGAGAAGACCGTTCAGCTCGAGCAGGTGGTTTCCGGTACGCAGGACTTCGCGAGCGTTCTCAGCAAACTCCACGATGATGGTGTCGACAGCATCATGTGCAACATGGGCCCCGGCGACTACGCCCTCTGTGCCAAGCAGGCGGCCGGCCAGGGCTGGAAGTTCAACTGGTGCTCGACCGGTACGATGACCGACCTCAAAGAGTTCATCGCCATCGGCGGCAAAGACAACGTCCAGAACATGATGGCCTGCTGCCCGGTGCCGTGGCTCTACAAAGAGCAGACGGTTCTTCCGGAGCTCATCGACCTCGGTCACAAGATCACCGACAAAGTCCAGGAAAAAAACGGTCTTCCCTGGAACCAGCAGTACCTGGGCATCTTCGAGTGGGGCTGTGGACACCTGCGCATCCTCCTCGACCTATATCAACAGGCCGGCAGCATCGATCCCGATGCCGTCATGGCCAAAGCAGTCGGCGGGACCATCCACGACTTCACCGGGGAACGTACCTTCGGTGGTGTCGAATACTGGAAGGGCCCGGCCGTAATCCTGCCGACCAACCTGATGTACCTGAAAATCGCCGACGACATCCTCGACTACGCGGGCGAGATGTCTATGCCTTCCTTCGCCGCCTAACGAGCGGACCTTCGGCCGAGAGCGCGCAAGCGCATCGGGACCTCATTGGGGGCGCCTGTAAAGGCGCCCCCTTCTGTTTCTCTGCGTGGTCGCCCACCTCTTATGTTTCGCGACCAATCGCGAACTCTGCGACAATGAGGTTTCTCACCGTGCGATCCACAGCTACGTCAATGGAGAAATGATTCCCAGAATGGTTGTCAAGTTCGAACTCTTCGGAGTGCTGAGGCACATGGCCGGGCGCAAAGAAATCCCTGTCGAGATCCCCGAGGGGGCGACGTTGGGGAGTGCAGTTGATCGACTCATCAGTCAGGACGCCCCAGAGATCGCCCATTTCTTGGTCACCGCAGATGGGGTCTACACCGCCAATTTTGTCGTTGCCGGTGCGAAGGTAGCGGCTAGCACGGTGCTTTGCCCGAATGATTCGGTCAGGGTTCTTCTGGCGGCGGGCGGCGGGTAAACGGGCGGCTACGCAACTCGCGGCTTTCTGAGTGCCGGTATCTCAATTGAAAATTGCCGACTCAAATCCTAGTATTGTGTAACAGGGAAAGACCACCGCGGCGGCTTCCCTTTGGCCGGGCTTTCCTCTCAGCAGTGACCGGAATCCATAGCATCGCCATTGGGCCAGATTGATTTATCCTTCTTGAGGATCTATCGACGCCGTCGGTAGCCGGGGAACATCCGGGCTGCTCAAGCCACTGCAGACCGCGATACGAGGGCTTTCAATCAGACAAGGGAGGAACGACAACCATGCAGCAATTGCTCACGGGCAAGGTGGCCATCATCACCGGGGCCGCGAAAGGTCAGGGAAAAGCGACCGCGGAACTCTTCGCTGAAGAAGGGGCCAAAGTCGTCATCGCCGACTGGGACTACGACAACGCTGTGGCCACGGCTGAGGGGATCAAGGCAGCCGGCGGACAAGCAGTGGCGGTGAAGGTCGACGTCTCCAAAGAGGGCGACATCAAGAAGATGGTCGAAACCGCGGTGAAGAATTTCGGAACGGTCGACATCCTCTTCAACAACGCTGCCATCGGCTACTCGGCGCGCAGCAAGTACTTCATGGGCACAGTTGTGGACACGCCTGAAGACGATTGGGACGCCATCAACGCCATCAATCTCAAGGGCGTTGCCATGGGATGCAAGCATGTTCTCCCCATCATGGTGAAGCAAGGCTCCGGAGTCATCCTGAACAGCGGTTCGGGCAATGCGCTGCACTCAGTTCCCGGCGCCGATGCCTACACGGCCGCTAAGGGTGGCGTCGTTTCCCTGACCCGGGTGCTCGCGGACGTCTACGGCCCTCAGGGAGTCCGTGTCAACTGCATCTGCCCGGGTGCCGTCCTCACCGACATGATCGCGGAGGTAGCGGGCGGTCCGAACTGGACCTGGGATCAGAAGGTGCCCCTCCGGCGCACCGGCCAGCCCAGAGAAGTAGCCATGGCTGCTCTCTTCATGTGTTCGGACATGTCGTCCTACGTCACAGGAACCATCCTTTCGGTGGACGGCGGGCGCGACTGCCAGTAGTGTGGTAGCAGGCAGGGCCGTCGCAGGCCTTGCGCGGAGAATCACGGTCGTAGGAATCTAAGGAGGCGAACGTATACCCATGAGTACCGTCAACACCGTTCTCGGTCCCATATCATCGGATGATCTAGGCAAGACCCTCATTCACGAGCACGTCACGTATGGCTATCCCGGCTGGTACGGGGACCTCACACTCGGCCCCTATGATCGCGACGAAGCCTGTGCCGCGGCTGTCAAGATTCTTGAGGACGTCAAGAAGCTGGGTCTCAGGTCGTACGTCGACTGCACCCCCAACGATACCTGCCGCGACCCCGAGCTCATGAAGATGGTTTCGGAGAAAACCGGCGTCAACATCGTTTGCTCGACCGGCTTCTACTATGAGTCTGAGGGAGCCGCTCCTTATTGGAACTTCCGCAGGAGATTCTGGGACGCGGAGACTGAGATCTACGAGATGTTCATGGCCGAGATCACCGAAGGTATCGGCAAGACGGGTGTCAAGGCCGGGGCGATCAAACTGGCATCGAGCCCGAACGCGATCACCGAGTACGAGCAGCTCTTCTTCCGGGCGGCGGCAAAAGCGCAGAAGGAAACAAACGTGCCAATTCTCACCCATACGAGCGGCGGCACCATGGGACCTGAGCAGGCAGACATGCTGATCGAAAACGGTGCCAATCCCAAGCAGATCATGATTGGCCACATGAGCGACAACCTGGAGACAACCTACCACCTTGAGGTCTTGAAGAGGGGTGTCTCCATCGGCTTTGATCGCATGGGCCTCGAAGGCATCGTGGGCCTGCCCATGCCGACCGACGCGGAGCGCTATCCGTTGATCATCGGTCTCATCGGCGTCGGCTACGTGAACAAGATCATGCTCTCGCATGACCACATCCTCTACATGCCGGGCCGCCAGTTTGACATGAGCGAAGTCGTTCCCACCCCTAACTACTACCCGACCCATGTGTTCAGCAACGTTGCCGACGTTCTTCGCAAAGGCGGGGTGAGCGAAGACCAACTCAACACCCTTTTCGTCGATAACCCGCGGCGGATTTTCGCAGGCGAGTAGGCATTGCCGGAGAGAGCTGCCGAGCATTTGAGCACTGCCGCGGGCGAGGTGGATGACATCCCCGCGGCAGCGCTCTCCAAACAAGGCAGGCTCGAGGCGAGCGACCGGACATGCTCTTTGTCGACCGCGACAAGGAGGATCATGGACTCGAAAGGAGCTACCGTTGGGATTCGTAAAGACTCGTGAAGAGATTGCCCGTCTGGAGCAAATAGTCAGCAACCCTCGTTTCGTCAACGCGGAGATGCTGCAGATCGATTTTCTGACCGACCCCGCCACGGTTGCACGGCTCCTTCCGCCTACACTCCAGCCGGTGGACACACCGCTGGTCACGGCAAGCGTTGGCCGCTGGCAGAGCAATTGCGCAGGCGATTTCGAGGGCGGCGCGGTCCACCTTGCGGCCAAGCATGGAGACATTGAGGCCGGATATGTTCTCGCCATGTATATGAACTGGGACGCGCCCATCATCTTCGGACGCGAGGTGTTTGGTGAGCCCAAGAAACTGGCGAGGATGGGCATGAACCATCGCGGAACAGCAATGAGCGGGTGGGTCGAACGGTACGGCAGGCGCATTTTCGAGTTGAGCGCCGAACTTGGACCCGACCTTGGGCCAAGCAGGAGCAAGAGCGCCAACTTCAACATCAAGGTGTTCCCGGCCACCAACGGAATCGGGCTGCAAGGTGACGCAATTCTGACCTTGGCGGAATATGACGTCGATCTCAGCGTCAATCGAATCGGCAGCGGTTCCGTGTCGCTGTTTGGAGGGCCGCATGATCCCCTGCAGGAGATTGAAGTCGGCGAAATCGTGCGTGCCGCTTACGTCGAGGGACATCTGATAAGCAAAGCGAGTGACATCGGCAAAATTCCCGCTCAGGAGTATCTCCCGTACTATTACGGCAGAATCGACGACTGGTCACTTCTCGACACGGAGGCGTGCGCTGGTTGAGCGCGCCATCCGGCTGCGAGAGAAAGGACGATAACGTGAGCATCTCGGCTCTGGCTGGTTCGTTCTCCATGCCGATCGGCGGCGCACAGCTCTATCCACCTCCACCGTATCTGTACCGCGGGGTGGAGGACATGTTCGTCTCATTCGAGGCCGATCGGGAGGCCGTCGCTTCGCTTCTTCCGCCGCTCGTGACGGCTGCCGATGATCCTCCATTGTGCTTTGCCTGGGCGCGCTGGGTCCCGTTCTCCACGTTCGGGCCGTATCACGAGGCCTACATCATGATCAGAGCGCGCTTCAATGGAGGGACCTACCTCTACCAACCTTTCATCTTCACCGATGCTGAGCCCGCTCTGGCCGCGGGACGCGAGATCTGGGGCTATGCGAAGAAGCTCGCGGTGATGGAGCGCAGCTGGGGAGGCGCCGGTTCGCCGTTTGGCGAGCAACTCGTCTTCACGGTGGAGCGGCCGAAAGGCAAACGAATCATGACGGTGAGCCTGGCCTGCGACAGCTTGGGTAATCCAGATGAGCTTCCAAAGGATCCCGCGCTCTCCGTCAGGCTGATACCCAACTGCGAGGCCGGCAAGCCGCCCTCCATTGCCGAATTGGTATGCCTCAGAGCGAGGGGGGCGCGCCACCGCAGCGCGGACGGAACTGCGAAGCTCTGGGAAGGACGGGGGTCGGTCACTATGGACTCACCCTCGGAAGTAGACCCTTGGTACAAGGTCGCTCCCACGAAGATCATCAAGGGCTGGTTCACAATCCGAGATTTCGATTTGCCGCACGGTGAGTCGATGCACAACTACCTGGAGGACGATATCGACTGGGCGTAGATTTCCTGCTTTGCCGAGGGAAGCATGGTGGTCGCGGGGGTTTCCGAACAACCGTAGGCAGAATCCGTTGCTTGCAAAATAATCGAGTATGTTTTAGTGTCGCCTACGTGGGAGCAGGCACTAAGCAGCGCAAGGAGGCGTTAATGGCAGTAACCGAGATGAAAGCGGTCGTCTGGAAATCGCCGGGGAAAGTAGCAGTAGAAACCGTCCCAGTGCAGGAGCGGGGCCCGAACGACCTTTTGATCAAGGTTAGAGCGTCCGGTGTCTGTGGTTCCGATGTGCACAGCTTCAAGCTTGGTTTCTACACCCTTCCCGGCCGGATTCTGGGCCACGAGTTCTCCGGCGAAGTGGTGGAAGTAGGGTCGGAGATAAAGGAATTCCAAGTAGGCGATCGGGTCACCGGCTTCAATGCACGCTGGTGTGGCGAATGCTACTGGTGCAAGATCGAGCAATACCACTATTGCCCCGACTACTTCAACCTCTCAACCGGATACGGCAAAGACGGGGCCTTTGCGGAGTACGTCCATTTCAGCAACCCGGTCTTGGGAAGAAACCTTCACAAGGTCCCCGAGAACGTGGCCTGGGATGTGGCGGCCACCACGGAACCCACTGCCACAGCTGAAGGGGCCACGAGGTGCGTGAAGCCCGGCGACAAAGTCGTGGTCTTAGGAGCCGGTCTCATCGGCAATATGTCGATGCAGATGGCGAAGATGAGAGGGGCCGAGAAGGTTGTTGTTTCCGAGCCCTCTGCACTGCGCCGTCGTATGGCCCAGGAGCTCGGTGCTGATGCCGTCTTCGATCCCAAGGAGGGCGATGCTCTCGAATGGGTCAAGAAGGAAGTGGGCATCGGCCGCTACGCGTTCAACGAGGGCGGTATGGCCGATGTGGTCATCGAGATGGCGGGAGCTCCCAGTACCGTGGTCGGCTCGCTCGAGATGGTGCGGTCTCTGGGCACGGTTGTCTTGGCGGGTTTGCCTGAGCATCCGGCTCCCATCGATGTGACCAAGATCATCCACAAGCACCTCACCATCGTTCCGGTTCTGGGCGGCAGCATGGCTGACGCCCTGAAGTTCCTGGCCGCGGGCGCGGTGAACTCCAAGCCCCTCATATCCCACTACTTCTCCCTCGACGATGGACAAAAGGCGCTTGATATGTCGACCGATTCAGGGCAATCGATCAAGGTCATGTTTGTCGTTGACTGAGCTGCTCTGTTCGAAGAATCACCATTAGGACCCTCAGGAGGGGAACGAAATGCAAGAACGCAAAGTCAGCCGTCGCGAGTTTCTTAAGATCGCCGGGATTGCGGGCGCGACACTTGGTGTCGGGGCAGGTTTGGGCGGCCTGGTGGCCGCATGCGGCGGCGAAGAGGAAACTACCACGACGACGGCAGCCGCAGCGACTACCACAACGGCCGCCGGCGAGACCACTACCACGGCGGCGGGGGCTACCACTACTTCTGTGGCAGCTGCCACCAAGACGCTGAAGATCGGCTGCATCATGCCGCAAAGCGGCAGCTACGGCTTTTACGGGATCTCCATGAAGCCGAGCATCGAACGTTACGCCGAGATAATTAACGAAAAGGGCGGCTACGAAATCGGTAGCGACCGGTACACGATCGAGCTGAAATTCCCGGATGACGCGGCCGACCCGAAGCGTGGTCCTATTTGCATCCAGGAGCTCGCCGACTGGGGTGCGGTTGCCAATGTCGGGTCCTTCTCGCAGGCGGGTGCCATGGTTCAGGCCGCAACGCCGCTCAAGATGATCCTTTACGGGAAGATGGTGTCGGGCATCGACCTTCCATCGAGCCCGTACTTCATCGGGGGCCTCTGTGAGCGCGGAGAGAACTGCTACAACTTCCGGCTCGGCGCCAAGGAATTCCCCGAGAGTAAAGTGCTGGCCATTGCCACGTACGACTACCAGGTTGCAGCCCTCTCGGCCGGTCGCGATTTCTGCCTCGACGGTCAGGCCGGTATTAGCGCGGACAACCCCTATGCTACCGGCAAGATAAAAATGCGCGAGGTTGACTCCTGGCCGTCTAGCGGTAACCAGGACTGGGGCGGCCTTCTTGCCCAGTACAAGTCTGACAACGTCGACCTTCTGGACTGCACCTTCGGTCCCCAAGACCATGCGCTCATGGCCAAGCAGGCCGGCGAAGGTGGCTATAAGTTCAACTGGATCTCTTCCGGCACGATGAGTGACGTTAGGGAGTTCACCAAGATAGGCGGCAAAGAAAACGTCCAGGGCTTGTGCTGCATCTGGCCCGTGCCTTGGCTCTACCAAGAGCACACGGTCTCCCAGGAGCTGTGCGACATAGCTGAGGAGATCTGCAAGAGGGAAACGGATCGTACCGGGCTCGCCTGGAACCAGCAGTACATGGGTGGCTTCCAGTACGGCATCAACCATCTCCGTGGCATGCTCGAACTTTACAAGATGGCAGGCACCCTGGATCCGGATGCCATCATGGAGACTGTTATTGGCGCCACCATTGAAGACTTTCACGGTACTGTCAAGTTCGGTGGAGTGAGGGCCTGGGGAGACACCGCCCGCATCAAGCCCAGCAACATCATGCACGGCCAGATCGTGGATGACCACTTTGAGTACAAGGGCGAGATCTTCTTCGATCAGCCCGAGTGGTAATCGCTCCAGAAGTCGGAGTATCGGCTCAATAGAGTGTGTGAGAAGGGGGGCTTGCCAGGGGCAGGCCCCCCTCTCGCTGCCGGTTCCTGAATGCCGGCAAGACGTACGGTTCGAAGATAATTGATTCCACCAATTTCAGAGAAGAGAGGAGTACCAGCACTTGCCGCCACTAGTTGTATGGTTTGACGCATTGATCGTCGGCTTCTCGATCATCATGGTCGCTTCCGGATTGGCATTCGTCCTCGGTGTCATGGGCATCATGCAGTGGAGCCACGGCCAGTTCTATATGGTCAGTGCGTTCATCGTCTATTCGCTGTTCGCAGAGGCGGGCCTGAATTACTTCGTGACGCTGATCATCAGCACGATCACGATTGCGATTCTCGGGGTGCTCGTCGAGAGGATTCTGATCCGTCCTGTGGCTGATAAGGGGTTCCTGGCGTCCAGCGTCGTCACCCTGGGACTATCTTTCGCAATCCAGGGATTCATCACGGTTCTCTACGGTCCCAATATCAAGGCCGTCCCCACAGTGCTCGAGGGCAAAGTCCCCGTGGGAGAATCCTTTATCTCCTGGCAGCGGCTCCTAGTCGTTATTCTTGCAGTCGTGGCCATGATCGGGCTCTACTTCTTCGTCAACAAGACCAAAATGGGACTGTCTATGAGGGCGGCCTCCCAAGACAGGCCAATAGCCGGGCTCTTCGGGGTGCGGACGGGCAGGGTATTCTCGATCGTAATGGCCGTAGGTAGCGGACTTGCCGCCCTGGCCGGGGGTTTGCTCGCCCCCGTCTACTCTGTCGACCCCACCATCGGTGGCAGACCGTTGACCCTGGCCCTACTGGCCATTGTCCTGGGGGGTATGGGCAGCTTCTTGGGAGCCGTGGTGGGGGGCCTTATCTTTGGATTTGCTTCGATCATCCTGAACTTCTACGTGGGCCCCTGGTACGAGTTCATCCTATTTGCAGTAGTCATCGCGGTAATCCTGATCAGACCGCAAGGGCTGTTCGGCATGTCTGAAGGGCGGGTTTAGTGATGGACACTGCGAAGAAGGTTGTTCCTTTCGTCGGCCTTGTCGTGGCAATAGTATTGCCTTTTGTGTCTTCGGCCTCGCTTCTCGCCTACATGATTCCGGCACTCATCTGGGGAATCGCAGCCATCGGATGGACGGCCATTTTCAGGACCGGTCAGTTCAGCATGGGACAAGGCGCGTTCATGCTGGTCGGCGGGTATACGAGTGCTATTTTCACGGCCACAATGGCGGGAGCGTCCGGCGTGACCAGTACGATATTTCACTTCCCCGTTCTCGTTGGGATCTTGCTCGGCGGCGTTCTCGCCGGCATCGTTGCCTTCATTCTGGGACTGATCACTCTCCGCCTGGGTGGGCTATTCTTCGCGATTGTGACGCTTGCCTTTGGGGAACTGCTTCGGGTTGCGGCGAACAACCTTCCGAAGGTGACTGGGGCGGTTAACGGTATTACCGTCAAAGATCCTCAAATGTTCGGGCTCAACTTCCAGTCGTCGCGAATTCCCTATTACTTTCTGACCCTGGCTGCGCTGATAGTCACTGCCGCCGTTTTTCGGAGGGTCGACCGGAGCAGGCTGGGTCGCCTGTTCAGAAGTGTGTCGTCAAACCCCTATCTCGCGGCGCACTCCGGCCTCTATCTCATGAAGTATCGCGTTATCGCTTTTACGATGGCCGGCTTTTTCGCGGGTATTGCGGGAGCATTGTTCGTGCACTATTTGCGGATAGTCTCGCCGGGCCTGTTCGGTTTCGCCGAATCCGTGATGATCCTGATAATGTGTACGGTCGGCGGCGTCAAAAGCCCGGTCATGGGAGCCGTGGTCGGCTCACTACTGTTATCTCCGCTCGGTGACTATCTAACAACCAAGCTGCAGGGGGCCAAGCCGTTGGTCTTTGGGCTCCTCGTGGTGGCCGCCGCCTTCTACTTGATCGGTGGCGTCACGAGCATCCCGGATCTCATCAAGGACTACTTTGACCGACGCGCTGACACGAGAAGGACTGAGGTGGCGCAATGAGAAAGCAATTGGAGCGGCTCACGGTGCATGGCGTGTTCGATGAGGCAATGACTCTTGACGATAACCATCGCGGATCAGGTTGGTGGATGCGTTGGCACTATTAGAGCTAAGAAACGTAGATAAGCTGTTTGGGAAACTGGCTGCGCTGAAAGGCATTAACCTCGAGATAGAAGAGGGGCAGTTGACGGGCATCGCCGGTCCAAACGGTTCAGGAAAGACTACTCTGTTCAATGTGGTCAGCGGCTTCTACGGCCCGACCAAGGGCGATGTGATCTTCGACGGCAAAAGGCTCAATAGACTGAGACCGGATCAAAGGGCTTCTCGCGGCGTGATCCGCACCTTCCAATCGAACGTCCTCTACAAGGAAGCCACGGTGCTGGAAAACATGCTGAGAGCGCAGTCGCTTCAGTTCAACACGAACTCTTGGCAAGCTTTTTTCGCCACGCCGGCGTATCGCAAAGAAGAGAGAATCCTTCTCGAGAGAGCATGGGCAAGCCTCGATTCTTGGGGTTTCACTGACACCGCGGACGTTGTCGCGTCAGAACTGGCGCACGGAGATCAGCGCCGCCTGGGCGTGGCTCTGGCGGCTGCCATGAATCCGAAGCTGTTGCTCATCGACGAGCCGATCGGCGGCATGAGTGGTGAAGAGAGAACCGCCACTGTTCGCCACATCAAGCAACTCAATGAGCAGGGCATAAGCATCATGTTGGTGGAGCACCACGTCGAGACCCTGCTCGCGGTCTGCGACCGCCTGGTGGTTCTTGACTTCGGTTCGGTGATCGCCGA
>ENA-ORXD01002683-ORXD01002683.1-sediment-metagenome-genome-assembly--contig:-NODE-2683-length-11385-cov-3.890432_pt1 | contig 11385 bp, 9 predicted proteins | sample MGYA00237862_ERZ511471 | MGnify/ENA metagenome assembly ERZ511471 | reverse complement strand
GCGACCGCTCTCGTGGCAGGACATGGCGGTTCTCGTGCCGGGACGCAACCACTACGGCTCCCTGCAGGAAGCCTTCGAGGCCGCCGGGATCCCCTCCGTCTTCCAGAAGAGCCAGGGGTTCTTCTCCCGCGGCGAGGTCTTCGACCTGGTCTCGCTGCTCTCCGCCCTGGCCGATCCCGACGACAGGCTGGCCCTGGCGGGGTGGCTGGCTTCCCCCTTTTCCGGCCTCCCCAAGGAGGAAGCCCTGCGCCTGGCCGGCGTGCCGGAAAAGGGCAACCCGCCTTTGGGGAACCGGCTGGAAAGCGAGTTCCCCGAGACGGCGAAGCGCTTCGGGGCCCTGCGGGCGCGGGCGCTGCTGGCCGGGCCCGCGGAGGTGCTGGAAAGCCTGCTGGAAGACCCCGCCGCCCTGAAAACCGCCCCTCCCTCCGATCGGCCGCGGATGGCCGCCAACCTGGCCCGCGCCGCAGCCCTCGCGCGGGAGTTCTCCGCCGCCAGGGGGCCGAGCCTCGCGACCTGCGCCGCCGCGCTGGGAAGCGCGCTCCGGCGGGCCCTCCCCGCGGAGGAACCGGACTTCATGGCCGAGGACGAGGACGTCGTAAGGGTCATGACGGTCCATGCCGCAAAGGGACTCGAATTCCCGGTAGTGGCCGTGATGGGCCTCGACGATGCGGGCCGGGGAAACGGCCGCGGCGGCCCCCTGGTCCCTTCCGTGCCCCTCGTGGGCGTGGCGACCTCCCTTCCGGGCGACGATGCGCCCTCCCCGCAAGCCGCGCTCTGGCACCGGGCCCTGGAGAAAGCCGCCCTCGACGAGGAATCCGAAAGACTGTTCTACGTTGCGGCCACCCGGGCGCAGGACGTCCTTCTCCTTTGCGGGATCTGCCCGCTGGACGGCGAAACGGGGGAGGCAAAGCCGGGAGAGGCCAGCTGGCTTTCGATTCTTTCGGCCTCGCACCCCCTTCTCGTCGAAACAGCCCTCCGCCAGGCGTTCACGGACGGAATGCCGGAGGAAGGCACACTCCGGTCCCGGGATTCCGGGAACTTCTCCCTGCCCGGGCCGGAACTCGGGCTGCCCGGGTCGAGACCGTCCCTGGCTTCGGTGTCCGCCACGGGGTATGCCCTCTACACCCACTGCCCCAGGGCCTGGAGGCTCCAGGCGAGGCAGGGGATCGAACTCGCCTGGGAAAGGCCCGGCGCGGGAGAACCCGGAGGGCCCGACCTGGGAAGCCTCGCCCACCGGGTCCTCGCCGAGTGGGACTTCACCCAGGAAAGCCTTGACACGCTGCTTCCCGAGGTTCTGGAAGGCCCCACCGACAGGGCCCTTCTCCGCCTGCCGCCGGAACTGAGGGCCCCCGCACGGCGCGACAGGGACCGCCTTGCCCTTCGGGCCGTCCTCGCCGCCTTCCTGGAAACCCCCGCGGGCCGTGAGATCGCGGACGCCCATCGCCGGGGGATCCTGAAGCGCGAATGGCCCTTCCGCGTGAAGCTCGAAAACGGGCCGGACATGGCGGGGGTCGCCGATGCCCTCTGGGTGGAGGACGGGACGGTTCACGTGCGCGACTACAAGCTGGGACAGCCCTCGCTGTTTATGGAGAGCCTGGGAACCCGGCAGCTGGCCTTCTACGGGGCGGTGGCAAACCGGCTCTTCCCCGGCCGCGCCCTTGACCTTTCGCTCCTTTTCCTCCGCACCGGGGAGGAGTGGCCCGTTCCCGCCGGCTCCCTGCCCCCGGAAAAGGTCGAGGCCGCGGTCCGGGCCATGTCGCAAACCGGGGCGACGGGACCGTTCCCTCCGAACCCGGAGGCCTGTCCCGAGTGCCCGTGGAAAAAATTCTGCGAACCATCCCTTAAAATGGGGGAATGACGAACCCGTCCCCGTTTCCCCTCTACCTCATCGTGGACTGGCTGCTCTTCGCGGCCCTCGTGCTGGCGCCCCTGTTCATCTCCCTCTTCCTTCGCCGGAGGCGCCGCTGATGCCCGTTCTCCTGCTGCAGCTTTTGGTCTTCGGGGCCTACACGCTTGCGCTGGTCTTCCTGGCCGGCGAGGCCTTCAACTGGAAGGAGGACCGGCGGCTTTTCTACGTGGGGGGCAACCGGATCCCGCTCGTCCCCATGGTGGGGACCTTCGTGGCCACGTGGATGAGCGCCGCCTCGGTGCTAGGCTACACGATGTGGCTCTACGCCGACGGGTACGTGGCCTTCACGGGCAGCGTGAACGGCTGGCTCATCGGCCTGGTGCTCATGCCCTTCATCGTCCGGAAGCTCCGCGTGAGCCGGGCCCTCTCCCTGCCGCAGTGGCTGGGCGACACCTTCGGCGACCCGCGGCTGCGGTCCCTTTCGGCGCTGGCCCTTCTCGGGGCCTACACGTTCTACATCGTCATCCAGTTCCGGGCCTTCGGCACCATCGTCAGCGCCCTCCTGGACATCAAGGTCCTGGTGGCTTCCGCCCTCGTCTACCTGTTCGTCCTTTACACGACCTTCGGCGGGCTTCCGTCGGTCGCCCGGAGCGACACCCTGAACCTGGTCCTCATCCTGGGCGGCGTCTCCCTGGCCGCCTTTTCCCTCCTGGGGCGGGTGGGGCCCATCGGGGCGGTCCACCAGGCCCTGGCCGAGCGGGCCCCCGAGATGCTGCACCCCTGGACTGAAGGGTGGAGCCCTTTGGTGACGACCCTGATGATGCTTTCCTGGGGACTGGGGGTCGCGGCGAACCCCCAGTACGCGATCCGGCTGCTCTCGGCCCGGACCACCCGTGACGCCTACGGCACCCTGGCCCTTTCCTCCCTGATCATCGGGGCCATCTACGCGGGGCTCACGGTGATCGGGCTTTCCGCCTTCGCCCTGGTTCCCTACGTGAGGGCCGCAAGCGACGAACTGGCCTTCACCCGCCTCTTCAGCATGGCCCTGCCCCCCGTGCCGGCCCTCGGGCTGTTTTTGGCCGTCCTGGCGGCGGCGGTGAGCACGGCGAACTCGCAGCTGCTGCTAGCGGCCTGCTCCCTCTGCTACGACCTGAGGCCCAACGAGGGGAGGCGGCGCGGCGACCTCGTCACCGAGGACCGGTTCCTCTTCAGGAACCGCCTGGCCATCGCGGGCATCGCCACGGCGGCCCTCGTCCTGAGCCAGTTCAGGCTGCCGGGAGTGCTTTTGATCGGGCGCTACAGCTGGACGGTGGTGGCCATCTGCTTTTTCCTGCCCCTTTACGTGATCCGGAAACCCCGGAGCAGGGGGCTCTTCCTTCCCCTGTCGGCGGCTTTGCTCCTCCACCTTTTCCTGACGGCCTTCCTGCGCCTGCTGCCCGAGCTGGCCCTCCTGCCGGCCCTGGCCCTGGAAGGGATCCTCTATTTCCGCCCGTGGAGGAAAGGGCCATGAAAACGCAGCGCCCCCTGAGCGTCGAAACGCGAATCAAGGCCATCCTCACGGTCATCGCCATCGGCCTGACGACCCTGACCGTGGGAACGGCCCTCACGCAGGGCTTCATGGAGCGGACCGCGGAAGCGCGGTTTTTGCTCGAGACGGCCCGTTCCGCCGCGGCGGGGATGGATGAACGGCAGGTGGAAAGCCTGCTCGAGAAACTCCACCCCCACTGGAAGGAAGTCCCCGCCTCGCAGGCCGGGGAAACCATCCGCTCGTCCGACGGCCGGGAGTGGCGCTTCGTCCTGGACCGCCCGCAGATCTGGAACGCCCTGGTCTACCGCCAGCGCTACGTCCTCGTCGTGGGGCTCATCGGCCTGCTGGTGGCGGTGGAACTGGCGGTTTTCCTGGCCTACGGCCTCACCCGCCCCATGAAGGTGCTGGCCTGGGGATGCGAGCAGATGCGCCTCGGCCGGTGGGTCCGCCTTCCCACCCTCTCGCGGACGCCCTACGAGCTTGAGGCCCTGAACGAGGCCTTCAACGGCATGGTGGAAGACCTGAAGCGCTGGCAGGATTTCCAGAAGCAGGCCGCCCGCGTGGAGCGCCTCGCCGCTCTCGGGTCCGTGGCGGCCGCGGTGGCCCACGAGGTCAAGAACCCGCTGGCCAGCATGCGGATCCACCTGGACCTGCTGAAGGACCGCCTCCCGGGGGAGGAAAAGGAAAGCGTGGCGATCCTCGGAACCGAGCTGGACCGCCTGAACCAGACGGTGTCGCAGCTTTTGTCCTACGCCCGGCCGAACCCGCCCCTTTTCGGCCCGGTGGACGCCCGCGAGCTGCTGGGCTGGATCACCTCGATGACCGCCACTCCCTGCCGGCTGGCCGGGGTGGCCATTTCATGGACGGCCGGGGAGGACTGCCCGCCGCTCTGGGGGGACGAGCAGCAGCTCAAGCAGGTTCTTTTGAACCTGGTCCTGAACTCGGTGAGCGCCCAGGGCGACGGGGGAACGGTATCGCTTTCCGCCAGGAAGGAGGGCGCCCGGTCAGTGTCCATCGCCGTGTCGGACACGGGGCCCGGGATCCCCGCCGAACTCCTGGAGCGCATCTTCGACCCCTTCTTCACCACACACCCGGAAGGAACGGGACTGGGCCTTTCCATCGTTCACCGCATCGTGGAGGGACACGGGGGCCGGATCGACGTGGAAACCTCCGAAAGGGGAACGACCTTCGCCGTGACCCTCCCGGCGGCACCGCAGGAAGAAAAGGAGAGATGACCGATGGACGTCTGGATCGTGGACGACGAGAAGAACCTGAACCGTGGGCTCGCGATGGCCCTGGAGGGAAACGGGTACGAGGTGGTTTCCGCCTTCTCCCTGGAGGACCTGTCCCGCCTCCTGTCCGAACGGACCCCCGACGTGGTGCTGCTTGACGTCCGGCTGCCTGACGGCGACGGCATCTCGGCCCTTCCGGCCATACTCCGCGCGCGGCCCGACGCGAAGGTGGTCGTGATGACCGCCTACGGGGACTCGCCCACGATCGTCCGGGCCATCCAGGAGGGGGCCTACGACTTCCTGGACAAGCCCTTCCCGCTGGAGGCCGTGAAAAACCTCGTGGGCAGGGCGGCGGAATCCATCCTCCTGAAACAGCGCATTTCCCGCATGAAGGCCGGCGGTACCGTGACCCTGGCGGGAGACTGCCCGGCCGTCGCCGTGGTCCGGGACATGGTGAGGAAGGTCTCGGGGCACGCGGACGTGAACGTCCTGATCCAGGGCGAAAGCGGCACGGGCAAGGAGGTCGCGGCCCGCATGATCCACGATGTCTCCGACTGTCCCGGGGACCTGATCGCCCTGAACTGCGCGGCCATCCCGGAAGCCCTGCTGGAAGCCGAGCTTTTCGGCTACAGGAAAGGGGCCTACACGGGGGCGGCGCAGGACAAGACCGGGCTCATCGAAAGCGCCGACGGGGGGACCCTCTTCCTGGACGAGATCGCCGACCTGCCCCAGGCCCTGCAGGGAAAGCTCCTGCGGTTTTTGGACAGCCGCACCGTGCGGCCGCTCGGGGCCACCCGGGAGCGCAAGGTCTCCCTGCGGGTCGTCTGCGCCACGGCCGCCGACCTGAAGGACCGTGTCGAGAAGGGCTCCTTCCGGCAGGACCTGTACTACCGCATCTCCATGATCCCCATCACCCTGCCTCCCCTGAGGGAAAGGGGAAGGGACGTCCTCCTTCTGGCCGGGAGCTTCCTGGAGGAATTCAACCTGAAGATGAACCGGAACTTCAGGGGGCTCACGCCGGAAGTCGAAGAGGTCTTCCTGCGCTACTCCTGGCCGGGGAACGTCCGGGAACTCCGCAACATCCTGGAACGGATCTTCATCCTGAAGGATCCCTCCGACCCCGACATCCGCCTTTCGGATCTCCCGGGCGAACTGGTGGAAACGCTGCTGTCCGAACCGGGAACCGCTCCTGCGGGGGGAACCCTGGACGACCGGCTCTGGGCGGGCGAGCGGGCCATACTGGAGAAGGCCCTGGCCGAGCATGACGGCAACCGGACCCATGCCGCGGCCAGCCTGGGCATTTCCCGCTACGCGCTCCTCCGCAAGCTGCAGAAGCACCGCCTGGCCTAGGACGATGGCGGAACCGCGGCAGGCCCTCCGGCTAGAGACAGGCCCCGGACTCAGGACCGTGCCTCTTCCGCTGCTCTTCGCCCGGCTGGCCATCCTTTCGGCCCCCGCGGCCGAGCTGGCCGCGGCCCTGGAGGAGCGGGCCCGCTCCAACCCCCTCCTCACCGTGGAACCCCCCAGGGCGACCGTGCCGGAAGCGTCCGCGGGCCCCACCGGCCAGGCCGACGAGGAGGAGGATCCATGGGAACAGGTCCCGGCCCCCGTCAGCCTGGAAGAGGCCCTCGTCCCCCAGCTTGCCCTCCTCCCCGAAACGGCCCTCCTGGGCCCGGAAGGCGCGATGAAGCTTTGCTCGTGCCTGGACGGCCGCGGTTACCTTGCCGCCCCGCCGGGCGTGCTGGCCGCATCCCTGGGCGTCGGGGAAGGACTGCTGGAACGCGTCCTGGAACGCGCCAGGGAAATCGCGGACCCGGCGGGCCTGTTCGCCCGGGACCTTGCGGACTGCCTTCTCCTGCAGCTTTCCAGGCAGGGGCTCGGGAATTCCGATGCCTCGGCCGTTTTGGAGCTCGGCCGGGATTTCCTTGAGCGGGGGGACATGGCCGGCCTGAAGAAGACGCTGGGATGGGACCGGAGCAGGATCGAGGCGGCCCTGGCCGTCCTGAGGCGCCTGGATCCCCACCCCGGGAGCGTCTTCACTCCCGCGCGGTTCATCCTTCCCGAGCTCTCGATCCGCTTCGGGGAGGGCGGCCGCGCGAGCGTGCGCCTGCTTGCCGACAACCTGCCGCGGGTCCTGCTCGACGCCGAGATGCTCGAGGCCGCCGGGGACGGGGCCGTCCCCTTTTTCACGCAGGCGCGGGGAATCCTTTCCGCCCTGGCCGCACGGTACCGGACGAAGCTCCGGCTGGGGCTGGCCCTCGCGAGGCACCAGGAAGCGTACCTGCGCGGGACGGCCCCCGCCCCGGGTCCCTTCACCCTTTCGGAATCCGGCCGGGAGGTGGGGCTGGCCCCCTCCACGGTCCAGCGGGCCGCCTCCGCGACCTGGGCCGAAACCCCGAGGGGAACCTTGCGGCTCTCCTCCCTGCTGGGCAGGGGGCTCGCCGCCAGGCGCGACCTCTCGGTCCGGGCAGTCCGGGAAATGATCCTGGCCGGCTGGAAAGCCGGCCGGAGCGACGCCGCCATCGCCAGGGAGCTGGGGCTCCCTCCCCGCACAGTGTCCTGGCACAGGCAGAAACTGGATTTGCCGCGTTCAAGGCCAGTCTAGCCGCACAGCCAAACGCACACCCCCGGCTTTATCCCGCCCCGCACGCCCTCATTCCCGTCCCTTTTGGGGCCCCCGGCGTGGGCACGAAAACGGGTTTTCTCCCTTCCCCGCCGGATTTGCCGGATTTTTCAGACAGGAAAACAGCTCCGGAAAGCAAACGGCAACTTTTTTGCTTATATACCGGGTAGAAGTCCAACTTCATATTTCCCGGAGGTGTTCTCATGTCCGATTCCACGAACCACACCCTTCCGCAGCCCGGTTCCCTCGCGGATGCGGTGGCTTCGCGCAAGGAAGTCCTCAGCGTCCTGCTGGGCGCCGCGTTCCTCATGGCCACCTCGGCCATCGGCCCCGGCTTTTTGACCCAGACCGCGGTCTTCACGGACAAGCTGAAAGCGGCCTTCGCCTTCGCCATCCTGGCCAGCATCGGCATCGACATCGTGGTCCAGCTCAACATCTGGCGGATCCTCGGCGTGTCCGGCATGCGCGCCCAGGACGTGGCGAACAAGGTCATCCCGGGCCTCGGCTACTTCCTGGCCTTCTCGGTGGCCCTGGGCGGCCTCGTTTTCAACATCGGCAACATCGCCGGGGCGGCCCTGGGCGTGAACGTCCTCTTCGGGACGAACCTGGCCCTGGGGGCCATCGTCAGCGCCATCGTGGCCATCTTCATCTTCCTGAACAAGGAGATGGGGAAGACCATGGACAAGTTCACCAAGGCCCTCGGCTTCACGATGATCGCCCTCGTCGTGTTCATGGTGTTCAAGACCCAGCCTCCCGTGGCGCTGGCCATCAAGGAATCCGTGCTGCCGAGCACGATCGACTGGATGATGGTCCTGACGCTCGTGGGCGGAACCGTTGGCGGCTACATCACCTTCTCCGGCGCCCACCGGATCATCGACGCGGGGATCACCGGCCACGACAAGGTGAAGCAGATCAGCTTCGGCTCCGTGCAGGGCATCGCCATCACGGGCGTCATGCGCTTTCTGCTCTTCCTGGCGATCCTCGGCGTCGTCGTCATGGGCAAGCCCCTCGATCCCTCCAACCCGCCGGCTTCCGCCTTCCAGCTCGGCGCCGGCATGATCGGCTACAAGATCTTCGGCGTGGTGCTCTGGGCCGCCGCCGTCACCTCCGTGGTCGGGGCGTCCTACACTTCCATCTCCTTCCTGCAGACGCTCTTCAAGACGGTCAAAAACCACCAGCGCTGGTGGATCATCGGATTCATCGTCGCCTCCACGACGATCTTCGCCACCGTCGGCAAACCGGTCAACCTGCTGATCTTCGCCGGCTCCATCAACGGGCTCATCCTGCCCCTCTCCCTCCTCTCGATGCTGCTGGCCGCCTACCGCAAGGACATCATCGGCGACTACAAGCACCCCATGGTCCTCACCATCATGGGCTACATCATGGTCGCCTTCACGGCCTGGATGGGCTGGCAGTCCCTCGGCAAAATCGTCGCCCTGATCAAGTAGAATGGCATTGTCGGGGGGGCGGGGTTTCCCCGTCCCCCCTTTTTCGAATCGAGGTGAACCCCATGGTCGAAACCCCGGTCCCGCGCCTGCTGGACGCGGGAGACAGCTGCCTGGTGGCGGAGTTCGGAACGACCGTCGACCGGGCGCTCAACGCGAAGGTGCAGGCCCTGAAGAAGGCCCTGTCCCGGAGCGCCCCCAGGGGCCTGGTCGAGCTCGTCCCGACCTACCGCTCCCTGGCCGTCTACTACGACCCGCGCGTCCTGCCGCGGGACGCCCTGAAAACCCGGATCGAAGGTTTGTGCGAAAACCTGGACGCTTCGGGCACCGAAGCCGGCCGCGTCGTCACGATCCCCGTCTGCTACGGGGGGACCTTCGGCCCCGACCTGGAGAACGTGTGCGCCCACACGGGCCTTTCCGCGAAAGAAGTGATCGCCCGCCACGCGGGCCGCGACACCTACTGCTTCATGCTGGGCTTCACCCCCGGCTTCGCCTACCTGGGGGGCATGGACGAGAGCCTCGCCACCCCGAGGCTGGAGAACCCCCGAACCGTCATTCCCGCGGGCAGCGTCGGCATCGCCGGAAAGCAGACCGGGATCTACCCCATCGACAGCCCCGGAGGCTGGCAGCTCATCGGGCGGACCCCCCTGGCGATCTTCGACCCCCTGCGCAATCCCCCCACCCTGGTGGAAGCCGGCGACTGGGTCCGCTTCGAGCCTGTCGGCGAAGCGGAATTCGACGCCATCCGTTCCGCCGCGAAGGCCGGCACCTACGAACTGAAGACCGGTACGCGGAAGGAGGCCGACTGAAAATGACCCTCTCTTTTAAGGTAATGAAACCCGGGATGAGCACGACGGTCCAGGATTTCGGCCGATGGGGACACCAGGCCATGGGGATGCCCGTGGCCGGAGCCATGGACCCGGAGGCTCTCGCCTTCGCGAACGTCCTGGCCGGGAACGAACCCGGCGACGCGGCCCTGGAGATCACCCTCCTGGGCCCGACACTGGCCGTGGAGGGCACCGGCGCCGTCGCCGCCGCGGGAGCCGACCTGGGATTCCGGCTTAACGGCGTTCCTGCCCCGATGTGGACCTGCATCCCCGTTTCGGAAGGCGACGTGATCTCCTTTTCCGGGCCAGCGGGAAACGGCTGCAGGACGATCCTGGCGGTTTCCGGCGGCATCGACGTCCCGGAGGTCATGGGAAGCCGGAGCACCTACGTCAGGGCGGGCATCGGCGGCTTTTTCGGCCGGGCCCTGAAAACCGGGGACACGGTCGCCTGCGGGGCGCCGCCTGCACTATGGAAAGCCGCGGCCGGCTTTTCCTGCCCTGAAAACCTTCGTCCCGCCCGGGACCCGGAGGCCCCCATACGGGCCGTACCCGGCCCGCAGGACGACGCGTTCACGGAGGAAGGGCTCGACACGCTCTTTTCCTCCGCCTACACGATCACGAACCAGGCCGACCGGATGGGTTACCGGCTCGAGGGCCCGAAAGTCGCCCACCGGGCGGGCGCCGACATCGTCTCGGACGCCATTCCCCTGGGCGCGATCCAGGTCCCCGGCCACGGGCAGCCCATCGTCATGCTGGCCGACCGCCAGACCACGGGAGGCTACACGAAGGCGGCGGTCGTCCTGACAGCCGACCTCGCCAACCTGGCCCAGCGGATGCCCGGCCAGGGCGTCCGGTTCGCACGCTCCACGCCGGAGGAAGGGGCAAAACTCCTGGCCGAACGGGCCGCACGCCTGGATTCGCTCCTTCAGCTGCGGGCGGAGTTCCGTTCACGGCCGCGGAACGGGACAGGAGGGACCCGGGCGGCCTCGGGAGGCTTCTCGATGAAGATCGATGGAAAGACCGCCACGATCCAGTGGCAGGAACTCTAGAAGGGACGGGATGGAAACGATGCCGCGAATCGACCTGAACAGCGATCTCGGAGAAAGTTTCGGGGCCTGGAAGATGGGCATGGACCGGGAGGTCCTGGCCCACGTGAGTTCGGCCAACGTGGCCTGCGGCTTCCATGCCGGCGACCCCGTCACGATGGTGAAGACCGTGAAGGCCGCACGGGAGGCGGGCGTCGCCGTGGGAGCCCACCCGGGCTACCCGGATCTCGCGGGCTTCGGGCGGCGCAACCTGGCCTGTTCCCCCGACGAGGTGTACGCCGACTGCCTCGTGCAGGTGGGAAGCCTCCTGGCGGTGTGCCGTGCCGCCGGCGTGACCCTGCAGCACGTGAAGCCCCACGGGGCCCTCTACAACCAGGCGGCGAAAAGCGAACCGCTGGCGGAAGCCATCGCCTGCGCCGTCAAGGACGCAGGAGAGGGGCTGATCCTGATGGGCCTGGCGAATTCCCTGTTCGAGCCCGCCGCCGCAAAGGCGGGCATTCCCTTCGCCGCCGAGGCCTTCGCCGACCGGAGCTACCAGGCCGACGGGTCGTTGACCCCGCGCAGCCAGCCCGGGGCCGTTATCCACGACGCGAAGCTGGCCGCCGCACGGGTGGTCCGGATGGCCACCGAGGGCGTGGTCGAAACGGCGGACGGATCGGTCATCCGCTTCCGCCCCCACTCCATCTGCCTCCACGGGGACAACCCGGAGGCCGTCGCCATGGCCGCCACGATCAAGGCCGCCCTGGTCGAAGCGGGCGTGACCGTGACCAACCTGAAGGAGGTGCTTTCCGCATGACCCTGACCATGGATGAACTGGCGCACGTTTCCCCGAAGG
>ENA-ORXD01002682-ORXD01002682.1-sediment-metagenome-genome-assembly--contig:-NODE-2682-length-11386-cov-5.726413_pt1 | contig 11386 bp, 10 predicted proteins | sample MGYA00237862_ERZ511471 | MGnify/ENA metagenome assembly ERZ511471 | reverse complement strand
ATGGGAGGCCGCCTGGAAAAGCCCGAATCACTTTTTTTCAGGGCGATACTATTTTCGAGCCAGATGCTTAAAGGATGGTCGACAAGTTCATTTTCTGCGCCGTGGGCATCAATCGGACTATTGAGGCAGGTTTGTAACTCTTCCCGGGAAGGAGGGTTTTGGCTCGGATTAAAGCAGAGTACCAGGTATTCATTCACGACTTGGTCTTCTGTAAAAACGGTGCCGAAGAATTTATTGGCGACCTCGGCAATTTTTTTCTTTTGGTCGGAAAGTGAACCTCCCGAAACCATTGTAGCTGAAGTGCCGATGCATTTAACTGGTTTATGTGCTTTGGCCTTGATTCGGCGGATGAGCATTGCCACATCTGAGCCTTGCCGTCCCCGGTATGTGTGTAGCTCGTCGAATACAAGGAATTGGAGATTGTTGTATATGGAGTTGGCTACTGGGTGTTCCTTGGCCCTTGTGAGGATCAATTCGAGCATCATGTAGTTGGTAAGGATGATGTCGGGAGGATTATTCCGGACCCGATTCCGGACGCTCTGATCTTCTTGTCCAGTGTATTGTTCATAGCTGATTGGAAACTCCGAACCGGCAATCTTCTTATAGTTGTCACGGTACTTGTTTATCTCCTTAGTCTGGGAGTTGATCAGGGCATTCATGGGATAGACGATCACCGCCTGGATGCCATGTCCGTTACCGTTTTTCAGCAAGTGGTTGAAGATAGTGCCAAGGTAGGTCAATGACTTACCGGAACCGGTTCCGGAAGTAACCACGAAATCTTCCTCCCTGCTTCCTAAGGATATTGCCTCAACCTGATGGCGGTACAGGGAGAAGCCGGTGAAGATTTTTTCAATATCTTTGTGGAGTGTGCCTGCGTCACACAGCGCTTTAATAGTCGCACCAGGTTCGAAGGCTGGGTTGAACTGGAGAAGTGGCTCAGGCCAGAATTTGCCGCCGGCCATTTCTGTTTCGACCTTGGTTCGGATGGCTTCGTTTTTGATGTTAACGAAGCTTTTTACGAAGAGCTGATAATCATCGACGATCTTTCCGTGCAGGTCGAATACATCTAAAGATTGGTTTGGCATTGGCTTCTCGTTTTACGCTGAATGGATTTTAAAATCCCCGAGAACAATACTTCATATTTTCTCAATCACTCTCTCCCGTTGGCCCCGGATAACAAATATCCCGTGCTGTTTCCTATTTCTTTTCCGTTCACGTTTCGTTGTACCTGGAAACCCGGATACACCACTATGCGCATGCCTTCCCTCTGAAGGAATCTGCCAGAGGGATGCCTGATTACCTATCAGTAGAGAGAACACATAGCCGCGATACTCTGAATGGCCGGTATTGCCGCGCAGGATTTCGGCGTCGTTGAAGAGGAAGCTTTCGAGTTGGGATACGGTAATTTTTTGTTGAGTCATCTTAGATGAGTGATTTTTTTTCCGGACAAGCTGGTAAAAATATGCTGTAACTATATGATACGGTACTGTAATGTCCGGTATAATCCAAATAAATAATAGAAGCCATACTCAAGGGAGGAATAAGATGGCCCTGCACTACTCCACCAAGGACTTCTTCCGCCAGACTCCGCTGACCTTGCTGGCGCATACTGAGCATACGCCATGAATATTGACTACGAATCTTTCCTTCGTGTTACAGAGGACGGCCACATCTGGTGGTTACGGAAGGATGCTATTCGTCTCGGAGCCGGCTTTCTTCCTGTTCGTGATGACAACCAGACGCTGCTGAGCGAGCTTCGGGCGCCCAACAAGCGCGCCCTGGTGAATGAACGAACTTTGATCGGCGCTTTCGGGAGCGACCGGTATTTTATAGAGCGACCGATGACGTTTGAGCGTGACGGTTTCCGCTATGTCGATGCCGAGGGATTTTTAGCTTGGCTTTTGCAATACATTGAGCAGACGCAAGCGAAGATCGCCTTCCCAAATGAGCTTGCAAGGGAGGTCAGAATGGCTATGGCCAAGGCAGCGGCCTCACGGCCGCAAGTTGCCGGTCACGAGTTTGAGAGCCTGACGTTCGCCCTTGATGGCTGGTTTGACAAAAATCTGGATGATTTTCCAGAATCGCTACGCCAGCGCGTTGAACAGGATTTCTTCCCGAACCTATGGGACGCACTGTCGGCAGATCAGCGGCGCCGCGCAACACTTCAGTTAGACTATCAGAACGATCCGGCAACAGAGCAGGAGCGACAATACCTGTGGAATTTCTTCGCACGACTGGATGAGCTCAAGAATCAGAAGGAGCAATGGGAATCCGCAGAAACGCCGACTGCCAGCGATATGGCATTGAAAGAATCTCGGCTCAAGGAATTGGAGCAGGAAATAGCCCGCATGGAATTGCAAAAACGTCAGGCTCGGGGAGATTACTACCCTGAACGCAAGCACCTTGATGCGAGCAAGGGGGCAATACCAGCAACCGGGTTCATCGCATACCCGAAGGCCATGAACATTTTGCGGGATAAATGGCAGGCGACGCCGGAAGAACTGGCGATATGGATTTTCCTTGGCCCAGAGAAGGGCGGCATTGCTGCTTACCTGAACGCCAATGAACTGAATCCACCTCGGGAATTCAACTTCGCTTATTACTCGGGAGTGGAGGACTTTCTTTCGCCACTCATGTCTTGCTGGTTTCGGTCGGTTGATATAGATCGATTTGAACCTGCTGACCGCTATATCAACGGCGCGGAGTTGATCAAACGCTGGAGCAGGCATCCTGACTTTCTCCCTGAAGCTTTCATTCGTGCGAAGATTGGAGAGTCACGCCTGTGGGATATGCATCCAACATTTGGCGGCACACAGGGAACTTTTGACGATGAAGAAAACTTTCCGCGACTCGCAGTCGGACTGTTCGCGATGAGCCAGATTGAGCGGATCGAAGTCGAAGACGGCCTCGTTTCTGACAAGGTTCTCACAAATTCCAAAGTAAAATCTGATCAAAAAGCATCACCCGAGAAAGGTGGAAGGCCAAAAGGTCCTCTGGCAGAAGCGGTTGAAAAGGCATATCTTCATTTTCGTGATAAAGGCGATGTGACCATTCTGCAACCGAACGAAATAAGGTCTTTCCTGAAAAGCTTCAAGCCTCTAGCAAATGATGAGGTCCAGTCTAATGGTTTGGGGAATAGGAATATTAGAGTCTACATTGCTGAGCGAATAAAAGAAGTGAAAATTCGTTATCCAGCAGAGTGTATTGTTATCACACAAGATCAGAAAGAAGGCGGGAAAATCAACCTTGGCCGCAAATACAGCCAAAAAGCCGTTGCAAAGTTGCTGAGCAATCTGAGAAAAAAATACCCTCTCCCTTCCTAAAAAACACATCCCAAAACCGGGGTTTCGGAATCCTCGAACTGGGGGTTTCGGAAAATCTACTTGTACAGGTCTCCTTAAAGCGCATGGATTTCCCATGGGCGTCATCAATTAAGGAGATCTGCTATGAAATATTATCCTCTTCCTACAACCGGTTACCTCCGGTTGAATCAAATCGTCGGCGATAAAAAAGCTGGCATTGCTCCAATTTTCCCCGTTTCCAAAAGCACCTGGTGGGCAGGAGTCAAGTCCGGCCGCTACCCTCAGCCAGTGAAACTCTCGGAGCGCTGCACTGCTTGGAAAGTTGAGGACGTCCGCGCCCTGATCGAGCAAACAGCGAAAGGGTGAGGCCTATGGCTCATCTGACAGTTTCACCAATCGAATCGGTGGAAGCCGGTAAAGGCGGCGAAGGCGGTGCCCCAAGGGATACCCTCCCTACGGGACATAATTTTCACATAACCAATGGTGAGTTTGCGGTGGCGGTGTTCCCGCTCCTGCCTGAAGGCGCGTTTGCGGCGGTGTGCTCAAAGAGCAGTGACCCCGGCCTGGGCGGATGGCCAGCCAGTCGCGCCGGCCAGTTGGCAGTAAATCTTTCTGCCACGAACAACAACTACATCAGTTGTGCGAGCTTCTATCCTGGTGACGATGGCTCATTCAAGGCGCGTAAAACCCAGTTTGCCGCCTGCCATTTTTTGATGCTCGACGACTTGGGCACCAAGGTGCCGCTCGAACGGCTTGCCAGTTTTGAGTTGTCTTGGCTGATCGAGACCAGCCCCGGCAATCATCAGGGCGGGATCATCCTCGCCGAACCGCTGGCCGATGCCGCAGTGGCTGTGCGACTGCTCAACGCGGTGATCGACTCGGGCCTGTGCGATGCGGGGGCGTCCGGACCGTTGAGTCGCTGGGCACGGCTGCCGGTGGCGATCAATGGCAAGCCGAAATATGCGGACAAAAATGGTGCGCCGTTTCAGTGTCGCCTGATCGAATGGCGGCCGGACAAGCGCTATACGCCACAAGAAATTGTGGATCGCCTGCAATTAGAACTCGCCCCGGCAGGGCGACCGAAGAAAACAGCGAAGCCCTCTGTGGCGTCTGGTGATGCCTCGCACAGCAAGGACAAATACTCCGACGATGTGCTGACACCTAAAGCAGCGGAAAATCCTGTCGTTGCGGCGATCAAGGCGCGCGGCCTGTACAAGACGCCGCTCGGTTCAGGCAAGCACGACATGACCTGCCCATGGGTGCGTGAGCATACCGACGGTCTGGATACCGGGGCGGCATACTTTGAGCCGGACGAATTATATCCGTTGGGTGGTTTTTGTTGCCAGCATTCGCACCGGGACAAGTACCACATTCGTGCTTTGCTCGAATTTCTTGGTGTGCCTAATGCCGAAGCACGGCACAAGCCGGTGATTCGCGTGGTGGCCGGTGACCTGCACCGGGTGGTGGATGCGGCGGAGAAAGAATTGGCGAACCGTGGCCGGCATTATCAGGCGGGAGGCTTGATCGTTTCTGTCGCGACCGATCCGACCAGTGGCGATCCGTCGATTGTGCCAACTAGTGCACCGGCGCTGACCCGGGAACTTTCGGTTGCTGCGACCTGGGAAAAGTACGACGGGCGCTCTGGCGAGTGGGTGCGCTGTGACCCTCCTACGCGACACACAGCCATTCTTTACGATGCGCAGAGTTTTCGCTACCTGCCACCCCTGGCAGGCGTGGTGCGGCAACCGTACTTCCGCGAGTCAGACGGCGAACTCATCACGCAGGCCGGTTACGACAAGACGGCGCAGCGTTTTAGCGTGTTCGATGCGCGGCAGTTTGTTATCCCCAGGCCGACACCCGATACAGCACGGGCGGCGCTGGCCTTGCTGGAAGACCTGCTCACCGAATTTCACTTCGTTGCCGCCACCGACAAGGCCGCTGCGCTATCGGCCATCTTCACCGCCGTGGTGCGCCCGTCGCTGCCGTATGCACCTGGGTTTCACGCCCGTGCGCCAGTGTTCGGCAGCGGCAAGACCTATCTCTGCGAACTGATTGGTGCCTTCGCCGGGCCGGCGGGAAATGTCAAGGTGAGCTATCCAACCTCTTCGGAGGAAGCCACCAAGGTGATTCTGTCCTTGCTGCTGACGAGTCCGGCCGTGATTGAGTTCGATGACATGGACACCGACTGGACACCACACGGCACCATCAAGCGGATGCTGACGGCGGAGCAAATCACCGACCGGATTCTGGGCGTGAGCAAGACAGCGACGGTGAGCACACGCACCTTGTTTCTGGGGTCGGGTAACAACGTCGGCCCGATACGCGATCTGCTGCGGCGCGTGCTGACAATTCACATCGACCCGCGCTGCGCGACCCCAGCCACGATGACCTACAAGGGCTTTCCGGTTGAAAAGGTGCGCCAGAACCGGGGGAAGTATGTGGCGGCAGTGCTGACCATCATTCTGGCATGGCGCAAGGCTGGGATGCCTCGAGCTGCGGTGGACAGCATTGTTACCTTTGGCGGCGCTTGGTCGGATCATTGCCGGTATCCACTTATGTGGCTTGGGCAGCCTGATCCGGCCACAGCATTGCTGGAGCAAGTTCGCCATGACCCCGATGGCGATGCACTCAGCGGCTTGATGACCGAATGGCACGCAGTATTCGGCTCGACCCCGACGACGGTGCGCAAGGCTGTCGAGAAGGCGATTTGGGACCAGTCCAATCTGCTCGATGCAATGCGCGAACTCCCGGTGGAAGAACGCGGTGAGATTAATCGCTCGAAACTGGGCTGGCTGCTGAAAAAGAATGCGAACCGGATTGTCGGTGGCTTTGAGTTTCAGCAAGCGGCGGCCGATGGACGTACCGCCTGGCGTGTGGTGGCCGTCAAATTGCCACCTCCACCCCCTTTAAAGCCTTCACCGCCTTTCACCCCGCCGGTTGAGAAAACTGTCAGCGGTACAACGAAGCAATGCAAGGGCGATGTCAGCACCAGTCGTGGCGCACAACTGGCATTGTTTGGTGGGCTATGAGAAAACGTCATCCAAACCACCGCCTCGTGAAAACCCACCGCAACTATACGGTGGAGGAAATAGCCCGGTTGTTTGGCATCCACAAGAATACCGTTCGCTCCTGGGTCAAAACCGGGTTGGCCACCATAGACGATGAGCGTCCCATGTTGATCCTCGGACCTGTCCTGATTGATTTTCTCAAAAATCGGCGGGCAAAAAACAAGCGCCCATGCAAACCGGGCCAACTTTATTGCCTTCGGTGCCGCACTCCTAAGTTTCCAGCTGGGGCAATGGCGGAATACAAACCGGTGACTGAAAAATTCGGCAACCTGATCGCGATATGTCCAGACTGCGATACCATGATGTATCAGCGGATAAGTTTGGCCAAAATCGGCCAGATTTGCGAAAAAATTGACATCAGTCTCCCGGAGGCACTGCGACACATAGTTGATAGGGGTTAACCCAGCTTAAACAGTGACTTCAGAGAGGGGAGAGCAGACCATGAAAAATCACAACTCGGCAAATGAAAGAATCAAGAGAAAATATTTTACCTTTTTGAAGGAAGCCAAACGTCACAGCGAACCGACGGTCGATGCAGCGGCGAAGGCGCTGAATCGTTTCGAGGTCGATACTCGATACCGTGATTTCAAGGCATTCCATTTCGAGCAGGCGGTTGCCTTCAAAAGACACCTGGCAGAGCGGAAGGGACATCGGTCTGGAGAAAAATTGAGCAAGGCGACTCTGCATTCCACCCTCACACAGCTCAAGCGCTTTTTCCAGTGGTTGGCCATGCAGCCTGGGTACAAGTCGCGGATACAGTATTCGGATGCGGAATATTTCAATCTGTCTGACAAGGACACCCGGGTCGCAACGGCCCGTAGGCCGCAAGATGCGCCGACTATGGAACAGATCAAGCATGTCATCGCGACAATGCCGGCCGGTTCTGATATTGAGCGCCGCAATCGTGCCTTGGTGGCTTTCACGCTGCTGACCGGCGCCCGGGACAGCGCCATTGCCTCGATGAAGCTGAAGCATGTCGATCTCATTGCCAGTTGCGTCTATCAGGATGCGCGTGAGGTTGACACGAAATTCAGCAAGACCTTCACCACTTTTTTCTTTCCAGTAGGTGAGGACATTCGGGGGATTGTCGAGGAGTGGGTGGAATATCTCAGGACTGAAAAATTATGGGGAAATAACGATCCTCTGTTTCCAGCCTCGCACATCCTGCAGGGAGCAAATTGGGAGTTTGAGGTAGCTGGTCTGTCACGTAGGCACTGGAGCACCACATCATCTATTCGTACAATATTTCGAGATGCCTTTACTCAAGCCGGTGTACCATATTTCCACCCACACAGTTTTAGGGATACCATTACTCACTTGGGCGAAAAGGTATGCAGAACCCCAGAAGATTTCAAAGCGTGGAGCCAGAATATAGGGCATGATAAGGTAATGACAACCTTCTTCAGTTATGGCGAAGTCGGATACCAGCGCCAGGGGGAAATCATACTCGGCCTGTCTGCACCTCAACAGGCCGTGCAGTCGGAGGCCAAAGAAATCGCCGATGCACTGTTCAGGCGATTGCAAGAGTCAAGTGTTGATATGGGAGATGAGAAACGGGCCTTGACGGAATTTTTAGCCCAGCGGAAGTGACGGTAGGGATTGCGATTATCTTAGAAGAATTGCCCAAAAAGAGAAAGTTGCCAGTAGTTTTTTGCCACGGTTTTGGTTATGTTTGTTATCATGCCCGTAATGCATGATATCAGGATATATAGCCGGATAATCTGGAAATTTGTAACTATTTATTTCTGTATAAAGTAGTTATCCAGAAAATTGGATAATAATTTGTTATGCAATCGAGGGGGCGTGACTTGGTAGAGATAGCTGAAAAATTTACCGAGGGGGACTGGAGACGTCTTGAGAAGGAATTGAGGGCCGAATTTGGTCGTGACGATTTATGGAATAGAGCCCTTGATGTTTTTGAGTCGAGATTAAACGAGAGGTACATAAAACCATCCGAAGAAATACAAAATGCTCTATCAGTTGCAGGCGAGGGATTTGCCATAACAGCAATACTGTGCTCGCTGATTGAAGCATTGGAAACGTTCTACGAAGGCAAGTGCTACAAATACGAAAAGCCAAGAACCAATGCGGAGTATGGGAACGGGAATAGCAAGAACTTGTTTGTCAGTTTTCTTTCCACCAAAGAGCCGTTTAAACACACGTTCAGCGAGGATTTAGCAGAAGATTTCTTTAGAAATGTTAGATGCGCATTACTGCATGAAGCAATGACGCGCAATGGATGGGTGATCAGAATCGATACTGACGCCTTGGTAAAGCAAGATGGAAGCGTTAAAGTGTTGAATAGGTGCCATTTCCTTGAACATATCAAGGAATATATCAAGCTCTATCGAGCGGAAGTGCTTGGAAATAAAGAACGAAAGAATGCTTTCATCCGTAAAATGAATTGCATCTGCAATAATGCATAACAAGCAAATTCACTCGGTCAGCAAAGAGCGTTCCTCGCTCTGCTTTTTGCTGCCGGTAATTTGTAGCGTTCGGCGTGAAGGGCATATCTTATGAAGGCATCTGAAAAGAAAATACCGATTCAGAACGTTACTGACTTCATTGATTATCTTACTGAAGGTTCGTCAAGCTCTCTAAGGCTCTTCCGCGGTCAAAACACTGACAAGTCTCTTCTTCCAGGGATTATGAGGTTAGCCCAGGACAACCAAATTCCTCCAAACGAAGTCGACGATATAGAACGGCGAATGCTCGAACGCTTCAGGAAAGAAAGCGTTCCGATGCTTCCTGAAAGAAGGAACTATCTCGATTGGGAGTTAATGGCTATAGCACAACACTGGGGCATGCCTACTCGCCTACTCGACTGGACTGCAAACGCGCTCGCAGGTCTATGGTTCGCAGTGTCAACAGCACCTCCGTACAGAAAGGATCTAGGTGTGGTTTGGGTAATCGATGGACCTAACGAGAGGGCCATTGCCAAAGGCGATAATATTTTTGAGTTGCGTAAAACCTGTTTTTTTCAACCTCCACATATAGATCGCCGAATTGCAGCCCAGTCAAGCTGGTTCTCTGTTTATCGACATAACAGAGCAGAGTACCTCCCGTTGGAAAGACAAGCTCGATACGCGAACAAGGTTACGAAGTTCACTATTAAACCTGATCGCTTCGAACTGCTCCGTAAAGAACTTAGACTGCTTGGCGTTCATCACGCGTCACTTTTTCCAGACCTTTACGGCTTGGGCAGGGATATTCAGACACAGTTCATCGATTTCCGGTCCTAATATGATTGTCTATTATCCCGCCCAACAATCGGCTGCACAACGGATTGGCTCCAGCGCTGGCACGCTTCCGCCAACCGGTGAGCCGTACGTTATGGCCCGCTGGTCTTCAGTAATAGAGGTACAATATGGCATGGTCTATCCCAAGAGCCGGAGATAAAGTAATACAGCTTCTGAAAAGGCACGGAATATCGATTGACCCTGCAACTCATGAACAGCTGAGGTCGGAATGCCACGCCAGGCTCTTCGGGTACAGCTGCATGGTTGCGAACGTTATGAGCCTAAGCACATTTCGGGTGCGTGTAAATACGGAATGGTTCCGACCTGGCAGTTCTGACAAATCAAAACCACGCTCAAGAAACATTCGGTTGAGCGAGGCCTTTGATTTCCAGCTTGTCCCGACCAGCGGCATACTCTACGCCATCTACTATCTTGCCCTGCGTGATTTCACGCTTAAACTCGAACTAGACAAAGACAAATGGTTCAATAAGCCTTGGTGGGGTATCAGAGTAAACGAGGATGAAGGAACTTTCGTCTGGGAAGGCGGAAATACGATCTCGTTCCCACTGACACCGCTCTGTACCCCCCAAGCCTTGTACATCCGGGAGAAGCAATATCTTATCAATTCTAACAAGGACCAAGAATCTACATAAAAGCCAATCAATCCGAAGAGCAACAGCAACCACGGGGAGGGTCGTAGGTTAATTAGGAGGTCCTTGGCCATGGTGACGCGCGTGTTTCGGCACGTTAGCCAGTAGGAAAACCTATGAAATACAATGCATTCATCAGCTATTCGGGTGCCGACGTAGAAATTGTTGAAAACTTCAAGGATCACCTTGGTCGCTATGGAGTTACAGCTTGGGTCTACTCCTTGGATCGAACTTTATCTGCTAATGCGTGGGAGGAAATTCAAGCCAGGATCGCAGAATCTGATCTTGTGATTTTCGTAATTTCAGAAAATACACCAAATGCTGAAGGTCAACGACGAGAGTTGAAGCTGGCACTAGAAAAGGTTGAGCCCCTTGCCGGTACTGAAAAGATTATGCCTATTTTTATCACCGGAACAAAAGTTTCAGCCTTGCCTGATGAACTTCGGTATAAAAATGGCCTTTTTCTTGATGGATACAAAGTTAAGTCAGTTGCCTGGCAAGTCGCTAATAGAGCTTTCCCTTCGCGAGTAAAAGCGGAATCCGATGAGCCTTGGAGGTTTCCAATACCTGGAGAGTGGTTGGAAGTGTCAAATCTGGACGAAATGATAGAGCAGCATTTCGACATCGGCGATAAACTATATTTTCGTGCACTTAGCCCTATGGGGTTGCTGGAATGCTATGCTCCAAGGATTGAAAGATTATTCTGGATTGCTCAAGAAAACGTCAAGGCATCAAGTGATATAGAAACTGACAATGAACTTGAAAGCCACGTTCCCAGGATATTTAGAGTATCCGGAATGATTGAAATACTGCAACTTGGCTGGGAAGCATGGCATGCGAGCAAAAAAACTAATAATGGCTAACAACCGCACACCTTTAGGTAAGCATCACTCGGTAGTTGGTTTTCTGGCTGCCCAACAAATGAGTCAAGTAATGATTTGTTGGTACATTTGTTGGTACACGAAAAAATAGCAATTAATATAAATCTTTAATTACAGTATGTTGTAAATAAAGTTCAAGCGCCTGCTCCCCGCCAAATTAACATTCAGTAAAGTCCGATAGTGTCCAGAAAACCCGCTCCAGAGAAAGGAAGCGGGTTTTTTTTGTCCGGTGCTGTCCGAAAAAAT
>ENA-ORXD01002681-ORXD01002681.1-sediment-metagenome-genome-assembly--contig:-NODE-2681-length-11388-cov-11.242684_pt1 | contig 11388 bp, 12 predicted proteins | sample MGYA00237862_ERZ511471 | MGnify/ENA metagenome assembly ERZ511471 | reverse complement strand
AAGAATGCAGAGCGGGCGCTTTCCACCCTCTGACCCCTTATGAGGCTTCTCGTCCTTGATACAATTCACGGGGGAAAGGAACTCGCAGGGTTCCTCCGTGAACAGGGCCATTTTGTTGATAGTGTCGATGTATATAAGGGCATCAGTGTCGTTGACACGGCGACCGCTCTGTGCAGGGAGTATGATCTGGTGATTGCACCCGTCCACCTGGTTCCCACGCACCCCCTGCTCAGGGGACTTTCCGTTCCTGTGGTTTCCCACCACCAGGCCGTGCGCTGGATCCTCGGGAACCACAGACCCATGCCCATGGTGGAGATCACCGGCTCACGGGGGAAGACCACCACGGCAAGCGCAGTTGCCGCGATCATGGAGGGGCCGGGTATCCTGCACACCTCCACAGGAACGTTCCGGTATCCCGGGAGAATCCCGATCGGAACGGGCAGCATCACCCCTGCTGCTATCGTTCCTGCAGCACGTGAGGCCGCACGGACAGGGGGCTGGCTGGTTGCCGAAGTATCGCTCGGATTCATCGGATCAGGGGATCTGGGCATCCTCACTTCACCCGATGATTACCTGATTGCCGGGGGAATGCGTCACGCCCTTCAGGAGAAGGTCCGGTCAGGGCAGGGCATGCCCCTGGTGCTTGCAGCACCCGGTATAAATTCCCCGGGGCTACTCCCCTGCGGCGATCTGGTTGATATCGATGGAGACTGCTGTTCCTGCGGGGGGCCGGGAGAGCCCCGGGGTTTCAGGAACCGTCTTCTGACCCTTGAAGGATACCGGACCCCGCTCATGCTTGCCGCGGCTGCAGGCTGTCTGCTCGGTCAGGATATTTCGCCACTCGCATTATTCCAGGCCATTCCGGGACGTATGTCGTCATCATGGGAAGGAGAGGTTTTCATTGTCGACAATTCCAATTCAGGGACCACCGCAGAGGGGGCATGCGCCGCAGCCGCATATGCCGGTGAGACCTGCGGCAACCAGCCCGTCACCCTGGTTATCGGAAAGGAAGAAGGGGCGGTCTGCGAAGGGTTTCCCGCGGCAGATGTGGAAGCGGCTGTCCGCGAGATCCGGCCGGCCCGGGTTATCGTGGTCGGGGATTCGTACGACCGGCTTGAGGCTCCCGCAGGAACCGAACTCTACCGGTGCCGCACGTTTGCTGAGGGAACAGAACAGGCACGCAGCCTTGTATCGCAGGGATGTATCGTACTTGCAGTGAAGTGCTGGAGATGAACCCCATGAAATACATGCACCCAAGACCGAGTTCAATTGTGGCTGCCCTCTATACTGCCCGGGATCTGGAAGTGGATGTCGCAGTGCTCCACGGCCCCTCGGGGTGTTCGTTCAAGCATGCCCGCCTTCTTGAAGAGGATGGCATGAGGGTGCTCACCACTTCTCTCGCCGATCATGAGTTTATTTTCGGCGGACAGCAGCCGCTCGAAGGAGCACTCCGGTATGCCGAAGAGCATTTTGCCCCGCGGAGGATGGCCGTTATCGGCACCTGCGTATCCATGATTATCGGCGAGGATTTGAAATCGGCAATCAGCACCGCAGGGATAACCACCCCTACCATTGCCGTTGAGATTCATGCCGGATACCCTGAGAATATCGAAGGGGTCATTGCCACCCTCGAGCCGGCCGCCGAAGCAGGGTGGATTTCAGAGGAAGAGCTCAACCGCCAGAAATACCTCCTTGCCGCGGCAAACGAGGTCGAACGCCTCCGGGGCGCAGCCTGCATGCCCTATATCGAGCCGTCCCGGGGCGACCTGAAACACCGTGTCGCACAGCGGCTCGTTGAGCTCGCCGGATCGGGGAAGAAAGGGGTCGCCGTCATGAACGCCAAGAAAGAGACGGCCTATATGTTTGCGGATGAGCTCCTGGCCCTTAACGATGCATGTCCGTCAGCAGATGTGAACTACATTGCCAACCTCGAAGCCCGGGGACTTCCCAAAGTCAGGCAGGATGCGGAACGCATCCTGAACGGGATGGAGCGCCGGGGGCTCTTGCCGGAGCTGATAGGTGCTCTCGATGAATATGGGGCGAACGGAGAAGCGCTCGGTCAGTACATTTCCGGCATTGCGCCTGATTATGCCCTCATCGTCGGGGTTCCGCATGCCATACCGCCTCAGTTTACCAGGGGGATCGAGTGTTTCTCGATCACCAACGGCCCGCGACAGGTCGCACCCCTGCGCGACATCGGGCATCAGCATGTTATCGTCGAAGTCGACCTGCACCCGCAGACCCTGGGTGTCCGTGATATCGTGGAGAGCGAATTCGGGGCAATCCTCCGGAGCATGCCATGCAGGCATTGATGATATCCGGAGACCGGTCCGGCAGCGGGAAAACAAGCATCACCCTGGCCATTGCCGCCCTGCTCTCGAGGGGGATGACGGTCCAGACCTACAAGGTAGGGATGGATTACATCGATCCCTCCTACCTCTCCGGAGTTACCGGTCGCCCCTGCAGAAACCTTGACACGTTCGTAATGAACGGTAATGAAATCAGCCAGATTTTCACCCATGGTGCCCGGGGAGCAGATCTGGCGATCGTTGAAGGTGTGCGGGGCCTCTTTGAGGGTGCCGAGTCACTCGGTGATACCGGGAGCAGTGCATCTGTCGCAAAAGCGCTCGGCCTGCCGGTCATTCTGGTCGTGAGTGCCCGGAGTATCACCCGGAGTGCGGCAGCGATGGTCCGGGGGTTCCAGTCATTTGATCCCGGCGTGAGTATCCTTGGGGTTATCCTGAACAACGTCTCCGGAGAACAGCATATCAGGAAAGCAACCGAGGCAATCGAGCACCACTGCCGGATCCCGGTGATTGGGGCGATCCCCCGGATGCCGGAAATGGAACTTACCATGCGGCATCTCGGCCTGGTCCCCTTCCGCGAGGGGAAGACCGATCCCCTGTTCGAAGCGAAGATTACCACGCTCGCTGAACAGATATCCGGCCATATCGATCTTGATGCCCTGCTCGGGATGACCACCCGGTGCGAGCCTCCGGACACCTTCAGCAACCCGGTGTTCTCCGGAAATGCCTCCCCGGATGTCCGGATTGGAGTTGCCCTCGATGAGGCCTTCAATTTCTACTATGCGGATCTCTTCGATATCCTCCGTGCGCACGGAGCGGAATGGGTTCCGTTCAGTCCGGTCAGGGACCGGCTTCCGGAGGCAGACGGATATATCATCGGGGGAGGGTATCCTGAGCTCTTCCTGAAAGAGCTCGAGGCGAACGACCATATGCGGGAGGCTGTTCTTGAACAGTCTCTTGCAGGGGTCCCGTTCTACGCTGAATGTGGCGGCCTCATGTACCTGACTGATAAAATCCTGCTGAAGGAAGGCTGGCAGGGCAGGGAACAGGACGAATCGTTTGCCATGTGCAGCGTATTCTCAGGGGAGACGATCATGCCCACCCGGAGGGTAGTCAGCTATGTTGAGGGTGAGAGCCTGGGGAGAAATCCGCTCGGAACCGGGCACTTCAGGGGGCATGAGTTCCACTACTCGGATGTCATCCTTTCCCCGGAAACGAGCTATTCCTACCTCCTCTCACGGGGGAAAGGGATCAGCGGGAACCGGGACGGGGCGGTTGCCGGCAACACGCTCGGCTCCTACACGCATCTCCACCCCGTTTCCTCACGGGGGCTCATGGCAGGGTTCATCACTTCATGCCGCCGGATGGCCGGGATATAATCAGCAGGAAAGATATACGAGAACGGCCAAAAATAGCTGGTATGATGATTTATATCGATGGCAGATTTGTCCCCCGTGAAGAGGCGAAGCTTTCTGTCTTTGACCATGGCTTTCTCTACGGCGACGGGGTTTTTGAGGGGATCCGGGCCTACAACGGGCGCGTTTTCCGGTTGAGAGAGCATCTTGACCGGCTCTATGACTCAGCCCGGACCATCGATCTCTCCGTTCCGATCTCCAAGGAGGAGATGGGAGAAATCATCCTCGAAACACTCCGGAAGAACAATCTCCGGAACGGCTACATCCGCCCCATCGTCACCAGGGGTGTCGGCGATCTCGGACTCGATCCCCGGAAATGTCCGAAGGCGTCGGTCATCGTGATTGCCATCGAGTGGGGGGCCATGTATGGTGACCTCTATGAGAAAGGGCTGAAAGCGATCACCGTCTCGGTCCGGAGAAACCCGGCCGATGCACTGCCCCCGAATGTCAAGAGCCTGAACTACCTGAACAACATCTTCGGGAAGATCGAGGCCAACTACAAGGGAGGGGATGAGGCCATCTTCTTTGATACCAACGGGTATATCTCAGAAGGGTCCGGGGACAACATCTTCATCGTGAAGAACGGGGTTATCTGCACCCCGCCAACCCTGAATAACCTGCGGGGCATAACTCGTGCCGTGGTAATCGAGATTGCCCGGTCGCTCGGGATCACCGTCGTGGAGCAGAATCTCGGATACTATGATATGTATGCCGCCGATGAGGTTTTTGTGACCGGAACGGCAGCAGAAGTCGCCCCTATCGTTCTCATCGACGGCAGGACAATCGGCAGCGGGAAACCCGGGCCGGTTACCCGGCAGCTGATGGTCGCCTTCCATACCGTGACCGAGACGGAAGGAACCCCGATCTACTCTTAAACAGGCCGACTCCACAATTTATTTTTACGTGGACGACCAAATTAAGAGAGCACTTTGCTGCTATAGTGTAGTCCGGCCAATCATTTCGGCCTTTCACGCCGAAGACTGGGGTTCGAATCCCCATAGCAGCATTCCCCATTTTCCTGCGAATTATCCGTGGACTGTTTTTCCTCCCCGTGTACGGGACCAATATCCTTATGTACGCGAATTGGTGATATCTCAGCATACCAGCTATGATTGAAAAAATCAGGGTCCCACGGAAGGTATACAACGAACTGATGATGATCAACCGCGAAGTCCACTACTCAACAGACTATCCCCTGGCGGTGAAGAAGGCAGAGGATAACGGATTCATCCATGCCGCGGAATGGCTGAAACAGAATGAAGATCTCTACCGGCGGGGATTCGCCCGGGGCTTTGAACCGGCGGACTGAATCCAGTCCCATTCGCTGATGCCCGGGTGGAAAGAGGTAATTTTTCGTTCCGGGGCAAAGAGAAGAATCACGCTCTCTTTTTAATCCAATCCGATCATCCGGTGTACATCCAATGGCTCTGCGGCAGGTCCCTTGTCTGAGGGGTGCTTTCCCCGCCCAACCGGTCACACCGTGGGGGATTATTAGACATAATTGATAATTTTGATTATTATTTCTTACAATAATGATAATTTTTAATATTTTTCCCGTCGAATACGGGGGGGTCGGCGGATGCCGGAGGCATTTTAGCCGAAAAGTTTAAAAGTGAACGACGCCATCACTCTAATAAAACAAAAAACAAATCAAGGTGAATGAAATGGGAACAAAAATTGGCAAAGAAAAGATCAAGCGTGAACCCGGCTACCTCTATTACCTTGGGAAGGACGGCTACGTTTGGGCTGCACCGATGAAGAACAACAAGACCGGAAAGAAGAAGAAGGTCGGAACCGAGAAGATCCCCCGCGAGAAGGGGTACCTTTACTATCTTGGCAAGGACGGATTCGTAGGCAAGGCCAAGATGAAAAACGCTTAATCTTTTCTTTTTTTTCCTGGTACGGGATCAGCCCTGATCCCGTTCATTGAACCTGTTGTATCAATATAATATTTAACCGGCGGAGAAACACCTCCTTTCGACGTGAATCCATGAGATCGGTTGCATTGTTTTTTGGCGCTCTGGCGATTATCGCCTGTCTCCTGATAGCCCCGGCTGTAGCGGTAACCCCCTCAAGCATTGGGGGAAATGTCTTCTCAAAGATCAACTACACGCCGGAAAAATCGGGATCATCGTGGTCCTTTTTCCCTTCATCTCCGACAGGGACGGCCTATGATTCGAAACTATATCCGGGCCTCATCGGAAGAAATCTGCATGATGAATGGCGCACCCTCCGTCCGACTGTAACACCCCCTGATCCGGCAACCTCCCCGATCTATATCAGTGATCTGAGCCTGACCGGCGAATATGTGAAGATCACCAACCAGGGGTGGGACCCGGTCACCATGACCGGGTGGAAGATCTCGAACAAGGATGGCAGGACTATCCGCTTCATCGAATGGCAGCTCGATTACGGCACCCCCTTCAACTATGAACTAAGGGGGCACACAACGGTCACCATCTATTCCGGACGGGAAGGATCCCCCTCTCGTACCCGGCTTTACTGGCCTCAGGAGATCTGGAATGACCGGGGGGACACTGCCTACCTCTTTAACCCCGATAATGTCCTGGTGAGCTCCCTCACCAGAGAACCCTGATTTTTCTTCATTTCGATAGCCGGGAAGGAATGTATAATTCCTTCCGGTGCCGATATCGCCCCAAAATGGTCTGCTGGCGGCGCCTGATGATATACGCCAATCACCCCGCAGCTGCCTGAATGGTCATTCCTCTTCTATCGTCCGGGTGAGAAAAGGGGCGGGCCCTCTGAGAATATTGTACGGTGTACGGAATGTCCTACTGCGCTGACGACAGCAAAATTTTCCGGAAGAAAACAGTATGGCGAACCGGTCAACCTCCGTCAGCCGGCATCATGTTTGTGGAAAAATGAATGGTTACCGGGCTTTCGCCTGGACCCGCGGTTCGATAATCGTCCAGATCCAGTCCGCCATCTCCCGGATGTTCTTGGTCTGGATATACACCTCGCCTGGTCCGGTGATCTCGGTCACCAGACCTTCTCCCCCAAGGATGGTCTCTTTCAGCCCGCCGAATTTCTTCACCACATACGGGCAGCTGTCGCTGAAAGCAACGAGATGGAAATTATCGACGATAAGTTTCTCACCAGGCCCAAGGACATGGTGATCGATTGCTCCGAAAGTATTGATGAAGAGCAGTCCCTGGCCCGATACCCGTATCATGAACAAACCCTGTCCGAAGAGACCCTTGGAAAATCCCTCCCATTTGATGTCCAGATCAACATCCTGCTGCGAGGCGATGTAGGCAGATTTCTGGATGATGAATCCCCGGCCGGGTGACACCTGGAGGCTATCGATGTCTCCCAGCGGAGCGGCGGAAAAACCCGCTTCCCCGCTGCTTCCGGAAGCGGTGTACTCATTGACAAAGAAGCTCTGACCCCCAATCAGTGCCAGAGAGAGGGACCCCCAGAAGCTCTTCTCCCGTTTCTGGGTTTTTACCTCTATCGCAGGCTGCATATAGGTCATGCTCCCTGATTCGGCGGTAATGCTCTCACCGGGATCGAGGGTGACAACCAGCAGCGAATATGAAGGCTTGTACCTGACTTCGTACTTCATGGCATACACCTCCAGAGATCTTGAATCGTTCAGAAATTTAATATGACATGGTTACCGTTGTAGCATCGTATACACATGCGGGTGCCCCTCATGCCGGGACGAAGCGGCATGATCCGGGTCCGGTCCGGAGAGAGAAATGACTGAAGATGTACCGATTACCAGGGAGCTGATGCGGGACCTGATCTGCCGGCTCGAAGACCCTGACGAGGAAGTCCGGGAGACCGCCGTGGAAGCTCTTGCCGTGATGACATGGGATGAAGACTGGAGACCGGATGAACTGATCCGCCAGGGAGGGCTTGAAGCCATCGAAAAGCTGCTTACCGATGAGAATACGCATAGTGTGCTGTCGGCGCTCGATATAGTCATCGCCGTTGCGGCATCCGGCAGGAGCGAGCACCTCATCACTGCTGGGGTTATCGTCAGTCTTGACCACATCAGGGAGCACGAGGACCCCCGGATCCGTGAAAAGGTCAGGGACGCGCTCTGGCTCCTTGAGCCTGAAGTAGAAGACGTGGTGACCGCCAAACCCCAGGACGAGTATTGAAGAAATCCTGGGAGGGCACTCCCGTGAATATGAATTCCGACACATGAACCCGTGAAACGGGGTAAGGGTGGCCGGCAGTGATGACCATGTCTGTCCTGTGTTAAGATCTGACGAACAGGATACGGAGAATGGTAACCGGTCACGCCCGTTGAACTGCTCTGACGGTTACCCATGGAAAAGCCGGAAATAAGACGCCCCGGCCGGGTGCCTTATTCCGGCGTTCGCAACCCCGCCATTGCTCTTTTTCCGGGATGGCAGGGGGATCGCCAGGAGAGCATAATCGATTATTCTGTTTGTATTACCGATTTCACCTGATTATTCAACCTTTACCATCATACAAAAATATATATGTCCATGAATAATGCCCACCCGTGGAGCACCATGAAACCGTGGCACGCAATTTTCGGGATGGTTGGTATCCTTCTCCTTGTATGTTCGCCAGTTGTGGCGGATTCTTTGATACTCATGGATTACGAGTCCGGGATGGTTAGACCCGAACCCGAACGTGGAACCCTATCCATCAATTCAGACCCCTCTGGAGCCAATGTCTATCTTGACGAACAATACAGGGGCGCCACCCCACTCACGTATATCACCAGTGTGTACATATTTGATGGAGAAACCATCATCTACCGTTCGGGTCCTCGGTCCGCGGTAGCTGTATATTTTTGGCTCAAAACCCTCGGAAACCTTCCAGTGATGTGATGCGATTCTGACATCACTCTTTTCGTAGATCATCCCGGATGGACGGACCAGAATTAATCAATTGAAGAGGTTTTGACGTTAAAAATAGTACGCCCCGGCCGGGATTCGAACCCGGGTCGGAAGCTCCGGAGGCTCCCAGGATATCCACTACCCTACCAGGGCATTCAAGAGACCATATCCATTAGCCACCAGCAATTTAACCACCTGTAGAAGCGATGGCTTGGTATACCACCAAGAACACCACAAACAGGGCCGGTGAGAAATGGAACACAGTTCCACCTTAATAATACCGCCGGACTCGCACAAAAATCTTTGGATAATGCGCTCAAAGAAGCGATACTCACTGCCGATGATGAGCGTTTAAATTCAAACCTATAACCGCGAGCGCACCCGAGGCATATCCAATGTGGTGGACCGCAAAAAAAGAGATGCTGGCAGGTAGCCTCATTCGATTTTCATACCTTTGACAACGCAACTACCCAGGTCTCCAACACAAACTTTTACCTAATAGATATTCCCTTTGAGATTTTCTGGTATTTTAGTCACTACTGCCACCCTTGCTTTGGAGGTACGTATATATTTATCTCTTTTTTATAGGCAATATCACCCGAAGATTTGCCAAATTCAATTGAATATATTTCATCTTTCCCTAATTCGAAAGGAGACAAAGCAGTGGTGACAATATAATCATTTTGTTGTCGAATATCTACTAGAGGACTCCTAGCAGTGGATATGGATACTAATAACCATACCAGCATGGGCTAAATTCTGGCTGTTTCCGGTTAACGTTCAATCGTCTCAAGGACGAACAAAATCATTAAATACTCTTGTATCAACGAGCACTTGTCCTGATCTGGCAGAAGCCACTCACCTCGGAATGGCACAGTGACGGCATCCCATCATGTCAGTTTTCTTGCAAATTCAGGACCGAAGGCTTTGGCTCTCCGAGGGCCTTCGCATCAAAAGCGTATCACAAAAGGATAGTGGAACTGATGAGAAAAAGTGTTCTTGGTATATGCATTGCAGTCGTTATAATTGCTCTAATCGCGGCTCCTGTCCAAGCGCATGCTGAAGGAGTGTCGTTGTCAGCCTTTACGTCTACCCCTCCAACCATAGATGGAAATATGGGTCCAAGCGAGTGGGCTGCTGCCGACACAATAGATTTCGTTTCAACAGGCCCTGAACACGTCGCTCACACCCTCTACGTTATGAATGATATGAACAACCTCTATCTCGCAGTCACGAGGGATGACTCAACTCCTGCAACTGCCGCAGACTGGGTCACCTTCGTCTTTGACAACAACAACAACGGCGTAATCGAAACCGGCGACGACCGCATCTCCGCAATATTGGCCCTGGGAAGCCCAGTATTTACAGATATGTTTTATTCAGGAGCAATTCCAGTGAGCGATGAAGGTTGGCAGTATGGAGGCACCGTCGATGGCTCGGCAGCGGTTGGAGCTCAGGGCACATACACAATATTCGAAATCTCGCATCCACTCCACAGTGGTGACTACGGTCTTCTCTACTGGGATGATCCAATAACATTGGGTTATCACGACATCAACCTGATTTTCGGAGACACCGTTGGATTCAACATAGAAACCTATGACGGTAGCTATGACTTAGGTGACTGGCCGGCACCCCATCCAGCTGTATGGGATTTCAACTGGGCTATGGGATTCGGAGACATAATCATCGCAAACCCTCCTGATACTACGGCGCCATCGGTCGACTCTGTTTATCCAGCTGATGGTGCCACCAATGTCCCGGCTTGTGTGACGATTACCGCCACCATGAGTGAAAAGATCAATCAATGTACAGGTACTGTTACGATGGTGGATAGTACTGGTTCTCCCGTCGAACTAAGTGATGATTGTAAAACTGATATCTACTACTGTACTGATGATTACCAACATCTGACAATTCAACCAACATCCGATCTCACAATAGGAGAAACTTATACGGTCACGATACAGGAGATCGAAGACCAGTGTGGTAACCCAATGGAAACGGCCTATAGCTGGTCATTCACCGTGACATCTCCCAGCGTCGACTCCGACTCTATTTATCCTGCTGATGGTGCCACCAATGTTCCGGTTGATGTAATGATTACCGCTACTATGAGTGAAAAGATCAATAAATGTTCGGGTTCCGCAACTTTGGTTGATAGTAACGGTGTAGCAGTTGCACTGAATCGCCCTCCCTACGGCTATGATACTACTGATTGGATCCATCTGACAATTCAACCAACAGCGACTCTCACTATAGGAGAAACCTACACGGTCACGATACAGGAGATCGAAAACTCGTGTGGTGATCCAATGGAAACAGCTTATAGTTGGTCATTTTGCACAGGATCACAAATGACATACTTGATCGATACGGTCGATATGCTAGGATTGCCTCCCGATATCGAAGAGGAATTAATAGAAATATTAACAGATATCCAAATGTTAATCGAGAAGGGGAAGTATATTCCTGCAGAGAAGAACCTCAACGCCTTCATCAAAGTGGTTAATGTTCAGGAAGGAAAGTCTTTAACTACGACAGAAGCTGATAAACTAATTGCGATTGCACAGGAGATTATTGCCTCCATTTAGTATAGCAAATCAATAATTATTTTTAACCAGCCCTTTTTTGTCGGGGTTTGGAATGGTATAATAATTTTGGAATCCCCCCTTCATCCGTCCCCGTTCCTGCAGGGAGACTCCTGCGTTCCGGATATCTCAGAGCGATACAACTAACATAACCGGGACTGGTACGGTAGGTACGAGACCAGATGCTTGCGATCGTGATCATTGCCGTCCTCCTGGCCTTCGCCTTCACCTA
>ENA-ORXD01002679-ORXD01002679.1-sediment-metagenome-genome-assembly--contig:-NODE-2679-length-11398-cov-3.776433_pt1 | contig 11398 bp, 6 predicted proteins | sample MGYA00237862_ERZ511471 | MGnify/ENA metagenome assembly ERZ511471 | reverse complement strand
CCCTCCGATTGAAACCGGATTACGCCGAGTCATATAACAATCGTGGAAACATTTACTGCCAGCACGGCCAGTATCAATTGGCTATCGAGGATTTCGGGAAGGCAATCGAGATCAACCCGAATCATGCCAGAGCATACAACAACAGGGGGCTGGCTTACAGCGAACTGGGGCAGCATCAGAAAGCCATCTCAGATTTCAACACAGCGATTCATCTGAATCCCGATTATGCAAGCACCTATAAGAACAGAGCTGAGGTTTATTTGAAGCAGGGCAGCATCGCGGCTGGCTGCCGTGACGCGCGTAAGGCCTGTGAATTGGGCATTTGTACAACACAGCAGGCAGCCGCAACCAGAGGGTTGTGCCGCTGAAATGTATTTCCCCAATCAGAGGATTTGCGCGTTGTTTAAAAATATTATAGTGAAGAATCATGCATAATAAATACCTTGGTCTTGCAATTGTTTTTCTCATGATAACCTGCCTGGCGGCTTTTGGCCGGATAGCAGAAAATGACTTCATCAGTTATGATGACAATTTATACATTACCGAGAATCCGCATATTCAGTCCGGATTCAACACTGAAAGTATTCAGTGGGCTTTTACCGCCATTGTGGTTAGTAATTGGCATCCATTAACGCTGCTTTCTCATATGCTGGACTGGCAACTTTTCGGAGCCAATGCTTCCGGTCATCATCTGGTCAACCTGCTGCTGCATATCGGCGCGGTTATTCTTTTGTTTCTCTTTTTGTATAAAACAACCAATAATCTCTGGCCCTCGGCTTTTGCCGCGGCTTTCTTCGCCCTGCATCCCCTCAGAGTCGAATCGGTCGCTTGGGCGGCGGAACGTAAAGACGTCTTAAGCATGTTCTTCGCCATGGCTACTCTTTACACGTATGCTTTCTATGTTGAAAACCGCAAAACATCGAAATATCTTCTGTGTCTGTTCTTGTTTGCTCTGGCGCTGATGTCCAAACCGATGATGGTTACCCTGCCGTTTGTTTTACTGCTCCTGGATTACTGGCCGCTGAAACGATGGGAGATGGTGTTTGCCTCTCCGGCGGAAAGGAGATTGAACCTCACCGGCAGAGTTATTCTCGAAAAAATACCTTTTATCTTTTTGACCATAGCCTCGTGCTTTATTACTTTCCGGGCGCAAAACAAGAGTGGCGCTTTGGTACAAGCGGAAATGATTCCTTTTATGGAAAGATTTTCCAATGCCATTGTCTCCTATCTCTCTTATCTGGCAAAAACGTTCTGGCCTGTAAACCTGGCTGTATTTTATCCTTTTGTACATTCCCTGCCTTTATGGAAAGTTTTTATCTCGACTGTCATCCTTTTATTCATTACTGCTGTCGCCCTCTATTTCAGCAGAAAACTCCCCTTCTTATTGACCGGCTGGTTTTTGTATCTGGGAACTTTGGTGCCTGTCATCGGGCTGGTACAAGTTGGCGATCAGGCAATGGCCGACCGTTACACCTATCTCCCTTCCATAGGAATTTTCATCATACTGGTCTGGGGAATTTACACTCTTTTCAATAAGGAATTCTTCAGAAAATTTTTCTTGTTTCCTGTGGCCATGGTGATTCTTATCGTACTAGCCATTTTAACCTACCGGCAATGCGGCTACTGGAAAAACAGTATCGTTTTATATCATTATGCCTTAAGTGTTACTGAAAAAAATTATAAAATACATCACAATATGGGCGCTACTCTTTTTAAAAAAGGGAAAATCAGGGAAGCCGAACATCATTTCGATAGAGCTGTCAACATTAATCCTAATTATCTTTCGTTCAATAGCAGAGGAGAAATCCACGCTAGAGCGGGAAAGTATCAACAGGCTTTTGAAGATTTTAATCAGGCAATTTCTCTGAATCCGCGGCGCCCTGACGGGTATTACAACAGGGGGCTGACGTATGAGGTCACGGGACAATTCCTGCCGGCTTTAGCCGATTTTAACAAAGCGATCTCTCTGGATAGTAACCATGTCAATTCCTACAACAACAGAGGAATTGTTTATGCCCGGTTGAATCGGACTCAGGAAGCTATAGAGGATTTTACAAAAATCATATCGATCAAGCCTGATGATGGACGAGCTTATGCTAACCGGGCCATCGCCTATTTTTCACAGGGCAAAAACGAACGGGGATGCCGTGACGCTAAAAAAGCGCGCGATCTCGGGTCGCGTGGAGCCGCAGAATACGCTGAGAAAAAAGCACTGTGTCATTGAGTGAAATATAATGAAAATATGGCAAAAATATTCCATGACAAGTGAAATACATCTCGATCTAAAAACAAAAATTTTTGTTGTCTATTGCCTTTTAGCGACTGTCGTAATCGCTGTTTTTGGGCAAGTCAATCATTTTGATTTTATCAATCTCGACGATCCAAGGTACGTCATCAATAATCCTCATATCCAGTCCGGCATATCGTGGGAAGGTATTCGATGGGCATTCAGCACAACCTATGCTGAATTCTGGCATCCCCTGACCTGGCTCTCCCTGATGACCGATTACGAGCTTTACGGACTGCATGCCGGAGGATATCATGTCACTAATCTGATTCTGCACATCCTGAGCACGTTTCTGCTCTTCTGGCTTTTTCACCGCATGACCGGAGCTCTATGGAAAAGCGCCTTTGTCGCCGCGCTTTTCGCAATGCACCCGCTGCATGTGGAATCCGTGGCCCGAATATCTCAGCGAAAAGACGTCTTAAGTGCTTTTTTCTGGATGCTGACGCTTTGTCTGTATGTCTATTATACGGAAAAACCTGCTATAAAAAGATATCTGCCGGTTCTTTTTTCTTTTATTCTGGCGTTGATGAGCAAACCGATGGTTGTCACGCTTCCCGTGATAATGATTTTACTGGATTACTGGCCGCTGGGTAGATACCGTATAGAAAATACGATGCAAACAGGTCATTTGATGTTGTGGCAGCTCAAAGAGAAGTTGCCATTTTTTATTCTTGCGGCATCATTTTCTATCATTACAATTTATGCTCATTATAAACCGGCCATTAAAGATTTTTCTCTTCTTTATCGCATAGCGAATGCGCTAATTTCTTTTGTGACGTATTTGATAAAAACTTTCTTGCCGTATAATTTAGCTTTTATTTACCCTTTCCCGGAACATTTCCCGCTTTGGCAGATTTCAGGCGCCGTTGTCCTTATTATTGTTATCAGTATCGCTGTTGTGGCAATGGCCAGACATATGCCGCCTGTTTTCATAGGATGGCTATGGTTTATGATAACTCTTCTTCCTGTTCTTGGAATCATCAAGGTAGGAACCCATGCTATGGCCGGTCGTTACCACTATCTGCCCTCTATCGGTATTGCCATGATGCTGGCCTGGGGAATTCCCTTTTTTTTTAATAATGAAAAGAGACGCAAAAAGGTTTTATTCCCGGCGGCAATCGCTTATATTATGATGATGGCTGTTCTGACGTGGCAACATTGCGGTTACTGGAAAAACAGCGGCACGCTCTTTGGTCATGATTTACTCGTCACCAGTGATAATTACGTTGCTCATAACAATCTGGCATCCTTTTTAGTTGAAAAAGGAGATTTCCATACAGCTCTTGATCATTACAATAAAGCAATTCATATCAATCCTGACTATTTCAACGCTCATTACAATAAGGGGATGGTCTACGCTAAACGCAACCAGTATCCATTGGCCTTGGAAAATATTTCTGAAGCAATTCGCCTTAAACCTGATGATGCCAAAGGCTACTATAGCCGCGGCATTGTCTATACAAAAATGAAACAATATAAGAAAGCAAAAGATGATTTCGACAAGGCCATCTTTTTCAGCCCGGATTACGCCGATGCCTTTCTCTATAGAGCTTTTGTTTTTTTTAACATGAGAGACAACGCATCCGTCTGCAACGATTTAAGAAAAACCTGCGAACTGGGAAATTGCGGCACATTGCAAATTGCCGAAGCCAAAGGATTATGCCGTTAGATCCCGTGTTGATTTGTGTGTTGAATTGAGTTGATGATAAATTTTTTACAATTGCAAAACGTCCTTATTGAATGGTGAAATCGATTATTTTACAAACCATGTTAAACAAAATAAATAGCAGCAGAACAAATCATCAGAAAATAATTATTTATATCGTTTTAGCGGCGATCACTCTTGCCGTTTTTGGGCAGGTTACTCACTTTGACTTTGTCAGCCTTGACGATCCAATTTACGTCATCAATAATCCTCGTATCACGTCCGGTATATCATTGGAAAGCATTGGCTGGGCATTCAGAACAACCTATGCCGAATTCTGGCATCCCCTGACGTGGATGTCTTTGATGTTGGATTATCAGTTCTATGGCTTGAATCCCGGCGGGTACCATATAACCAATCTGATCCTTCACATTTTAAGCACGTTCCTGCTCTTTTGGCTTTTTCACCGCATGACCGGAGCTGTATGGAAAAGCGCCTTTATCGCGGCTTTATTTGCCGTACATCCACTCCATGTCGAATCGGTTGTTTGGGTGGCTGAAAGGAAAGACGTCTTAAGTGCTTTTTTCTGGATGCTGACGCTTTGTCTGTATGTCTATTATACCGAAAAACCTGCCATAAAACGATATCTGCCGGTTCTTTTTTCTTTTATTTTGGCGTTGATGAGCAAACCGATGGTTGTCACGCTTCCCCTAATAATGATTTTACTGGATTACTGGCCTTTATCCCGATTCAAAATCGGGATTGATTCTAAAAAAGCCAGTGTCATTTTAGGGCAGGTAAAGGAAAAATTTCTTTTTTTTGCATTGTCGGCCATTTTTTCCACGATCACAATATACGCGCAGAACAAATCCGATATCACAGAGATGCAACACCCTCTGCCTTCACGAATGATCAATGCTATTATTTCTTTTGTCACTTATTTGAGGAAAACGTTCTGGCCCGGGGATTTAATCGTCTGTTATGATTTTTTTGATCAAGTTTATTTATGGCAGATTATCACGTACTCCCTACTCATTATATTGATCAGCATCGTTGTCATGCTTTTTGTCAGACGTCTGCCCGCTCTGTTCGTCGGATGGTGGTGGTACTTCATTACCCTATTGCCTGTTATTGGAATGATTCCAAGAGGATTCAATAACATGGCCGACCGTTTCACTTATTTGCCTTTAATAGGTATTTTTATTATGCTCGCTTGGGGAATACCGGATTGGATTAAAGATCGAACCAAAGCGAATCGTTATTTACTATCCGCGACGCTGGTATTCTTGTCCATGATGGTATTTTTGTCGTGGGAGCAATGCGGTTACTGGAGAAACAGCATGGAGCTTTACCGTCACGCATTCAAGGTGGAAAATGATAATTATCGCGCCAATCACGGTTTTGGCCTTGCCCTCTCCGAAAAAGGGCACAGCAAAGAAGCCATCGAATATTTTAACAGGGCTATCGGCAAAGCGCCTTATTTCGCTTATGCTTTCAATAGCAGGGGTGTTGCCTATACAAAACTTGGCCAGTATCAAAAAGCGCTCAATGATTTCAATGAAGCCATTAAATTAAAAGATAGTTATGAAGGCGCTTATAATAATAGAGGACTTGTGTACGTTAATACCGGTCAGTATCGAAAAGCGGTTGAGGATTTAAACAAAGCGATCCGCCTGAAACCTGATTATGTTAAAGCATATTTAAACAGGGCAAAAGTGTATTTTAAACTGGGTCAATACGAACTGGCGGCACAAGACTATAACGAAGCCATGCGCCTGAATAATCATCGTTTACCACGTGAATAGAAAATTATGGAAACAGAATCACCCCTCAAGAAAAAATATATTTTCACCGTTATAATATTGCTTATCATCACCAGCGTTGCCGCTTTCGGTCCTATAGCCGGTAATGATTTTATTAACTTTGACGACAACAAGTATATCACAGAAAACATTCATACCCAGTCTGGATTTAATCAGGAAAATATAAAATGGATGCTGACATCCGTCGTCGTGGGAAACTGGCATCCACTGACCATGCTTTCCCATACATTGGATTGGCGTTTGTTCGGAGCCAACGCCTCCGGCCATCATGTTATCAGTCTGCTTTTGCATATCGGCGCTGTTGTATTTTTGTTTCTTTTTTTAAGTAAAACGACCCGTAACCTCTGGCCATCGGCTTTTGCCGCGGCTTTATTCGCCCTGCATCCGCTGAGAGTGGAATCGGTGGCCTGGCTGGCCGAACGTAAAGATGTCCTGAGCATGTTTTTCGGAACGGCTTGTCTTTATGCTTACGCCTTCTACATCGAAAAAAATTCAATCTCCAGATACCTGCTATGTCTGATATTATTTATCCTGGCTTTGATGTCTAAACCCATGCTGATTACCCTGCCTTTTGCATTGATGCTGCTGGATTACTGGCCGCTTGGACGCTGGCAAAAAGCTTTTCATCCGCCAGTAGGGGAAAAAATCAATGCGGGGAAACTTGTCCTGGAAAAGATTCCTTTCATTTTCCTGGCCATCGCCTCCGGTATCATGACTTTCTTTACGCATACCAAAGGGAGTTTTGTCACCTCATTAGTTCCTGCTCCATTTCTCACGCGCTTGGCCAATGCCGCCGTCTCTTACGCGGTTTATTTAAAAGATATTATCTGGCCGACGAATTTGGTCGTATATTATCCTTACGATTTCTCATTCCCTACATGGAAGATCATAACCTCTGCACTTGTTCTTTTATGCATCACGGTTGTTGTGCTTTATTCCATCAAAAAGTTTCCTTTTTTATTTGTCGGCTGGTTCTGGTATTTGGGAACTCTCTTACCGGTCATCGGCCTGGTACAGGTGGGCACCCAGGCGATGGCCGATCGTTATACCTATCTTCCTTCCATCGGTATTACGTTTATGATTGCATGGGGAGTTCCGTTATTTTTTTCACGGGGGGAAAACCGTACGCCTGTTTTATTCCCGCTGGCGATAGCGGTGCTTATCATGCTGACCGTGTTAACCTGGCGGCAATGCGGCTATTGGAAAAATAGTTTGACGTTGTTCAACCGTACTCTGCAATTAACAAAAAATAATTATGTCGCGCATAATCACTTTGCCTCGGCTTTGTTGAAAGCAAAATCTTTTGATAAAGCAATTGACCATTATAATGAAGCGATCCGTATTAACCCTGTTTACGCCCATGCTTACTATAACAGAGGGATTGCTTATTATACATCGGGACAAAAAATGCGCGCCCTCGATGATTTTATATCAGCAAGGGATTTGATTCCGAAAATCATTGATTATGCATCCGTTTTCAGTAATATAGGGGTCATTTATACGGATTTGGGACAATATCAACCGGCCATTGATCATTTTAATGAAGCAATACGCCTTGATCCCTATTCCGGGGCAACATTAAATAACAGAGCATACGCATATTTTAAAACTGACAATATATTAGAGGCCTGCAGGGACGCCAGGAAAGCCTGCGAGATGGGCAACTGCAAGGTATTAAGATATCTTGACTCCCGGAGATTATGCCACTGAAACTTTGTTGCGTTAAATAGAAACTTTGTAAACTATTTTAAAAAAGGACTATCTAAAAAATGATGATGAAGAAATATACTTATCTCATTATTATATTTTTAATTATTGCGTCCTATGCATCCTTCGGCAGAATTGCCCTTAACGACTTCATCAATTTGGATGACAACAAATATATTACCGAAAACAGTCTCATCCAGGAGGGGTTAACTCCCACAAGTCTTAAATGGGCATTTGTAAACCGGGATTCTACGATGTGGCAGCCCATGACCTGGATTTCTCTAATGGTCGACTGGAAAATCTTCGGAGCTAATCCGTCCGGCTATCATATCATTAACTTGCTTTTCCATATTGGAGCCGTGATTTTTTTATTTTTATTTTTATTGAGGGCAACAGATAATCTATGGTCATCGGCCTTTGCGGCTGCTTTTTTCGCCCTGCATCCGCTCAGGGTAGAGTCGGTGGCCTGGGCAGCGGAACGAAAAGATGTTTTAAGCATGTTCTTCGGCATGGGGTGCTTGTATGCTTATTCATCATACGTTGAGAATTTAAAACGATCGCGTTATTTTATCTGTCTGATTTTATTTGCGCTTGCTTTGATGTCCAAATCCATGCTGATCTCCCTGCCGTTTATTATGCTTTTGCTGGATTACTGGCCTTTAAAACGCTTTGAGATGTTCCCTGCAAATAATGGATTCGAGTTACCCGGCAAACTTTTACGGGAGAAAATCCCCTTTTTCATTTTGAGTATCGTATCGGGTATTCTTACGATCTGGGCTCAATATGGGAACAGTTCGAAGGATCTTGCCCTGCCCCTGCGTGCGATCAACGCTGCTGTTTCTTATGTCTCTTATTTAAGTAAAACTTTTCTGCCGTTTGATCTGGTTGTTTATTATCCTTTTGTACATTCCTTCCCACTGTGGCAGATTGTAGGCTCCATTTTTATTTTAATCGGGTTGACGATCTTTGCTTTTCATTACGTTAAAAAACTGCCTTTTTTATTTGTGGGCTGGCTCTGGTACCTCGGAACCCTTCTTCCCGTCAGCGGTTTGATTCCCGTCAGCACACCAATGTCCGACCACTATACCTATCTGCCATCCATCGGTATCGCTTTGATGCTGGCCTGGGGGATTCCCGCACTGATGAAGAACGAAAACATTCGTAAGAAAATTCTGTTCCCGGCGGCAATAGCAATTTTGTTCATGTTGGCGGTGTTAACCTCGCATCAATGTGGTCACTGGAAAACCAGCATTACTCTCTTTAATCATGCTTTGCGGATAACAAAGGATAACTTCTTGGCACACAATAATCTTGCCGTTGCCCTGGCTAAACAAGGCAAAAATCATGAAGCCATCACGCATTATAATAAGGCAATTGTCATCAAGCCGAATATCGATTTTCTCTATTTTAACAGGGGAAATTCTTATATCTCAACAGGCCAGTACCAGCTTGCTATTGAGGATTACAGCAAATCAATAAGTTTGAAACCGGAAAACGTCATAACCTATAATTGTCGAGGCATTGCTTATGCCGGCATTCATCAATATCAAAAAGCCATCAAAGACTTCAATACGGCAATAAGTATGGACAAGAAATATTCTGTCGCATATCACAATAGAGGACTTACTTATTTTAACCAGGGGAAGACAGCACTTGGCTGCCGGGACGCGCAACATGCATGCGAACTGGGAAATTGCAGAGCGCTGGAATTAGCTAAAAACAAAGATTTATGCCGTTAAATATTCTCATTAAACAGGAATTGCGCAACAATTTTTCAAAAGAAAAACCGGAAAATGACGAATAAGAAATATCTTTTTATTATCATTATATTTTTAATTGTCTCGTCCTTAGCCGCCTTCGGACGAATCGCGGAAAATGATTTTATAAGCCTTGACGATTCGGGATACATAACAAAAAATCTTAATATCCAGTCAGGAATTAATCCGGAAAGTATCCAATGGGCATTCACGACATCCTATTTTACGTATTGGCATCCTGTGACCTGGCTATCCCACATGCTGGACTGGCAATTATGGGGGTCCAATCCCTCCGGTCACCATGTTATCAGCCTGTTCCTGCATATCGGCGCTGTGATATTGCTGTTCCTCTTTCTATATAAGACAACAAATAATATATGGCCATCCGCATTTGCCGCCGCTTTTTTTGCGCTTCATCCACTGAGAGTGGAATCCGTGGCCTGGGCGTCGGAACGTAAAGACGTTTTAAGCATGCTGTTTGGATTAGCAAGCATATACGCATATGCCTTTTATGCGGAGAAGCCTCAGCTATCCAAATATATTTTATGTCTCGTATTATTCGCTTTAGCGTTGATGTCCAAGCCTGTTATGGTAACAGTGCCTTTTATCCTGATGCTTCTTGATTACTGGCCTCTGAAAAGATGGCAAAAGGCATTGCATCAATCACAAATCAACAGGTGGATTTCAGCCGGTCAACTTATCCGGGAAAAACTCCCCTTTATTGTATTAAGCATCGCTTCATCCATCATCACATTCAGGGGACAACATGCAGCAGAAGCGGTGGCCCCGTTTCCCCTCGCTCTCCGGGCTGCCAACGCCATTGAATCCTATTTAGTTTATCTGGGGAAAATTTTCTGGCCGGTGAATCTGGCTGTATTCTATCCGTATAACTTTAGCCTGCCGTTATGGAAAGTTGTCATTTCCGGATTTATCCTGACGGCCATTACCATCACTGTTATTTACTACATGAAAAAAACACCCTTTTTATTTGTCGGCTGGTTCTGGTATCTGGGAACGTTTATTCCCTTAATCGGACTGGTACAGGCTGGAGGACACGCCATAACGGACCGTCACACCTACCTGCCTTCTGCAGGTATCGCCATCGTTCTGGCCTGGGGATTTTCTTCTCTGATTAAAAGCAAAAATATCCACAAAAAAATCCTATTCTTCGGGGGAATGGCCGTTATAATCATTTTAACCATATTAACATGGCGCCAATGCGGTTACTGGAAAAATGGAATCACCCTTTTCAGTCACACATTGATGGTGACAAAAAATAATGACCGGATTCATGCCAATTGCGGACTGACCTTTTTTGAAAAAGGTAAAATCAATCAGGCCGTTTATCATTTTACTAAAGCCATTCGTATCGCTCCGTATTGTCATGACTACTACATGAGCCGGGCACATGCCTATGTCAAGGCGGGTAACTATCAGAAAGCGATCGAGGATTTTAATATGACCATCCGATTGAAACCGGATTACGCCGAGGTATATTATGAAAGAGGCACGCTTTACGGCAAATTGATGGGCCAATATCAATCCGCGATCGAGGATTTCAACAGGACAATACATTTGAACCCGAATTTCATAAAAGCTTATAATAATAGAGGCATTGCGTATGGTGAACTGGGACAATATCAGGATGCAATCGATGATTATAACAAGGCCATAAAGCTCGAAACTGATTACGCAGACGCATACAATAACAGGGCAAATATTTATTTTAAACTGGAGAAAATGAAATCCGGGTGCATGGATGCTAAAAAGGCATGCGATCTTGGAATTTGCAAAGCGCTGGATGCGGCTAGAAATAAAAAATTATGCGACTGAGCGTCAGCCCTTCTTCAAAACTGGCAAATCAATCATTTACGTTCAGGAGTGCCGTCCCCTTTTTTGGTGTCTTTAGCCGGCGTAGCAAATAAATCAAACAGCGACTTGAAAGATGAAAGACCGGCCATCGCCTGCGGGTTCATTTTCGAAAAATTCTCGCCGTATTCCAGCCACTTTTTAAACTGATCATCAGCCATATTCCGGTACATCAAATAATTTTTGATTGTTTGCTCCAGATATTTTTCAAAAAAGTCCGTCAATACGTTTTCTCCGTATTGAATAATCAAATAAAGCAACGGCGGCGGAAGAAGATATTTCTTCTTACGCGCCTCTTCCAGAACGATTT